>FSVW01003695.1_pt1 | contig 11555 bp, 5 predicted proteins | sample 1637551 | NCBI WGS metagenome assembly FSVW01 (sample SAMEA3914814, study PRJEB12502) | metagenome | biome: forest; material: soil | place: USA | collected 2011-09-16 | depth 0.1 m | reverse complement strand
GTCCGATGCCAAATCCGCCAGCCTGCTGCCTGCCTCGCTGACCGAGGACTTGCCGCCGCTGGAGATGACGTCGGCCGACATGCCGCTGAGCTTCAGCGTGGTCGAAAAGCATGTGGCTGCAGACCTGAGCGAAATGGTCCACGACCCGGAGCTGGACGAAGCGGTGATCGCTTTTGCCAACGCCGACTACGAGACCAGCGAACGCATCCTGTCCGATCTGATCCGCAAGGGCGGGCCGCGGAATTTCCACGGCGAGACCTGGCTGGTGCTGTTCGACCACTACCGCGCCACCGGCGTGCAGGCCAAGTTCGAAGCCTTGGCGCTGGAATACGCGCAGCAATTCGGCCTCTCGGCACCGCAATGGTTCTCGATGCCCAAATTGGTGGCCGAAGCGGTGCGCAGCGTGCGGGCGCCGATGGGTGCCTCGGGTGGCGTCAGCTGGACGGCACCCGAGTTCCTCTTGCCCGAATCCGTCAAGGCCTTGCAGACCCGCTGCGAGAATTTGCCGATGCCCTGGGTGCTCGACTGGGCTCCGCTGCGCCAGTTGGACACCGAGGCCTGCGAGGCGCTGCGCCAGTTGTTCCGCCAATGGGCCGAGCAGCAGATCGACATGCGCTGGCTGGCCGGCGACCGCTTCCTGCAGTTGCTGAAAGACCTGGCCCCGGTGGCGGTGCGTGACGTCGATCCGGCGCTGTGGATGCTGCGTCTTGAAGCGCTGCGCCTGGTGAACCGGCCGGACCAGTTCGACGAAACGGCGATCGACTATTGCGTGACCTATGAGGTCTCGCCGCCTTCATGGGAAAGATCCAAATGCCGCGTCCGCGTCAGCGGCCAGGGCTTGTCGACCAGCAGTTCCCCACCCACGACGACCGTGCCTGCCAGTGAGGCACAGAGCACCAGCTTCATGGAGTCGCAGATCACCGACCTGACGCAGATCCCGACCAGCATCCAGCTGGAATTGAGCGGTCAGCTGAGTGGCGATATTTCCGAGACGCTGCGGCTGATGACGGCCGAGATCGGCGCCGCGCCGGTCGTGACGGTGGCGTGCACGACGCTGATCCGGCTGGACTTCATGGCCGCGGGCGATCTGCTGAACTGGGTGCTGAGCCGAAGGGGCGAGAACCGGACGGTGATATTCAGTGAAGCCCACCGACTCGTCGCCCTCTTCTTCGGCGCCATGGGCATCAATGAGCACGCCCGGGTAAAGATCCGACAGGTGTAAGAAACGGCACGTGAAATGGGCTGCTGGCGCCGTCGCAGCCCCTCGCCGTACACAAGGTACTGTCTTCGGGTCTGCGACGACCCCAGCACCGCTGCGCTGCCCATTGCACGCACCGAGTCGTTGAAATACAAGATTCACTCTCCATCTGGGCTGTTATGGAAAATCAATCTCCCGTTTATCACGGCACGACGATCGTCAGCGTGCGGCGTGGCAACCAGGTCGCCATCGGGGGCGACGGGCAAGTGACGCTGGGCACCATCGTCGTCAAGGCGAGTGCACGCAAGGTGCGCAAGCTGTATCACGACAAGGTGCTGGCCGGTTTTGCCGGGGCGACTGCGGATGCGTTCACGCTGTTCGAGCGCTTCGAGGCGAAGCTGGAAAAACATCAGGGTCATCTGGTGCGCGCTGCGGTCGAATTGACGCGGGACTGGCGGACGGATCGTGTCTTGCGGCGCTTGGAAGCAATGCTGGCTGTGGCCGATCGCACAGCCTCGCTGATCATCACCGGCAATGGCGACGTGCTGGAGCCCGAGCAGGGCATCGTGGCGATCGGGTCGGGCGGCGCGTATGCACAGGCTGCGGCCAAGGCCTTGCTGAATCACAGCGAACTGGGCGCGGCGGAAATCGTCAAGCAGTCGCTCGTCATCGCGGGCGAGATCTGCATCTACACGAACCAGAACCACACGATCGAGATCCTGGAATGAGCAGCATGACACCCCAGGAGATCGTCTCCGAACTCGACCGTCATATCGTCGGCCAGAACAACGCCAAGCGCGCCGTGGCGATTGCCATGCGCAACCGCTGGCGCCGCCAGCGCGTGGACGAAAAGCTGCGCGGCGAAATCACGCCGAAGAACATCCTGATGATCGGCCCGACCGGTGTCGGCAAGACCGAGATTGCCCGTCGACTTGCGAAGTTAGCGGGTGCGCCTTTCATCAAGGTCGAGGCCACGAAGTTCACCGAAGTCGGCTATGTCGGCAAGGATGTCGACTCCATCATCCGCGACCTGGTGGACATGGCCATCAAGCAGGAACGCGAGGTGCAGATGCGCATGCAGCGCACCCGCGCGGAAGACGCCGCGGAAGAGCGCGTGCTGGACATCCTCGTCCCCGGCAGCGATACGGAGAATCCGACCCGCCAGGCCATGCGCAAGCGCCTGCGCGAGGGCACGATGAACGACAAGGACATCGAGGTTGACCTGCTCGAAGCCAAGCCGACGATGGAGATCCTCGGGCCGCAGGGCATGGAGGACATGGCCGAGCAATTGAAGGGCATGTTCGCCAACCTCGGCGGCAACAAGCGCAAGACGCGCAAGCTGCAGATCGGCGAGGCAATGAAGCTGCTGGTCGAGGAAGAAGCCTCCAAGCTGCTCAACGAGGACGAGATCAAGGCCAGCGCGCTTGCCGCCGCGCAGGAGATGGGCATCGTCTTCATCGACGAGATCGACAAGGTCGCCAGCCGCGCCGAGCACGGCGGCGCCGATGTGTCGCGCCAAGGCGTGCAGCGCGACCTGCTGCCGCTGGTGGAAGGCACGACGGTCAACACCAAGTACGGCATGGTCAAGACCGACCACATCCTCTTCATCGCGTCCGGCGCCTTTCACCTCAGCAAGCCCAGCGACCTGATCCCCGAGTTGCAAGGCCGCTTCCCGATCCGCGTCGAACTGGACTCGCTGTCGGTCGATGATTTCGAGGCGATCCTGAGCAGCACGCACGCCAGCCTGGTCAAGCAGTACCAGGCGCTGCTGGCGACGGAAGACGTGACGCTAACGCTTCAGCCCGACGGCATCCGCCGCTTGGCGCAAATCGCCTTCGAGGTGAACGAGCGGACCGAGAACATCGGCGCGCGGCGCTTGTCGACAGTGATGGAGCGGCTGCTCGACCAGATCAGCTTCGATGCGCCGAACCTGGGCGGCCAGACGGTGAGCATCGGCGCCGCGGAAGTGGACGCGAAGCTTGGCGAGCTGGCGAAGAACGAAGACCTCTCGCGCTTCATCCTGTGAAGGATTGATGGAACCGGCTCGCGATGGCCTGCGCCGCCGCGAGTCGAATTCAGCACATTCATCATCAACAAGGCTGTTGATGGCGAAAGGCGGCGTTGCCGGCACAGTGGGGCGCATCCCAACGCCCCCTGTCGAGGGGATCTCCGTCCCGTGCCGACACCGATGAATGAACCGACCCCTATCAGCGTCCAGGACGCGGAAAAGCCCCGGGGGTCAGGTCTTGCCAGTTCAGTCGCGGGAATCTGCCTCGGCCGGCGGCACCAGCGCCGCGGTCAACACCTGGCCCAGTTCGGCTTCGGAACCGATGGCCTCGCTGAACGGACCCGACATGCCCGGCTGCAGGCCCAGCCGCTGTCGGGCTGCGTCATAGGCCCGCAGCTGGACCGGGCCGCGCACGGTTCGGCTGAAGCTGCGGAACAAGTCTGCGGTGTTCAGCAGCACGGTCGCGCGATGCACATCGCCCAGCTCGGCCAGCAGCCAGGCAAAGGCCTCCGAATGGGCCAGCAGGATGCCGCAGGACCGCAGCAAGGGCACGGCTTCCAGCGCCGTCGCCCGGGCCGGCATCATCTGACCCTGGGCCAGCAGCGCCGTGGCCAGGCCCATGCGGGCGTAGGCCACGATCAGCGCGATCGACAGGTCCTGGCGCGAATCGTCCAGCACGGTCCGGAAACGCCGCTCGGCGGCGCCCGCATCGCCGGCATTCAGCAGGCATTGCCCGATGTCATGCGTCAGCGTGACCACGTAGCGGTGGATGTCCGCCAGGCGCGCCATGCCGAGCGCCTGTTCGAGCCGCTCGATGGCGGACGAGAAATCCCCCCGCCGCTCCAGGATCTTCGCCTCGATCCTCAGGCGGCGCATGCGATCGGCCGGCGGGCTGGCCGCCGTCTCGAGCCGGCGCGCGCCATCGATCGCCTCGCCGGCGCTGTCCAGCATGCCCTGCTCCATCAGCGCCTCGGCGCGCATGCGCAGGCAAGCGTGGACGTGGCGGTCGTTCGATATCTGGCGGAACAGCGCCTCGGCGGTTTCCAGCGCGGCGACGCAGCGGTGCGCCGGCAGGCGCCCATCACTGCCGAAGCGGCCCAGCCATTGCCAATACTGCGCGGCCAGCGGCCTGGGCAACTGGGCGGTGACGCAGGGCTCCACCTCCACCAGCCGCTGCACCACTTCGCCCACCAGGCCGCCCAGCGCCAGCACGGCGGAGGAGTCGTTGACGAGGGCGACGGCCAGCTCGGTTTCCTTGTTGCGCATGGCCCAGGAAAAGGCAGCGCGAACATTGGCGATCTCATCCCAGATCGCCTGCGTGTCGCGTCGCCGCGTGGCCAGCGCGCAGACCTGCTGGGTCGCACGCGCATGACGGGCCAGCACCTCATGGGTTTCGTCGCAGGCGGCGAGCTGCTCCAGCGCATAGGCCCGCGTCGTCTCGAGCATCAGGTAGCGCGGCCGGTCCATGCCCTTGACCTGCACCATCGACTTGTCGATCAGCGAGGCCAGCGTGTCCAGCACATCCCATTCATCCGCGTTCAGGTCATCGGCGATCTGCTTCACGCCTTCGATGCCGAAGCTGCCGGCGAAGGCGCCCAAGCGCCGCAGCAGCGCCTGCTCGGTCGGTGGCAAGAGGTGGTAGCTCCAGTCCAGCGCCGCGCGCAGCGTCTGATGGCGGCGCAGGCGCACCCGCGCATCGCCGGTCAGCAGGCGGAACATCTCGCCCAGGCGTGCGCGCACGCCGGCCAGGCCCAGCATCGGGACGCGCCCGGCCACCAGCTCGATGGCCAGCGGCAGCCCGTCAAGCTGGGTGCAGATGGCCACGGCATCGCCGACGTTCTCCGGCGTGATCTCGAACTGGCGCAACACGGCCTGCACGCGGGCCCGCAGCAACTGCACGGCCGCCGAGTCCAGCGCCATCGTCAGCCGCAAGGGATCGGGCAGGGTCAGCGGCCCCAGCTTGTAGACGGCCTCGTCCAGGCCACGCAGCAATTCCTGGCTGGTCACCAGCACGCGCAGCAAGGGCAGCTCGCGCAGCAGGTTGGTGCAAAGGGACATCACGGCGGCGACCAGATGCTCGCAGTTGTCCAGGATGAGCAGCGCTTCCTGGCCATGCAGGGCCGCGATGATGGCGTCCAGCGGCCGGGTGGTGTCGACCATCGCCACGCCCAGTGCCTGGGCCACGGCATTCGGCACGAAGCGCGGATCGTTGATCGACGCCAGCTCGACCAGCCAGGTCGGCATGCGCCGGGAGGTCTCAAGGCCGATCGCTTCGGCCAGCCGGGTCTTGCCCATGCCGCCGGCACCCATGATGGTGAGCCAGCGGCTGGTCTTCAGCATCTGGTTCACTTCCTTCAATTCCGCTTCACGCCCGATCAGCGGGGGCAACTGCGATGGCATGTTGCCGCGCGGGTGGGCATGAGGGCCGCTCAGGGAATCGGTTTCGACGTCATCGCGGCGACGGCGCTCGCGCCGGACCTTCCCGGCATCCACGCTGGCCGCGGTGAACTGGTAGCCCTGCCCGGGCACAGTCGAGATGACCTGGGCACCGCACAGCTTGCGCAGTTGCGACACATGCACCGACAGGTTGTTCTCCTCCACCACCACGCCCGGCCAGACGCGCTCGAACAACTCGTCCTTGCCCACCACCCGGTCACGCGCCGTCACCAGGGCGAGCAGCAGGTCGAAGGCGCGCGCGCCGATCTTCACCGGCGAGCCGGCGACCAGCAGGCGGCGCTCGCCGGGTAGCACGACGAAACCCTCGAAATGCAAGGCGCGCACGACCGGCGGCGGCACCGGCGCTTCGGTTTCAGGGGCGAGAACGGCAAATTGCGAAGAGATCATGGTTCAGCCGTGAATCATCAGCGCCACCATGGCGCGGAACATGGCGCCCTGCTTGGGCGTTCCCCAGGCAGGCTGGAAACCGTCGGCCAGGCGGGGCTCCGGGCTGGCATCGCGCAGGGTCTGGATGACCGGTTCCATCACCGCATAGACGAGATCGCGCCCCAGACAATTGCGCAGGCCCTCGGCCCCGAAGGCCCAGCCGTGGCCCATATTGCGCTTGAAGTCGATGGCATCGGCAGTCGGCCCGTAAACGGCTTCGTCGCGGCTGGCTGAAGGCCAGCACAGGATCAGGCGCTCACCCGCCATGACGCGTACATCGTCCCCTATCGTCGTATTGGCGATCACGAAGCGTTCGGACACCGGCGTGGACATGTCAAAACGCAGCAGTTCCTCGACCACCGCCGAGTTGCCGATCGCCGGATCCGCCTTGATCTGTTTCAGCAGCAGGGCATCGTTCTCCAACAGCCGCCAGACCGCCACCGCAATGAACCATTGCAGCGGGAGCACGCTGGTGGTGATCATCGTGGAGGCGTTCGTCAGCCGTTCGACCGTCAGCGCGGTCAGGGATCCGCCAGCCAGGTTCGACTGGGCATCGAACACGCTGTCGATGCCCATGATGCGGCTGCACATCCGGTCCGGCAGGGCCTGGCCGACGATGTTGAAGACATCGCGGCTCAGCCGTTCCAGGCGGTCTTTGACCGTCAGCAGGACGTCCGGCTTGAACACCGGCGATCTCATGTTCAACGCCACCGTGGCCCGGTCGATGAGGGGCCCGGCAAGCGCTTGGCTGATGCCGAACATCTCGCAGAACACCTCCTGAGCGATCGCCCCGGCAAAGGCGCTCATCCAGTCCACCGCGTTCGGCTGCCCCTGGCAACCCTGGCCGTACAACCTCGTCACCATCGCCGGGAACGACGGCTGGATCTGCGTGAGGACGCCGGCAAACATGGGGCCGATTTCCCGGCGGCAGCCGGTGTGCGGCGGCTGGTCCATATTGAGAATCCCGCTTGACGACGGGTCGCCGGTCCTGCGCTTCTTGAATCGATCCGGGCTGTTGGCTACCTCGGCCAGATGCTTGTCATTGAAGACCCAGCGGGCACGCATCGGCGGATATTCATCGGGGCGCGCCACCGGTGCCACCGGCGCGTTGTCCCGGAACCATTTGTAGACCGGGAAGGGATTCGCGCGGAAGTCCATCGCGCGGGGATCGAAGGTCGCGGGGTCAGGTTTCACGGACGGATTCAAGACCTGGGCCAGGAAGGACGGTTCCGGCAGGACCGGCGCGAGCATCGCCCCACGCACGGGCGGCGGCGCAAGCACGGATGCGCCGGGCTGCGGCACAGGCGCGGGATCCGTGGCGAGGTACGTCACCCCAGCCAGCCCCGGCATGAACAGATAGACGCTGCCCACCGTCTTCACCAGGCGCGGCATGTCGCCGATCACGATGTCCGCCTGACCGTTCCCCCGCGGGATCCGGTAGCTCCGATCCATCGGGCGATCCCTTCGCACTGTGGCCTGCGCGCCGACGATCGGATCCTGCTGGCCCGCGATACCGCTGACGGCCTTGTCGCCCTGGATCCATTCGCGCAGGATGAACTCGTACTGGCGCTCCAGGTCTGCGCACAGGAACAGGCCCACGATGCCGCGCGGTACATCGTCGTTCGGTCCCTCCGGCAGGTACTTCGGGCCGTAGGGCATGCCGCGGCGCAGCAGGCGACGACTGAAGGGCCGGCCGGCAACCAGCGCGCTGCGCGGGTTGCTGCGGCGGGCGTGGGCGCCCATCGGGCAACGCTGGCCGGCCGAGTCGTCCGGCGTCTCAGGCTGCAGATCCGTCGGCCGGTAGTCGAAGTCATCGCGATCCGAAGGCACGGGCACGGGCGGCGCATCCGGCGAAACAGCCACCGACGCACCCGACTTGCGCCAGCGCCCCATCAGCTTGGCGGCCACCCACTCGCGGTCCACGCCGTTGTCTCGGCTGACGTCGTCCAGCAGCTTCTCGAAGGCCACCACGTCCTGCTCCAGGATGCGCAGCGCCGCAAAGGTACCGTTCTGGCAAAGGCCGGGCGACAGGCCATCGAGCGAGCCCTTGCCGCCAAAGACGTTGCGGTAGTCGCTGCCCAGCAGGAATTCGCCGACGCTCGCCAGCGGCTCCTTGTAGCTCGCCGGCGGCGGCGCTTCGTCGCTCAAGGCCAGGCGCGGCTGGCCGACGCCGTCCACGTAACCGAAGTGAACATAACGGTCATCCGGAGCGGCAGATTCGACCAGCGCATCGGTCCGCCAAGGCTGATTGACGACGGTCAGGCCGTGCACCGCGCAACGGGCCAGCAAAGCCTCCCGGCAGGCATCCAATTGGAGCTCGTCATCGGCATGGATCGAGACCACCATGTCCAGCGGATTCACGCCGCCCCACTGCCAGTTCGCGGGCTGGCTGTCGCCGCTGTCCCCGCAGGCGGCAGCGACCTCCGCGTCGTCCGGGCCGCGCACAAAGGCCGGGTGTGCGAGGCAGAAGGCCGCCTGGTCGGCCGGGCTGAGGCCCAGCGCCAGCAGCCCGTCGAAAGTGACGCCCACATTCAGCCAGTACGGCGGGCGGGCGCCTCCGATGGGCCGGGTGTCGTCGCTGCTCAGCGTCGGCGTGCCGTCCATGCCCTTCAGCAGTTCGCCCAGCAGCGAGCGCACGCCGGCGACCGGCCCCATGCGCAGGCCGACATGCCAGCCGTGCTTCGCATTCACCCCGCGCAGGACATTGGCCTGCACATCGCTGCGAACGACGTCGGCAGGCGCAGCATTGGCGACGGCGAGCGCCCGGCCCGCTGGCCCGACGATATCGATCAGCGTGCGCTTGGGATAGGCCGAGTAGAGGTCGATGTCACCGGCCTGCGTCGTGCGATAGCCCATATTGTTCTTGCGGACGAAGTCCAGGAACTCCGAAGGACGGTCCTTCACCGAATGGGTGAGCGGGGTGTCCATGAAGCTCAGGATCTTGTCGAACTGGTCGCTCAGTTCCAGGACGAAATCCAGCACATAGGCATCGAAGTCGCCGTCGAACGACGTGATCACCTGCAGCGCCTTGTAGTCGGGCGTCGGCAGGAAGCGCGCGAAATGAACGAAGTGCAGCTTGTCCAGCGCCTGGTAGATCGAGTCCTGATTGGCCTGGATCCAGCTCAGCAGCGCATCCAGCCTTTGCAGGTCCGACACCTGGAGCACCAGGTTCAGACCCGAGCTGACCGAGTTCTGCGTCATGTTCTTTTCCCCCGACGTGACCGACATGATGGCCGCACAACACAGCCTTCGGCATTCTGAAACCTGGGCCCGCTCTTGAGCCGGCGAGCGCGCTCGCCCTCTACTGAGGTTTAAGGATGATTCGTCGGTTCGGCCACCCAGCCGTTGTCATGCCGCCACTGAACGGCGGCCGGCCTGTCTCTAAAAGCGTTTAGAGGGCCAGTCGATGCGACTGCAGCGCCAGCAGTCCATCGAACAGCAGCGGCTCGATCAGCTCGTGGTCGACGATGTCCAGCGCCGGTGAGACCTTCCAGCCGGCCCCGCCGGTCATCAGCGTCAAGGGCTCATGGCCGGCGCGCTGCTTCAGGTGCCGGTGCATGCGCTCGATGGCACCGGTGATGGCGTAGTTGCCGCCGCTGGTCAGTGCATCCGAGGTGTTAGTAGGGAACTCACGCACTTCGCCGGTGGGCACGCGCAGGCCGGCCGTGCCGCCTTCCAGCGCGCGCAGCATGATGCCGTGGCCGGGCAGGATCAGGCCGCCGAGGAAATGGCCTTCGGCGTCGATCGCATCGACCGTCACGGCCGTGCCGATCATCACCACCAGGCAGGCCCGCGGCACGCCGCGGTGCAGCACATGCCAGCGTGCGCCGATGTGGGCGATGAAGCGATCCGCCCCCAGGCGCGCCGGGTGGTCGTAACCATTGATGACGCCGCCGCCCGAGGCGCCGGAGACGACCCAGCGCGGCGTGATGTCCCACAGCTCCAGCTGTTCCTCGACACGGCGCCGTACCGCATCGCCCGCCACATTGCAGCCCAGCACGCTGTGCGGCGCGGGCAGTGCCTTCCAGTCGCCATCGCAGAGTTGCTCGATGTTCTCCAGGAAAACAGCACCATGGGCGAGCACGACCGCCCCCGGTTGGGGCGATGCATACAGGGCCCACTTGAGGCGGGTGTTGCCGATATCGATGGCCAGGAAGCTCATGGGAAAAGCGATGAAGGTGTCAACTTTGGCAGCCTAACAGCATCCCATAGCGTCATTGACGCTTCAATTTGGGGCGTGACCGGCCGATACTCCCTGAGGGAGAACCAGGGGCCCGGAGTTCAGCCTGCGCGGACACCAAAGTCAAGACGAGGCAACCCGGGGAGACAAGCCACACCGAGCCACTCTTATGAAAACACTGTCCATTTCGACCAAGTTGTGGCTACCTGTCATTGTGCTGGCCATCGTTGTCCTGCTGATGACAGCTGCATCCGCCACCCGCACGCGCGCCCTGCTCGCGCAGGCGCAGGCCCAGCAGGAAGAGCAGCAAAGCAAGTTCGAGCTCTCCCTGCGCTGGCGCGGCCTGACCGAGACCAATGCCACGCGCGCCGTTGCCGGCATTCTCAGCAGCGACGCCAACGTCGCCCAGACCTTCAAGCCCGAGATCGACGCCACCACGGCCAAGATCTCCGAGATCCAGAAACAGATCGAATCGATCGCCACCAGCGACGCAGAAAAAGTGGCGATGACCAGGATCGCCAGCACGCGCGCGGCCTACATCGCCGTGCGCGGCGAGGTGATGAAGATCAAGACCGGCGGCGACGTGGCCGCCGCCAGCGCCGCGCTCAAGGAGCGCATGCTGCCGGCCGTAACGACTTATCTCGACGCACAGCAAGACTTCGTCACATTGCAGAAGAACCGCTCCGATGAGTTGCGCACGGAAGCCGGCGCCGAGCGCATGCGCACCGTGTGGATGTCCGGCGGCCTGATGGCCGTCGTCGTTGCAGCCCTGGCCATCGGGACGCGCTTCCTGGTGCGAGCGATCAGCACGCCACTGGCCGAACTGGCCGGCCAGGCCGAACGCATCGGCAGCGGTGACCTCAGCGGTCACATCGACACGCAGCGCAGCGATGAAATCGGCGGCGTGCAACGCGCGCTGGCCGCCATGCAGGACTCACTCAACCGCGTGGTCGGCGAAGTCCGCCACAGCGCGGACAGCATCCAGACCGCCAGCTCCGAGATTGCCACCGGCAACCAGGACCTGAGCCAGCGCACCGAGCAGACGGCCTCCAACCTGCAGCAGACCGCCAGCTCGATGACGCAGCTGACCGGCACCGTGCGCCAGAGCGCCGACAGCGCCGCCACCGCCAACCAGCTCGCCAGCAACGCGGCACAAGTCGCGCAGCGCGGCGGCGAAGTGGTGAGCCAGGTCGTCTCGACGATGGACGAGATCAACGCCAGCTCGAAGAAGATCAGCGACATCATCGGCGTGATCGACGGCATCGCCTTCCAGACCAACATCCTCG
>FSVW01001853.1_pt1 | contig 11566 bp, 15 predicted proteins | sample 1637551 | NCBI WGS metagenome assembly FSVW01 (sample SAMEA3914814, study PRJEB12502) | metagenome | biome: forest; material: soil | place: USA | collected 2011-09-16 | depth 0.1 m | reverse complement strand
GTCCATGCTCCGGGCGACGATGGCCGTATGCGAAGTCTTCCCGCCGATATCCGTAATGAAGCCATGGAAGATGCTGCGCTTGAACTGCATCATGTCGGCGGGCGCGATGTCAGCGGCCACCAGCAGCAGCGGATCCTCGCCCGCGAAATCCCGCTGAACGACGCTCGCGGCATCCTTCGGATTGCGGCCCTGTTCGCGCGCCAATGCGCCGAGGATTCTTTCGACCACCTGCTCCAAATCGGCCTTGCGTTCGCGCAGGTAGTCGTCTTCCATCTCGTCGAACTGACGCGCCAGCACCTCGAGCTGCGCTGAAAGCGCCCACTCCGCGTTGTAGTGGCGATCGATGATCCATTGGCGGGTCGCGCCAGTCAGCGCTTCATCGTGCAGCAGCATCAGATGGACGTCGAGCAAGGCCGAGAGTTCGTGCGGCGCGTCATCCGGCAACTCTGCCTTCAGCGTTTCCAGTTCGGAGACGACATGATCCCGCGCACGGAAGACCCTCGCGATCTCGGCCTCGGTCTCGGTCTGATCCGTTCCGATGAAGTAATGCGCTACGTCGACGCGGCTGGAGGCCACGAGCACGGCCCGGCCGATGGCCACGCCGCGCGAAACCGGAATGCCGAAGACCTGGAAGCTCATGCGCCGACTGTAGCAGCGCGCAAAGGGCCTGCACCTGTCATGGAACGTTCACTCCGAAGTCATGCCGCCGTCACTGCATCCATCGACGATGGCGCCAATTCAACTTCAGTCACAAGCCGACATGAGGGACCTGCAACCGACGACCATGCCGCCTGTCGCCGACCTCCCTAACGCGCCATTCAAGCTGCGTTCCGCGGCGCCAGGCGCCGGCGCATCCGAGACTCAGGATCAGGCGGTCACCCGGCTCTCTGTCGCCTGGGCTCGGACCCAGGACGAGGTCCGCGAAGCTCAGGCCTTGCGCCATCAAGTCTTCGCCGAAGAAATGGGTGCGCGCCTGAGCAGTCCGGCCGGCTCGCCCGCGGGCCTGGACATCGATCGCTTCGATGACTACTGCGAGCACCTTCTGGTGCGCGCAGCAGGTCCGAACGATCCGAAAGGCAAGGTCATCGGCACCTACCGAGTCTTGACTCCCGCGTCCGCCAGGCAGGCCGGCGGACTCTACAGCGACACCGAGTTCGACCTGAGTCCGGTGAACGCGTTACGCGAACGCATGGTCGAACTCGGGCGCTCCTGCGTGCACCCGGACCACCGCTCGGGCGGCGCCATCATCACGCTGTGGGCTGCGCTGGGTGAATTCATGCAGCGCAACGGACTCGACACCATGATCGGCTGCGCAAGCATCAGCATGCGGGATGGCGGTCATTTTGCGGCAAGCCTGTGGAATCGCCTGAAGCAGAGCCACCTGGCTTCGCCCGAATGGCAGGTTCAGCCGCGGCTGGCCTTGCCCGTCGACAGCCTACGCCAGGATCTGCCCGCCGAGCCTCCGGCGCTGATCAAGGGCTACCTTCGCTGCGGGGCACGGGTCCTTGGCGCGCCGGCCTGGGATCCGGACTTCAACACGGCCGACCTGCCGCTGATGATGCGCATCGCCGACCTGCCGGAGCGTTACCGGCGCCACTTCCTGGCGTGAAGGCGTGCCAGGAAGCTGCGCTGGCGGTTACTGCCCTTCGCCGAACTTGTCGTTCACCAGCGTGGTGATGGCCAACTGCGCTTCCTGCTCATCCGGTCCTTCGGTTTCCAGCTCGACCTCGGACCCGATGCCCGCGGCCAGCATCATCACGCCCATGATGCTCTTGGCATTCACCCGGCGACTGTTCCGGCTCATGAACACCTCGCACTTGAAGGAGCCCGCAAGCTTGGTCAATTTCGCCGAGGCACGGGCATGAAGGCCGAGCTTGTTGCTGATGATGAGCGTGGACTTGATCATGGAGACTCGGGACTCTCGGGTGGTGGGGAAGGAATATCAGCGATCACGATGCCCGCCCGGCCGCCTTCGACCGCCAGACCCACCAAGGCATCAAGCGGTGAATCGCCATAGCAGAGCGAGCGCCACAGCATCGGCGCGTTCAGCCCGCTGACCAGGCGCCGCCGGCCCGCACTGTCCAGCAGGCGTTTGGCGCCATTGTTGGGCGTGGCGCCAAAGACGTCAGTCAGGATCAGCCATTCATCATGGGCAGCAGCGGCCATCAACGCCTGCGCGGCTTCAGCCACATCCTCGGGCGACATGTCCTGGCTCACATCGAGCACGGCCAGCCGTGAAGCGCAATCCGGGAAGGTGTGCTCCGCCACCGCTTTCAGGGCGGACGCCAAGGGGGCATGAGCGATCAAAAGCAAGGCAGGCATGCAGGCATTATCACGGTCACTCATTTCACTTCCAGCTTGATGGAGCCGAAGAAGGACTCCCAGGCTGCATCGTCACGGCGCTCGCTCAGCATCACCGCTTGATAGACGCGTGGTCCGCGGCTGAACACGGCCACCTGAGCCTGCTGGCGAACGCCCGACAAGCGCTGCGAGAGCGCTTGAGAGTCCGGCGTCATTCCCGGCACGGCGATCCCCCGGGGCACGGTTGCCAGCGCCGAGCCGACCGCCATCTTTTGAACCAGCGACTCGCGCATCTGCTTCAGCGCGGGCGAGACCTGCGCCGGGTCGGGCAATTCAGCCCACGACAGTGAAAAAATTATGCTGCCGGCCTTGCATTGCGCCAGTCCCATCGACGCCCGCCGGGTCACCTCGGGCTTGCACGGAAACAGGGCCAGCGCCTGCGCACCCTCTGGCCGGACCTCACGCCAGTCCAGGCCCGGGGAACAGGCGCTAACGCACAAGATCGACAGACCCATGCCAAGCCTTCCAAGCCGCGATTTCTTCATCCAGCCATTATCCGGGCGGCGATTCCGCTGCCGCACAATCGCCGGCATGCCTGACGATCCATTGAATGCACAAGCACCTGCGATGTCGCTGGCGGGTGTCCGCGTGCTCGATCTTTCCCGTGTGCTGGCCGGCCCCTGGTGCACCCAGACCCTCGCTGATCTCGGTGCCGACGTCATCAAGGTCGAGCGCCCCGGGAGCGGCGACGATACGCGCGGCTGGGGGCCGCCGTTCCTCAAGGACCACGACGGGAAGGACACCGCCGAAGCCGCCTACTACCTGGGCGCCAACCGCAACAAGCGTTCGATCGCCATCGACATTGCCAGCCTGGCGGGCCAGCAACTGATTCGGCGATTCGTCCAGCAGGCTGACGTCCTGGTCGAAAACTTCAAGGTCGGCGACCTCGCTCGCTACGGCCTGGATGCGCAGAGCCTGATGAAGGAAAAGCCGGGGCTGATCGTTTGCTCGATCACCGGTTTCGGCCAGACCGGGCCGTACCGCGAGCGAGCGGGTTATGACTACGCGATGCAGGGGCTGGGCGGCCTGATGAGCGTCACCGGTGAACGCGACGACTTGCCGGGTGGCGGCCCGCAGAAAGTGGGCGTCGCCGTGGCCGACCTGTTCACCGGTCTCTACAGCGCCGTCGCCATCCTCGCCGCCCTGCGTCATCGCGACCACACTGGACAAGGCCAGATCATCGACATGGCGCTGCTCGACACACAGGTCGCCATGCTGGCCAACCTCGGCGCCAACTATTTGTGCACCGGCAAGGCCCCGGACCGCATGGGGAACGCTCACCAGAACATCGTGCCGTATCAGACCTTCGAGGCCAGCGATGGCCACCTGATCCTGGCCGTGGGCAACGACAGCCAATTCGCCAAATTCTGTGCAATCGTCGGCCGCCCCGAGTGGGCGCAAGACCCGCGCTTCATTCGCAATGCGGACCGCGTTCGCCACCGCGAACTGCTGGTTCCGCAGATCGGTGCCGTACTGAAAACCCGGCCGCGCGATGAGTGGCTCAGCCGGCTCGAATTCGCTCATGTGCCCAGCGGCGCGATCAACAATCTGGCCGAGACCTTTGCCGACCCGCAGGTCCAGGCGCGCGGCATGACGGTGAGCATGCCGCATCCGCTGACGGACGGACTGCGGCTCGTGGCGAGTCCGCTGAAGATGTCAGTTACGCCCGTGAGCTACCGGCACGCGCCACCACTGCTGGGGCAGCACACGCAGGAGTTGCTGCGCGAAGCCGGATGCAATGACGGGCAGATCGAACAGCTGCTGCGGGACGGCACTGTCGTTTGACGCGCCACAAAGTCCGGCCGGGGCCGAGGGGCCGTCGTGAACTAGTTATCGCCTCGCGCGATTCAATCCCGCAGGTCCGGTGTCCTCACCCGATTGCGGGATGGACGCTGTCCGACGTAACGCACACGATCGCGGCAAACGCGAATTCGTCGCTGCCGTCAATCCTGCATTCAGCATCCATCCGCCCAGTTCAATGTCCAGCCCGCCCCCCGCCAACCCTGCCCAGACCAGCGCGGCGGCCAATGATGTCAGCCAAGCCCCGAACCAGATCCACTGGGCGGAAATCGTGCAACAGCTCGGCGCCGAGATTGCCGGCCCGCTGAGTACGGCCCTGGAACGGATCCACAGCCTGGTCAACACCGGCCAGATCGATCGGCAGAGCCTGCGCGCGCTGCGCGAGAGCGTCAGCCAGGCGCGCGAAGCCGGCATGGTGGGCCAGCAATTGGCCAGGCTGGCCTCGGGCCGCCTGCGGCTGGCTCGCGAGCGCCTTCATTTGACGCAGTTGCTGCGGGGCGTTCTAGCCCATCGCAGCCGCGAAACACAGGCTCGCGGGATTCAGGTCCGCCAGGTGCTGAAACCTGTCGAGGTCGTCGCCGATGGCGCGTTGATGTTCTCGCTGCTGAATGCCCTGATGGACTGGGCGCTGGCCAGCACCCATTCGTCCATCGATCTGCGCCTGGACCTGACGCCGTGGCCGGCCAAGGCACGACTGGTTTGCCGATTCGCCAACCGCGCGCTGGACATGATGGACAACCCGCGCGCCGCCGAATCGGCCCAGGCCCTCAATTCGCTGGCATGGCGCCTGGTGGAGCAGACGGCGCTCACCATGGGCGTGCCGCCGCTGCGCGAAGACGAGGCCGGCATCACCGTGCTGAGCCTGGAGTTCCCGCAGACTGTCGGCGACGAGCCGGGCTTTTCCGGCTCCCAGTTCGGTACCGAGGCCGAGCCCGAACATCAACCTTCCAGCAATTCCAAGCCGCTGGCCGGGAGCCATGTTTTGATCATCTCGCCGCGTCGTGAGCTGCGGGTTCAGATCCAGGCGGCGATCGCCCACATGGGGCTGATCATCGATGTCGTGAACACGGCGGAGGAAGCGGCTCAATTCTGCGAAGAGGGGCTGCCGCACGGCATCCTCTACGAAAGCAGCCGGCGCGGCCCCGAACTCGATCGGTTGCACGATGAGGTGCTGCGCGAAGTGCCGCAATTCAGCTTCGTCGAAGTATCGGACGGCGCGAACCCCAGCCAATTGTCGAACGCGACCCGCGACGGCATCGCTCGCATCTCGCGCCAGCACCTGGCCGACGCGCTGCCCTCGATGCTGATGTTCGAGTTATCCAAGGGGATCTGAGGCGTCCAGGCAGAGCAGCGGGCGGAGGACTAAACTCCCGGGGATGAAGCCGATGAAGACCCGCATTCTCGCGTCCGCCCTGCTCGCTGCCGTTCTGGCGGGCGGCGGCTGGCTGACCTACCAGACTCTGGCCAAGCGCGAGGAAGCTCCGCCGGTCAGCTACGTGCTGCTCGATGGCGCCCACGCTAACTCCAGCCAGTGGAAGGGCAAGGTGATGCTGGTCAACTTCTGGGCGACAAGCTGCGAAACCTGCATGCATGAGATGCCGCAGATCATTGCCACGCATGAGAAGTACAAGGGCCGCGGCTTCGACACCCTGGGCGTCGCAATGAGCTACGACCCGCCGGCCTTCGTCGCCAACTACGCGGAAAGCCGCAAGCTGCCTTTCGGCGTGGCGATCGACAACACGGGTGAGATCGCCCGGCAGTTCGGCAAGGTTCAGCTGACGCCGACCACCGTGCTGATCAACAAGCGCGGGGAGATCGTCAAGCGCTATGTCGGCGAACCGGACTTCGCCGCGCTGCACGGTCTTGTGGAGAAGTTGCTGGCCGAAGGCTGATACCCCCCGATCCCGGCGGCGGCCCGACAGCAAACCGTCTCGCCAGAACTGTCAGAATTCCTGTGAAACAGGGGAGTGCATGACGACCGGCCAGGACCGGCACGCATTCGGCACAGGTCGAGGCACCAGATGAGCTTTGTTGCGGACACGGCCGGAACCGACGAGCAGGACAGCGCCATCGTCCGCTCGACCTTCCGCATATCGGTGCAGCAGGCAATCCTGCTGGGCATCGCCATGGCAGCGCTGCACACGATCTTCTTCTAGCGGCTCGGTGATCCGAACTGGAAGTTCAGCGTCACCGTCTGCCGGATCCTGCTGCCCTTGCATCCACTGACCATCACCGAGCGCAGCTACCCGGTGTTTCTTGCGAGCCAGACAGCGTTCGTGCTGATCACGCTCATCGCGATGACCGCCCAACCGCTGCGCTACGGCAGTCACGCGGACTTTCACCTGATCCTGCTGGCCGTGGCGCCCGCCATCATCGTGGCCGGTCGCATCGGCCTACGGGTCAAGTAGCTTCTCGTTTTCGGGATCGGCGCGCTGATCTTCTGGCTCGACCAGAATCCTGAGACCCGCCTGCGCAGCCTGGATGCCTTGCCGGAAACGGTCAGCCAGCTGCGCGCCGCCAATGTCGTCATCACCGTGGTCATGCTGGCGGTGTTGATGCAGCGCTACTTCCTGGTCACCGTGCGAGCCCAGCGGCGGCTGCTCGAATTCGCATCCATCGACCCGCTGACCGGCCTCTACAACCGACGTCATTTCCTGGCCACTGCGACTCAGGAGCACGCCCGCAGCGAACGCTACGGAGGGCCGCTGTGCGTGGCGCAGGCAGATCTGGATCACTTCAAGCGGGTCAACGACCAGTTGGGCCACGAGGCTGGCGACGCCGTGCTGCGCCACGTGAGCCACGTGATCCGATCAACGGCACGCGGCGCGGATTGCGTCTGCCGCTGGGGCGGCGAAGAGTTCATGCTGCTGCTGCCGCAGACCAGCATCGACGAGGCCGTGGTACTCGCCGAACGCATCCGGCAACAGGTGAGCGAGGCGCCACTGCTCGTGGCGGGGCAGGGTTGCCACATCACGATGACGCTCGGCGTGGCCATGCTGAATCCGGGCGAAGCCTTCGACCACGCGATCCGGCGCGCCGACAAGGCGCTGTACGCGGGCAAGGCGGCGCGCCGCAACCGCGCGGTGCTGGCCGCAGCCTGATCAGGCCATCCTCACACGGCGACCGACACGCCGGCTCGGCTCAGACGGCGACCGGCACGCCGGCTCGGCTTAAACGGCGACAGGCACGCCGGCCGCATGGGCCTGCTGGTCGGCGTGATAGCTGGACCTCACCATCGCGCCCACGGCAGCGTGCGTGAAGCCCATCTTGTAGGCCTCCTGCTCGAACATCTTGAAGGTATCCGGGTGCACATAGCGGCGTACCGGCAGATGGTGGCCCGAAGGCGCCAGGTATTGGCCGATCGTCAGCATGTCGATGTTGTGAGCGCGCATGTCGCGCATCACCTGCAGGATTTCTTCGTCGGTCTCGCCAAGGCCGACCATGATGCCGCTCTTGGTCGGCACACCAGGCACTTCGTCCTTGAAGCGCTTCAGCAGGGTCAGGCTGAACTGGTAGTCCGAACCCGGGCGCGCTTCCTTGTACAGGCGCGGCGCGGTTTCGAGGTTGTGGTTCATCACGTCGGGCGGCGCGGATTTGAGGATCTCCAGCGCGCGGTCCATGCGGCCGCGGAAGTCGGGCACCAGCACCTCGATCTGCGTCGCCGGGCTCAGTTCACGCGTCTTCCTGATGCATTCGACGAAGTGGCCGGCACCGCCGTCGCGCAGGTCATCGCGGTCCACGCTGGTGATGACGACGTACTTCAGCTTCAGCGCCGCGATCGTCTTGGCCAGGTTCATCGGCTCGTCCACATCGAGCGGATCCGGCCGGCCGTGGCCGACGTCGCAGAACGGGCAGCGACGGGTGCATTTGTCCCCCATGATCATGAAGGTCGCCGTGCCCTTGCCGAAGCACTCGCCGATGTTCGGGCAGGACGCTTCTTCGCAGACCGTGTGCAGCTTGTGCTCGCGCAGGATCTGCTTGATCTCATAGAAGCGGGTCGACGGGGAGCCGGCCTTGACGCGGATCCAGTCCGGTTTCTTCAGCATCTCGCTGGCCGGAATGATCTTGATCGGGATGCGCGCCGTCTTGGCCTGCGCCTTTTGCTTGGCGCTGGCGTCGTAGTCGGCCGCGCTCTTGGCTTCGTGGGTGATGTTTTCGGTCGCCATGCTGGCCTCTTTGTCAGGCGCCCAGTTGTGCGACGAGGCGCTCACCGAAACGCTGGGCCACCGTGGGCCACTCCGCAGAAACCCCGAGTGTAGCGAGGTCGACTGTTTCAAGCCCGGCGTAGCCGCAGGGGTTGATGCGATGAAAGGGCTCCAGATCCATCGCCACGTTCAGGGCCACGCCGTGGTAGGTACTGTGGCGGCTGACCTTGATGCCGAGCGCGGCCACCTTGCCAAGGCCGCGAAACGGGTCCTGCGGATCGGCCGGGCCGGTGAGCGCCGCATGGGCGCCAGGCTCATCCAGGCGCACATAGATGCCGGGCGCGCCGCTGATGCGATGACCGGTGATGTCGAACTGATCGAGTGTCTGGATCACCGCGGCTTCCAGTCGATAGACGTATTCGCGAACGAAGTAACCGAGCCGCTGCAGGTTCAGCAAAGGGTAGGCAACGACCTGGCCCGGCCCGTGGTAAGTGACTTGACCGCCCCGATTCGTCTGCACGACCGGAATATCGCCCGGCTCCAGCAAGTGCTCGGCCTTGCCGGCCAGGCCCTGCGTGTAGGTGGGCGGGTGTTCGCAGATCCAGAGTTCATCCGGCGTCTGCGCGTCGCGCGACGCGGTGAAGGCCTGCATCGCCTCCACGGTGGCCGCATAGTCGGCACGGCCCAGTATTTTCACAATCATGCGAGGGATGTTAGCGTCGCGAACATGAAACTTCCTGTTCTGCTCCTGATCACCATGCTGGCCGCCCTGCCTGTCCATGCAGCACTGGACCGCCTCGCTGCCGCGCTGCAAGCCTATGAGGACGGCGACCTGCCCGCCGCCGCCAAGGGCTTCAAGGCACTGGCCGCTCGGCATGTGCCGGTTGCCGAGTACGACCTCGCGATGATGCACATCCGCAAGGAACTGCCCAAGCCCGACATGCGCCAGGCACAGCGGCTGCTGGAGCGCGCGGCGGCGGGTAGTTTTGTCAGTGCGGAATGGGCGTTAGGGCAACTACACGAGCAAGGACTGACCGGCAAGCAGGACCTGGTCGCCTCGTTCAAGTGGTACAGCCGCGCCGCTGAACACGGAGACGTGCAGGCGCAACAGGCCGTGGCCACTGCCTACTTCATGGGCCGCGGCGTCGGGCACGACATGGTGCAAGCCGCGCATTGGTATCGCGAGGCGGCGAAGGGCGGCGACGTGGGTGCGCAATACATCCTGGCCTCGATGTACGAAGCGGGGCACGGCGTGGAGCAGGACCTGAGGCTGGCGCGCTACTGGTACGACATCGCCGCCCGCAACGGCGACGATGCCGCGCCCTACAAGGTCAAGGAGCTGGACAAGGAACTGGGTTCGACCAGCTGAAGCCTGCGCACTCGCGAAGCCGCAGGTATCAAAGAACGACCTTCACCATCGGATGCGTCGTCAGCGTCCGGTACAGCTCGTCGAGTTGCTCGCGGCTGGTCGCCGTCACCGTGATCGTCAGGCCGAGATACTTGCCGCCCTTGCTCGGCCGCTTCTCGATCGAGCCGGCGTCGAAGCCCGGATCGAACATCTGCGCAACCATCGTGATGGCCTCTTCGAAACCCTGTGCGTCCAGGCCCATGACCTTGATCGGGAATCGAGACGGATACTCGATCAGCGATTGCTCGGCCGGGATACCCGGCAGTTCGCCCGGCGCGGGCGTGGTGTTCGTCGTCATGTCAGTTGAATCAGTTTGGCGCGTTGATACGCCTCGTAAATGCGCGAGTAGATCGGGCCCGGCTTGCCATGCAACGCGCCATGACCAACCGGCTGATGGTCGAGCGTGGTGACCGCCAGCACTTCCTTTCCGGCCGAGCTCAGCATGATCTCGTCCGCTGCGAACAGCTCTGCCTCGGACACCGGCCTCAGGTTGTAGCCGATGCCTTCTTCCTCGCAGATCTCCCGCAAGAGCTCCACGCGGATACCTTCCAGCACCTGCTCGCTCTTGGGCGGCCCGAGCAAGGCGCCTTCCTTGACGATCCAGACGTTCGACGAGGAGGCCTCGGTCACGAAACCGTCGCGCAGCATGATGGTTTCGATCGCGTTCTGGTCGGCGGAGATCTGCCGCGCCAACACGTTGCCGAGCAGCGATGTGCTCTTGATGTCGCCGCGCTCCCAGCGGAAATCGCGCGCGGTCACGCAAGGCGCGCCGTGGTGCCGGAGATCCGCCGGCAGGCCCTTGTGCGGGCTGGCGTAGGCGAACAGCGTCGGTTCGATGTCGACCGGCATCACGTGGTTGCGCATCGACACGCCGCGCGTCACCTGCAGATAGACGAGTTGCTCTGCTGCATCGACCTTGGCAATCAACTGCCTCGCAATCTCAAGCCATTGCGCGCGCAGCAGCGGGCACGGGATGCGCAGCTTGGCCAGGCTGCGCTCGAAGCGGTCCATGTGTTCATCGAAGCGGAACAAGCGTCGGCCGTACACAGGCAGGACCTCGTAGGCGCCGTCGCCGAAGATGAACCCGCGATCCATCGCCGACACCTTGGCCTCGGCCAGAGGCTGGTAGTCGCCGTTCAGATACGAAGGCAGATCGGGCAGGACAACATTCATGCACGGCTCCTCAAGCAGGGCTTGCTTGGCCATCCAACGCGACCCGGTCGGGTCAGAGGGCTGGCGGCCTGTCGATTAGATCACCTGGGCGATCATTTGATCCACAGGCGCAGGGCATCCCAAGCACGGCCCAAAAGGCCGGCCAGCGGCACAGCTTCCTGCACCACCAGCGGCACCTCGGCAACCGGCGCTCCTGCCGAAGTCGTCACCTTCAAGGTGCCGACCCGCTGGCCCTTGGTCAGCGGCGCCACCAGCGGATCGGTGTGCTCGATCTTGGTCTGCAGCTTGCCGCCCTCACCGCGCGGCACGGCCACGAAGACCGGGCCCGCCGCACCGAGCTTGGCGGTCGGCTCGGTGCCCTTCCAGACGGGCACGGTGCTGATGGCCTTGTCGGTTTCAAACAGCCGGATCGCGTCGAATGCGGTGTAGCCCCAGTTCAGCAGCTTCTGGCTTTCACTGGCGCGGGCTTCCTTCGAAGCCGTGCCCATCACCACGCTGAGCAGGCGGCGCTTGCCGTTCGGGAAATCGCGCTGCGCGCTGGCCACCAGGCAGTAGCCGGCGGCGTCGGTGTAGCCGGTCTTCATGCCGTCGACACTGGCATCGCGGGTCAGCAGCATGTTGCGGTTGTGCTGCTTGATCTTGTTGTACGTGTACTCCTTCTGCGAGTAGTACGGGTAGT
>FSVW01000621.1_pt1 | contig 11598 bp, 7 predicted proteins | sample 1637551 | NCBI WGS metagenome assembly FSVW01 (sample SAMEA3914814, study PRJEB12502) | metagenome | biome: forest; material: soil | place: USA | collected 2011-09-16 | depth 0.1 m | reverse complement strand
CTGGCCCGAGTCGCGGATCTGCAGCACGATCTTGTTGTAGTTGTCGAGGAAGCTGGCCATGATCATCTTGCCCTCGGGCGTGCTGGTGTAGCCGCCCGCACCGGCCACGCCGCCGCCGCCCCAGCCGATGCCGCCGAGGCTGAAGTCGGTCTTGGTGGCCTTGCCTTCGGCCGCCGCCACCTGGATGCTGGAACGCACGTCGGAGATCAGGATGCTGGTGGAGGCTTCCTTGAACTTGAGCCCGCCGGCCAGCGCGCCGATCACGCCGAGCTTGCCGCCGAGGAAGCCTCCCACGCCGCCCGTGGTGCTGGCGCCGATCTGCACATTGGGCGTCAGCACGAAGTCGGCGGCCTGCATCTGGCCCTTGCCGATGTTCGATTCCTGGCGCATCTCGCCGGCCGCGGCCAGTTGGCGCTCCTGCTGGATGTTCTGCATGCCCTGGCCACGCTCGACCACGTCGAAGCAGTTGGACTTCTGGATCATCATGCGGATGATCGCCGCCGGTGAACCGAGGCCGTACTGCTGCAGATAGCCCCAGCCGTTCTGCGGCTCGGCCACCGCGATCACGCCCATCTTCTTGGGGCAGGACTCGACCGTGGAACCCTCGTCCGCCAGGGCCGCGGTGCTGCTGAGCAAAGTGGAGACAACAAGCAAGGCAATGCGCTTCATGGCGACCTCTTCAAGCTGGTTTTCGGGCCCGGGTGATTGTGCCAAAGAGAACGCGCCGCAGGATTACGGCAGCAGCGTCAGCCGATGCTTGGTCTCGCCGGGCAGGAAAGGCAAGGGCTTGGCCTCGACCCAATCGGCCCAGTCTGCACGGTAGTAGGGCGACAGCGGATTGCCCGACTGGCCGCCCGGCACGACCAGGATGCCGTCGGCCTCATGGCCCGGCGAGACGACCATGCGCTCGCTCTGGCCGTGCACGGGGTTCTGCACGCGCGGCATGTGGCGGTCGCCGTTGAACTCGGTCGTCGGCATGTCGAGGAAGCGCGCCAGCGGCGGCACGGCGCTGGAGAGCGGATGCTTGACGGCCGACTTGTTCTGCCAGCCCCAGCGCGCGTTGGCGGGATTGCCTTCGGTCTTCTGCACGACCTGTTCGCGGCTGTAGAGCACGGCGCGTTCGAAGAACTGCTTCCAGGTGTTGCCGGCCGGCAGCACGTCGCTGCGGCGCGCCTGGATGATGGCCCAGGCGGGCGTCTCGGGCGCCCACTTGAGGTTGCGCTGGTCGAGGTGATGGGCCTGCATGAGCGAGGACACGGGCTGGAACATCTGCTCGATCACGCGGTCGCGGAAGGCACGCAGCCAGGTGTAGCCGACGGCATCCACGGTGGCCGCGCTGGCGCTGGTCTCCAGGTCATGGCGGTAGTCCACCAGGCCGTTCTTGGCGATGAATTCAGGCGTCAGCACTTCGTCGAGCAGGAGCTTCTTCCAGCGCTGCATGAAGACGGCGCGATCGTCCAGCTGAACGGCGTGCAGGTCGGCTTCCCTGAACTTCTCGGTGTGGGCGCGCAGGTCGTTGCGGATCTGCTGGCCGCGGGCGCCGATGTCGTAGCCGCCGGTGCCCAGCATCGCCAGATCGCTGCCGCCGACCATGCGCTGGTTGGCGCTCCACAGGCGCGCGTCGGCCGGGTCGTAGACCTTGGGCACCTTGTCACCGTCGACGTAGTAGCCGTCCCATCCATTGGCGCCGGTGCTCCAGTCCTGCGGCACGTTCATGTCGGCGCCTTCCGCGTAATGGCGGCGCGGGATGGAACCGATGATGGTCCAGCCGATGTGGCCTTGCGAGTCGGCCGTCATGAAGTTCTGCGCGGGGATGCCCACGCCGATGGCCATGTGCTGGGCCGCCTCCACGCTGGCCACATGCTCCAGGCCCATGGACTGCAGGTTCAGCCCCTGCGGGTCATAGGCGACCCAGCGCAGCGCGTAGCGCTCGAACGGCGGTGCCATCACGGGGCCCCACTCTGTCTCCTTGATCTCGATGGTCTCGGCCGGCGCGCCGGCCACTTCTATGATTTCCTTCGTGACCTTGAAAGGCTTCTCGCCGGTCGGGCTCAGGTACCTGGTGCCGGTGGCATCGAGCTTGAGCGCGATCACGTCGGTCCAGTCGGCCGTGCTGTTGGTGAAGCCCCAGGCCAGCTTGCCGTTGGAGCCGACCACCACGGCCGGCATGCCCGGCAAGGTGACGCCGGTGATCACGACCTGCTGGCCGTTTTCCTTCCAGCGCAGTTGGGCCTTGTACCAGGTGTGCGGAACCATGATGCCCAGGTGCATGTCGTTGGCCACGATGGCCGCGCCGGTGGCGCTCACGCTGCCGCCGACGGCGAAGTTGTTGGAGCCGATGTCGCGGCTGTCGCGCAGGCCGCAGTCGCTGCAGGCCACCTTGGTCGGCGACGTCAGGCTGCTGGGCCAGGGCGTCGCGGGCACGGGCAGCGCATCGGGCTTGCTGCCGTCCACGGCGGCGTCCCAGTCGGCGCTGTGCTGGGTCAGGAAGGCGTACCAGTCGGCCGGCACGGTGTCCTTCAGAACGCCCATGGCGAGTTCGTCCTTGCCCTCGGCGCCTTGCAGGTCGAGGTACATGGAGAGCACGGCGAGCAGCGAATCCTCGGGCTTCCAGGGCTGCGGCGCCTGGCGCAGCAGGCCGTATTCGAAGGGGCGGACCTGCAGTGATTCGAGGCCCTTGTTCACGCCCTCGGTATAGGCCTTGAGCAGCGCCTGCTGATCGGCCGGCAGGGTCGCAAAGCGCTCGGCCACACGGGCGCGGAAGCGGTGGATGCGGCGGCTCTTGTCCCGCGGCAGGGCCTTGGCCCCGACCAGGGCCGATAGCTCGCCGGCCGCATTGCGGCGCAGCAGGTCCATCTGGAAGAAGCGATCCTGCGCATGCGCAAAGCCGAGGGCGCGCGCAGCGTCGAGGCGGTTGGCCGCGTCCACGGTCAGGTAGCCATGGTCGTCGCGGCGTAACTCCACGGGTGCACTGACACCGATGTTCTGCTTGCCGTCCAGCGTGGCCAGGCTGCCTCGCACGGCCACGTACAGCACCACGGGGGCGAGCACAAGCACAGACAAAAGGGTCCAGAAAATTCTTTTGAGCCAGGTCATCGGCACATGTCTCCAGGGTTCAACGGGCGTGATTGTCGTTGCCCGCAGCAGGCAGACTTCTCGGCACTCACCCTAGTAGTAACTATCTTCGAGGAGATTTGCAATGAAGAAATATGGTGCTGAATTCCTGGGCACGTTCTGGCTGGTCCTGGGCGGTTGCGGCAGTGCGGTGCTGGCCGCGGGCTTTTCGCCCGGAGGCATCGGCCTGCTCGGCGTCTCGCTGGCGTTCGGCCTGACGGTGCTGACCATGGCCTTCGCCATCGGCCCGATCTCGGGCTGTCACTTGAACCCGGCGGTCTCCATCGGCCTGTGGGCCGGCGGGCGCTTCCCCGCGTCGCAACTGCTGCCCTACATCGTGGCCCAGGTGCTGGGCGGCATCGCGGCCGGCGCGGTGCTGTACGTGATCGCCAGCGGTGCCGTCGGCTTCGATGTGGCCAAGGGCTTTGCAGCCAACGGCTTTGGCGAGCATTCGCCGGGTGGCTACTCGTCCACCGCGGCGCTAGTCTGCGAGGTGGTGATGACGGCCTTCTTCCTGATCGTCATCCTCGGCGCCACCGATGAACGTTCAAGCGTGGATTTCGCGCCCATCGCCATCGGCCTGGCGCTGACCCTGATCCATCTGATCAGCATCCCGGTGACCAACACCTCGGTCAACCCGGCCCGCTCGACCGGCGTGGCGCTGTTCGTCGGTGGCTGGGCGCTGGAGCAGCTGTGGCTGTTCTGGGTGGCGCCGATCGTCGGCGCTATCGTCGGTGCACTTGCCTACCGCTGCATCCGCGACAAGGACTGATCAGCGCCACTTCGTCAGCAACCACACGCCGCCGAGCACCAGCACCGTGCCGGCGGCCACCCAGGGCGTGAAGGGCTCGCCGAGAATGACGACACCCATCAGGATGGTGGACACCGGGCCGATCATGCCGGTCTGCGCGGCCACCGTGGCGCCAACGCGCTCGATGGCCATCATCACCATCAGCACCGGCGCGAAGGTGCACAGCGTGGCGTTGAGGATCGAGAGCCAGATGACCGCCGGGTCCACCGCCAGCGCCGCCGAGACCGGCCGCAGGATCAGGAACTGCGCGATGCAGAAGCCGCAGGCCACCGAGGTGGCCAGGCCCGTCAGCCGCATGGCACCCAGGCGCTGCACCTCCTCGCCGCTGTACACGAGGTAGAGCGCATAGCTGACCGCGCTGGCAAAGACCAGGCCCGCGCCGAGCCAGACATTGCTGCCCTGGAAATGCAGCTCATGCCCGAACACCAGCAGCACGCCCGCGTAGCTGACGCCCAGCGCGATCAGCTGCCGCCCGGTGACGCGGCGCTTGAACAGCAGCGCGCCGAGGAAGAGCACGATGGTCGGATTGAGGTAGAGGATCAGCCGCTCGAAGCTCGCTGACACGTAGGCCAGGCCGGCAAAGTCCAGGTAGCTGGCCAGGTAGTAGCCGCTGAAGCCCAGGCCGATGACGGCGATCCAGTCGCGCCGACCTAACGCCGGTTTTCCACGGCTTGCCCAGGCCGACAGCGCCAGGAACAGCGGCAGCGCGAACAGCATGCGGAACATGATCAGCGTCACCGCATCCACACCGTGCCGGTAGGCCAGCTTGACGATGATGGCCTTGCCGGCAAACGCGACGGCTCCCAAGGTGGCCAGCACCAGGCCCGGCCAGAGCGGTTTGGCGACGACGGTTTCACTCATGGCGCCATTGTCGGCGGCGGCATCGACGGCAGGCTTTGGCATTGCAAACCGCAGGCTTGTCGCACGGCGAAGCACGCGTCACCGGCCGGCTGTGCCCGGCCCGCCACACTCCAGGGCGGGCGAATGTCTCGGTTTGAGCACGTCCATGGCGCGGACAATGGGCTAACCTTCTGTTCGCGCCTCAAACGCCCGCGTTTCAGAGTAGGCTCATGTCGTCTCACGACGTGATGCCGGAACCAGGGGCTAACGCCTTGCCTGATTGCCATGGAGGCCAAACTGCTCAACGAAGCCAGCACGCATGCGGTTGCCAAACCTGCTGCCCCCACCACGCCCATGCACAAGCCAGAAAGTTCGAGCCTGAAGCTGTTGCGACGCATCTCCCTGCGTTATGCCGTGGTGCTGGCCCTCCTGGTCGGCCTGCTGCTGCCCACGGCACTGGTGCTGCTTTACGACGCGCAGAACGCGCGCCAGCGGGCGCTCGAAGACCTGCATCGCGACCTGACCCGCGCCGCCGAGGTGATGTCGCTGTCGCTGGCCGAGCCGGTCTGGCAGGTTTCGCCCGATCTGGCCGAGCCCATCATCAAGGCGCAGTTCGACGACCCGCGCTTCGTCTCGATGACGGTGATGGAGCCCTCCTCCAACCAGCCTTTTCTTTCGCACAAGCGCGAGCAGCAGTCGGATGAATCCGCGCTCACCGTGACCGAAACCCGGCCCGTGCTGCGCGACAGCCGCGAGATCGCCAAGCTGACGCTGAGCATGAGTGCCGCGCCGCTGCTGGCCGAAAAGCGCGAGGACATGCTGCGCACGCTGTGGCGCAGCCTGCTCACGCTGACGCTGTCCTCGGCCCTGATCCTGTGGGTGATGCAGGTCTGCGCCCTGCAGCCGATGACGCGGCTGACCGAGGACGCCGAGGCCCTGGCTGCGGGCCGGCTCGACACGCCGCTGGTGCCCGAGGGCACGGACGAGATCTCGCGCGTGGGCCTGGCCATGGAGCGCATGCGCCGCGCCCTGCTGTCGGCCTTCGATGCCCTGCGCCAGCACGCCAGCACGCTGGAAGAAACGGTGGAGCAGCGCACCGCGCAGCTGACCGCCAGCAACGACGAGCTCTCGCAGGCGCTGGAGCACCTGAAGACCGCGCAGAGCGAGCTGGTCGAGTCCGAGAAACTCGCTTCGCTGGGCCGCCTGGTGGCCGGCGTCGCGCACGAGCTGAACACGCCGCTGGGCAATTCGCTGACCGTGGTGACGGCGCTCGAGGACCGCTACAAGCAGTTCGAGGCCATGCTCAGCGGCAAGGAACCGATGCGCCGCAGCACGCTGGAAGAGCTGGTGCGCGACACGCTGCGCGGCCAGGACATCCTGCAGCGCAATGTGCAGAAGGCCGCCGACCTGGTGCGCGACTTCAAGCAGGTGGCCATCGACCAGACCACCGACCTGCGCCGCGACTTCATGCTCGACGACGTGGTCAAGGACGTGCTCGTGATGGTAGAGCCGCGCTTCAAGCGCACGCCCTTCATCATCGAGACCGACCTCACGCCCCAACTGGCCATGAACAGCTTCCCCGGCGCGCTGGGCCAGGTCGTAACCAACCTGATGATGAACACGCTCGTCCATGCCTTCGACGGCCGCGACGCCGGCTATGTGCGGCTGCGCTGCGCGGCGGGCCGGCCGGGCGAGCTCGAGCTCTCGGTCATCGACGACGGCTGCGGCATGGACGAGTCGGTGCGCAAGCGCATCTTCGACCCCTTCTTCACCACCAAGCTCGGCACCGGCGGCTCGGGCCTGGGCATGCACATCGTGCACAGCATCGTCACCAATGTGCTGGGCGGGCAGATCGAGGTGCGTTCCACCCTGGGTGAAGGCACGCAGATGCTGATCACGATTCCGCGCGTGGCGCCGGTGCGCGCCGGGGCCGAGGAATACATCGTCTGATGCACCCGCTCTGGCGCCGGGTGCTGGCCGGCCTGCTGGCCACGCTCGTGCTGGCACAAGGCGCGCAGGCCTGGAGCAACCATGCGCTGAGCACCTGGTTCGCCCTGGCCGCCATGCCCGAGCTGCGCGGGCGGCCCGGCCTCAAGGTCGAGACCCTCGAAGCCTTCCTGGCCGCCGACCCGGCGGGCCTGGCGCGGCTGCTGCGCGAGGAAGAGGCCTGGGCGCGCGCCCATGTGCCGGCCTACGCGCCGCGGCCCGAGGCGCTGGCTTTCGAGCCGGATGCCAGGCCCGCAGTGCCGCGCTTCCTGGCCGCGCTGCGCGTCAATCCGAACATCAGGCTCGCGCTGTATCTGCAGCTCGCACCCGGGCAGCCGGCCAATGCAAGGCCGGTGCTGGCCGAGCCCGAGATCTCGCTCATGAAGACGAGCGTGAGCACCAAGAGCAATGTCTTCGTCGCGCTGCGCGCCGGCGAGACGGTGCCGCTGATCGACGTGCTGGCCAGCGCGGTGGACGAGCCCGACTACGGCATGGACATCGGCCTGTGGTCCGACAACGGCACCGCCTGGGGCGCGGCCAGTGGCTTCGGCCCGCAGCCCTTCGGCAACCCGGCCATCGAATGGTCTTCGCAGGCGCCGCTGCACATGAGCTTCCTGCACGAGGCCGGCATCGTCTACAAGGCCGCGCCCTACCTGCAGACGGCCTACCCGGAGTACCGCATCCACCTGTTCCGCAGCCTGGCCGCCTTCGCCCTGGCCCGCGGCCACGACTACTGGGGCTGGCGCTTCGCCGGCTGGGGCCTGCACTACCTGCAGGACCTGACCCAGCCCTACCACTCGCGCGTGCTGCCCGGCGTGGGCCTGGCGCGCATGCTGGGCATCAATGCGCTGGATGTGGTGGGCATCCATGGCCCCAAGGACCGCATGGTCCAGCGCGTCACCAACCGGCACTCGGTGGTGGAGGAATTCCAGCGGCAGTGGATGCGCGCCGTGTATGCCGGCGATGCGGGCAAGGATGCCGGCGTCATCGCCCTGCGCGACACGAGCCTGGATGCGCGCGACGGCGCCTACACCGAGGACTGGCCTCGACGTGTGGTCAGCCTGCACTCCAGCAATGCGGCCGATGCCATCGACGAGGCGCTGGTGGCAGCCTTCCCTTCCCAGTACGTAGACGATCCGGCCTATATCTTCGGCGTGACGGAGCCTGAACCGGATCTGTACGCCGAACTGGGCCGCACGCCCGCGGCTCAGGCCGCGCTGCAGAAGGCCATCGCGCCGCTGCTGGGCGACCTGGGCGCGGTCACACGGGGCTATGCGCGCAGCCTGCTGACGCCATCGCCCAAGACGGGTCAGAATCACTGACCTCTCCACAAAAGGACTCCGATGAACAAACACGTTATGTCCAAGACTTCGCAAGCCCTCGCCATGGCGCTGGCGCTGAGCTTTGCAACGCTGGCCACGCTGCCTGCACAAGCCGCCACGCCGATGGTCAAGACCCAGGCGCCGGGCTACTACCGCACGATGCTCGGCGGCTTCGAGGTGACCGCGCTGAACGACGGCTTCTTCGATCTGCCGGTGGACCAGTACCTCAAGCAGCCGAAGGAGAAGACCGACGCCGCGCTGGCGAAAAACTTCCTCAAGCTGCCGCTGGAAACCTCGGTCAACGCCTTCCTGATCAACACCGGCTCCAAGCTCGTGCTGGTCGACACCGGCACCGGTGGCAAGAGCGGCGCCACCTCGGGCGTGCTGCTGGCCAATCTGGCCGCGGCCGGCTACAAGCCCGAACAGATCGACGAGATCTGCATCACCCACAACCATGGCGACCACCTGGGCGGCCTGACGACCAAGGACGGCGCGGCCGTGTTCCCCAACGCGACCGTGCACATCGGCAAGGCCGACGGCGACGCCGACAGTGCCAAGGCCACGCTCGCGCCTTATGCGGCAGCGAAGAAGGTGTCGCTGATCGAAAGCGACGGCGAGATCGTGCCGGGCGTGCGCGCCTGGGCCACGCATGGCCACACGCCGGGGCACACCAGCTACGTCATCGAGAGCCAGGGCCAGAAGATGATCGTCATCGGCGACCTGATCCATGTGGCCTCGGTGCAGATGGATGACCCGAGCGTGACCATCAACTTCGACAGCGACAGCACGGCCGCCGCGGCCCAGCGCGATCGCGCCTTCAAGGCCGCTGCAGCCGATGGCAGCCTGATCGCCGCCGCGCATCTGCAGTTCCCGGGCATGGGGCACTTGCGCGCCAATGGCAAGAGCTGGGTCTATGTGCCGGTGAACTACACCCGCATGCGCTGACACATGCGCTGAAGCGAAAAGCCAGGGCCTGGGGTCTCGCGATCCCGGGCCTGTGTTTTCTGCGGGCTCCGCCGATGATTTCATCCGTTGGCTGAATATTCACCTCACGCAGTTGCTTGCACGACGAGGGCTGGCAGCCGGGTGCTTGGCGGATGGAGGCACAGCATGCAGAATTCCGCCCATGCCGCTGCTGCCGCCCGCGCCTTCCCGCCCGAGCATTCCTGTCGCCTGGAGCACGCTTCTCCCTCTGCTGCTCGACTCCACCGGCGAAGGCATCTACGGCATCGACATGGAGGGGCGCTGCACCTTCGTCAATCGGGCCGCGGCCGAGATGCTGGGCATGAACCCCGAGACCGTACTCGGCCAGAACATGCATCACTTGATGCATCACACCCACGCGGACGGGCGCCCCTACCCGCATCAGGACTGCCCGATCTACAAGGCCTTCCGCCAGGGCGAGTCCTGCCGCATCGACAGCGAGGTGATGTGGCGCGCCGATGGCAGCGCCTTTCCGGCCGAGTATTCGTCGAGTCCGATCATCGACGGCGGACAGGTGCTGGGCGCGGTGGTGACCGTCGTCGACATCACCGTGCGCAAGCAGGCCGAGTCGCAGTTGCAGCAGTCGAACGAGCAACTGATGCTCAGCAATGCCGAGTTGTCGCAGGCGCTGGCGAACCTGCAGAGGGCGCAGGCCCAGCTGGTCGCGTCCGAGAAGCTGGCTTCACTGGGGCGTCTGGTCGCCGGTGTCGCGCACGAGCTGAACACGCCGCTGGGCAATTCGCTGACGGTGGTGACGTCCCTGGAGGAACGCTACGAGCAACTTGACCGCATGCTCAGGAACGAGGTTCCGATGCGTCGCAGCACGCTTGAGGAACTCGTGCGCGACACCCGGCGCGGGCAGGACCTCCTGCAACGCAATGTGCAAAAGGCCGCCGACCTGGTGCGCGAATTCAAGCGACTGGCCATCGACCAGACCACAGACATGCGCCGCGAATTCACCCTGGACTCGGTGGTCAGGGAAGTACTCGTCATGGTCGAGCCGAGTTTCAAGCGCACGCCTTTCGTCATCGAAATCCGGCTTGCCGACGGCTTGGTGATGAACAGCTTTCCGGGCGCCCTGGGCCAGGTGCTGACCAATCTGATGATGAACACCCTGGTCCACGCTTTTGAGGGCCGCAAGCAGGGTCGTGTGCTCGTGAGCTGCGCGGGGCGCGGGCCGGGCGAGGTCGAGCTCTCGGTCATCGACGACGGCTGCGGCATGGATGAATCGGTGCGCAAGCGCATCTTCGATCCCTTCTTCACCACCAAGCTCGGCACGGGCGGCTCGGGCCTGGGCATGCACATCGTGCACAACATCGTGGCCAGCGTGCTCGGGGGCCAGGTCGAGGTGCGCTCGACGCCAGGTCACGGCACGCAAATGCTCGTCACCTTGCCGTGCGTTGCGCCGACCCGGGCGGCGCCGGACGAAGAGCGGGCCTGAACACGGGTGATGCCATCGCGCCAAGAAAAAAGGGGCCGCGGGCCCCTTTTTCATTTCATGCGCTGAAGCGCTCAGTCGTTGGCGTAGATGTTCACGTCCTTGGTTTCCTTGACGAACAGCATGCCGACCACGAAGGTGACGGATGCGATGACGATCGGATACCAGAGTCCGTTGTACATATTGCCGGTCTGCGTGGCAATGGCCAGCGCCGTGGCAGGCAGCAGGCCGCCGAACCAGCCATTGCCGATGTGGTACGGCAGGCTCATCGAGGTGTAGCGGATGCGGGTCGGGAACATCTCGACCAGCATGGCCGCGATCGGACCGTAGACCATGGTCACGAAGATCACCAGCACCACCAGGATGGCGATGGACATGCCCCAGTTGACCTGGTCGGGATCGGCCTTGTCGGGGTAGCCATGGGCCTTGAGCGCGCCCTTGAGGTTGGCGCTCAGCACCGCGTCCTTGGCCGTCTTGTCGTCGCTGAGCGTCTTCAGGCTGGCCTCGGCCGCCTTGACGGCCTTGGCATCCGGCGTGGCGCCGGCCTTGAGGCCGGCCAGCTTGGCTTCGGCAGCGCCCTTGGCCGCAGCGATGTCGTCCGGCGTGACCGCGGTCGTGATGACCTTGTCGCCGATCGAAATCGTGGCCGGCGTGCCTGCCGCAGCTGCCACGTTCTCATAGCTCACCGACGAGGCCGAGAGCTTTTGCTTGGCGATGTCGCAGGAGCTGGTGAACTTGGCCGTGCCCACGGGGTTGAACTGGAACGAGCATTCGTTCGGGTCCGCCGTCACCACCACCTTGGACGCTTCCTGTGCCTTGGCCAGCGCCGGATTGGCAGCCTGCGTCAGCGCATGGAACAGCGGCATGAAGGTCAGCGCGGCCAGCAGGCAGCCCGCCATGATGATGGGCTTGCGACCGATCTTGTCGGACAGCGAGCCGAACACGATGAAGAACGGCGTGCCGATGGCCAGCGCGATCGCGATCATGATGTTGGCCGTCGAGCCGTCCACCTTCAGCGGGCCGGTCAGGAAGAACAGGGCATAGAACTGGCCCGTGTACCAGACCACCGCCTGGCCCATCGTCAGGCCGACCAGCGCGAGGAT
>FSVW01000999.1_pt1 | contig 11612 bp, 7 predicted proteins | sample 1637551 | NCBI WGS metagenome assembly FSVW01 (sample SAMEA3914814, study PRJEB12502) | metagenome | biome: forest; material: soil | place: USA | collected 2011-09-16 | depth 0.1 m | reverse complement strand
GCCTCATTGGCCGTCGCCGCCGCATCGGGCACACCGATGCGCAAGCCGGCCACTGCACCGATGAAGACGACGAGCGGCACCGCATGCATGCCGCGCGCCGCGGCAAACAGGCCGGCCGCGGCGTTCGCCTCCTGCAGCGCCGGTTCGTAGCGCTCAGCCATGAACAGCAGCAGCGCGCGCCAGGCATGCAGGAACATCAAGCCGGTCTGGTCCTTGCGCTGCGCGTAGATCTCGGCCAACGCATCGCCGAAGACCTGCTCGGGCAACTGCGGCGACTGCAGCGCGCGCACAGTGGCGAGCAGCGCGCTTTCGTAGTCGGCCGCCACCGGCTGCCGCATGCGGCGCAGGTTCTGCTCGTGCGCCTCGAGGCTGGGCGCCAGCGTGGCCAGCGGCTGGCCGGCCAGGAAGGCGTGGTAGTCGTGGACGTACAAGCCCAGCCCGGCATGGCGCAGGTTGCCGAATTCCAGGCCGTTGTGGTGCGTGGCCATCAGCCCGGGCAAGCTCTGCTCCAGCGGGTCGATCCAGTGGCTCAGGAATGCATTGAAAGAGAAACCCGCATGAGCATAGACCTGCTGCCAGCCATGCGCCTGCACCAGGTCCATCGACATGCGGCCCAGGCGGTAGGCGAGCTTGTAGTCGCCGAGGAATTCGGCGCACATCAAGCCCAGCACTGAATAGCCGGACAAGGCGCCCGGCACATGGCCATGCTCGCGCATCAGCCGCACCTGGAAGACGGTCAGCAATGGCAGCAGGGCCGGGCGTGCGATGTAGGCGGCGGCCGTCATCTTGGCGCTGATGGCCATCAGCTGCAGGATGCGCGCGTCTTCCATCGGCGGCAGCTCGGTCAGCGCGTCGAAGCCCATGGCCAGGATCTCGTCCTTGGCCGCGTCGATCAGCGCGACCACCTGCTGCGGCGTGTGCGCCTGCGGCAGCTCGGCGCCGAGCATCGCCAGCACCTGCAGGCCGAGGTCCAGCGTCTCGGTCAACTGGCCTTGCGCATAGAAGGCCTCGATGCGCACTTCCAGCAGGCGTGCCTGCTGCGCGCTGCTGGCTTCGTCGTGCCCTTGCATCTGCGCCCGCAGCTGCGCAAGACCCGTGTCGACCAGGCTGTCCATGCGAGCGCTGCGGCCGGCCAGGTAGGCCATGCGCGCGGCATGCACGGTCAGGTTCAGCAGGGCCTCGGGCTGGTCCGCCCAATCGCTGTCGGGATGCAAGGCCAGCGCGCGGTCGGCATAGTCGGCGGCGAGGTCGAAGGCGGCGGCGTTCATCACGCGCAGCGAGGCATGCTCGTTGGCGGCGGCGAGCTCAGCGCGCTCGGCCGGGTCGACCACCAGATCGCCGGCCGCATTGAGGTGCTTGAGCACGTCAAAGGGCAACTCCAGCGACTGATGGCGCGATCGCAGCAGCCGGCCGATGCCCAGGTGCAGCTCCGCCTGCTCAGAAGGGGAAACCAGCTGGTAGGCTGCTTCCTGCACGCGGTCATGCGCGAAGGCATAGCGCACCTCGCTGGTCTGGGGTTCGGCCTCGTCCAGCAGCGGCGCGTAGCGGTAGAGCTGGCTGGCCGGCACCACCAATTGAGCCTGCAGCGCGGGCAGCAAGGCGCTGGCCACCGACGGCGCCTGCCGATCGAGCGCCGTGGCCAGGGTCGCGAGGTCGAAGCTGGCGCCCAGGAAGGCGGCCACCGTCAGGGCCTGGCGGCAGGCCAGCGGCAGCGGGCGCAGTTGCTCGACCATCAGCGCCACCACGTTCTCGGCCATCTGCGCCCGCGCGATGCTGGGCAGCGACCAGTGCCAGTGCTGGCTGCCGGGATCGAAGAAGACCAGCCGGCGCAGCACCAGGTCTTCCAGGAAGCGGCGCAGGAAGAAGGGGTTGCCCGCCGTCTTGGCCTGGCACAGGGAGGCGAGCTCGGCCACCTCGGCGGGGCTGCGCTGCAGGCTGTCGGCCAGCAGCTGAGTGCTGCTGTCGAGGCTCAGCGGGCCCATCTGCAGGGCCAGGAAGCGCGGGCCCAGCTCGCGGAACTCGATCAGGTCCTGGCTGAACGGGTGCTCCGGCGGCACCTCGTTGTCGCGGTAGGCAATGACGATCAGCGTGTGCTGCAGGCTGGCGTCGGTCACCCATTCGCGCAGCAGGCGGCGCGAGGTGCGGTCGGCCCATTGCATGTCGTCGAGGAACAGGGTCTGCGGCTGGCCGTCCGACGCCAGCGCGGCCAGGCACAGGCGCATGCTGCGCAGGAAGCGGTTCTCCGACTCGGCCGGACCGAGCGGCAGGAAGGCCGTGACCTCGGGCAGCAGCGCACGGAACTCCGGCACCGCCTCGACCACGACGGCCGTATTGACCCCGAGTTGTTCGACCAGGCGCTCGCGCCAGAACTGCTGGCGCTCGGGCGGCAGGGCCAGGATCTGGCGGGCGCGCTGGGCCAGTGTGCTGAGCAAGGCACCATAGGGCCGATCCTGGCCGAACTGGTTGAACTTGGCCGCGGCGAAGCTGCCTCGCTGGGCCAGCAGGCTGCGGTGCGCGGCACTGACCAACGCAGTCTTGCCGATGCCCGAGAAACCCGCCACGGCGACCAGCCGGCAGGTGCCGGTGGCGGCCGCCTCGAAGGCCTCGGCGAGCTGCTGCAGCGGCTCTTCGCGTCCGTAGAGGCGGCCGCTGATCTGGAAGCGGCCGAGCTGGTCGCCCAGGCCGGGCTGGAAGTCGGGTAGGGTCAGGCCGGCGCGCAGCGCGTTCAGGCACAGGGTCAGGTCTTGCTCCAGCGTCTGGTGACTCTGGTAGCGGGCCTCCGGGTCCTTGTGCAGGCAGTGTCGCAGAATGCTCGCCAGCGGCGCGAACACATCGGCGCGGCGCTGCGTGGCGAGCGGCGCGGGCAGGGCCAGGTGGGCGTGCACGGCCTGGGCCGCATCGTTGAAGGCGAACACCGGTTCGCCGGTCAGCGCCTCGAACAAGGTGGCGCCGAGGCTGTAGAAATCGGCGCGGTAGTCGACGTCGCGGCTCATGCGGCCGGTCTGCTCGGGCGCCAGCGTGGACAGCGAGCCTTCCATCACGTCGGCGCGCAGCAGCAGCGGGCGCTCGCTGGAGATCTCGGCGGCCAGGCCGAAGTCGATCAGGCTCACCACCGCCAAGCCCTGGGGCGACAGCAGGATGTTGCCCGGATTCAGGTCCCGATGGATGACGCCCTGAGCGTGGATGGCCTGCAGCGCGTCAACCAGCCGGAGGGCCAGCAGCAGCACGATCTCGTTGTCCAGCACGCCCGCGCGCAGGCGTTCGCGCAGGGACACGGCATTCAGCTCGGGCAGCACGACGTAAGGCCGGCCGGCGTGGCTTTGCATCTGCAGCGGACGCAGGATGTGCGGATGCTCGAAGCGGCTGGCGATCTCGAAAGCATGGCGGAAGCGGCCGAGCTCCTGCACGCTGGGCATCGGCGAGCGCAGGAATTTCAAGACGGCCGTGCGGCCTTGGTCGTCCATGGCCCGCACGAGATAGGAGCGCCGGCTCAGGTGGAGAACAGAGGTCACTCGCCAGGCATCCACGCTGTCCCCCGGGCGGCAACCGAGGGCGATATCGACCGGAAATCCCATCAACTCCTGCTTTTCACATGCGTTTTTCAATCCCTAGTAATGTAATCGGGCACTCGACAAGGCAGATCCGGAAGGCCATCTCCGGTGGCGATCCCGGCCTGCAGAGACAAGGCCAGGACGAGGCCATCAGCCGAAGTGCTCCACCAGGAAATCGACGAAGCTGAGGAGCTTGGGCGAGCGATACGGGTCCGGCAGGTAGACCACGCTCATCGGGCGCGCGGGAAGCTCATAGCAGGGCAGCAAGCGAACGAGCCGACCGGCCCGGACTTCACCCTCCAGCAGGATCGCGGGCTGGAGCACCACGCCCAGGCCATGAACAGCGGCCGCACGCAGCGCCTGGCCATGGTCGACCTTCAGTCGGCCTGAGACCGCGACGCGGTATGACCCCGCCTGATCGGCCATGCGCCAATGCGCCAGCGCCGCGGGGCTGAACGACAGGCATTCGTGCCGGCGCAGGTCATCGGGGACGGCCGGCGTGCCCTTGCGCGCGAGGTAGTCCGGCGATGCGCACATCATCATCCGGTACGGCGCCAGCGGCTTGGCGATCAGTCCCGAATCAGGCAGCTCGCCGATCCGGATGGCGACTTCAATGCCTTCGTCGACGAGGTTCACCACCCGATCGCTGAGTGACAGGTCCACGCGGACCTCCGGATAGCGATCGAGGTATTCCGACAAGGCCGGCATCAGCGCCTCGGCGCCGAACGCAACGGGTGCCGAGATCCTCAGCGTGCCGGCCGGCGCCAGGCGGCGGTTGTGCGCCTGCGCATCGGTTTCGGCCACCAGACGCAGGATCTCCTTGCAACGCGCGTAGTAGTCGGCACCGAAGTCGGTCACGCGCTGGCGTCGCGTGGTCCGCGCGAGCAACTGCGCGCCCAGGCGCTTTTCCAGCATGCGCAAATGGTTCCCCGCCATCGTCGCCGAGATGCCTCTGCTCGTCGCTGCGGCGATCAGGCTGCCCTTCTCCACGGCCAGGACGTAGACCTTCATGCTGTCAAGTAGATCCATTACTCACTCATGGTGCTTAATCAATCAATGGTTTGGTAGTTTATGCGTCTCGAGTTTTAAATCAGGATCGAGGCCTCAACACTCAGGAGCACCGCATGACACCCGCCACCCACTCCCCATTGCGCAGCCGCGGCCTGGAGCTGCTCGAACAACTGCACGGCGCCCACGCCGGCGCTGCGATGGTCGAGGAGATGAGCCAGATCTGTCCGCCGTTCGCCGACATGACCATCGATTGGGCCATCGGCTCGATCATGGATCGCCCGGGCCTCGACCTGATCACCCGGGAGCTGATCCTCGTTGCCTCCTGCGTCACGATGGGCCATGCGATGCCTCAGCTGCGCGCGCACGCCGAGGCCGCACTCAAGATCGGGGCGAGCAAGGAGCAGCTCGTGGAAACGATCCTGCAACTGACCTTCTATGCGGGTGGCCCGGCCGTCCGCAACTCGCTCGTGCTGCTCAAGGACCTTCTCGAGGAAGCGGACCGCTGAAGCCACGAACTGCTTCGACAGGACGCGACTTCGCGGCGCGGAGTTGCCGTCGGCGCTATGTCGATCGTGACGTCCCGCGGACAGCTCCCGGACGTCACGCTGTAAACTGACTGCGTTGGTGCTCGCGGCGTGGTTCACGCGCTGCAGTTCAACGGGAATCAGGGAGGGCGCGGCCATCACGGCCAGACCCTAACCTGAGCTGCCCCCGCAACGGTAAGCGGACGGGAGTCTCTCGACTCCTGGCTCGTGTCAACGCCACTGGAACTTCCTCGCCTTTAGCGGTGGAGTCTGGGAAGGCGACACGGGCAGTCTTCGCCAGCCCGGATACCGGCCAACAAGGCGCTGCGCGTTTTTTAGCGTGCGGCAATACGTCCAGGCGCTGTCGGGGAAGACGGCGAGGGCACAGAGGCGAGTCGTCACCCTTGCACATGAGCTGGAATTTTCCGAGCACGCCTGAGCGCGTGCTCGTCGCCGCATTGCGCTGCATTGCGGCCCAGCTCCGCCGGGGTCGACAAGCCTTCGCAGAACGAAGACTTTGTCATGGAAATCGAAACGCCACCCCTGCTTCGCGACACGCCGAAGCCACAGGGCGAACGACGCGGCCTGGTGATCGTGCATACCGGCAAGGGCAAGGGCAAGAGCACGGCGGCCTTCGGCCTGGCGCTGCGCGCGCACGGCCGCGGCAAGACGGTCAAGGTCTACCAGTTCATGAAAGTGCCGTCGGCGCGCTTCGGTGAACACCGCTTGTTTGAGCAGTTAGGCATCCCGATCGAGGGCCTGGGCGACGGCTTCAGCTGGAAGAGCCGCGATCTTGATCACTCGGCCGAACTGGCGCAGGCCGGCTGGGCCAAGGCCGAGGCCGCGATCCGCGCCGGCGAGCACTTCATGGTCGTGCTGGACGAGATCATGTATCCGCTGCGCTACGGCTGGATCGGGCTGGAGCCGGTGCTGGCCTGCCTGCGCGAACGCCCGGCCCCTGTGCACGTCGTGCTGACCGGCCGCGGCGCGCCCGCCGAACTGGTGGAACTGGCCGACACGGTCACCGAGATGACGCTCGTCAAGCACCACTTCAAGGCCGGTGTGCCCGCACAGCGCGGCATCGAAGACTGAGCGGATTCGATTTTCCAGATACAGAAGAAGCAAACGTCATGACCACGAAATTGACCGCGGTCGGCATTGCCGTTGCCGCACTGATCACGACGCGGGCGGTATCTGCCGAGACCACCGCTGACACGAATGCCGCCAATACGCTGCCGACCGTCTCCGTCACCGCAACCGGCCAGAACGGACTGGGCCTCGATGCCGTGTCCAACACTGGCTCGCGGCTGGGCCTGACTCCGATGCTGACGCCGGCCAGCGTAAGTAGCCTCAGCGCCGACGACATCGCCGCGCGCAACCTGCTGCGCGCCCAGGACGTCGCCGTCAGCCTGCCCGGCCTGAGCCAGTCGCCTGAGCCCGACAGCGGCAACAACTCGCTGAGCGCCCGAGGCTTCCAGGGCCACAACTCGGTTGCACAGATGGTGGACGGCACGCGCATCAGCGTTGCCGCCGGCACCATCAGCTACCCGTTCTCGACTTGGCCGCTGGAGTCGGTCGAAGTGCTCAGCGGCCCGGCCTCGGTGCTCTACGGCGACGGCGCGATCGGTGCCGCGGTCAACTACGTGACCAAGCGCCCGCTGTTCGATCGCACCGAGCGCGAAGTCTTCTTCAGCGCCGGCTCGTTCAACACGGTGCAGGGCGGCATCGGCCTGCGCGGACCGATCAACGAGGTGGCGGCCTATTCGGTCTACATCGACGCCAGCAAGAGCGACGGCCAGCGCCGCGACAGCGGCTACGACCGCCAGAACTATTCGCTGGCCTTGGCACTGCGGCTTGCCCGGGACCTGAACATAACGCTGTCTCTCGACGGCGGTCACAACAACGATTCGCACGACTACGGCGTGCCACTGCTCGACGGCCAACTGGATCACCGGCTGATCGACACCAGCTTCAACGTCGGCGACGCCGAAGTGAAGTTCACCGACGACATGTGGCGCGCCAAACTCGAGTACCAGGTCAGCGAGGACATCCAGCTCCACAACGAGACCTACTACCTGACCAGCAAGCGCCACTGGCGCAACGCCGAGGACTACTTCTACGACACGCCGACGACGGTGACCCGCGACCTGTTCCTCGACATCGGCCACGACGAGAAGCAGACCGGCAACCGCCTTGACGCGACGGTCAACGGCCAGATCGGCGGCCTGCAGAACCGCTTCGTCGCCGGGCTGGACGCGTATCGCACCAAGTTCCTGCAGACGACCAACTCGCCCTACGAAGATGGCGAGAGCATCGTCGATCCGCTCAACGTCGTGCCCGGCTCCTTCGACAGCCTGACACCGGTCACGCCGTCGCGCCACACGACCCTGCAGACCACCGCCCTGTTCGCCGAGGACGTGCTCAGTCTCAACGCGCAATGGAAGCTGGTCGCGGGCCTGCGCCGCGACGCGATGAAGCTGGACAACACCAACCTGCGCACTGGCGAAGAACTGCGCAAGAGCTATTCGCCGACCACCGGCCGGCTGGGCGCAGTCTGGTCGCTGAGCAACACGCTGTCCTTCTACGGCCAGTACGCCACCGGCACCGATCCGCTGAGCGGCGCGCTTTCCCTACCGACTGGCTCGACCAACTTCACCCTCACCAAAGGCCGCCAGCTCGAAGCGGGCGCCAAGGGCAGCCTGCCGGAAGTGCGCGGCCAATGGACGGTGGCCGTCTACCGGATCGAGAAGAGCAATCTGCTTTCGCAGGACCCGCTGCACCCGGACATCACGCAGCAGATCGGCAAGCAGACCTCGACCGGCATCGAGCTGGCCGTCGGTATTGAGCCGCTGCGCGGCTGGAAGATCGATGCCAACGCGGCGCTGCTGCGCGCCCGCTACAAGGACTTCAACGAAGAGCAGGACGACGGCACGCTGATCTCGCGCAGCGGCAATACGGTGACCGGCGTGCCCGAGCGCACCGCCAATGTCTGGACCAGCTACCGCGTGGCCCCGCAATGGACCACGGCGCTGGGCGCGAAGTACGTCGGCAAGCTGCAGGGCGACACCGGCAACACGAGCAAGATCCCGTCGTACACCTTGCTGAACGGACTGGTGACTTATGCGTACTCGCCCAGGACCAGCCTGACGCTGAGCGTCAACAACCTGGGCAACAGGGTCTATGCGCTGCAGGGCTATGCCGACTACATGTGGCTGCTCGGTGACAAGCGCAATGCGCAGCTGACGGTCCGCAGCAGCTTCTGAGGATGGGGCCGTCCAAGCTCATGAAGCCATCGATGAAGTCATCCACAACGGCGCGGCGCGAGGACCCTCTCTTTGCGCCGGTGCGCGGCGTCGGGCTGGCAGCGCTGACCTTGGTGACGAGCCTGGCCGGCGGCCCTTTGCATGCGAAAGACGCTGCCAGGCTGCCGCAGCGCATCGTCACGATGTCACCTTCGCTGACCGACGCCGTCTGCGCGCTGGGCCATTGCGAGCAACTGGTCGGCACCGATCGCTATTCCAACGGTCCCGGTGCTGTGGCGGCACTGCCCAAGGTGGGCGGCCTGGCGGACGTGCAGATCGAGCGCATCGTGACCCTGCGGCCGGACATGGTGCTGCTCGGGCCGCTCAACCGGGCGGCCGAGCGCCTCACTGCCCTCGGCGTGCCGGTGCAGGTCTTCGATTCCCGCACCCATGCGGACCTGAAGCGCATGCTGCTCGCGCTCGGGGTGTCGCTTGGCGAAGAAGCGCGTGCGGCCGATCTGGTCCAGCGCATCGATGCCGAAATCGACGCGGCGGCGCGGCGCATGTCGGCCACCTTGCGCGGCCGCAGCGTGTTCATCGAAGTGGCGTCCGGCCCCTATGCGGCCAGCGACAAGAGCTTCATCGGCGAGACCGTGGCGCGGCTCGGCCTGGCCAACATCATCAGCGGCGAGCTGGGCCTGTTTCCGAAGATCAATCCGGAACTGGTCGTGCGGCGCGCGCCGGACCTGATCATCGGCCCTCGGGCCAGCCTCGCCAATCTGGCGGATCGGCCGGGATGGGCCGGGCTGCCGGCATTGCGCCGCCAGCAGGTCTGCATGTTCGACGCCGAGCAGTGGGAATTGATCGCGAGCCCCGGACCACGCCTGGGCGAAGCCTCCCAGTTGCTGGCCGACTGCCTGCTCGCTTTGCCGACGGCGGCGCGATGAACCCGCAACCGATCCTCGAAGTCCAGGCCGTTTCCTTGAGGCTTCAGGACAAGCTCGTGCTGGACGAGGTGTCGATGTCCGTGCCCTTCGGCTCGCACCTGGCGCTGGTCGGCCTCAATGGTGCGGGCAAGACCAGCCTGCTGCAATTGATGGCTGGGCGGCTGAAGCCCAGCCAGGGGCGAGTGACCATTGGCGGCCTGGACCTGGCCGAGATACCGGGCTATCAGCGGGCGCGGCAACTGGCGGTCGTGCACCAGCACGAGGCCATGCACGGGCAACTGCGTGTGCGGGACTACGTGGCGCTGGGCCGCATCCCGCATGGCGATGCCAGCCGTGGCGAGAGCGAGCAGGCGGTCAGCGAGGCGCTTGCGCATTGCCGCGTGAGCGCCCTGCAGGACCGGGCCTTGCGCAGCCTTTCCGGCGGCGAAGTGCAGCGCGCCGTGATCGCCCGCGTCATCGCGCAGCAACCTCGCATCCTGCTGCTCGACGAGCCGACCAACCACCTCGACCTGCGCACGCGCACGGACATGCTGGACCTGCTGGCCGCGCTCGAGATCACCGTGATCGCCGCCTTGCATGAGCTGAGCCTGGTGCAGCGCTTTGCCCGGCGCGTCGTCCTGCTGAGCCAGGGTCGCGTGGTGGCCGACGACGTGCCGGCCCAGGTCTTCACCCAGGACCTGGTGCAGGGCAATTTCGGCATGGACGTGTTCCACCTGGCGCTGCCGGACCGCGAGCAGCGCGTGACCGTCTTTGAATCTCCGCAGCGGCAAACGAGCTGCTTCATTCGAGAAGAAGAAAGCGCTCCATGACGATCAAGCAGCTCGCTGCCTTGAGCCTGTTCGCAGCGCTCGCGCTGGATTCGGCATGCGGCGCGCAGGCTCAAACCTTCCCGGTCACTGTGGACAGTTGCGGCAGCAAGCTCACCTTCACCGCGCCGCCGCAGCGTGCACTGATCCACGACCTCAACATGACCGAGATGGCGCTGTCGCTCGGCCTGCAGAAGCGCATGGTCGGCGTCAGCGGGATCTCCGGCTGGTACAGGTCGAACCCCGAGCTGCGCAAGGCACTGGGCGATGTGCCGGAGATCGCGGCGAAGCAGCCCTCGCTGGAGAACATCCTGGCCGCCAACCCGGATTTCTTCTTCGCCGGCTGGAACTACGGCATGCATATCGGCGGCGACGTGACGCCCGCCGTGCTGGCGAGATACAGGATTCGCACGCTGGTGCTGACCGAGAGCTGCAACCATGTGGACAAGACTCGTCCACGCGCATCGATGGACCTGCTCTACGGCGACTACATCAAGCTCGGCACGATCTTCGGCAAGCAGGCGCAGGCCAGGGCGACGGTCGACCAGTGGACGCAGCGCGTGGCGCGGCTGCCCCGGCCCGCGGGCGGTCGCGCGATCCGCGTCTTCCTGTTCGACTGGGGCGAAGACAAGCCCGTCACCGCCGGCAAGTTCGCGATGCCCACGGCGATGATCGAAGCCGCAGGCGGTCACAATATCATGGACGACGTCGATTCCAGCTGGGTCACTGTGTCCTGGGAAGTCGTGGCGGCACGCAATCCGGAGTTCCTCGTGCTGCTGGACTATCCGAGCGACGGCGGTGCCGGCAAGCTGATGGAGTTCCTTCAGCATCACCCGCTGATGCAGCACACCGATGCCGTCAAGAACCGGCGTTATGTGGCGCTGCGCTATGAAGAGCTGACGCCAGGCCCGGCCACTATCGAAGCGCTGGAAAAGATGGCCAGAGCCATGGGCAAGGTGCCGGCCCGATGATGACCCGGCCGATGCGCCTGCTGCCGTGGCTGCTGCTTCTGCTGGCCGGCGTGGCCATCGCCTCGGTGGTGATCGGTTCCACGCCGGTGAGCCTGGCGCAGGTCGGGCACAGCCTGCGCCTGTTGCTGAGCGGTGCGGACGCCGCAGACTATTCGATGGCGGACCGCATCGTCGTGGATCTGCGCCTGCCGCGCATGCTGCTGGCCGTGCTGGTGGGCGGCGGCCTCGCCCTGGTCGGCGCGCTGCTGCAGACCATCACGCGCAACGACCTGTCCGATCCCTTCCTGTTCGGCCTGTCGTCCGGCTCGGCCGCCGGCGCCGTCGCGGTGATCACAGTGACCGGCGAGATCGCCGGCGTCATGGGCATCTGGACCTTGCCGCTGGCCGCCTTCGCGGGCGGCATGGCCTCGGTCGCCGTCGTCCTGCTGCTGTTGCGACGTTTTCGCGGCCATTCGCCGGAGCGCATGATCCTGACCGGCCTGTCGGTGTCCTTCCTGTTCACCGCGCTGACCTACTACTTCATTTTCCTGGGCGACCAGCGGGCCGCGCAGTCGGTGCTG
>FSVW01002524.1_pt1 | contig 11620 bp, 4 predicted proteins | sample 1637551 | NCBI WGS metagenome assembly FSVW01 (sample SAMEA3914814, study PRJEB12502) | metagenome | biome: forest; material: soil | place: USA | collected 2011-09-16 | depth 0.1 m | reverse complement strand
CTGGGCGGCGTGACGGCGGCCCTGGTGATGCCGCTGGCCGGCATCGTCAGCAACAAGCTGCCGGGCAAGCTGCTGATGATCAGCGCCTTCATCGCCACGGCTTTTGCCTTCCTGCACACCTCGACCCTGAGCAGCGATGTCTCGTTCCAGACGCTCTCGCTGACCCGCGTCTACCAGAGCCTGCCCCTGCCCTTCCTGTTCGTGACGCTGACGACGGCCGGCTATGTCGGCGTGCCGGCGGACAAGAATTCCGAGGCCTCGGCCATCATCAACCTGATGCGCAATCTCGGCGGCAGCGTCGGCGTGGCCGCGGCCACCACGGGCATCGCGTGGCGCTCGCAGTTCCATCACGCAAGGCTGGCCGAGCATGTGACGAGCTTCGACGCCTTCGTGCAGCAGGCGATGCAACACACGCAGAACGGCTTGGCGGCGCTGCAGCAGGCCGTGCAGGCGCAGGCGCAGCTGCTGAGCTATCTGGACATCTTCCATCTGTGGGCCTATGTGGCGCTGTTCGTCGCGCCGTTTGCCCTGCTGCTGAAGACGCCGCCGAAGGGAGCACCTGTTGCGCACTGATCCACGCCTCGTCATGGTGACGCTGGTCGGCCTGGCGCTGGCCGGCTGCGCCGCCGTCGGGCCCGACTTCCACCGCCCGCCGCCCGAGCCGCTCGCGAGCTGGCCTGCTAACGGCCAGGCTCAGCGCAGCGGCGACGTGGCCAGCGGCGTCGACACGGCCCGGCCCTTCGACGCGCAATGGTGGACGCTGTTCCGCGACCCCGTCCTCGACGGCCTCGTGCGCGACGCCGCCGCGCAGAACCTCGACGTCCGCACGGCCGAGCTGCGCATCGAGGCCGCCCGCGCGCAGATGCGCAGCGCCGAGGCCTCGCGCTGGCCCAGCGGCAGCCTGATGGGCCTGGCCGGGCGCGCGCGCATGAGCCCCAACGGCCCCTTGAGCGCGGGCGGCGGCCAGGCCGAAGGCGGCGGCGATTCCGCCCAGCAGCAGCAAGCCAGCCCCGTCACCAATCTCTACCAGATCGGTTTCGACGCGAGCTGGGAGCTCGACCTCTGGGGCGGCGTGCGACGCGGCGTCGAGGCCGCGAAGGCCGACCGAGAAAGCGCCGAGTTCGCCAAGCGCGACGCGCTGGTCTCGCTGAGCGCCGAGATCGCCCGCAGCTACCTCGGCCTGCGCGGCAGCGAGCGCCGGCTGGCCATCGCCGAGGCGCAGTTGCGCACGCAGCAGCAGCTGGAGCGGCTCGTCGCCTCGCGCCGCGACGCGGGCTTCACGCCGCAGTCCGATGTGGCCGCCCAGGCCGCGCAGGTGCAGGCCGCCCTGGCCCAGCTGCCGCCGCTGCGCCAGCAGGCCGCGGCCGCGCGCAACCGACTGGCGCTGCTGCTCGCACTGCCACCAGGCGCCTTGACCGAGCGGCTGGCCGGCCCCTCAACCTTGCCCGCCCTGCCGCCCAGCGTGCCGGTCGGCGTGCCCGGCGAGCTGCTGCGCCGGCGTGCCGACATCCGCGAGAGCGAGGCCGACCTGCATGCGGCCACCGCGCGCGTCGGCGTGGCCGTGGCCAGGCTCTACCCGGGCATCACGCTGGGCCTGGCCGGCGGCCTGCAGGCCACGCACTGGAGCGAGCTGACCGACTGGGCCTCGCGCTTCCTGCTCGGCGGCGCCGAGGTGTCGATGCCGATCTTCCAGGGCGGCAAGCTCAAGGCGCAGGTGCGCGTGGCCGATCTGCAGTCGCAGCAGGCGCTGCTGGCCTATCGCAAGACGGTGCTGGCCGCCTTCGGCGAGGTGGACGATGCCATCGAGGCCTACGCCGAGGCGCAGCGCAGCGCCAGTGCCTTGGCGCGCCAGTGGCAGGAGGCCCGGCATCGCCGCGAGCTGGCCCAGGAGCGCTGGCGCACGGGCCTGGGCAGCTTCATGGAGGTGCTGGACGCCGAGCGCGGCGCCCAGCAGGCCGAGGCGCAGCTCGCGCAGGCGGGTGTCGAGGAGCGGGTGGATCTGGTGGCGCTGTACAAGGCGCTGGGTGGCGGCTGGGAAGAGACCGCCGTTGCCGAATGAACGCGATGGCCTACGCAGCAGGACCCTGCAGCCCATCCGGCGAGGGCACGGCCTCGCGGCCGGCGGCGCAGCGGTGCACGCGCACCGGGAGCGCCTTGTAGCCGGGCACCTTCGATGCCGCGTCGTGGTGCCACAGCGGCATCAGCGGATTGCATTCGGGGAAATAGGCCGCCGCGCAGCCGGCCGGAATGTCGTAGGGCACGACCTGCAGGCCATGGACGCGGCGCTGCACGCCATCGTCCACGGCGGTTTCCAGATCGACCGCCACGCCCGCTGCAAGCCCCATGCGATCGATGTCCGCCGCGTTCATGAACACCACATGCCGCGTGCCTTCCACGCCGCGGAAGCGGTCCGAGTAGCCGTAGATCGTCGTGTTGAACTGGTCGTTCGAGCGCAGCGTGGCGAGCTGCAGAACCTGACTCGCATCGCCGCTGGGCGCGATGCCTGCAAACAGCCGCTTGGGCGTGATGAAGTTGGCCTTGCCGTTCGGCGTGGTCCATTTGCGTTCGCGCGCGGGCACGGGCCGCGTGAAGCCGCCGGGCGTGAACAGGCGCTCGTTGAAGCGCTTGAAGGTGGCCGGGTAGGTGTCCTCGATGGCGTCGCGGATGCGCGCGTAGTCGGCCACCCAGTCGTCCCAGGGCACCTCACCTTTGCCGTCGAGCGTGGCCTTGGCCAGGCCGGCGACGATCCACGGCTCGGAGCGCAGGTCCTCGCTCGCCGGCGCCACCTGCCCGCGCGAACCGTGGAAATGCGCGACCGAGCTTTCAGTCGAAACCGCCTGCGGGCCGCTGGCCTGCTCGTCGATCTCGATGCGGCCCAGGCAGGGCAGCAGGTAGGCGATCTCTCCATGCACGATGTGGCTGCGGTTGAGCTTGGTCGCCACCTGCACGCTCAGGCGCAGCCTGCGCCAGCCGGCCTCCACGGCCGCGGTTTCGGGCGCGGCGCGCAGCACATTGCCGCCGAGGCAGACGAAAGCCTTCACCTCGCCCTTCAGCATTGCCTCGCAGGCATCGACGGTCGAGTGGCCCTTCCAGCGCGGCGGCGTGAAGCCGTACTGCTGGGCCAGCTTGTCCAGCGGCACGAGCTCGGGCTTCTCGGTGATGCCGACCGTGCGCTGGCCCTGCACGTTCGAATGCCCGCGCACGGCGCACACGCCCGCGCCGGGCTTGCCGATATTGCCGCGCAGGAGCAGCAGGTTCAGCACCATGTGGACGTTGTCCACGCCATGCGCATGCTGGGTCAGGCCCATGCCGTAGATGCCCAGCGTGGCGGCGGAGCTCACGTAGGTGGCCGCGGCCTCGCGCATCTGCTCGCGCGTCAGGCCGCTGGCGCTTTCCAGCGCCGCCCAGGCATGCGCGCGGGTCGTCGCGGCGAATTCCTCATAGCCCTGCGTGTGCTCGGCGATGAAGCCGTGGTCGAGCACGCGCTGGGTGTCGATCGCCGCCATCGATGCGGCAAAGGCCACCGACGAGGCGCTGTCCGGCTTCTGCGGCCTGGCATCGTTGCCGACGACCTTGCTGTCGGCCGCCGCCGCATCGTCGAGCTCGATCACCGCCTTGCAGATGCCGAACAGCGCCGCGATGTCGCCGCCGTTCCTGACCTGCAGGTACTGAGAGGAGATCAGCGTCTCCCTGCCCGTCAGCATCTCCGACGGCGACTGCGGGTTGACGAAGCGCTCCAGGCCGCGTTCGCGCAGCGGGTTGAGGGTGATGATCTTCACGCCGCGCTGCACCGCTTGCTGCAGCTGGTGCAGCATGCGCGGCGACGAGGTGCCGACGTTCTGGCCGATGAAGAAGATGCAGTCGCAGGTCTCGAAGTCGGCCAGGCCCACCGTGCCGACCGCCGCGCCGATGCTCTGCGGCAGCGCCACGGACGAACTCTCGTGGCACATGTTCGAGCTGTCGGGCAGGTGGTTGGAGCCATAGAGGCGCGCGAACAGCTGGTACATGTAGCTGGTCTCCAGCGAGGCGCGGCCGCTGGTGTAGAAGACCGCCTCATGCGGCGCCATCGCCTTGAGCTCGCGGCCGATTTCCTGGAAGGCGATCTCCCACGAGACCGGCATGTAGCGGTCGCTCGCCGGGTCCCAGCGCATCGGGTGCGTGAGCCGCCCGGCCACTTCCAGGTTGTGGTCGCGCCAGGTCTCCAGCGCGCTCAAGCTGTGCTCGGCGAAGAAGGCCTGGTCCGCGCGCTTGGCCGTGATCTCCCAGGCCGTCGCCTTGGCGCCGTTCTCGCAGAACTCGGCCGGATGGGGCCGCGCCGGCTTGGCCCAGGCGCAGCTCACGCAGATGTAGCCCTTGGGCTTGTTCTGCACCAGCAGCGCCTGCGTGGCCCTGGCCGGCACGCGCTCGCGCAGCAGGATCGCGCTGACCGACTTCAGCGAGCCGTAGCCGCCTTCGGGCCCGCCGTATCCGGCCTGGCTGCCTTCCTCAAGTTCGAGCTTGTGACCGTCCATGGATTTCCTCGCCATCGATGCCCATCCGTCCGGGCACGATCATCCCGAGCGCGCGCCATCTGCGGCGTAGGCCGATGCGCCGGGCGATTGCGGCAGCGTCCTACACCCTGGGCCGCCTGCTGTTGCCAAGCTCGCCAGATCGCCAGGCGGCCGACCCCTGAGCCTGCGCGCTTCGCTCAGTCCGAATCGAGGACCTCGCGCACCTTGGTGGCGAGGTCCGCGAAGGTGAAGGGCTTGACCAGCAGCTGCACGCCGGCATCGAGCCGGCCGTTGTGGACGATGGCATTGCGGGCGTAGCCGGTGGTGAAGAGCACCTTGAGCTCCGGCCGCCCGGCCCGCGCCTGGGCGGCGATGTCGGCGCCCGTCATGCCACCCGGCAGCACCACGTCGGTGAAGAGCAGCGCGACGTCGGCATGCGCCTTCAGCACCTGCAGCGCCTCGACGCCGTCCGAGGCCTCCACGACCCGGTAGCCCAGGTCCTGCAGCGACTGCACGGACAGGTGGCGGATCTCGGCATCGTCCTCGACCACCAGGATGAACTCGCGCTGCCCCTGCGGCGCCTCGCCTTCCGCCGGCGCCGCACCCGCCGCCTCGATCTCGCTCTTCAACCGGGGCAGGTACATGCGCACGGTCGTGCCCAGGCCCGGCTCCGAGTAGAGCTTGAGGTGGCCGCCGGACTGCTTGACGAAGCCGTAGACCTGGCTCAGCCCTAGGCCCGTCCCCTGGCCGACCGGCTTGGTCGTGAAATAGGGCTCGATGGCCTGGCGCGCCGTCTGCGCATCCATGCCGACCCCGGTGTCGGTCACCGATATCGCCACGTACTGCCCCGGCACCGCTTCGGGATTGAGCGCGGCGTAGGCCGGGTCGAGCGTGAAGTTCGCGGACTCGACGGTCAGCTTGCCGCCCGCGGGCAGCGCGTCGCGCGCGTTGACGACGAGGTTCAGGATGGCCCGCTCCAGCTCGCTGGCATCGGCCTCGGTCCGCCACAGCCCGGCGGCCAGCGAGGTCTCCACGTCGATGGTTTCGCCGAGCGTGCGGCGCAGCAGCTCGGACAGGCTGCCCAGCAGCGCATTGGCGTCGATGGGCTTCGGGTCCAGCGGCTGGCGCCGCGCGAAGGCCAGCAGGCGCTGGGTCATGGCGGCGCCGGCGCGGGCGCCGTTCATGGCCGAGGCGACCGCCTTCAGCGTGCGCTCGGCGTCGGGCGGCACGGTGCGCCGGATCAGCTCCAGGTTGCCGACGATCACCTGCAGCAGGTTGTTGAAGTCATGCGCGATGCCGCCGGTCAGCTGGCCCACGGCCTCCATCTTCTGCAGCTGGCGCACGGCCGCGGCCTGCTTCTCCAGCTCCTCGGTCCGCTCGCGGATTCTTTCCTCCAGCGTGGCGTTGAGCTCGCGCAGCTGCGCCTCGACACGGCGCCGCTCCGCCAGCTCCTTGTCGTTGTCGCTGGACAGGCGCGCGTTGTCGATGGCCACCGCGGCTTCCGCGGCCAGGCCCGCGAGGCCGCGCTCCGAGCGGTCGGTGAAGACGCCGACCTGCGCATGGCCGAAGAACAGGCCGCCGAGCACCGCGCCGCCGCGCGAAATCACCGGCACGGCGAGGTAGCTGCGCACGGGCAGATGCCCGGCCGGCATGCCGCGGCGCGGCGCGTTGTGGCCGTAGCGCGGATCGGCGGTGATGTCGTCGGAGCGGACCACGCCCTCGCCGTTGAAGGTCGGCGCGAAGATGGCCGTGTTGCGCGGCATGGGAAAGGCTGAGAAGGCCTCGCGCGGCACGCCCGACAGGGCATACAGCATGTAGCTCTCGCCGGCCTCGTTGAGCACGTTGTAGAAGAAGGCGCCGAACTGGGCGCCGGTCAGCTCGACGCCCGCGTCGGTGACGATCTGCACCAGCCGGTCGAGCCCGGTCTCCAGCGCCAGGGCCGCGCCGGCCCGGTTCAGGATCTCCAGCGCCCGGCGCTCCTCGTGCAGCGCCGCCCGGGCGTGCTCCTGCGAGGTCCGGTCCAGGACGATCTTGACGAAGCCCGCCGGCTCGCCGCTGGCTGCGTGGATGGGCGACATCTCGCCAACGGCCCAGAACCTCGAGCCGTCCTTGCGCACGCGCCAGCCTTGCTCGCCGCCGCCGCGGCCCTTGGCCAGCGCATCCGCCATTTCGTCCTGCAGGCGGCCCTGGTCCTGCTCGGTGAAGAGGCGGTCCAGCGGCTGGCCGAGCATCTCTGCTTCGGTCCAGCCCAGGATCATCGCGGCACCGGCGCTCCACATGCGCACCCGGCCCTGGGTGTCGGTGACGATGATGGCGGTCTCGGCCGCGCTGTCGACGATCTGGCGCCATGCGGCAGGCGAAGGAATGCTGTCGGCCGAATCGATCATTTTGTGAGGCCCCCAAGTGGCGGATCGGGATTGTCACGCCTGCCGGGCAGGCGTGGCCCCGTGCGCAGCCGGCGGGGGCCGGCAAGCTGCAACACGGCTGCCGAATGCGGCGGCGTCCTACGCGAAAGCGCACGGTGTCTGACAGGATCGAGCCTGGCCCTCTCAGTTGCCGATGCCCACCGATGAATTTCATGAACACCGAAAGCCCGAGCCCCGCCAGGGATGTGTCGAGCTCCGCGCAGCGCCTGGTCGACAGGCAGATGACGGGCATTCTCGAAGCCATCCTGGCCCAGAGCTTCAGCCTCGCCAACCGGGGGCTGATTCCCTCGGACGCGCAGCTTGCCGCCTACGTGGACAGCCTCGACGAGGGCACGCTGCTGCAGAAGATCCGCAGGCATCCGGGCGCCGCGGCGACGCTGGCCCTGGCCGCCGAGGACGCCCAGCTGCTGCGCTGGGCGCGGCTGGTCGGGCGATAGAGGCGATAGACGCGCTAGGCAGGCCGCGGCTTACTGCGGCAGGCCGTCCAGCTGCCTCTGCTCGAACAGGTACTCGCCGGCCGGCTGGCCGCCCAGGCTGAAGGCGCCGTACTGCGGGCGCTGCGGCAGCTCGCGCGCCACGGCGAAGCGCACGCGGGCAAACACGTTGCCGCCCGGCTGCCAGTTCGACACCTGGCCCAGCTGGTTCATCAGGTTCCACGAGAACGGCGAATGGCCCTGCTTGCCGGTGTCGAACACGGGCTCGTTGCCGCCCGAGGACATCACCACCACCGACTTCTGCGCCAGCAGCTGCGTCGGGTCGATGACGGCCGCGTTGCTGGCACCGATGTGCTGGTTCGACACCAGCGAGCCCGAATAGCAGCTGTCCGAGATCAGCGCCACCTGCGAGGCGTCGATCTGCGCGATCAGGCGGCCGATGTCGGCGTTGGACAGCCAGCTCTCCGGCTTCTTGGCATCGGCATCCGACAGCAGCCAGTAGCCCTCCTTCGTCGCCTCGACCACGTCGCCATGGCCGGCGTAGTAGATGACGATGGAATCCTTGGGGCCGGTGGCCAGGGCCAGGCGGTTCAGCGCGCTGATGACGGCGGCCTTGCTGGCGTTGGGAATCACCACGGTCTCGTAGCCGAGCTTGTCCTCGAACAGCCGGCCGACGGCCTCGGCGTCGTTGACGGCATTGCCCAGCGACGGGATCGACTTGTCCTGGTAGGCATCGACCCCGATCACCACCGCCACCTTGCGCTCGATCTGCGGCAGCGCGGCTTCCTTGACGCGGCGACGCGCCGGCAGCTTGATGACCTGCAGCGCGGCCGGCGCGGCTTCGGCCGGCGCAACGCTCACGTGCGCGCCGGCACCCGGCGGCGCGTGGTCCAGCTGGGCTTCGGGGGCGTGGGCCAGGCTTGCCTGCTGCTGCAACTGCTGCCTGGCGCGGCTCTCGCGCCGCAGGGCGTCGGTGACGATGCAGGTGCCGGTGTCGGCGGCCTTCAGCGTCGTGCAGACCTTGGCGTCGGCCATCGAGGGATCGTCCTCCAGCTTGGCCGTTGCATCGGCGAACAGCGCCTGCTTGTAGCGGTCGCGGCTGGCCAGCATGGCCGACAGGCCCTCCATCGACAGGCTCGACAGGCTGGTCGGCCCGAAGCTCTGCGCCGTGGCCGTGCCGGCCGCCGAGATAGCGGAAGCGCTGGCGACCGCGCTCGCCGAAGCCGGGCCGGCGCCTGGCGCCTGCAGCATGTTCAGCAGGCCGCCGCCGGTGGCTGCGCCGGGCGAGGCCACGGTGGCCGCGCTGGTCGCCGCGATGCTGGTGTTCACCGCCGTGGTGCCGGCCTGGACGATGCCGGGCGCCTGGGCGACCGGCGCAAAGCCGGCCACCGTCAGCGCCGTGGCGTTGCTGTCGGCCTGCACGAACTGGTAGTTCTGCGCCGCCAGGCCGTCGCCGTTGATGGCATAGCTGCCGGCCGGCGACGCGGCCGTGGCCGGCGTACTGAAGCTCAGGGTCCCGCTGGTGGCCGTGGCCTGCGTCTCGCCGCCGACGAAGCCGCTGACCGAGCCGCTCAGCGGCGGCACGGCCGCGCTGATCAGCTTGTTGGCCGCGTCGGCCACATAGGTGAGCGTGGCCGGCGTGATGCTGGCCGTCAGCCCGGGCGGCGCGCCGAGCACGTAGTTGCCGGCGTCGGCGCCGCTGAGGCTGGCGCCGCTGAGCGTGACGGCCTTGTCCGTGCCGGCGTTCTTGTCGGCGAAGCTGCCGACCAGGGTGCCGGCCACGCTGACCACATCGTTGCCCAGCGCCGCCACATGGGCCGTGCCGCTGATGGTGGCCGCGGTCGTCGCGTCGTAGACCTTGTTGTTGGCTGCCAGGCCGCTGATGTTCAGCGTCGCGGGCGTGATGTCGGCCGTGAGGCTGGCCGGCGCGCTGAGCACGTAGTTGCCGGCGTCGGCGCCGCTGAGGCCGTAGCCGCTCAGGGTCACCGTCTTGCCGCTGCCGACGTTCTTGTCGCTGAACTGCGCCGTGCCGCCGGTCAGGCTGACCTGGTCGGTGCCGAGCGCGGCCACATTGCCGGCGCCGCTGAGCGTGGCGAGCGTGGTCGCGTCATAGACCTTGTTGCTGGCCGCCAGGCCGCTCACGGTCAGCGTGGCCGGCGTGATGTCGGCCGTGAGGCTGGCGGGCGCGCTGAGCACATAGTTGCCGGCATCGGCGCCGCTGAGGCCGAAGCCGGTCAGCAGCACCGCCTTGTTGTTGCCGACGTTCTTGTCGCTGAACCGGGCGCTGCCGCCGCTCAAGCTGACCTGGTCGCTGCCGAGCGCGCTGACGCTGCCGCCGCCGCTCAAGGTGGCCGCGGTCGTCGCGTCGTAGACCTTGTTGTTCGCGCTCAGGCCGCTGACGACCAGGGTCGCGGGCGTGATGTCGGCCGTCAGGCTGCTGGGCGCAATGAGCACGTAGTTGCCGGCGTCGGCGCCGCTGAGGCCGAAGCCGGTCAGCGTGACCGTCTTGTTGCTGCCCACGTTCTTGTCGCCGAACTCGGCGCTGCCGCTGCTGAGCGAAACCTGGTCTTCGCCCAGCACCGCGATGCTGCCGTTGCCGCTGAGCTTCGCCGCCGTGGTGGCGTCGTAGACCTTGTTGCCCACGCTCAGGCCACCGACGACCAGGGTTGCCGGCGTGATGTTGGCCGTGACGCTTTCCGGCGTGTTGAGGATGTAGTTGCCGGCATCGGCGCCGCTGAGGCCGAAGCCGGAGAGCATCACCGTCTTGTTGCTGCCCACGTTCTTGTCGGCGAATTGCGCGCTGCCGCCGCTGAGCGTGACCTGGTCGCTGCCCAGGGCGGTGACGCTGGCCGAACCGCTGAGCGTGGCCGCCGTCGTCGCGTCATAGACCTTGTTGTTGGCGGCGAGGCCGCTGACGTACAGGGTCGCGGGCAGGATGTCGGCCGTGAGGCTGGCCGGCGCGCTCAGCACGTAGTTGCCGGCATCGGGGCCCGTGAGGCCAAAGCCGGACAGCGTCACGGCTTTTCCAGTGCCGACGTTCTTGTCGACGAACTGCGCGCTGCCGCCGCTGAGCGTGACCTGGTCGCTGCCGATGGCACTGACGCTGCCGGTGCCGATGAACGTGGCCGCCGTGGTGGCGTCGTAGATCTTGGTGTTGACGGTCAGGCCATTGACGAGCAGCGTGGCCGGCGTGATGTTGCCGGTGGTGTTGACGGTCAGCTGGATGGTGTAGTTGGCCGCGTCTTCGCCGGTCAGGCCGAGGCCCTCGACACCGACGAACTTGCCGTTGCCCACGTTCTTGTCGCTGAAGGTGGCCACGGGCGTGGTCAGCGCGACCCCATCGCCGGCAAAGAAGTTGGCCGTGTAGGGCGTGCTGAAGCTGGCGCTGGTCGTGCCGTCGTAGGTCTTGTCCTGGATCGTCCCGCCGCTCAGCGTGATGCCGAACTGCAGGATGTTGCCGGTGAGATTGCTCACCGCCTCAAGGCCGTACACGGGCTTGTTGTTGCTGTCGAGGACGGTGCCCGGCGCCGGCGTCGCGACCACCATGGTCTTGCCGTTGCCGGCGTTCTTGTCGGCGAACTGCACGGAGTTGCTGTCGAAGCCCGTGAGCAGGCCCTGGGGGCCGTTGACGGTCAGCGTGCCCTGCACCTGCGCAGTGGTCGTCGCGTCATAGACCTTGGGCGTGATGTTGCCGTTGACGAAGGCGAAGCCGGTCGCCGCCGATACAAAGCCATTGCCCGCGATGCCGGTCCAGTACGAAGGGCCGGAGCCGATGTCCGCGCCGTAATACGTGAAGCCGTAGGCCAGCCCGCCCGGCTGGAAGGCGCTGCTGTCGGTGATGTCCGCGTCCCAGAGGATCCAGCGGGCCGGGCCGCCGGAGACCGACAGCGCGCCGGCGCCGGCGGCGTTCGTGAAGCTCGCCATCGCGCCGGTGTTGCCCTGGATGACGATGTTGTCGCCGCTGGACCGGTTGGACGTCAGCATGGTGCCGGCGTTGAGGGCGACGTTGTCGGCCATCACGGTGATCGAGCCGCTGGTCGTGATCTGCGTGTTCGAGATGTTCAGCGTGCCGGCGCCGTAGATCGACACGCCCTGGAAGGAGCCGGTGATGCTCGCGTCGTTCAGCGCGATGGTGTCGCCGTTGCTGTAGGACGAGATCGACAGCACGCCGCCCGAGCTCGCATCGAGCGGGCCCATCACCAGCACCGCCACGGGTGCCTGGCCGGCCGGCGTTGCGTTGCCGCCGCGGATGCTCATCGCCGTGCCGTTG
>FSVW01002780.1_pt1 | contig 11624 bp, 8 predicted proteins | sample 1637551 | NCBI WGS metagenome assembly FSVW01 (sample SAMEA3914814, study PRJEB12502) | metagenome | biome: forest; material: soil | place: USA | collected 2011-09-16 | depth 0.1 m | reverse complement strand
GGTTCACCCGTTGCCGCGCAAAGTAGATGTCGGTGCCGTCCTTGAAGATCACCGTCACTTGGGACAGCCCGTAACGCGAGAGTGAGCGGGTCTGCTCCAGGCCAGGCAGGCCCGCCATGACCGTCTCGATGGGAAAGGTGACGCGCTGCTCGGTCTCCAACGGCGAATAGCCGGGAGCCTGGGTGTTGACCACGACCTGGACATTCGAGATGTCGGCGACGGCATCGACAGGCAGCTTGGTGTAGCTGAAGACGCCCAGGGCGGCCATGCCAAGCACCGTCAAAATGACGAGCCAGCGCTGCTCAATGCAGAAGCGAATGATGCGTTCAAACATGGTGCTTCCTTTAATGCTCGTGTTCGGCACTGGCTTTGCCCAGTTCCGACTTCAGGACATAGGCATTGGCCGTGGCGACCTTGTCACCGGCCTTCAGGCCCTGCAGGATTTCGACGGACTTGGAATCGGCGCGCCCGGTTTTCACGGGAACAGCCTGGAAGCCCCCCGGCACGGCCTTGAAGACCATGCTCTGGTTCTCGATGGTCAGGATCGCCTCGGCCGCGACGGCGACAGGCACCTGCTGTTCGGCCCCGAGCACGCTGACGGTCACGAAGAGACCTGGCCGCCAAGCCCCCTCAGGGTTGGCCAGCGTGACGCGAGCGCGCGCCGTGCGGGTCTGCTCACCCAGCAACGATCCCACGTACGAAATCGTGCCCTGGACCTTCTCCTCGAAAGCCGAGGAGGACACGACGACCTTCTGGCCCACCCGCACGACTGCCAGGTCCTTGGGAGCTACTGCAAATTCGGCCCACACCGAGCTGAGGTCGGACACGGTGAAGATGCTGGCATCTTCACGAACCGCTTCGCCGCGCGAGAGGTGCTTTTCAACCACCGTGCCATCGAACGGCGCCTTGACCTCGAAGCGGTTCAGGCTGGAGGTCGTTGCGCTTGCGCCTATGGCAGCGAGCTTCTGGCGCGCGTTATCCACGGCGATGTTGGCCTCGCGCAATGCTGTCTGCGCTTGCAAATAGTCCTGCTCCGCAGAAATCTTCTCCTGCCAAAGCTTCTTTTCGCGCTCGTAGGTCGCAAGCGCGGCTTCCTGCCGACGCTGCGCGGTCAGCAGCTCACTGCGCTGCTCCGATAGCGACGTACTGGCGATCACCGCCAGTACCTGGCCGGCACGTACCTGTTGACCGAGGTTGGCCATCACCCCTTCCGCCACGCCAGCAAGGCGCGGCACGACGTGAGCGGTGCGGTCATCGTTGAAGCGGACCTCGCCAGAGAAGTCGCTGGCCGCCTGCAGAGCGCCGCTGCCTGCAGAGGCTACGGCAATGCCTGCCGTCTTCTGCTGCTCAGCGCTGAGCTTGACGACGCGCTCCTCCTCGTGACCTGCCTCCGCATTACCGGCCTCACCCTTGCTGTGGGGCTTGCCTTCTTCCTCATGCGAGTCCGCGCGCTCTGATGCGGGGGCCGCTGCGTGCCCGCTCCAAAGAACGGCGCCGCCGCCAATGAAACCCGCCGCGACAACCGCGGCCATGATGGCTTTTTGCTTCTTCGTGATATTCATGTTGGTGTCCCTATTCAGCGACCGGTGATGCGGTCAATGGCTGCAGCTGCCTGATAGGCGGTGGCCAGAGTGCTCAGGTAGCGGGAGCGCGCTTGCAGCAAGGTGCGCTGCGCGTCGATGACCTCAAGGAAACCAAACTTGCCGGCGTCGAAGCCCTTGCTTGCAGCCTCATAGGCCTCTTGAGCCGCGGGCAGCACCGTTCCCTGCAGGGTCTGCAGCGAGGTGGTCGCAAGCGCCAGGCGGTTCGATGCGTCCTGCAACTCGCCAAGCAACCGAAGCCTTGCAGCTTGCAACTCGTCCTTGGCCTTCTCGGCTCGACGCGAGGCCTCCAGGATCGAGCCCTGGTTGCGGTCGAAGAACGGCAGTGGAATGGAGAAGCCAACGACGGCCTGGTTGCGGCCCATCGACGCGTCACGCTTGCCGCCAAGGCTGAGCGTGACATCGGGTACTGCCTTGCTCTTCTCAATGCCCACCAGAGCCGCACGCCGCTCTGCTTCCATCCGTCCGATCAGAAGCGTGGGCGAGCTTTCGATCTGCGACGCCAGCTCTGAGAATGGGGGGCGAGCTGGCAGCAATCGTGGATCGCCTTGGACAAGCTCAAAGGTCGGCGCACTTTCGCCTAGAAGCGTCGCCAGCATGAACCGCGTTGTCTGCAGCGCGTACTTGGCCTCGGCAAGTTCCAGCTGAGCATTGGCGAAGTCAACACGGGCGCGGGTCTCCTCGACGGGCGAGACTTTGCCTGCGGCGACACGCTTGGCTACAGCGTCCGCTGCGCGGGCGGCGATGTTTGTCGAGCTTTCGGCCAGCTTCATCCGCTCCTGGGCCACCAGGACGCCGAAGAAGGCGTTGACGATGCTGGAGCGAACTTCGGCGCGCACGTTGCTTAGTTCGGCAGAGGCAACGCTGACTGCGCGTTCCGCAGCGGTGACCCGGGCCGCTCGCTTGCCGCCAAGTTCAAGGGGGACGTCTACAGTGACGGTGGTGGTCCGGCTTTCGCGACGGGTGTCCTCGACCGTCGTGCTGAGTTCCGGGTTGCGCCAAACGCCAGCCTGGCGTGCAGCACCACCGGCAGCTTCGACTTCCTTGGCAGCGGCGGCGATGGCCGGGCTTCGGGAAATTGCCTGGTCTAGCGCGAGTTCAAGGGTAAGAGTGGTTTGTGCCCAGAGGGGCGCGGGGCTGAGCAATGCTGCCGCCAGCCCGAGCGGCAATAGGAGTTTTCTCATCGAATCTCATCGGTTGGAACCTTCGGATTCGGCGAGACGGAACGGTTGGGGGTTCAGACGTCTCGCCGGCTAGGCGAGACGAAGCCACTGCGGGCGGTCTGGTGTGCGCTGTGGCGCAGATGGGTGTCTGGGGTTGCCAAGAGTCAGCGGAACGCTCGCTTGAACATGAGCAGACGGCAAGGCGTCAAAGTCTGGCAGCAGCGCCGCAGGCGATGCATGGCAGAAGCTGCAGTCCATGTCAGCGAGCAGCTTGCCGCTGCTTGCCTTCGCGTCTTGCTTGACATCGGTATGGACGTGCGTGTGATGACCGAAATGCTGGGCGCCTTGCGTCGTCGTCTCGTGCTGGCAGTAGCTCGCAGCCAATCCCCAGGACAACTGGAACGGCAGCAGCACAGCAATGAAGATTGCGATCAGGTGCTTCATCTGGGCCGGATTATCACTGCGGCGAGTCCTTGAGGAGCCTGAGGCCGTTGAAGACGACCAGCAGACTCGCGCCCATGTCAGCAAATACCGCCATCCACATGGTCGCGCTGCCGAAGACTGCGAGCACGAAGAACACCACCTTGATGCCCAGCGCCAAGGTGATGTTCTGCCAAAGGACAGCGTAGGTGCGCTTGGAGAGTCGAACCGTTTCCGGTACGCGGCGCAGGTCGTCGTTCATGATGAGCACGTCGGCCGCTTCCTTCGCGGTGTCCGTGCCGGCCCCGCCCATCGAAAAGCCGATGGCGGCAGCGGCCAAGCTCGGTGAGTCGTTGACGCCATCACCGACCATGCCAACGGACACATCGCCAGCTCCGAGCTTTTGGATGACTGCTTGCTTGTCCTGGGGCAACAGGTTGGCCTGCACCTCGTCGATGCCAACCTGGTCTGCGATGGCTTTCGCCGTGGAAGGGTTGTCGCCCGTGAGCATGATGGTGCGAATGCCCATGGCCTTCAGTTCGGCAACAGCCTGCTTGCTGGTGTCCTTGACTGTGTCCGCCACGGCAAAGAGCGCCAGGACATGCTTTTCATCCGCCAGCAGAGACAGAGTTCGACCCTGCGCCTCGTGCTCGTGGAGCTGCGCCTCCAACTCGTCGGAGCATTGGCCGCGGTCGTGCACCCAGCGGTGGTTGCCCAGGATGTAGCCAGTGCCGCTGATGGTGCCATGTACGCCGCGCCCGAGCTCGGCACCGAAGTCATCGACTTCAAGCGGCTCCGCTGTAAGGCCGGCGGCTACGGCCTTGGACACGGGGTGGTCAGAGCGCCCAGCCAGGCTCTTAGCGATGCGCATCACCTCATCCCCAGAAAGCGTTGTGCTCAGAACTGCCTGAGCCACCAACTTGGGCTTGCCTTCCGTCAACGTGCCGGTCTTGTCGAGTGCCACGACCGTGAGCTTGCGAGCCTCTTCGAGGTACACGCCGCCCTTGATGAGGATGCCCCGCCGGGCGGCTGCGGCCAAGCCGCTGACCACCGTGACCGGCGTCGATATGACCAGGGCGCAGGGACAGGCGATCACGAGCAGCACCAGGGCCTTGTAGACAGCAGTCATCCAAGGCCATCCCATCAGCAACGGCATGCCGATGGCAACAGCGGCGGCCAGCACGAAGACTGCAGGCGTGTAGATAGCCGCGAAACGGTCGACGAATCTCTGCGTAGGTGCGCGTTGCCCTTGAGCTTCTTCGACGGCGTGGATGATGCGCGCGAGGACCGTGTCGTTTGCCGGCTTGGTGACCTCGAACTCCAGCGACCCGCTCTGGTTGATCGTGCCGGCGAAGACGGAGTCACCAGGCGCCTTGTCCACCGGGATGCTCTCGCCGGTCACCGAGGCTTGGTCGACGGCGCTATTGCCCGCCGTGACACGGCCGTCAAGGGCGAAGCGCTCGCCCGGTTTGACGCGGACGGTGGCACCCACGGCAACCTCTTTGGCGTCCTGCGTAGCCCATGACCCATCGGCCTGCCGCACCTCGGTCTGTGACGGCGATAGCGCCATCAATCCAGCAATGGCGTTGCGGGCGCGCTCTACCGAGCGGGCTTCGATCAACTCGGCCAGCGAATACAGAGCCATCACCATGGCCGCCTCGGGCCATTGGCCGATGGCAAAAGCCCCAGCCACTGCCACGCTCATGAGCGCATTGATGTTGAGCTGGCCGCGCAACAGCGCGCTCAGCCCCTTCTTGAAGACCGTCAGCCCGGCCAGGCCAATGGCAAGCGCAGCAATGGCCATGCCCAGGGCCCGCCAGAGGGTGGTCTCGGGAGCCATGAAGTCGATGAGCTCTGCGCCAACCGCGATGGCGAGTGCCGCAATGAGCTTGAACAACTCTTTGCGCTGAGCTGCTGCGCCTTCCTCGACCGCCGGTGGTGCGGACAGCGTCTCGGTCTTGAAGCCTGCAGCGCTGATGGCGCCTTTCACAGTCTCCCAGGCCGACGACGGAGCATCGACGACCAACGTGCGGCCGGGCAGGTCAAACACCAAGCGGCGGACCTCCGGGAAAGCCTCCAAAGCTCGGCGGATTTGCCCCTCCTCAGTCGGGCAGTCCATGGAGGGAATGCGAAGCACGAGTCCCTCATGGCCGCCGACAGCAAGCCCGACGGGACTTGGCGCGCAAGCCGGACCCGCACAAGCTGTAGAAGTGCCCTGCGCAGTTGCAATGGCAGGATGCTGATGGCCCTCGTGCCCTTCGTGCTCCGTCGAATCGTGATCGTGACTGTGGTCGTGTGCCATGTTGGAAATCCTCCGATATGTGTATTTGAATACCTGTAGCAGCTACAGAGTCAAGTCACTACACTTGCTTTCATGAAGATCGGAGAACTGGCAACCGCCTCATCCACGCAAATCGAGACCATCCGCTATTACGAGCGCGAAGGGCTTTTGCCTGCTCCGGCGAGGACCCAAGGCAATTTCCGCGTCTACGAGACGCCGCATCTGGAGCGCCTTCAATTCATCCGCTACTGCCGCAGCCTCGACATGTCTCTTGACGAGGTGCGGGTGCTATTGCGCTTCAAGGATGACCCCGGGGCCGATTGCGGGAATGTGAACTCGCTGCTCGACGAGCACATCGGGCACGTCTCCACCCGAATCAAGGAACTGCGTGCGTTGGAGAAGCAGCTCAAGGACTTGAGACAACGCTGCGGTGCGTCACGCTCCGCCGACCAGTGCGGCATCCTTTCTGGCTTGTCGGAGGCGTCGCAGGAGACGGCCACAGCAGGCATTAAACCGAGTCATCTGAAGTCCGTTCATGGGCACTGATTGAGAGTTTGCAATCTATAGATGGCAGCTTGTGGTGGCAGTTTTCGCTGTAGAGCCGAATGGCCGATTTGCCCTGCGCCGAGCTTGGGTCAGCATCTTTTGTACCGCTCGACTACACTTTCGTCACTCATGTTTCGCCGACACATCCATCGCCTGACCACCGCGTTCATCGTGGTCATGTCGCTGCTGTTCTCGCAGCTGGCTCTGGCGAGTTACGTCTGCCCGGCAGAGGCCGGCGGCGGAGCGATGGAGCGAGTGATGGCATCCGGTGCACCGTGCAGTGGTATGGACGAGGCGCAGCCCGTGCTGTGCCACCAGCATGCTGCCGGGGCGGCGCAGTCGGCCGAAGCCGTCAAGCTCCCGGTCCTCACGTTACCCGCCCTGTTCCAGGCGCTCGTGCTGCCCGCGGTGTTCGACATTGCCAAGCAGGTCGCGAGTCCCGCCTGGGATGCCGCCGACATGCGGCCTCGACCTGCCCCAGTCTTCCTAGCGACCCTCAGACTTCGAGTCTGACCCCTCCGTTGACCGACTAGCGCCAGCGCGGCTTGCTCGGACGCTGGCTCACGTCCCACAGGCCTCACAGGCCTCGTTTGTCTTCGGAGTTTCCATGCCTACCTATTTCCTGAGCGTCCTGCGCGCGGCCGTTCTGGCCGTCGCCCTGCTGCCGGCACTGGGCTTTGCCGCACCCCTCAGCCTTGAGCAGGCGCTCGACCTGGCTGTCCAACGCTCGGAGCTTGCGCGCTCCGCCCGTGCCGGCGCCTTGAGCGCCGCCGAGACCGCGCGCGCCGCTGCTCAATTGCCCGATCCGACCCTGCGCGCCGGTGTCGACAACCTGCCCCTGACGGGCAGTGACCGCCTGAGCACGACGCGCGACTCGGTGACCATGAAGCGCATCGGCATCAGCCAGGAATGGCTCTCGTCCAAGAAGCGAGCCGCTCGCCAGGCCGCCGCCGATGCGCTCTTCCGCCGTGAAGACCTGGCTGCCCAGGCTGCAAACGCCGAGGTGCGAGTGCAAACGGCGCTGGCCTATCTCGACGTCTTCTTCGCCTCGGAGACCTTGCGCCTGAGCACCGTCGCTGAGCACCACCTGCACGAGGAGCTTGCGGCCGCGAAGGCGCGCATCTCATCCTCCAACGCGAGCAGCCAGGAGGTGCTGGCCTTGAGCAGCTCCTTGGGATTGGCGGAAGACGAATCGGAAGAGGTGCGCCAACAGCAGAGCGCAGCGAGCGTGGCGCTGGAGCGCTGGGTGGGCCTGCGTATTGACGAAGTAGCCACGCCGACAAGCGTGCCGCAGATCGGCGAGCAGGCTTTCGTCGAAAATCATCCGATGGTGTTGCTCGCCCAGCGCGATGCCGACGTGGCCCGCCAACACGTCGCTTTGGCCGCCGCCAACCGCAAGCCGAGCTGGACCTGGGATGTCTCGTATGGCCAGCGCACCGGCTACTCGGACATGGTGTCGGTGGGCGTCAGCATTCCCTTGCCCATTGCGCCAGCACAGCGCCAGGATCGCGAGACAGCAGCCAAGCTGGCCCTGGTCGACAAGGCCGAAGCCTCGCTGGCCGAGACGCTTCGCACCGCCGCTGCCGAGTACCGCACCCTGAGCAGCGATGCGGGGCGCCTGGCCGAGCGCATGCAGCGCTTTCAGACTGCCGTGCTCATTCCAGCCCAGCAGCGCAGTGCCGTGGCATTGGCCGGCTACCGCTCCAACCAGCTCAGCCTGACCACGCTGTTCGAGGCGCGGCACATGGAGGTCGAAGCAGAACGCAAATTGCTGGCGCTGCAACGCGACCTGGCCAAGGCCCAGCTGATGTTGGCTTTCAAACCCCTTCTCAACGGAGGCGACCAATGAACCGCGCCCACACCTTCGGGCTGACGGTCATTGCCGCCGCCGTCCTGGCCAGCGCCGCTTTCTACGCAGGCCGGCACACCAAACCCTCCGAGTCGATTGGGATGACGGCTGCCGCACCCGCATCGACACCAGCCAGCACCGCTGAGCGCAAGCCCTTGTACTGGCACGACCCCATGGTGCCCGGCACTCGTTTTGATAAGCCGGGCAAGAGCCCGTTCATGGACATGCAGCTGGTGCCCGTCTACGCCGACGGAGCCGGCGATGCAGGCGTCAGGGTCGATCCGACCGTCCAGCAGAACCTGGGCATGCGCACGGCAGTCGTCAAGCGCAGTGAGGTCTCGTCGGCGGTCGCCGCGGTCGGCACGGTGCAGTTCGACGAGCGCCTATCTGTGGCCGTTCAGACCCGCGTGAACGTCTACGTCGAGCGCCTGCTGGTGCGCGCGACGATGGAGCAGGTGCGCAAGGGGCAGGCCCTGGCCGCGGTCTTCGCGCCCGAATGGCTGGGGCCGCAGAACGAGTGGCTGGCGTTGAAGCGTGCGGGTGTTGCCCAGGACCTTGTCGACGCGGCCCGGGATCGCCTGCGCGTGCTGTCCATCCCGGATGCGCTCGCGCGGCAAAGCGAGGAGGCCGGAACGGCCCAGGCGCGCTTCACGCTGACTGCACCCGTCAGTGGCGTGGTGGCCGAGCTGGGTGTGCGCGAAGGTGTGGCTGTGTCTGCGGGCATGACCCTGTTCCGCATCGCTGGCTTGGAGAAGGTCTGGGCCGTTGCGGATGTGCCCGAAGCGCAGGCCATGGGCCTCGTTCGTGGCCGCAAGGTCAAGGCGCAATTGCAGGCAGACGAGAGCCGGAGCTTTGAAGGCGCGCTGCAGGAAGTGCTCCCGCAGGTCAGCGCAAGTACACGTACGCTGCAGGCCCGCTTCGAACTCGACAACAGAGCGGGACAGTTGACGCCGGGTATGTTGCTCAAGCTGCAGTTGGCCGGACCTACGGCCATGCGGCTGATGGTGCCTGCCGAGGCGGTCATCCGAACCGGTAGGCGCACCGTGGTTTTCGTGGCGGGAGAGGGTGGGAGCTTTGCGGCTCGAGAAGTCGCCTTGGGCCAGGAGACCGGCGAGTTCATCGAAGTGACTCGGGGACTCGACAAAGGTGAGCGGGTGGTCGTCTCGGGTCAATTCCTGGTCGATTCGGAGGCCAGGCTGAAGTCAGCGGACGGACTAGGAGGTGCCAAGTGATCGCCGCGCTCATCCGCTGGTCGGTCGGCAACCGCTTCCTGGTATTGGTAGCCACCGCCTACCTCGTGGCCGTCGGCATCTGGTCACTCAAGAACACGCCGGTCGACGCCATCCCCGACCTCTCCGACACACAGGTCATCGTGCGCACGAGCTACCCAGGCAAACCGCCGCAGGTCATAGAGGACCTGGTCACCTATCCGCTGACCACGACCATGCTGAGCGTCCCGGGTGCCAAGACCGTGCGTGGCTATTCCTTCTTTGGTGACTCCTTTGTCTATGTGCTGTTCGACGACAAGACCGATCCCTACTGGGCACGCTCGCGAGTGGTCGAGTATCTGAACCAGGTGCAGAGCAAGCTGCCGGCAGGTGCCACGGCGGCCCTGGGGCCCGATGCGACCGGCGTGGGTTGGGTGTACGAGTACGCACTGGTGGACCGAACTGGGAAACACGACCTGGGCCAGCTGCGCGCACTCAACGACTGGTTCCTGAAGTTCGAGCTCAAGACCGTGCCCGATGTCTCGGAGCTAGCCAGCATGGGCGGCATGGTGCGTGAGTACCAAGTCGTGCTGGACCCCGACCGCATGCGCGCGCTAGGCATCACGCAGGAAGTCGTGAAGCAGGCGCTGGGCAAGGCCAACCAGGCCTCCGGCGGCTCGGTCGTGGACATGGCCGAGGCCGAGTACATGGTGCGCTCGCGCGGCTTCCTGAAGTCGTTGGAGGACCTTCGCAGCATTCCGCTGGCGGTAACAGGTGCGACGCCTGTGCTTCTGCGCGACGTGGCAACGATCCAGATCGGCCCCGAGATGCGGCGTGGCATTGCCGAGCTGGATGGCCAGGGCGAGGTGGTCGGCGGCATCGTGGTGATGCGGTCCGGCAGGAACGCCCGCACCACCATCGCTGCGATCAAGGCCAAGCTCGAAGCCCTGAAACCCGGCCTTCCGCCCGGCGTGGAAGTGGTGGAGACCTACGACCGCTCCCAGCTCATCGACCGCGCGGTGCTGAACCTGCGCGACAAGTTGGTGGAGGAGTTCGTCGTCGTCGCCCTGGTCTGCGTCGTGTTCCTGTTCCACCTGCGCTCGGCCCTGGTGGCCGTGGTCACGTTGCCGGTGGGGGTGCTCGTGGCCTTCATCGTCATGCACTGGCAAGGGGTCAGTGCCAACATTCTGAGTCTGGCAGGCGTGGCCATCGCGCTGGGCGCTATGGTCGATGCCTCGGTCGTGCTGGTCGAGGCCGTGCACAAGCATCTTGAGCACTTCGAGGAAGAACAGGCACGACCGCCGAGCGCGGCCGAGCGCTGGTCTTTGGTGGCGCAGGCTTCGGTCGAAGTCGGCCCGGCGCTGTTCTTCTCCTTGCTGGTCATCACGCTTTCCTTCCTGCCGGTGTTCACACTGGAGGCCCAGGAGGGACGCCTGTTCTCGCCGTTGGCCTTCACCAAGACCTATGCCATGGCGGCGGCTGCCGGCCTGTCGGTCACCCTGGTGCCGGTGCTCATGGGTTATCTGGTTCGCGGGCGCATTCCCAAGGAGCGCGCCAATCCGATCAATCGCTGGCTCATCGCGGTTTACCGGCCCGCGCTGGAATGGGTGCTGCGCGTCCCCAAGACGACGCTCGCTCTGGCCAGCGTCGCCCTGGCGCTCACGATCATTCCCGTGCTGCAGCTCGGTGGCGAGTTCATGCCCGCCCTGAATGAGGGTGACCTGCTCTATATGCCGACGGCACTGCCCGGCCTGTCTGCGTCCAAGGCGAGGGAGCTGCTACAACTGACGGACCGACTCATCAAGACCGTGCCCGAGGTGCAGCGCGTCTTCGGCAAGGCTGGCCGCGCGGACACCGCGACCGACCCCGCGCCGCTTGAGATGTTCGAGACGACCGTCCAGTTCAAGCCACGCGAGCAGTGGCGCGCCGACATGACGCCGGATAAGCTCATCGAGGAACTCGACCGCGTGGTCAAGGTGCCGGGCCTCACCAACGTCTGGGTGCCGCCCATCCGCAACCGCATCGACATGTTGGCGACCGGCATCAAGAGTCCCGTCGGCATCAAGGTGACGGGCGGCGACCTGGGCACCATCGACCGGCTCAGCGGCGAGGTTGAAGCGGCCGTGAAGGCAGTGCCTGGGGTGTCTTCTGCCTACGCCGAGCGATTGACGGGCGGCCGGTACATCGACGTCGATGTCGACCGCCTTGCCGCGGCCCGCTACGGCCTCGCCGTGGCCGACGTGCAGGCCATCATCTCGACAGCCATCGGTGGTGACAAGGTTGGTGAAGTCATCCAGGGCCGAGAGCGCTATCCCATCAACTTGCGCTACCCGCTCGAGATTCGCGACTCGCTGCAGCGCCTGCGCGAACTGCCCTTCGTCACGGACAAGGGCGCCACCGTGTTGCTCCAGGATGTGGCTCGCATCAGCATCGAGGACGGGCCGACCATGCTGCGCAGCGAGAACGCGCGGCTCTCGGGCTGGGTCTATGTGGACGTGCGGGGCCGCGACCTGCGTGCCGTCGTGCGCGATATGCAGGCGGCGGTGCATGAGAAAG
>FSVW01001104.1_pt1 | contig 11640 bp, 8 predicted proteins | sample 1637551 | NCBI WGS metagenome assembly FSVW01 (sample SAMEA3914814, study PRJEB12502) | metagenome | biome: forest; material: soil | place: USA | collected 2011-09-16 | depth 0.1 m | reverse complement strand
TTCCTGCGCGGCCTTGTTGGTGAAGGTGATGGCGGCGATGTGCTTGGCCGCGTAGCCGGCCTGCAGCAGGCGGGCGATCTTCTGGGTGATGACGCGGGTCTTGCCGGAGCCCGCGCCGGCGATGACGAGGCAGGGGCCGTCCAGGTGGTGAACTGCGGCAAGCTGGGCGGGGTTGAGGGTATCGGCCATGAGGGGCGCGATTATCCCTGTGCGCCCTAATGAGGCTTTTCTACGCCCGATCCTGGCAAGGCTCGCAGGCCCAGGCTGAACAGCAGCAGCGCGAAGAACACAAAGCCCACGCGCGGCACGTCGAGCAGGCTGTCGAACGCGCCCACGCAGACAAAGCCCACCAGCGCACCGGCCAGCGGCGGCGCCAGCGCCTGGTCGCGGCCGCGGCCCAGGCTCAGGCGCCACAGCGCCAGCAGCAGCAGCACAGCGAACAGGGCCAGGCCCACGGCGCCCTGCTCGAACAGCACATGCAGGCCCAGGTTCTTGATGTGCCAGGGCAGGTGGTTGCGGTCGCTGGAGAAGAACCAGTGCGCCATGCCATCGGCGAAGTTGCCATTGCTCAGCAGCGGACCCTGCGTGTCGTTCAGCTGCAGCTCGTCGAGATCCACCACGCCGTCGGGCGTCTCGATGGCCAGCGAGAAGGTGATCAGCCGCGGCGCGAACCAGCTGCCGCGCAAGGCCGCGCCGCGGCCCATGCCCATGTCGACCTTGAAGTCCTGCCAGGCCTTGGGATCGGCCTCGCCCTTGATGTGCACGCGCTGCACCACGCAATCCTCGGCATAGAGCAGGTGCTTGGCGCAGATCTCCACCAGCAGGTTCAGGTCCTTGGCCGCGTGCGCGCGCCCGCGGGCCGTGGTCTTGCCCTCGGGCGGCGAGATGCGCTGGGTGACGCGGAACTGCTGGCCGAAGCTGTTGATCTCGTGCCCGCCGCTCAGGGCCAGAAAGCGCTGGCCGCCGTTTTGCTGCAGGCGGTAGTCGCCCGTGTGGTCGGTGGCCGGGCCCTCGAAGAAACGGTCCGCCACAAAGCGCCCCGCCCCCCGGCCCAGCAGCACTTCGGGCGTGGTGTGCAGCATGGACACGCCCTGGCGCCAATGCGTGAAGCGGGTGCCCAGGTCTTCCGACACCGTGGCCATGCGGTCCTTCAGGTAGACGCCGCCGCCGAGAATGGCCGCGAGCGCCGCCACCATCAGCAGCGCGCTGAAGACCAGGCCGCGCTGACGCCAGCCCATCGAGCCGAGCGTCTTGAAAGGCCACAGCGCCGGCCACAGCAGCATCACCGGCCAGACCAGCGCCAGCGGCACGATCACCCACAGCGCGTCGTCGAGTGCGCCCGCGCCGCCCCAGGAATCGGCCACCAGCGCGACGCAGAACAGCACCCAGTACCAGGCCGCCGTCAGCAGGCAGGACTGCACCGGCAGCACCTGGCCCGGCTTGTTCAGGCGCCGCAGCACCAGGGCCAGGCACAGGGCCATGGCAAAGAACACATAGGCCGACTTGTTGACGTAGATGGCCATGGAGGCGCACACGCCGGTGAGCAGCAGCGCCAGCAGCGCGCCCATCACCGTGCCGGTGAGCCGCTGCGCACGGCTGGGCAGCCACTGGCTGGCCGGCATGCTCAGCAGCACCATCATCGCGCCCAGCAGGGCCAGCATGCCGCGATAGCCGCTGCTGCCGAACATCGTGAATACGCCGACCGTGAAGCCCAGCACCAGCAGCAGCGCACCGAGCTTGGCCGTGCCCGGCACCGAAAGCAGGGGGCGGATCTCGAGCACCTTCTGCTGCGAGGCACGCCGCCACTGCGCCGCCCGCAGCACCAGCAGCACGACCAGCCCCGCCGGCACCGCCGCGTACACGCCGCGCGAGAAGGTCGTCAGGCAGGCGTAGAGGCCCAGCACGACCGCGCCCATCAGCAGCGCAAAGCGCAGCGGCTGCTGTTCGCGCAGCAGGGCGATCAGCACGAAGGGCATGCTCAGCGCGAGTGCGCCGTCAAAGGCCGCGCCGCCCACGTGCATCTCCCAGAACAGCGAAGTGCTGCGGTAGTCGGAAGAGAAGTTCAGCAGGCCGGGAAAGGCCGAGCGCTCCCACAGCGCGCCCAGCGACATGCCCACCAGCGCCGCCACCATGCCCCATTGCAGCGCCGCGTTGAGTTCGCGCGGGCGCGCCGCCGCGGCGCGGACCCAGACCGGCAGCAGCAGCAGCACGAGGAAATAGGCCTTCACGTTGCGCAGGCTGTTCATGGCCTCGTGATAGCCCTGCCACCAGCCGAATTCGAAGCCGCCCGCATCGGCAAAGCCGCGCTGCATCGCCAGCAGCAGCGAGCCCGCGAACAGCAGCATCAGCAGCACGACCGGCGGCGAATAGGCCAGCTCCTGCCGCCAGGCCGGCGCGCGCTCCTGCGAGGCCAGGCCGAAGGCCCAGGCCGCGTACGCACCCGCGGCGACGGCGAGCACGAGCAGATCGAGCTCCTCGAACGTGATCCAGCCGCTCCAGGGCGCCAAGCCGATCAGCGGCATCAGGGCGATCAGGGCCGGAGTGCGCGTCCACCAACGTGCCGCCGCCGCGCCCGCAGCCAGGACCGACAGCAGCGCCAGCGCGGGCGAGAGCGGATGGTGCAGGGCCAGCCACAGCGCCAGAAGCGCCGACGCACTTGCGCACAGCAGGCTCAACCAGTGCGAAGGACGGCGGGGCAGGGTTGCGATCATGGCCGGCGGATGATACGGGCGCCATCAAACAGAAACATCGGCGTTGATACCATGAGCCGATGACGTCTGCCGCCTCCCACACCCGCCGCCGCCTCTTGCAGGCCGCGCTCGCGGCCGGCGCCGCACCGGCCTTCATCCGCCACGCCTTTGCCGCCGATCTGCCGCTCTTCGGCCTCGGCCTGGCGTCGGGCTGCCCGCGGCCTAACGGTGTGGTTCTATGGACAAAACTGACCGGCACCGAACTGCCGCCGCAGGTGCCGGTGGGCTGGGAAGTGGCCGAGGACGAGCAGTTCCAGCGCATCGTGGCGCGCGGCACCGAGGCGGCGGTGGCGGAGGACGCCCACAGCGTGCACGCCGAGGCGCGCGGGCTGGCGAGCGACCGCTGGTACTGGTACCGCTTCCAGGCCCTGGGCCAGCTGAGCGTGGTCGGCCGCACGCGCACGGCGCCCGCGCGCGACGCCAAGGTCAAGCGCCTGCGCTTTGCCATCGCCTCCTGCCAGCGCTACGACCACGGCGAGTTCGCCGCCTGGCGCGACATGGCCGCGCAGGAGCTGGACGTGGTGCTGTTCCTGGGCGACTACATCTACGAAAGTGCGACGACCGCCGCCAACAGGGGCCGCCCGCGCGTGCATGTGGGCGGCGTGGCCCGCACGCTGGACGACTACCGCCAGCGCTACGCCCAGTACAAGCGCGACGCCAGCCTGCAGGCCCTGCATCTGCGCGCGCCATGGATCTTCACCTGGGACGACCACGAGGTCAGCAACGACTGGGCCGGCAATGTCTCGGAAGACCTCGACCCGCATTTCGAGATCCGCCGCGCCGCCGCGGCCAAGGCCTACTGGGAGCACATGCCCTTCCCCAAGAACCGCCGGCCCGATGCGTACTCGCTGCTCATGCACGAGCGCTACGACTGGGGCAGCCTGGCGCGCATCATCACCACCGACGACCGCCAGTTCCGCGACGCCGAGGTCTGCCCCAAGCCCGGCAAGGGCGGCTCCAACACGGTGGCCGTCGACGCCTGCCCGGCGATGCTGGACCCGAACCGCACCCTGCTCGGCCGCGACCAGGAGCGCTGGCTGGCCGCGCAGTGGGATGCCGAGCGGCCCTGGAACCTGCTGGCCCAGCAGACCCTGATGGCGCGCCAGAACTGGGAACCCGACCCGGCCCTGCCGCACAAGCACTGGACCGATGGCTGGGACGGCTACCCCGCGGCGCGCGCGCGCCTGCTGCGCGACCTGGCCGCGGCGCGCGTGCCCAATGCCGTGGTGCTGGGCGGCGACGTGCACGCCAACTACGTGACCGACCTGAAGGCCGACTTCGACCGGCCCGACAGCGCCACCCTGGCCACCGAGTTCTGCGGCACCTCGATCACCAGCGAGGGCCTCAGGCAGCAGCGCATCGACGACGCCCTGCCGCGCAACCCGCACATCCACTACGCGCGCAGCGACGAGCGCGGCTACATGCTGTTCGAGCTGCAACCCGGCCAGCTGCAGGCACGGCTGCGCACGGTGGCGGACATCTGGAAGGCCGACAGCGCCGTGGGCACGGCCGCGCAATTCGTGGTGGAGGCCGGCAGGCCCGGCGCGCAAAAAGCCTGAAGCTGCGCCGCCTGGCGTGGCCGGACTGCGCTGCGCTGAATTCAGCCCTCAGCGCACCGCGGCGGCCGTTGACGCCGCGGCCGTGGGCACGGCGCCCAGCCTGCCGAGCAGCTGGTCGCGCTCGAGCCAGCCCGCAAGCAGCAGCGTCGCCAGCACCAGGCCGGCCAGCACCGTCATCAGCATGCGCGGGCTGCGGCGCGGCTGTTTTTCATCGCGGCGCGGCGCGGCGGAACGCTTCTCGGGCATGGGCGTGAGGCGCAGGGCCGAGTGGTTGCCACCGGCGAGCCAGGCATGCAGGTCATCGGCCAGCACCTCGGCGCAGGGTTGGCGCCGCACCACCAGGGGCGAGGCGGCCTTGCGCAGCAGCGCGTCCAGGCTCACATGTTCCACGGTGCTCAGCTCGCTCCATTGCGCGCTGGGCGAGCACTCGCTGGCCGCATCGCCGAATTCACCGGGCATGCGCCCGTCCACCAGGTTGTAGAGCAAGGCGCCGAGGCCGTAGACCTCGGCCGCCAGGCTGGCCGGATGGCCGGCCCGCTGCTCGGGGCTGACAAAGGCCGGCAGGCCCGCCGGGTTGCTGCCGCGCTCGTAGGGTTCGTCGGGGTCGGGCATGTGCACGAGGGCCAGGCCCATCAGCACCACATGGCCGTCATCGCGCACCCAGACCATGGCCGGGTCGAGCTCGCTGAGCAGCCAGCCCTGGTGGTGCACATGGCGCAGCAGCTCGCAGACCTCGACCACCAGCGCCAGCCGCTTGCGCAGCGGCAGCCCGGCACTGGCAGCGAGGATGGGCCGGCCCTGCACCGGGCCCAGCACCAGATAGGGCTGGCCCAGCGAGGTCACGCCGCTGTCGCCCGGCACATTGATGCCCGGGTGCTGGAAATGCGTCAGCTCGCTGGCGTGGTCCGCAAAGCGCAGCAGCGCGGCGGCGGATTGCTCGCCCCGGTGCATGACGAGCACCGTGGCCTGCTGGTCGCTTGCGCGCGAGTGCACGGCGCGATACCACTGCCCGCTTGAACCCGCGTGCTGCAACTCGCTCAGGCGCCAGACGCCCAGCGCCAAGCCTTCGCCGAGAAAGGCGGTGGCGGCAGGCGGCGGCAGGCTCAACTCTGGCATTCGCATAGAGGTGCTCATGGTAGTCCCGCAGCCTCGGGCCAAGGCCGCAAGACCGGCCCGAGATGCGGGGGATGGGCGAGCAATCGCTCACGCTAACGTCCAATTTCGACGCACATGCCGAGGCGCGATACTCGCGGCTGCAAAAAGCAGGAGACAAGGCAATGGGGTTGCGATGGCAGGCCTGGCTGGCCGCGGCGTCCGTGTGGGCCGCGCCGGCGCTCGCGCTCGACGGATTCACCTACCAGCAGCCCTCCGCCGCGGTGCGCGAGGCGCTGGACACGCCGGCACTGCCGCACCTGCTGGTCTCGCCCGACCGGCAGACCCTGGCCACCGTCGAGTTGCGTCGTTATGCCAGCATCGAGGAGCTCGCCCGCCCGGTGCTGCGACTGGCCGGCCTGCGCTTCGATCCGGCCAGCGACTCGCCGCAGACCCTCGCGCCCATCCTGCGCCTGAAGCTGCGCAGCCTGCTCAACCCCGATGCGCCCGAGCGCGTGGTCGAGCTGCCGGGCACCAACGGGGGCGGCAGCTTCTTTCACAGCTTTGCGTGGGCGCCCGACGGACGCCGCTTTGTGCTGCAGCGGCGCACGGAGAACAACAGCGAGCTGTGGGTCGGCGAGGTCGGCAACGCACGGATCAGCCCGCTGGCCTTCATCCATCCCAACACGGTGCTGATGCAGGACCTGGCCTGGCTCAACTCGCACGAGCTGGTGCTGGCCACCGTGCCCGACCGCCGCGGGCCCGCGCCGCTGCAGCCCAGGAAGCCGATCGGCCCGGCCGTGCAGGAGAACCGCGGCGTGCCCTCGCCGGAGCGCACCTATCAGGACCTGCTGGAAGACGCTTTTGACGAGGCGCTGTTCGAGTACCACGCGCGCAGCGCGCTGACGCGCATCGACATCGCCAGCGGCCAGTCACGCGACCTCAGCGCCGCGCCGGGCCTGTACACGCGCGTGCTGGCCGTGGGCGACAAGCAGCTGCTGACCGAGCGGCTGGCGCGTCCCTTCAGCCACAGCCTGCCCTGGGACGGCTTCCCGCGCACGGTGGAGCTGCGCGCGCAGGAGGGCCGCGTGGTGCGCGAGCTGGCCAGGCTGCCACTCAAATCGGGCGTCAGCATCGACGGCGTGCAGACCGGCCCGCGGGCCTTCTTCGCCTCGCCCTTTGCTGATGGCGCGGTCTACTGGGTGGAGGCGCTGGACGGCGGCAACAACGCGGCCAGGGCGGCCTACCGCGACCGCGTCATGCGCCTGGACGCGCCCTACACGGGCGAGCCGCAGGAAGTGCAGCGCATGCCCTACCGCTTCGCGCGGCTGCAGTTTCTCGACGATGGCCAGAACGCGCTGCTGACGGAAATTGATCGCGCACGCAACTGGCAGCGCACCTACCTCTTGCCGCTCAAGGGCAGCCAGAGCCGGTTGCTGTTCGAGTATTCCTCGCGCGAACGCTACAGGCATCCGGGCACGCCGCTCACGCACCAGCTGCCGAATGGCCGCAGCGTGGTCACGCTGGACCATGGCGATTTGCTGATGAGCGGCCCCGGCGCCAGTCCCAGGGGCGAGCGGCCCTTTCTCGACCGCTTCTCGCTCAGGGATCTGGCTGCGACGCGGCTCTTCCAGTCCGGCGAGAACGTCTATGAACAGGTGCTCGCGCCGCTGGACGGCGGGCGCCTGCTGACGATGCGCGAATCGAGCAGCGAGCCGCCCAATCTGTTCCTGCGCGACGGCACCGGTTTTTCGGCGCTGACCAGACTCAAGGACCCGTCGCCGCAATTGCGCAAGCTGCAGCGCGAGCTGGTCAGCTTCAAGCGCGCGGACGGCGTGGAGATGTCCTTCTGGATGATCCTGCCGCCCGACTTCCACGCCGGCGAACAGCGCCCCGCGCTGGTGTGGGCCTATCCGCTGGAGTTCCCGGACCGCGCCACGGCCGGCCAGGTGCTGGGCTCGGACAACCGGTTCGCGCAACCGGCCGGGCTCTCGCCGCTGTACCTCGCGCTGGACGGCTTCATCGTGCTGATGGACGCCACCATGCCCATCGTCGGCGACCCGCGCAACGTCAACGACAGCTTCGTCGAACAGCTGGTGATGAACGCCCGCGCCATCGTCGACAAGGCCATCGAGCTGCCGCAGGTCGACGCGCAGAAGCTTGCCGTCGGGGGACACAGTTATGGCGCCTACATGACGGTCAACCTGCTGGCCCACACCGACCTGTTCCGCTGCGGCATCGCCCGCAGCGGCGCCTACAACCGCCTGCTCACGCCCTTCGGCTTCCAGAGCGAGCGGCGCAGCCTGTGGGACGCGCGCGAGACCTACCTCAAGCTCTCGCCCATCCTCTACGCCGACCACATCAGGGAACCGCTGCTGCTGACCCACGGCGAGGCCGACAACAACCCGGGCACCTTCCCGCTGCAGACCGAACGGCTCTACCAGGCCCTGGCCGGCACCGGGGGAACCGTGCGTTATGTGTCACTGCCGCTGGAGGCCCACAACTACACGGCACGCGAATCCATCGGCCATGTGCAGTGGGAGATGAGCCGCTGGCTGAAGGGCTGCCTGGGCGAGCCGCGGGCGGGTGCCGGCGCGGCGGCGCCCTAGCGTGAGGCGCTCTGCGGCGCTCACCGCGACTGGAAGCGTTCCTTCATCAGGCGGTGGTCATCCCAGGTCTTGCTCAAGCCCCTGCGCTTGCGCCCCACGTACAGAGAGCAGAGCTTGCGCAGGTAGCGCTGACTCAGCAGCGCGAACTGCGCAGACGAAATTTCGCGGTCGGTGAAGATGTGAAGTTCCGGGCTGAGCATGTAGTGCCTGCATCCCAGCTTCTCGGCCAGCACGGCGAGCGTGCGCGGCTGATAGAAGGTGATGTGCTGCCCGCCTTCGAAGGCGTAGTACCACCAGTCCTTCGACGGAATCTCGTCCGAAAAGGTCAGGGTAGAAAAGACAAGGGTTCGGCAACCATGCCGATCGAAGAGTTCGGAAAGAAAGCCCAGCGGATCGACCAGGTGCTCCAGCACTTCGAATGCGAACAGGGCATCCGCCTTGAAGCCGGGTTCCGGCTCGAATGCCTTGGCGAACAGATTGGCGCAGTACTTGTCCGTGGTGTAGCAGTCGAAGCCCTTGTCTCGCAGCAAGCGCGTCAGCAGGCCATAGCCTCCCGCGACGTCAAGCAGCCTGCCCTCGTCCAGTGAAAGGACGTACAGCAGCGACTCCAGGAAATTGGCATTGCCGACATTGCGGCTGACCACCCCCGTGTCGAGATCGGTGATCGCCTCTTGATAGGCCTCGTCGAGCCAATACGGAGGCTCGGTCAGCAACAGGCCGCTCTCAGGGCAATAGTGATATCCGACTTCGTGCTTGCCCAGGATGAGTGCCGAGAAAGCGGGCTCCGTGGGTGCCCCCGTGATGGGGCATTTGATTGGCTCGGACATGAAGGAAAGGCTTGACGGGTCGGCGCAGGGGATGAGGGCCTGAATGCTATATGAAAGCCGTGATGCCAAGACGGGCCAGGCTGTGCAGGAGCACGCGCGAAACTACCTAGGCACGGCCCCACGCACCGCGCGCGCAGCGCCTGAGAATCGAGCGCACCGCATCCCTCCCGGAGACATCCATGACCAAACTGCTCTCGCTCGTCCTGTGCATGGCCGGGACCACCTGGCTCACGCTGGTGCTCGCCAGCCTGATCCGCGCACGCGCCTGGACGTCTGCCGGCATGAAGCTGGCCTTCGGCAACCGCGACAAGATGCCCGAGCCGACGCCGCTGGCGGGCCGCGCGATGCGCACGGCCACCAACACGGTGGAGAGCTTCGTGCTGTTCGCGGCCATCGCCCTGGTGGCGCATGCGGCCGGCATGGAGAGTGCGCGGGTGACCTTCGGCGCCGAGATCTTCTTCTGGTCGCGGCTGGTCTACATCCCGGTCTACTACGCGGGCATCACGGTCCTGCGGACCCTGGTGTGGGGCGCGGCCATGGCCGGGCTGGCGATGATGCTGGCCGCGATGGCCTGATTCAGACCGCCTGCGCCAGGGCGATGAACTCCGCCACCGGCACTTCCTCGGCGCGCCGCTGCAGGTCGAAATGGCCGGCGAAGCCGCGCTCGGTGAGCCACTTGCCCAGCGAGTGGCGCAGCAGCTTGCGGCGCTGCGAGAAGGCCACCTGCACGAGCTCGCCCAGCAGTCTGGCGTCGAGCTGCGGCGGCGTGGCGTGCGGCAGCATGCGCACGATGGCCGAGTTCACGCGCGGCGGCGGGTCGAAGGCCGCGGGCGGCACGTCGAGCACGTTCTCGATGGCATAGCGCCACTGCAGCATCACCGACAGGCGCCCGTAGTCCTTGCCGCCGGGGCTGGCGGCCATGCGGTCCACGACTTCCTTTTGCAGCATGAAGTGCTGGTCCACCACGTGGTCCACGTACTGCAGCAGGTGGAAGAGGATGGGCGTGGAGATGTTGTAGGGCAGGTTGCCGACGACGCGCAAGCGCTGGCCCCTGGCCGCGGCCAGGACCGCGAAATCGACCTTGAGCACGTCGGACTCGATGACTTCGAGATCGCTGCGCTTCTTGAGCCGCGCGGCGAGGTCGCGGTCGAGCTCGATCACCGTGAACGGCTTGATCCGCTGCAGCAAGGGCAAGGTCATCGCGCCCAGGCCGGGGCCGATCTCGACCAGCGCATCACCCTCGGCCGGCGCGATGGCATCGACGATGCCTTCGATGATGTGCGCGTCGGTCAGGAAGTGCTGGCCGAAGCGCTTGCGGGCGATGTGTTGAGCCACGGGCCGCCCGTTATTGATCAAGCCATTCGCGCGATTCGATATAGGCCTTGGAGCGCAGCTCCTTGAGCCAGTCCTGGTAGGCCGCCTCGTACTTCTGCTCGCGCAGGGCGGCGCGCGCCTGCTCGCGCAGCTGCTTCATCTCGACTTCGGCCTGGCGGCGTTCCATCACCTGGATCAAATGCACGCCATAGCGCGAGGGGATGGGGTCGGAGATGCCGTTGATCGACAGCGCGTTCATGGCCTGCTCGAACTCGGGCACATAGGTGCCCGGCGAAGCCCAGCCCAGGTCGCCGCCCTGCGGGGCGCTGCCGTCTTCGGAGTTGGCCTTGGCCACCTCCTCGAACGTGGCCTTGCCGGATTCGATCTGGCGCTTCATTTCGCCCAGGCGCAGCGCGGCCTGCTCCATGGTCAGCTGGGCCGAGGGGCGCAGCAGGATGTGGCGGGCATGGGTCTGGGTGATTTCGGTCAGCGAGCCCGAACCCGAACGCTCGATCACCTTGAGGATGTGGAAGCCCACGCCCGAGCGCAGCACCTTGCCCAGCACCTGGCCGCTCTTGAGGCCCTTGACGGCCTCCACGAAGATGTCGGGCAGGCGCTCGGCCGGACGCAGGCCGATCACGCCGCCCTGCGCCTTGTTGCCGTCTTCCGAATACTGCTTGTTGACCTTGGCGAAGTCCTCGCCGTCCTGCACGGCCTTGAACGCGGCGTCGGCGCGGGCGCGCTTCTCGGCCACCTCGATGACGCTGGCGTTCTCGGGCACCGTGATGAGGATCTGCTGCAGGTTGAGCTGGCCACCGTTGGCCAGGGCCTCGCGGCGCTTGTCGAGCCAGGCGTCCACCTCGGCATCGGTGATGCGGATGCGGCCCTGCACTTCCTTTTCGCGCGCGCGCTCGGTCATCATCTGGTCGCGCAGGTTCTCGCGGAAGCGCTTCAGGTCCATGCCGTCGCCCTTGAGCCGCTCGATCAGCTCGGGCATGGTCAGCTTGTTCTGCGTGGCCACATTGGCCACCACGCGGTCGAGTTCGGCATCGTCGATGCGGTTGCCGAACTCACGCGCGAAGGTGACCATGGCCCGCTCGTCGATCATCGCGTCCAGTGCGGCCTTGTGCAGCTCTTCGGTGCTGGGCTGCGGGCCGCCGCGGGCGCGCGCCTGCTGGCGGGCCTGCTCCATGCGGGCCGTCACCTCGCTGTTGGCGACGATGTCCTGGTTGACCACGGCGGCGATGTAGTCGCCGGGCAGCAGCTTGGACTTGCTGCTGGCCACGATCGGCTCGGGATGCTGGGCCAGGGCCGGCATCACGGTCAGTGACAGGGCAAAGGTGGCGCACAGGGCAGCAGCAAGAGAGTTGCGCGACGAAGAATCGGTCATGGATTTCAATCAGAGTGAGTCGAGCGGTCCGCGCTCAACTGTCGGTAACCGGGGATATTGTCCTTCAAGACATGCAGGGCATTCGAGCCGAGCTGGGAC
>FSVW01002841.1_pt1 | contig 11641 bp, 9 predicted proteins | sample 1637551 | NCBI WGS metagenome assembly FSVW01 (sample SAMEA3914814, study PRJEB12502) | metagenome | biome: forest; material: soil | place: USA | collected 2011-09-16 | depth 0.1 m | reverse complement strand
CTGGACGGCATCATCACGCCGAACGGCCTGTTCTACGAGCGCCATCACGGCGGCATTCCGGCCATCGACCCCGCCACGCACCGGCTGATGCTGCACGGCCTGGTCAGGACGCCGCTGCTGTTCAGCGTCGATGAGCTGCGCCGCTTTCCGTCGGTGACGAAGATCCACTTCCTCGAATGCTCGGGCAATCCGAGCTACAAGAAGCCCTTCGGCAAGACCGCGTCCGACATCATGGGCCTGGTCAGCTGCGCCGAGTGGACCGGCGTGGCCTTGAAGACCCTGCTCGACGAAGCCGGCCTGCAAGCGGGCGCCAAGTGGGTCGTGGCCGAAGGCGCCGACGCCGCGGGCATGACGCGCAGCATCCCGCTGGACAAATGCCTGGACGATGCGCTGATCGTCTACAGCCAGAACGGCGAACGCCTGCGGCCCGAGCAGGGCTATCCGGTGCGCCTGCTGCTGCCGGGCTTTGAAGGCAATATGAGCATCAAGTGGCTGCGGCGCCTGAAGGTCGTCGATGCGCCCGTGCATTCGCGCGAGGAGACGGCCAAGTACACCGACCTGTTGCCCGATGGCACGGCGCGCCAGTTCACCTTCATGATGGAAGCCAAATCGATCATCACCGGCCCGTCCGGCGGCCAGCGCATCGCCAGCCCGGGCTTCGTCGAGATCCGCGGCTTTGCGTGGAGCGGCCGCGGCAAGATCGCGCGGGTCGAGGTGTCGGTGGACGGGGGGCGCAACTGGGTGGCGGCTGCGCTGCCGGGGCCCGTGCTGTCGCGTGCGCTCACGCGTTTCACGCTGCCCTGGCAGTGGGATGGCAGGCCCACCGTCATCGCCAGCCGTGCCGTCGATGAAACGGGTTATGTGCAGCCCGGTTTCAGCGAGCTGCTGAGCGCGCGCGGGGACAATTCCTTCTATCACAACAACGCCGTGCAGCCCTGGCGCGTGGCGGCCGATGGGGAGGTCAGCAATGCAAACGCGTGAGCTGCTGATCGCGCTCGCCCTGGCGGCATCTGTCGCGGCTCCGAGCCAGGCTCAACAGGGCCGCTATGGCATCGGCCACGCGGCCACGCCGGGCCAGATCAAGTCCTGGGACATCGACGTGGCACCCGATGGCAAGAACCTGCCCGCGGGCCGCGCCACGGTGGCCCAGGGCAAGCAGGTCTACATCGCCCAATGCGCGGCCTGCCACGGCGAGCAAGGCCAGGGCGGACTCGGCGACAAGCTCGTCGGCGGCAAGGGCACGCTGGCCACGCCGTCGCCCGTCAAGACCGTGGGCAGCTACTGGCCCTACGCCACGACGCTGTTCGACTACATCCGCCGCGCCATGCCGCTCAACGCCCCGCAGTCGCTGTCCGACGCCGAGGTCTATGCGGTCTCGGGCTACGTGCTGCACCTGAACGGCCTGCTGGACGCGGAGGCGACGGTCGATGCCAAGGTGCTGACCGAGCTGAAGATGCCCAACCGCAACGGCTTCGTCAGCGACCCGCGGCCCGATGTGCACAGCGTGGCGTGCCTGCGTGATTGCCCCTCGGCCGCCGCCGTGCATTGAATCGACAGAGAATTCCAGCGTGCCGATACGGCGCGCACCAGGGCCCCGCTCGTGAAACCCGTTCTCCTGCTCCTGATCCCGATGCGGGACGCCTTCCTCGCCCAATTGCACGAGCACTTCGATGTCCGCTACGCGCCCACCGCAGCCGAGCGGGCCGCGGCCATCGCGGAACACGGCGCCGGCATCCAGCTCCTCCTGACCAACGGCACGACGGGCCTGCGCAGCGATGAGATCGACGCCCTGCCCAAGCTCACCTTCGCGAGTGCCTTTGGTGCCGGCTACGAGAACATCGACGTGGCCCATGCACGCGCCCGCGGCATCGCGCTGGCCAATGGCGCCGGCACCAACGAGGACAGCGTGGCCGACCACACGCTGGCCCTCCTGCTGTCCGCCGTGCGCGCGATCCCGCAGCTCGACAGGGCCACGCGAGACGGCGTCTGGCGCGACGCGCTGCCGCTGTTTCCGCAGCTGGCGCACAAGCGCGTGGGCATCCTCGGCCTCGGCGCCATCGGCCGCAAGATCGCGCGCCGCTGCGAGGCCTTCGACATGAGCGTCGGCTATCACAACCGCTCGCCGCGCGAGGGGCTGGCCTACCGCTATTTCGACCACGCCGAAGCGCTCGCGCAGTGGTGCGACTTCCTGATCGTCGCTGCACCCGGGGGCGCGGCGACGAAGCACGTCGTCAACGCGGCGGTGCTGAAGGCGCTCGGGCCCGAGGGCTTCCTGGTCAACATCTCGCGCGGTTCCCTGGTGGACACCGCCGCACTGGCCCGGGCCTTGGCGGCCGGTGAGCTTCGCGGCGCCGCGCTCGATGTCTACGAAGGCGAGCCCAGCGCGCCTGCGGCCCTGATCGGGCTGAGCAACGTCGTGCTCACGCCGCATGTGGCCGGCTGGTCGCCCGAGGCCAACCAGGCCTCCCTGCAATGCTTCATCGACAACGCCGCGCTGCATCTGGCGGGCCGGCCGCTGCGCACGCCCCTCTGAACCCTCGTCGGAGGCCGAGCCCTTCGTGCGAACATGCCTTCCTCTTTGCAAGAGGTCCCGCCCATGCCCAAGCACTGCACACACACCGCCAGCATCGCCCACGTCGTGCCCAGCGCGCTGGGCTGCGAGGAATGCCTGAAGACGGGCAGCCGCTGGGTCCATCTGCGCCTGTGCCGCACATGCGGCCACGTGGGCTGCTGCGACGACTCGCCACACCGCCACGCGACCGCGCATTTCCACGCGACGCAGCACCCGATCATCGAAGGCTACGACCCGCCCGAAGGCTGGGGCTGGTGCTACGTGGACAAGCTCGTGGTGGACCTGGGCGGCGACACCACGCCGCAAAAGGGACCGATCCCGCGCTACGTCTGAGCGCCCCGGCCGGACCCGCCTGAGACGGCGGCAGCGCCATGCGCCGGCCACGAGCTGCAGGGCGAACAGCGACTGCGGCCTTAGGCCATGCCATCGACGCGATCGGCCATCGCCCTGCGCGGCGAGCCTTCCTATGATCCGCCTGCGCCGCATCGCCGTCCAAGTTCGAGACGGCATCGAGACAGCGCAGAACCAGCCATGCCATCCAGCCCGTCCGCCCCCGATCCGCTTGCGGCCGTCCACCCCTCGCTGCGATCGGGGCTGGGCCTGCTGGTCCGGCTGATGTCGCGCCGCAAGCTCACGATCAGGAGCGTGCTCTCCCGGCGTTGGCTCGATCGCCTCGTGGAACGCGTGGCCGGGCGCGGCGTGCCGGTGCGCTGGATTGCGCGAGCCGATGGCTCGCCGGACGTCCGGGTCTGGCTGATCGACCACCGCACGCGCAAGTCCGCAGCACCCGCGGTCCTGCACCTGCACGGCGGCGGCTATATCGGCAGCAGCATGGCCCATATGTTCAGCGTGCTGAAGCGGCTGTCGGCGGAGCTCGATTGCCTCGTGGTCTCGGTCGACTACCGGCTCGCGCCGGAGACGCCGTTTCCCGGTTCGCTGGAGGACAACTACGCCGCGCTGGCCTGGCTGCATGCCAACGCGGCTGCGCTGAACATCGACGTTACGCGCATCGCCGTGATGGGCGAAAGCGCGGGCGGCGGCCACGCGGCGGCGCTGGCCATCGCCGCGCGCGACCGCGGCGAGTACGCGCCTCTGGCCTGCCAGGTGCTGATCTACCCGATGCTGGACGACCGCACGGGCAGCGTCGTGCAGGTGCCGGCCGCTTCGGGCGTCGGCGCCTTCATCTGGACGGCCACCTCGAACGTGCTGGGCTGGAGCAGCCTGCTCGGCATGCCGGCCGGCTCGGCCGCGCCGCCGCCGGGCGCGGTGCCCGCGCGCGTGGCGGACCTGCGCGGCCTGCCGCCGGCCTGGATCGGCGTGGGCACGCTCGACCTGTTCCACGACGAGGACGTGGCCTACGCCGCGCGGCTGACGGCGGCCGGCGTGGCCACCACGCTGGAGGTGGTGCCCGGCGCGTACCACGGCTTCGACATCCTGGTGAAGGGCGCGCCGCTCTCCAGGGCCTTCGCCGCCTCCTGGCTGTCGGCCTTGAGGAACGCATTCCGGCCATGAGCGCTGCCGATCCGCTCGCCGCCGTCCATCCTTCCTTGCGGCGCGGCCTGAGCCCGGCCGTGCGCTGGCTCGCCGGCCACGAGCTGACGCCGCGCTGGATCGGCGGCCTGTACGGTGTCGGCCGCGCGATCCAGGCCATCGGCGGCATCGGAACAGCGTCGCAATCGGTCAAGGTCAAGGGCGCGCCCGACGTCAAGGTCTGGATCATCGATCGCCGCAGGACGACGGGCAGGCCGACGCCGGCCGTGCTGCACATCCACGGCGGCGGCTTTGTCAGCGGCGTGCCGGCCATGAATTTCGGCGTCCTGAAGAAGCTGTCCGCCGAGCTCGACTGCCTGGTCGTCTCGGTCGACTACCGGCTCGCGCCGTGGACGAAATTCCCCGGCGCGCTCGAAGACAACCACGCTGCGCTCGGCTGGCTGCATGCCAATGCCGCGAGCCTGCGCATCGACCCGGCGCGCATCGCGGTGATGGGCGACAGCGCGGGTGGCGGCCATGCCGCGATGCTCGCCATCGCCGCGCGCGACCGCGGCGAGTTCGCGCCGCTGGCCTTCCAGCTGCTGATCTACCCGATGCTCGACGACCGCACAGGCAGCACGTGCTCGCCCTCGTCGCCGCTGATGGGCGCGCAGATGTGGACGGCCGCGCACAACGTGTTCGGCTGGACCAGCCTGCTGGGCCTGCCGGCCGGCAGCGAAGCGCCGCCGCACGGCGCGGTGCCGGCCCGCGTCGAGGACCTGCGCGGCCTGCCGCCGGCCTGGATCGGCGTCGGCACGCTGGACCTGTTCCACGACGAGGACATCGCCTACGCGCAGCGCTTGCGGGCGGCCGGCGTGCCCGTGGCCTTGCAAGTCGTGGAAGGCGCGTACCACGGCTTCGACGGGCTCGTGCCCGGGGCGCCGTCTTCGGTGGCGTTCACCGCATCGTGGATGTCGGCCTTGAAGCAGGCATTCGACAACAACAAGAAGGCGACGCAAACATGAAGCTCAACACCTGGACCGTCGGCACCGGCCCGCGCACCGCAGCGCTCGTGCACGGCGCCTCGATGAGCGGGGAGGTCTGGCGCGATTTCGCGCGCATCCTCGTCGACAAGCACGACCTCAAGCTCATCCTGCTCGACCAGCGCGGCCACGGCCGCAGCCCGCGCTCCAGCAGCTACAAGGTGAGCGATTTCGTCGGCGACCTGGTCGACACGCTGCCGGTCGGCCTGGACTTCTACATCGGCCAGTCGCTGGGCGGCCTGGTCGGCGCCTGGGCCAGCGCCAAGATCAAGCCCAAGCGCTACATCGGGCTCGATCCGGCCTTTGGCGTCAGCGCCTTCTCGGCCTTCATGCTGGGCCGCGTCGCGCCCTTCCAGCCCCGCATGCCCGACTGGCTGCTGCGCGCGATGGGCGCACCCGTCAAGGGCTCGCCGCCCGACACGCTGGCGCGTTTCCGCGCCATGTGGAAGGACTGGGACACCTCGATGATGCGGCAGCTGGCCAGCAATCCCGACAACCGCAACATCTTCCCCGTCCAGCCGCCCGCCGTGCCCTCGACCCTGCTGCTCGCCGACAAGAGCTTCTGCGTTTCCGCCCGCATGGCGCAAGGCTTTCGCGAGGCCGGCTGGGACGTGCGCGTGAAGCCGGGCGCCGAGCACGACCTGCACCTGCAGGACCCGCAGGGCGTGATCGCGATGCTCGACGACGTGCTGTCGAGCCAGCGCTGAGAGGGCATTGGCGGACCGGGGGCGGTACGCGGTGCAGCAGTGAAGGGCCGGCCAAGAACGCGGCCACGGCAAGAATGTTTACTGCTATGCTGGCCGCTACAGAGGGTTTTCACTCACGACTCTGGTTTGGCAGACGCAGGCGCTGCCACTGCTTGCCACTCGGTCGAAGCATATCGACCAAGGCACCAGACGTGAGTTCAAGACTGCCAAAGCGGGAGGCTTTGTCGGCAATGCTTGCACCCAGAAAACGCTCGAAGAAATCCGTCCCGGATGCGGCTGCGAAGCCCGCCACGACAGCCGCCACCAAGGCGCTCACCGGTGTCACCGGTTTCGATGAAATCACCAGCGGCGGCCTGCCGCGCGGCCGCACCACCCTGCTGGTCGGCGGCCCCGGTTCGGGCAAGACGATCTTCGCGCTTCAGTTTCTCGTCCAGGGCGCGCAGACGGGCAAGGAGCCCGGCATCTTCGTCGCCTTCGAGGAAAGCTCCGAGCGCATCATCGCCAACGCCAGCAGCTTCGGCTGGGACCTGAAGGCCTTGCAGCCGAAGCGCCTGCTCTTCCTGGATGCCCAGCCTTCGCCCGATCTTGTGCAGTCCGGCGACTTCGACCTGGCCGGCATGCTGGCCGTGCTGGAGGCGCAGTGCAAGGCGATGAACATCCAGCGCATCGTCTTCGATGCCCTGGATGTGGTGCTGGCCCTGCTGCCCGATGCCGCGGCGCGGCGGCGCGAGATCTACCGCCTGCACGACTGGCTGCTGTCGCGCGAGCTGACCGGCCTGATCACGGCCAAGGACGGCGGCGACGAGGCCAGCTCGATCATGAACCAGCAGCCCTTCGGCTTCATGCAGTTCATGGTCGACTGCGCGGTGCTGCTGAACCACAGCATGGTGCTCGGCGTTTCGCAGCGCAATCTGCGCGTGCAGAAGTACCGCGGCACCAGCTTCGACGAGAACGAGTCGCCGTTCCTGATCGGCAAGAGCGGCGTCGAGGTGGCCGTCTCGCGCCAGCTGGGCCGGGCCGATGCCAGCGTCAGCAACGAGCGCGTGTCCAGCGGCGTCGAGCGGCTGGACACCATGCTCGGCGGCGGCTACTACCGCGGCGCCAGCGTGCTGATCACCGGCTTCCCCGGCACCGGCAAGACGACCCTGAGCGGCGCCTTCGCCGAAGCCGCCTGCCGGCGCAACGAGCGCACCCTGTTCATCAGCTTCGATTCCGACGGTGCCGAGCTGATCCGCAACCTCTCCTCGGTCAGCATCCGGCTCGACCGCTATGTGAAGAACGGCTGCCTGCGCATGGTCTCGGCCCGCACCATCACCGGCAGCGCCGAGACCTTCCTCATGCGCATCAAGACCCTGGCGACCGAGCACGAGGCCCGCTGCGTGGTCATCGACCCCGTGTCCACCCTGTCCAAGGCCGGCAACGAACTGACGGCGCACAGCGTGGCCGAGCGCCTGCTCGACTGGACCAAGGCCGACGGCATCACCCTGGTCTGCACCAGCCTGCGCGACGAGATGTCCACGCAGGCCGAGGGCGGCTCGTCGCTGCAGATGTCGACCCTGGCCGACACCTGGATCCACCTCAACTACCTGATGCTGGCGGGCGAGCGCAACCGCGGCCTGTCGATCGTCAAGTCGCGCGGCACGGCGCATTCGAACCAGGTGCGCGAGCTGATCCTCAGTGACGCCGGCGTCACGCTGACCGACACCTACACCGCCGGTGGCGAAGTGCTGATGGGCACGCTGCGCTGGGAGAAGGAAAGCGCCGAGCGCGTGGCCACCGAAGTGGCCGAGGTGGCCGGCAAGCTCAAGCGCGTGCGGCTCGACGCCGAGGAGGCCGAGCTGGAGGTGCGGCTCAAGTCGCTGCAGGTGGAGCTCGAGGCCAAGCAGGTCGAGAAGGAACTGCTGGCCCGCACGACCGCCAGCCGCGAGGGCGAGCTGTCGCGCCACCGCACCCAGATGGGCGAGTTGCGCGGCGCCGATGCGGACAAGCCGGACCGGCATTGAGCAGCCCATGAGTCGCAATCCTGTCTACAAGTTCCGGCTGTTCGTGGCCGGCGATGCGTCCAACTCCACCCAGGCACGCGCCAACCTGACGGCGCTGTGCGAGGCCCATCTGCGCGGCCGCCATGTGATCGAGATCGTCGACGTGCTGAAGCATCCCGAGCGCGCACACGCCGAGGGCGTCTTCATGACGCCGTCCCTGGTGAAGCTTTCACCACCGCCGGTGCGCCGCATCATCGGCACCCTGCAGCAGGTGCAGACCGTGCTGCTCGCGCTGGGGCTGACGGGCACCGATACATGAAGCCGGCGCCACCGGCCTTTCCCCCGACGGCGCCGCTCGACCCGAACGAAGAGATCGCTGCGCTGATCGAAGTCCTCTACCAGACCGACCAGCGCCTGGAGCAATTGCTGGCCGGCCAGATCGACGCCGTGGCCGACCGCGAAGGCCGCACCATGCTGCTGCGCCATGCGCAGGAGCACCTGCGCGACAGCGAGGCGGCCAAGCAGGCCGCCATCCTCAACGCGCTGCCGGCGCACATCGCCCTGCTCGATCCCGAGGGCATCATCGTCTCGGTGAACGAATGCTGGCGGCGCTTTGCCGGCAGCCCCGTGCCGCAAAGCCCGGGCCATGGCGTGGGGCTCAACTACCTCGAGATCTGCGAGCAGTCCCGGGGCGAGGGCGCGCAGGCCGCCGGCCTGGCCGCGGCCGGCATCCGGGCGGTGCTGGGCGGCGAGGTGCCGAGCTACGCCGACGAGTACGCCGCCGACTCGGCCACCGAGGAGCACTGGTACCGCATGACGGCCACGCCGCTGCGCGACCATGCGGCCGTCGGCGCGGTGGTGATGCACGTGGACATCACCGAGCGCCGGCGCGAGCAGACCGCCCTGCGCGAGCTCAACGCCGAGCTCGAGGGCCGCGTGTCCGCGCGCACCGCCGAGCTGCTGCTGGCCCGCGACGACGCCGAGCAGGCGAACCGCGCCAAGTCGGGCTTCCTGGCCGCCATGAGCCACGAGATCCGCACGCCGATGAACGGCGTCATCGGCATGATCGAGGTGCTGCACCAGACCAGCCTGAAGGGCTACCAGGTCGAGATGGTCGACCTGATCCGCGACTCGGCCTTCTCGCTGCTGAAGATCATCGAGGACATCCTCGACTTCTCGAAGATCGAGGCCGGCAAGCTGAGCGTGGAAAACGAGCCGATGTGCCTGCCCCGCATGGTCGAGAAGGTCTGCGCGATGCTCGACCACCTGGCCGTCAAGCTGGGCGTGCACATGACGATGTTCGTCGACCCGGCGCTGCCCGTCTCGGTGCTCGGCGACGAGAGCCGCCTGCGCCAGGTGCTGGTCAACCTGGTCAGCAATGCGATCAAGTTCTCCGGCAGCCGCGCGCTGCCCGGGCGGGTCTCGGTGCGGGTGCTGCTGGTCGAGCGCGATGCGCAGTCGGTGACGGTGGACCTGGTCGTGATCGACAACGGCATCGGCATGGACGCGGCGGCGCTGGCCCATCTGTTCACGCCGTTCTCGCAGGCCGATGCCTCGACCACGCGGCGCTTCGGCGGCACCGGCCTCGGCCTGGCCATCTCCAGCATGCTGGTGCGCCTGATGGAAGGCGTGATCTCGGTGCACAGCGTGCCCGACGAGGGCTCGACCTTCAGCGTGCGCGTGCGCCTCGCCGGCGCCACGGACCCGGGCTGCGGCGAGGCCCTGCCGGCCGTGCAGGGCCTGCAGTGCCGCATCGTCGGCGCCGAGCGGGCGCTGGCCGAGGACCTGGGCAGCTACCTCGTCCACGCCGGCGTGCGCGTCGAGCACGCGGCGGACCTGGCAGCGGCGGCCGGCGCCGAGCCGGGCTCCGGCCCCTGGCTGTGGCTGATCCTGCCGAGCGAGACGCCACCGAGCCCGGAACTGCTGCGTGCGCTGGCCCCCGGCGCGACCGGCGAAGCCACGCGCTTCATGCAGCTGGGCTGGGGCAAGCGGCGGCGCCCGCGCGTCGAGGCGGCGGACCTGGTGATCGTCGATGCCGACACGCTGTGCCGCTCCACCCTGCTCAAGATGCTCGGCCTGGCCTCGGGCCGGCTGCTCGACGGCACGGACCACGACGACCCCGAGCCGGCCGCGCCCAGCCGCGCGCCGCGGCGCCTCGATGCCCGGCTGCAGGGGCGGCTGATCCTGGTGGCCGAGGACAACGAGACCAACCGCATCGTGATCGGCCGGCAGCTCAAGCTGATCGGCTACGCCGCCGACGTGGTGGTCAACGGACAGGAGGCGCTGGAGCAGTGGCGCAGCGGCGACTTTGCGCTGCTGCTGACCGACCTGCACATGCCGCAGATGGACGGCTATGCGCTGAGCCGGGCCATCCGCGCCGAAGAGGCCGAGGGCCGGCACATGCCCATCATCGCGCTGACCGCCAATGCGCTGCGCGACGAGGAGCTGCGCTGCCGCGAGGCCGGCATGGACGCCTACCTGAGCAAGCCGGTGCGCCTGGTGCAGCTGAAGGCGGCGATCGAGAACTGGCTCGGCCCGGCCGCGCAGGCGCCCTTGCTGCGCAGCGATGAAGCGCAGGCGCGGGCGGGCACGCCGCCGCCGGACCTGGCCGTGCTGGCGGCGCTGGTCGGCGACGACCCGGCGGTGCTCGACGAGGTGCTGCAGGCCTTCCGCAAGAGCGCGCAGCAGTCGAGCCTGGAGCTGGAAGACGGAGCGCGTGCGGGCTCGATGCCGGCGGTGGCGAATGCCGCGCACAAGCTGAAGTCGGGCGCCCGCGCGATCGGCGCCCTGCACCTGGGCGAGCTGTGTGCCGAGATCGAGCAGGCGGCCCAGACCCTGCGGGGCGAGGAGCTCGGCCGGCTGCTGCTGCAGTTCCGCGCCGAGCTGGCCTCCGTGCACCAGTTCCTGGACGCCCGCTAGCGGCGGCAAACACCACATGGACATCTGGCCCTCACTCCCCGACACCCTGCCCGGCAGCCTGGGCCCGCCCGAGCTGTCGCCGGCGGACCCGGCGGGCCCGCAGCAGCGCATCCAGCCCAGCATCCTGCTGCTGGACGACGACCCCTTCATGCTGGGCATGCAGGCGCGCATGCTGCGCGGCATGGGCTACGCGATGGTGGGCACGGCGGGCAATGCGCAGGCGGCGCTGGCGCTGCTGGAGCGCGACCCGCTGGCCGTGGACGTGATCATCTGCGACCTCAACATGCCCGGCATGGACGGCATCGAGTTCCTGCAGAAGCTCAGCGCGAGCCCCTTCCGCGGCAATGTGATCCTGCTCAGCGGCGAGGGCCTGCGCATCATGCACACGGTGCAGAAGCTGCTCAATGGCGGCCAGCTGGTGATCCTGGGCGCGCTTGAAAAACCCGCCGGCCGGGCCAGCCTGCGCGCGCTGCTGAACTGCTGGAAGCCGCTCTCGGCGACGGTGCCGGCCGGCGCGCCGCACAGCTTCACTGCGGACGAGCTGGCGGCGGCCCACGCGTCGCAGCAATGGGTGCTGCACTACCAGCCCAAGGTCGACCTGCGCACCGGCGCGCTGGCCGGCGTGGAGGCGCTGGTGCGCTGGCAGCACCCGGTGCATGGCCTGGTCTATCCGGACAGCTTCATCGGCCTGGCCGAGGACTGCGGCGCCATCGACGCGCTGACCGACTGGGTGCTGCAGTCGGCCATGCAGCAGCTGGCGCGCTGGCAGGCCCAGAAGCTGCACATGCACATGGCGGTCAATGTGTCGATGGAGAACCTGCGCACGGCCGAGTTCGCGGCGCGCGTCAGCGCCCTCGCGCGCAGCACCGGCATCTCGCCGCGCGACCTGACGCTGGAGATCACCGAGAGCCGGCTGATGACCACCTCGTCGACGCCGCTGGAAAGCCT
>FSVW01000783.1_pt1 | contig 11652 bp, 8 predicted proteins | sample 1637551 | NCBI WGS metagenome assembly FSVW01 (sample SAMEA3914814, study PRJEB12502) | metagenome | biome: forest; material: soil | place: USA | collected 2011-09-16 | depth 0.1 m | reverse complement strand
GCCAGCAGGCGCTGCGCCCATTCGGCCACGGCGACTTCATGCACCTGCTCGGCCGGCGCGGTGGTTTCCTCAAGCGCGGCGTGTTGGGCAAGCGGCTGCGCGCTGACGTAGTAGCCCGAGCGTGGCCGGGACGCGATGAGCCCGCGCGCCTCCAGCAGGTAGTAGGCCTCGAACACCGTGGACGGGCTCACGCCGCGGCTGGCGCTGGCCTGCCGAACGGAAGGCAGGCGGTCGCCCGCACGCAGCGCGCCGCTGTGGATGGAAGCGGCGATCTCGCCGGCCAGCTCTTCATAGCGCTTCATCGGCAAGAGGCTTTCTGATCTGCTCTTGTCGTCATTTCTGAAACTGTACTTCGCAAGCCTTCTCCATGGGAAATAACCTCACGGGGCCGAATCTGATCCGTAAATTATTGGATCAGCTGAGCCTTTCTGGCAGCGCCTGAATGCGGCACAGTGGAGGCCTCGATGAGGAGTTGAAATGAGGTTGCTGCTGCTGATCTTGTGGAGCTTGTGCTGGCTGGGCCAGGCCAGGGCGGCCGATGTGGCCGCCTTGCCCGACATGGGCGTGCGCCTGCAGGCCTGCAGCGCCTGCCACGGCAAAGAGGGGCGCGCCACGCCTAACGGCTTCTTTCCACGCATAGCGGGCAAGCCGGCGGGCTATCTGCTGCATCAGCTGCAGAACTTCCGCGATGGCCGGCGCAACAACGGCGCCATGGCCTATCTGGTGGAGCAGATGCCGGACGACTATCTGCGCGAGATCGCCGCCTATTACTCGGCACTGGATCTTCCTTACCCCGCCGCGCCCGCGCCGCAGGCTGCGCCCGAGGTGCTGGCGCGTGGTGCCGCCCTCGCGCGTGATGGCGATGTCGCACGCAAGATCCCGGCCTGCGTGGCCTGCCACGGCCAGCGCATGACGGGCACCTTGCCCGCCGTTCCCGGCCTGCTCGGGCTGCCGCGCAGCTATCTCGTCAGCCAGATCGGCGCCTGGCAGGCCGGCAGCCGCGCGGCGCACGCGCCGGACTGCATGGCCGATATCGCCAAGCGGCTTACGGCGGCAGACGTGGCGGCGGTCTCTGCCTGGCTGGCGGCGCAGCCGCTGCCGGCGGACGCGCATCCTGCTGCTGAACTGGCGGCGCCCGTGCCGCTCGAATGCGGGAGCATGAAGCCATGAGCAACAGAGCGCGCGTTCTGAAGTGGTTGCTAGTTGCCCTGTTGATCGGCGCCGCATTGGTGGCCGCCGTCGTGGGCCTGAACCTCCGAGGCGAAGACGGCCTGTCTCCTGTTCCGCTGAAAGCCGCTGACGCTGGCTCGCTCGCCCGCGGTGCCTATCTGGCACGCGCCGGCAACTGCATTGGCTGCCACACCAGCCGCGGCGGTGCCGACTACGCCGGCGGCCGCGGCATCGAGACGCCGTTCGGCCTCGTCTATGCGCCCAATCTCACACCCGACGACGCGACCGGCCTCGGCCGCTGGAGCGAAGCCGAGTTCTGGCGCGCGATGCACAACGGCCGCTCCAAGGACGGGCATCTGCTGTACCCGGCCTTCCCGTACACGAGCTTCACGCAGGTCTCGCGCGAGGACTCGGCGGCGGTCTACGAATACCTGCGCAGCCTGCCGCCCGTGCGCCAGGCCAATCGCAGGCACGAGCTGCGCTTTCCGTATGACACGCAAGCCGCGCTGGCGGTCTGGCGAGCGATGTACTTCAAGCCTGCCGCGTTTGAAGTGGACGCGCTTCAAACGGCCGAGTGGAACCGCGGCGCCTACCTCGTGCGTGGCCTGGGCCATTGCGCGGCCTGCCATGCCGAGCGCAATGCGCTGGGCGGCAGCGTGGATGAGCTGCGGCTGGGCGGTGGCCTGATCCCGGGCCTGAACTGGCAGGCGCCATCGCTGGCTTTGCGCGAAGGCGGGCAGGCGGATTTCGTCGCGCTGCTGAAGAACGGCGTCTCGGCGCACGGCAGCGTGATGGGGCCGATGGCCGAGGTCGTCTACCGCAGCAGCTCGCAGTTGGGCGAGCAGGACCTGCAGGCGATGGCGAGCTATCTGCGCACGCTGCCGGTGCCGGAACGCAGCGAGGCGGTCGAACGCGCCGAACTGCCCATGCTCGCCCAAGGCCAGAAGATCTACGCGAACCGCTGCGCCGATTGCCACGGCGCGCACGGCCAGGGCCGGCGCGAGGGTGATGTGATGCTGATCCCGCCGCTGGCCGGCAACCCGAGCGTGAACCTCGCCGCGCCGCAGAACACCGTGCAAGCCATCCTGCACGGCGGCTTCTCGCCCGTCACGGCCGGCAACCCGCGCCCGGCCGGCATGCCGCCCTTTGCGCAGACGCTCACTGAGCCCGAGGTGGCCGCGGTGGCGAGCTTCGTGCGGCAGTCTTGGGGCAATGCGGCGCCGCCGGTCTCGGCACTCGATGTGCTGCGCTCGCGCTGAGGGACGACGCGGCGGCTGCTCAGAAGCTCATCACAAAGCAGGCACCGCCTTGCGGCACGCGCACATGCCTGACCGTGCCGCCCATGCCGTGCACGAGGTTGCGCACCACGGCCAGGCCGATGCCGCGGCCGGACTGGGAAACGTCGGCGCGGCCGCTGACGAAGGGTAAAAAGATCTGCGATTCCAGCTCGGCCGGCACGCCTGGGCCGTTGTCGCGCACCTCGATCAGGAGCCGGCCGCCGCGCACCAGGCGCGCGCGCAGCTCCAATCGCGGCGAAGTGGCGGCAGCCGTGGCCTCGGCGGCGTTCTTGACGAGGTTGAGCAGGGCCTGTTCGAGCTGGCCCGCGTCGGCCATCAGGCTCAGCGTTTCAGGCTCGACCAAGAAACTGGCCGTGCCACCGCGTGCGCGCCAGTCGGCGCCGACCATGCGCTCGATCCGCGCGAACAGCTCGGCCAGTTGCACCGGCTCGGGTCTGGGCGGTGGCAGCTCGCTGATTTGGCGGTAGTTGGCGACGAAGCGGCTCAGCGCCTCGGCACGCCGCGCGATGGTGTCCAGGGCCAAGCCCAGGTCCTCGGCAGCGGCCGGGTCGCCCTGCAGTTCGCGCGCCGAACGCGAGAGCGAGGCAATCGGCGTCAGCGAATTCATGATCTCGTGCGTCAGCACATGCACGAGCTGGCGCCAGGCGTTCAGCGCCGCGGCTTCGAGCTCGGACTCGACGGGCAGCAGCGCCAGCAGGCTTCGATCTTGCCCCGCCAGCGCCACGCGGTTGCGCGCGGCCAGCCAGCGCTCCTCACCGCGCTCGGTCTGGATGCGCAGAAGTTGGCCGTTAGCCGCGGCGCTCAGTTCGAGCAGCAAGCGATCACGCTCGACCACGCCGCCGGGCGCCAGCAGCCGGCGTGCCCGAGCGTTGAGCGGCGCTACCGGCCCGCCTTCGGGCTGCTCCCACAAGGCCACCGGCATGTGCTCGATCTGGCCGTCGATCAGGGCCAGTTTCTCGGCGGCGGCGCGGGTGTTGAAGCCGAACTCGGCGGCTGGTGGTGCAGGCAGTGGCGGGCCCACATGAAGCAGCGAGCGACAGCCCCAGGCCGCGGCGATCAGCAGCACCAGGTTCGCCGCCACCTGCAGGCGCGGCCAAGGCTGCAGCGCGACGACGGCGGCAGTGGCGGCGCTCATCAGGATCGCGGCGATGGCGACTTGAAATCTAGAGCCCATGCTTGTCCAGGCGTCGATACAGCGCCGCTCGGCTCAGGCCCAGCAGCCGCGCGGTCTCGCTGATATTGCCCTGCGCCTGGCGCAGCGCTTCCTCGACGGCGGCACGCTCGCGCTCCAGCAATGGCGCGATGCGCGGGGCCTCGCTGCGCGCGGTTTGCTGCGTCAACGCGAAGTCACCGGCCTCGAAGTGCGCGCCGGTGGACAGGATCACGGCGCGCTCGCAGGCATGGCGCAGCGCCCGAACATTGCCGGGCCAGTCGTGGCGCTGCAGGGCGGCCTCGGCTTCTTCCGACAGCGGCCGCGCCGGCTTGCCGTACTGCGAGGCGTAGGCGGCCAGATAGTGGCGCGCGAGCAGCGGGATGTCCTCGCGCCGATCGCGCAGGCGCGGCACGCGCAGCACGATGGTGTTGAGCCGGTAGAGCAGGTCGGGCCGGAAGCGCCCGGCGTCGAAGAGCGCGGCCTCATCCAGATTGGTGGCGCTGAGCACGCGCACATCCACGGGTTCCGGCTGGTCCGCGCCTAACGGTGTGACTTGACGGCGTTCGAGCACCGTCAGCAGCCGTGCCTGCTGGGCCAGGCCCACATTGCCGATCTCGTCGAGCAGGAGCGTGCCGCCGCGTGCGGCCTGGAAGCGGCCGGCCCGCTCGCTGCGCGCGTCCGTAAAACTGCCGCGGCGGTGGCCGAAGAGTTCGCTCTCGAACAGGCCGTCGGGCAGGCTGCCCATGTCCACGGCGAGGAAGGGCCCGGCCGCGCGCTTCGATGCCTGATGAAGGGCTTGCGCCACCAGCTCCTTGCCCGCACCCATCTCGCCGAGGATCAGCACATTGGCTTCGGTCGGCCCGACGCTGGCGATCAGGCGGCGCAGCTCGACCATGGGCCGCGATATGCCGAGCAGCGGCGAGTCGCCGGCAGTCTCGCGCGGCGCGCGGCTGGCCGCAGCAGCCGCCACGGTGGCGGAGAGCCGCTCGTTGTCCCAGGGCTTGGTGATGAAGTCGAAGGCACCGAGCTTGACGGCCTGCACGGCCAGGTCCACCTCGGCATAGGCGGTCATCATCACCACGGCCGGCGCATCGGGCCGGGCCAGCACGCGGCGCAGCAGTGCGAGGCCTTCCTCGCCGTTGGTGCGGCCCGGCGTGAAGTTCATGTCGAGCAGCAGCACGTCGGGCTTGCATCGCGCGAGGGACTCCATCAGCTCGGCCGGGTTCTCGATCAGCTCGACCGTGCCGAAGCGGCGGCGCAGCAGCAGCCGCGCGGCGATGCCCACGTCGGGGTCGTCGTCGAGCACGAGGATGCGGATCGGATCGGCTGCCATTTCGGTGGCGACCATAGCAGCCAGCACTGTCCGAAAGCGGACAGGCGCCCATGTTCAGATGCGCACAGCGGGCACATCCGGTCCGCGCCAAGTGCTTGATCCGATAGAGGCGCGAAGGGCCGCGAGCCTGGCCCACGTCTTGCACTGAGAGACACCATGCAAGCCACCACACTTCTCACCCACGCCCGCTTCGCCGCCCGCCAATTGCGCGGCGCTCCGGGCCAGGCGGCGATCGTCATCCTCGGCCTCGCGCTGGGCATTGCGCTGGCGCTGCTGAGCGTGTCCTTCGTGCGCGACACGCTCTGGCCCGATGCCGGCCTGCCCGAGCCGGACCGGCTGGTCACCCTTGAATGGCACGTGCGCGGCCCCGGCGGCAGCCACACCGAGTGGTACAGCGACATCCCCGCGGTGGCGCTCTACGGCGGGCTGCGTGCCGCCGATGCGCCCGTAACCGCGATGAGCCGGGCGCTGCAGCTGGACCTCGCCATGCGCGTGGAGACCGCAGCCGATGGCAAGCCGCGCAGCGCCAAGCTGCCCACCACCCTGGCCGATGCCGACATCGAAACCCTGTTCGGCCTGCATGCGGTGGCCGGCAACCTGGCCGCAGCGCTGGCTGCGCCCGAGGGCCTGGCGCTGACGGAGTCGGGTGCCGAGAAACTCTTCGGCACGCGCCAGGCGCTCGGCCACAAGCTGACGGTGATCCTGCCCGCCTTCGAGGACAAGGCCGGGGCCCGCAATCAGGTCACGCTGACCGTGATGGCCGTGCTGCCCGATCCCCGGCACAACGGGCCCTTGTACCGCTTCGAAGCGCTGGCCGGCTTCAACTCCCCGCGTGCCAAGGCGTTCATCCAGCAGCAAGGCAACTGGTTCCTGGGCGCCGGTCTGCTGTTCGCGCGCCTCAAGCCCGGCGTCACGCCACAGGCCCTGGGCGATCTGGCCCAGCACCTGATGGACCAGCAGCCTTTGCCGTCGGGCCTGCCGGCCGACTTCCTCAAGGGCGGCGGCAAGCTGGCCTATCTGCGCGGCATGGCTGTTGGCGACTTGGGCCTGCATGGCGCCGGCAGCGCGCGGCGCAGCCTGCAGATGGGCAGCCTGCTGGGCGCCGCGGCCGGCGTGCTGGGGCTGGCGATGATCAACTTCGTCAACCTCTGGAGCGTGCGCACGCTCAAGCGCCAGCGCGAGATCGGCTTGCGCAAGTCCTTGGGCGCGAGTGCCGGCGCGCTAGCCCTGCAGTTCTTTGTCGAGGCGTTGCTGGTGAGCCTGTTGTCGGGCGCCTTGGGCCTGCTGCTCGCCTGGTGGGCCACGCCAGCCTTGGGCGCGCTGCTGTTCCACGGCACCGACCATTCGGTGCTGGCGCCGGAGATGGTGGTCGGCGCAGCGCTCGCCTGCGTGCTTGTGGCTGCGATGAGCGCGCTGCCGCTGGCCGCGATTGCGCTGCGCGTGCGCGCGGCCGAGTCCCTGGCCGGGCGCAGCCACGGCGAGGGCCGTGCCGGGCGCTGGCTGCGCCGCGGGCTTACCGTGCTGCAGTTCGCCGCTGCCGCGCTGTTCGCGGCGCTGACGATCGTGCTGGTCTGGCAGAACCATTACACGGGCAGCCTGGATCGGGGCTTGCTGGTCGAGAACCGCCTGACCTTCGACATCCCCGACAGCACGCCGTCGGCCAAAACCGACTCGCTGCTGGCGCGCATGCGGAGCTGGCCCGAAGTGGCCGGCGCTGCGGCCAGCGACGACATTCCCGGCCGCAACTTCGCCAACTGGTATTCGGACTTCGTCGGCCCGCATGGCGAGCGTGCGGGCCTGCGCACCGGCATGGATTTCACGCCCGGCCTGCTCGACATCTACGGCATACGCCTGATCGCGGGCCGGCTCTCGGCCACCCATGAATCCGAGGTGGCCGCCAACGGCGCGGTGATCGATCGCTCGGCGGCGCGCCTGCTCGGCTTTGCAAGCCCTGAGGCCGCCATCGGCCAGACCCTGCAGGTGGCGCCGGTCTTCAACAATGGCAAGCCGGTGAGCGTGGTCGCCGTCACCGAGGACGTGCACCTGGAGGGCGCGCGCACGGGCCATGTGCCCGTACTGATGATGCCCCTCAAGGAGAGCCGGGGCGGCGCGGCCACGCTGCACAGCCGCGACCCGGAGCTGACGCGCAAGCGCCTCGACGAACTGCTGGCGACGGAGTTTCCGGACGATCCGCCACAGGTGCTCAGCGTGCGCGACCAACTGGGCCGGCAGTATGAGGACGACCGCCGGCAGGGCCAACTGGTGGCCGCCGTCAGCGTGATCGCGCTGCTGCTCGCTGCCGTCGGCATCTACGCGCTGGCCGCCTACACGCTGCGACTGCGCGAGCGCGAGATCGTGCTGCGCAAGCTGCATGGCGCGGGGCAGGGCGCGGTGGCTCGGCTGCTGGCGCGCGAGTTCGCGGCGGTGGCCGGCCTTGGTTGCCTGATCGGCCTGCCGGTGGCGGCCTGGCTGGGCGAGGCCTGGTTGAGCCGCTTCATCGAACGTGCGCCGATGGGCCCGCTCGTTGCAGGCCCGCTGCTGCTGACCGTGATCGCGCTGGCCCTCGTGACCATCTTGGCCGTGCTGCGTCATCTGCGCGCGGCCTTCGCATTGCGGCCGATCGAGGCGCTGCGCGGATGAGCGCCGTGTTGCACAACGGGGCGGCGATGGACCGGGCGATGCCGGAGTCGCCGGGCCGTCGCTTGCGCCGTCTGGCGCGGTTCTCTGTGTTGATCGCGGGCGGCGCGCTGCTGGCCTTTTACGCGTGGCAGCAGCTGCCGCGCGGCCTGCCGGTCTCGCGCTCCGAGCTGGACATCGTGGCCGTTCAGCGAGGCCTCTTCCACGACGTGCTGGTCAGCCGCGCCACGGTGCAGCCGCTGCAGTCCGTGCTGCTCGATGCGGCCGAGGACGGTCGCGTGGACCAACTCTTGGTCAAGGACGGCGCGGAGGTGCAGCAGGGTCAGCTGCTCTACGTCCTGGCCAGCGCCCAGCATGCGCAGGAGCTGATGGCGCGGTCCAGCGAGGCCGCGCAGCAGTTGGCCAACCTGGCCACCTTCCGCGCGCAGCTCGTGGCCGCGCAGGCGATGCAGCGGCGCGAGCTGACGCAGGCCGGTTTCGAGCTGGATGGTGCGCGCCGCGCCCACAAGCGCAACGAGGCGCTGGCGGCCCAGGGGTTTGTCTCGGCTGCCGCGCTCGACGAATCGCGCGACAAGTTCGAACAGGCGCAGACGCTGCTCGAGCAGTTGCGCGCCGATGGCCGCGAGGAGCTGGCCACGCGCGAGGAATCGGTGCGCGCGATGGAGCGCGCCGTCGTCGACCTGGACCGGCGCTTGAGCGCGCTTCGTGCCGCCAGCGATGGCCTCGCGGTGCGCGCGCCGGTGGCGGGCCGCCTGACGGGCTTTGCGCTGCAGCTGGGCGAGAGCGTGCGCGCCGGCAGCCACATTGCGCGCATCGACAGCGCGGGCCGCTTCAAGCTCGAAACCCGCATCGACGAGTACTACCTGCCGCGCATCGCCATGGGCCTCAAGGGCGCGCTCGATGTGGAAGGCCGCGGCCACGCGTTGCAGGTCACCCGCATCGATCCGCAGGTCAAGAACGGCCGCTTCAGCGTGGAGCTGGAATTTGACGATCCACCGCCCACGGCCCTGCAGGTCGGCCAGGGCCTGGATGCGCGGCTGACCCTGGGCCAGCCGCAGCAGGCACTGCTGCTCAAGGACGGCGGCTTCCATGCCGAGACCGGCGGTGCCTGGGCCTTCGTGCTGGACGCCGACGGCCGCCATGCCCAGCGCCGCGAGCTGCGGCTGGGCCGGCACGCGGCGGGGCAGATCGAGGTGCTCGGTGGCCTGGCGGCGGGCGAGCAGGTCGTCGTCTCCAGCTACCGGCCCTTCGTCAACGCGACATCACTGCAACTGAACGATTGAAAAGAAATTGAGAGAAAGACAAGCCATGTTCAAGATCCGCAATCTCAGCAAGACCTTCCACACCGGCGAGATCGAAACCACCGCGCTGGACCGCATCAGCCTGGACATCGAGGCCGGCGAATACCTCGCCATCACCGGGCCTTCGGGCTGCGGCAAGTCCACGCTGCTGGGCATCCTCGGGCTGCTCGATGCGCCGAGCAGCGGCGAGTACTCGTTCGACGGCGAGAACGTGGCCGGCTGGCCCGAGTCGCGCCTGAGCCGCCTGCGCCGCGGCCGCATCGGCTTTGTCTTTCAGAGCTTCAATTTGATCGACGACCTGAGCGTGGCCGAGAACATCGCGCTGGCGCTCGAATACGGCGACATGCCGGCGCGCGAGCGCATCAGGCGCGTGGACGAGGTGATGGCGCGGCTGGGCATTGCGCACCGCGCCGGCCACCGCCCGCACCAGCTCTCGGGCGGGCAGCAGCAGCGCGTGGCGATCGCGCGTGCCATCGCCGCGCGGCCCGCGCTGCTGTTGGCTGACGAGCCGACGGGCAACCTCGACAGCGCCCATGGCGACGAGGTCATGCGCATCCTGCGCGAGCTCAACGCCGAGGGCACGACGCTGGTGATGGTGACCCACTCGGCCCAGCACGCCGCCCAGGCCTCGCGCGTGCTGAGGCTGCTGGACGGACGCGTGCTGGTGGACGCGCTCGCGGCCTGAGCCGCCCTGGTTCAGAAGATATGCGCGAACACCCAGTACAGCGAGCCGGCCAGCACGATGGCCGCGGGCATGGTCAGCACCCAGGCCATCAGGAGGTTGCGGATGGTGGACATCTGCAGGCCCGACTTGTTGGCGGCCATGGTGCCGGCCACGCCGGACGAGAGCACGTGCGTGGTTGAAACCGGCAGGCCGTACATGTCGGCCGCGCCGATGGTGATCATGGCCACCAGCTCGGCCGAGGCGCCCTGCGCGTAGCTCAGGTGCGTCTTGCCGATCTTCTCGCCGACGGTCACGACGATGCGCTTCCAGCCGACCATGGTGCCCAGGCCGAGGGCAATGGCCACGGCCACCTTGACCCACAGCGGAATGAACTTGGTGGCGTCGTCGATCTGCGTCTTGAAGGCCTTGAGGTTGGCCTTGGCGTCGCTGTCGATGGGCGCGGCCTCGACCTTGTCGAGCAGGCGGATCGCTTCCGACGTCAGGTACATCTCATTGCGCACATTGCTGACGATGGCCGACGGCACCTTGGACAGCGTGCCGTGCTCCTTGACCTGCTGGCCGATCAGGCCGGAGACGGAAGCCAGGGCCGGCACGACTTCGGGCACGAAGGTCTTGGTGCGCACGTAGTCGCTGAGCACCTTCAGCGGATCGCCCTGCACGATGATCGTGGTGTTGCGCTGCAGGGATTGCGACGTGACCTGAGCCAGCGCCACGAACTGCGTGGTCTGCTCGGCCGGCATGGCGCGGTTCAGCGCATAGGCCGTGGGCACGATGCCGACGAGGATCAGCATGATCAGACCCATGCCCTTCTGGCCGTCGTTGGAGCCGTGCGCGAAGGATACGCCGGTGCAGGTCAGCACCAGCAGGCCGCGAATCCACCACGGTGGCGGCGCCTTGCCCTTGGGTTCGTCGTAGAGCTGCCGGTTCTTGACCAGGGCGCGCAAGGCCAGCAGCAGCAGGGCCGCGCAGGTGAAGCCCACCAGCGGCGAGAGCAGCAGCGAGTAGCCGACCTTGGTGGCCTGGCCCCAATCCACGCCGCTCGTGCCATCACGCCCGTGCATCAGCGCGTTGGCCACGCCCACGCCGATGATCGAGCCGATCAGCGTGTGCGATGACGAAGCCGGCAGGCCCAGCCACCAGGTGCCGAGGTTCCACATGATGGCCGCGATCAAGAGCGCGAAGACCATCGCAAAGCCCGCGCCCGAACCGACCTGCAGGATCAGCTCCACCGGCAGCAGCGAGAGGATGCCAAACGCCACCGCACCGCTGGACCACAGCACGCCGAGGAAGTTGAACAGGCCCGACCACATGACGGCGAAGTTCGGCGGCAGCGAGTGCGTGTAGATGACCGTGGCCACCGCGTTGGCGGTGTCATGGAAGCCGTTGACGAACTCGAAGCCCAGCGCGATCAGCAGCGCCACGCCGAGCAGCAGCCAGGGCACCCAGCTCTTGAGCAGCACGCCGGCCTCGCTCACGTCGTGGTTGATGCTGTAGCCCGTGAAGAGCAGGCCGCAGGCGAGCAGGCCGATGAAGATGATGATCGTGACCGGGCTGGTCTTGGCGTCCAGCTGCAGCTTGGATTGATGAGCGCTCGGCGCTACCCCGGATGCGGGCACGCTGATCGTTGCAGTGCTGTTCATGGTCAGTAGATCTCCGGAACGACGATGTCATGGGGGACGGCGTGGCGCACATAGTCTTCATGGCGCACGCGGTCGGGCAGGTTGATGGGCGCGTGCTCAACGGCTTCGTACGGCATCTGGTTCAGCAAATGGTGGATGCAGTTCAGGCGCGCGCGCTTCTTGTCGTCGGCCTGCACCACCCACCACGGCGCCTCGGGGATGTGGGTGCGCTCGAGCATCACTTCCTTGGCCTCGGTGTAGGCTTCCCAGCGGCGGCGCGATTCGAGGTCCATGGGGCTCAGCTTCCACTGCTTGAGCGGGTCGTGGATGCGGCCGAGGAAGCGCAGGTGCTGCTCCTCGTCGGTGATCGAGAACCAGTACTTGATGACCTGCACGCCCGAGCGCGCGAGCATCTTCTCGAACTCGGGCACCGAGCGGAAGAACTCCTCGTACTGC
>FSVW01003288.1_pt1 | contig 11658 bp, 5 predicted proteins | sample 1637551 | NCBI WGS metagenome assembly FSVW01 (sample SAMEA3914814, study PRJEB12502) | metagenome | biome: forest; material: soil | place: USA | collected 2011-09-16 | depth 0.1 m | reverse complement strand
CGGCGCCTTTGCCAACGACAACAGCTACTACTCGGCCCGCCACTACAACACCAAGCAGAACTCGGTGTTCGGCGAGCTGACCTGGAACTTCAGTTCGACGCTGCGTGCCACCGCCGGCCTGCGCTACCTGCGCTCCAGCGAAGACTTCAAGCGCGAGGGTGATTTCTTCTTCGCGGGCGAGGGCACGAAGGACAACCCGACCCACATCACCTCCAAGGCCAACAAGGCCACGCCGCGCTTCGCGCTGAGCTGGGACGTGAGCCCCGACACCTCGCTGTATGCCAACGTCGCCGAAGGCTTCCGCCTCGGTGGTGCCAACCGTCCGATTCCACTGACCATCCAGGGCAATGTGGACGATCTCGCCAAGCTGGGCCTCACCGCCGCGCCGGCTTCCTTCCAGCCCGATAGCCTGTGGAGCTACGAGCTGGGCAGCAAGTCGCGCCTGCTCGGCGGCAAGGTGACGCTGGAGCTGGCGGTCTATCACATCGACTGGAAGAACATCCAGCAGGACGTGGGCCTGCCTTCGGCCGGCTTCGACTTCGAGACCAATGTCGGCAAGGCGACCAGCGACGGCTTCGAGTTCGACTTGAAGGCGCGCGTGGCGCCGAGCCTCACGCTGAGTGCCGGCGGCGGCTACAACCGCGCCGTCTTTGCGGGCGACGTGCCTTTCCTCGGCACCGACGACAACGGCGTGCCCAATGTGCGCAAGGGCGACCCCATCCAGGGCGTGCCCAAGTACAGCCTGCACCTCGGCGGCGAGTACCGCTTTGCAGTCGCCAGCGTCGATTCGGTGCTGCGCCTGAACGGCCAATGGACCGGCACCAGCCATGGCACGCTGAACCGCGGCGACACGGACTACGAGCGCCCCGGCTACATGACCGCCGATGCGAGCTGGAGCTTCAGCTTCGAGAAGTTCGACCTCAACTTCTTCGTTAAGAACCTGACGAACAACCACAAGGTCCTGCAGCAGCCGACGGTGCAGTATGTGTCGCAGGCCTTCTATCTGCGCCCGCGCACCATCGGCCTGAACGTCAGCGGCAGCTTCTGAGCCCTTTCGGCTGAGCCTCTTCAGCGAGCCTCCAGGCCAAGCGCCTGGAGCAGCTCTCCTTGAAGGACCAGCAAGCGCAGGCGCAGGCCACGCAGCTGCTGGCTCTGCTCGACGAGGCGGCGCTCCACCGTGAAGCGCGACTCATAGCTCTGGACCAGCTGATTCAGGCTGCGCCGGCCAGCCTCGTACTGCAGCTCGGCGGCCGGGAGCAGTTGCTTGAACTGCTCCTGGCGCTCGCGCAGCAGTTGCACGGAACGCTCGCCTGAGGCGATGCGCTCGGGCAGACCGGCCGCCTCGGCCGCAACGCCTTGCTGCACGCGTTCGGCCTCGGCCAGCGCGGCCTCGGCTCGACGCTGGCCTTCGTTGACCCGCGAGACGGTCTCGCCGCCGAGCGGGAAGTTCCAGCGCACGGTCACGGTCCAGCCGTGGTTGATCTGGTCAGTCAGCGGCGGTGTGGTGCGGTCGTACAGCGCCTGGTCGTAGCGCATGTCCACACGCGGCACGGCAGCCGTCCAGGCAGGTGGGGCACGAACCTGGGCCGCGTCGGCGCGCAGCCGCGCGGCCAGGGCCTGACCGGTGGAGGTCTGCTCGGCGCTGTTGCTCTCCGGCAGCTTGGCGTGCAGCAGGGCGTCGGGCCAGCCGGCGAGCTTCAGTTGTGGCTCGCCGATCAGGCGCAACAGCCTGGCCTGGGCCTGGGCGGCAGAGGAGCGGATGTCCTCCAGCTCGATCTCGGCCTCGATGCTGACGCTGCTGGCGTCGGTGAAATCGGCGTCCGAGACCTTGCCCGCCTGGTGTTGTTCGGCGAAGCGTTCGCGCATGCCGCGGGCGAGGCGCAGACGCTCTTCGGCCGGGCCGAGCAGCGCCTGGAAGCGCAGCAGTTCCAGGTAGGCGTTGGCGATGCGCTCTCCGGCCTCTTCGCGGGCGCGGCGCAGGTCTTGCTGAGCAGCCTCGAGTTCCAGGCGCACGGCTTCGAGCTCGGCGCGATCACGCCCGGCGTTGTAGAGGTTCTGACCGACGGAGATCTGGGCTCGATCGCTGCGTCGGTCGATCGGAAATCCCAGCTCGGTGCTGCTGGTCCGGCCCCGGTCGAACTGGTACTGGAACTCGGGGAAGTAGCGCGAACGTGCCTGCACCACGCGCTGCTCGGCCGCACCGACCAGGCCCTGCTGCACGCGCACCTGTGGGTCTAGGGGGAGCACGCGGCCCAGCAGCTCGGCCAGGGTCTCTTCTGCGCGAGCTTGAGGCGCGACGAACAGGCAGGCGGCGAGCAGCAGCAACAGGGAGATTCGCTCGAGCATCAGCGCTCCTGCAGGGCGCCCTGCACGCCGCGTAGCACGGGCTTGAGCAGGTATTGCATGACACTGCGCTCGCCCGTCAGGATGCTCAACTCCACCGGCATGCCGGGGCTCAGGGCCAGCGGCTTGCCGTGCAGCTTGAGCTGCCCGCGCTCGGCGCTGAGCTGCACCTCGAAATAGGCGTTGCCTTTCTCGTCCAGCACGGCATCGGCGCCCACCCGATCGAGCCGCGCGCTGATCTGGCCGAAAGTGGCGCTGTCGTAGGCGAGCACGGTGACTTTGGCCCTCTGGCCCGGGTGCAGGAAACCGATGTCGTTGGGCTGCACGCGGGCGGTCATCTGCAGCAGGGCCTCGTCTGGCACGATTTCCAGGATGGCCTTGCCGGGCATGGCCACGCCGCCGCGCGTGGGCACGAGCACGCGGTTGACGATGCCTGAGACCGGTGCCAGCAGCTCGCGCCGGCTGAGCTTGTCATCCTGGGCCTTGAGCGTCTGGGACAGGCGCTCGGCTTGCGTATCGAATTCGCTGCGTTGCTGGCCCCATTGGGCGCGAAAGCGGGCGCTGGTCTGCGTGTTCTCGGCCTGCGCCGCGGCGAGAGCGGCCTGCAGGCGGGGCAGCGATTGTTCCAGCGCGTCGAGCTGGCTGCGCTGGCCGAGCAGGCGCTGCTGGGCGGCCAGGAAATCGGCGCGTGCACCAGCGCCCTTGTCGAACAGACGCTGCTCGATCTGGAAGCTTTCCTGCGCGACGGCGAGTTCCCTGCGCGATGACGTGATGCGGGCTTGCGCCTCGGCCAGCTCGGCGCTGCGCTGGCGCACGATCTCGGCGGCGGCGGTGGTGGCGGATTGGTACTCATGCAGGGCGTCGCGCCAATGGCGCGTTTCCTGCTCGATCAATGCGGGCACGTCGGCTTGCCAGGCGGCGTTGAAGCGCGGCGTGGTACCGGCCAGCAGCGCTTCGGTGCGGGCACGGCCCGCGAGCGCCGCGACGTACTGCGGCCGGCTCTCGCCAACGCCGGCGGCGTATTGGGCCGTGTCGAGCTGGGCGACAACCTCGCCCGCGCGTACCGCCTGCCCGGGTTTGACGAGCATCTGTTCGACGATGCCGCCTTCCAGGCTCTGCACCTCCTGCACGCGGCTCGGCGCGATGACCACGCCGCGGGCTTGAACAGCCACGTCGAGCTTGGCAAAAATGGCCCAGACGACGGCGCAGACGAAGAACAGGGCCAGCAAGCCGACCATGGCCAGCACGGTGCGGTGCGGGCCTTGGTCGGGGTCCAGTGGCAGCTGGCGCGGCTGGGCTTGGCTGGTCGCGCTCATGCTGCAGCTCCCGCGGGCGGGGTGGCGAGGGCGCGCAGGACGTCATCGCGCGGTCCGTCGGCGATGACGCGGCCTCGATCCATCACGATCAGGCGGTCTACCAGGGCCAGCATGGCCATGCGATGGGTGACCAGCACCAGGGTGGTGTCGGGCAGGGCGCGCAGGCGTGCGATCAGCTTTTGTTCGGTGGCCGGATCGACCATGGAGCTGGGTTCGTCAAGCAGCAGCAGCCGCGGACGGATGAGCAGGGCGCGGGCGATGGCGACGAGCTGGCGCTGGCCGCCCGACAGCCGCTCGCCGCGCTCGCCGACGGGCGTGGCCACGCCTTGCGGCAGCTGGGCCAGGACATCATCCAGGCAGGCCGCCCGCATGGCCTCGATCAGGCCGTCGTCATTGATCTGGCCGCGGCCGAGTTCGATGTTCTCGCGCACGCTGCCATGGAAGAGGGTCACATCCTGCGGCACGTAGCCGATCTGGCGGCGCAGCGAGAGCGGGTCAAGGTGGGTGTTGACGATGCCGTCCAGCAGCAGGCTGCCGGTGTTCGGGTGATAGAGGTTGATGATCAGCTTGAGCAGGGTGCTCTTGCCCGAGCCGAGCTTGCCGATGATGCCCACACGTTCGCCGGGGCGGACGCGCAGGCTGAGCTTGTCGAGGATGGGTGGCTGCTGCGGGTAGGCGAAGCTGAGCTCGCGGAACTCGATCTGGCCGTGCAGGGGCGGTGCCTGCAGTGCAGTCTCGGTCTCGTCGACGGGTGAATCCATGACCTTGTTGAGTGCGCTGAAGCTGAGCTTGGTCTGCTCCCAGCGCAGCACCAGGCCGGCGATCTGCGCGGCTGGCGCCAGCGCGCGGCCGCAGAGCATGCTGACGGCGATGATCTGGCCGACGGTGAGCTGATGCTCGCTCATCAGGAGCGCACCGACCGCCACCACGCTGATGGTGGCCAGGCCCAGCAGGGCGTTGTTGATGTAGCCCATGTGGGCGGTGATCTCGCGCGTCTTCAGGGTGTTGGCCGCAATGGCTTGCGTCAGTGCCTCCCACTTGCGCCGGCTCCAGGCCTCGGCGCCGAGCGACTTGACGGTGTCCAGGCCGTTCATGGTCTCGAACAGATGGGCTGTGCGTTGCGTGCTTTCCTGCATGGCCTCGTTGGCCTGGCGCGCCAGCGGCTTGCGTGCCAGCAGCGACACGCCCAGCAGCAGCGGGATGAAGACCAGCGGCACGGCTGCCAGCCAGCCACCCACCAGGAAGATGACCAGCAGGTACAGGCCCATGAAGGGCAGATCGCCGAGCACGGTGAGCGTGCCGGTGGAGAAGAACTCGCGCACGGATTCGAAATCGCGCACGGTGTTGGCGAGCACGCCACCCGAGGCCGGACGGCTGGCGGCGCGCATGCGCAGGCACTGCGCAAAGACCTGGGCGGACAGCGCCACGTCCATGCGCCGCGCGGCGGCTTCGAGCAGGTGGCTGCGCAGCTGGCGCATGACAAGATCGAAGCCCGTCAGCAGCACGGCGGCGCTGGTCAGCACGCCCAGGCTGTTGAGCGCGTTGTGGGGGATGACACGGTCATAGACGGCCATGCTGTAGAAGGGGATCAGGGCGCCGAAGAGGTTCAGCGCCACGGTGCCGACCAGGGCCCAGCCGAAGACCCAGCGGTTGCGCGCAAAGGTGTCCCAGAACCAGCGTCCGCTGCGGGGCAGGGTGTAGAGCAGGCTGCGCTGGTCCAGATGCAGAACCGGGCGCACGGCCAGCCAGCGCGCCTTGGGCAGACGCGAGGCGAGCGTGACGGCGTCAAGCCAGAGCACGCCGTCGAAACCAGGCTCGTGCACCTCGATGAAGCCGTCGTCGCGGATGCTCAGGGCGGCCAGACATTGGCCATTGGCCCCGAGCAGCAGGGCCGGCATTTCGGTGGGCCGCCGTACACGTGTGTCAGGCAGCGGCGTGGCGCTGAGGCCCACGCCTTGTAGCAATCTTTGCAGATCCGCCAGTTCGGGCAGGGCGCTTTGTGCCGAACGGGGCAAGGCCCGCAGAGTTTCTTCCACAGCCATTGCAGGCACGGCGACGCCGAGAAATCGGGCCAGAAATTGCAGAGCCCCGAACAAGGAGTGCTGATGTGTCGCCGTGTTCTGCGGCTCCTGCTCGGGCTCAAGCGCCGTGGCGTTCATGGGAGCGTCTGGTTCGATCATTGAGGATTGAGAGAAGGCGGCCTGCGGGATTGACGCCGATGCTAGGCGTGGCCTCGGCCCCAGAACGCAGCGCCCCCCGCTGATTGGGGGGCGCTGTCTCGGGCTGTCGTGACCTAGCGCAGGCCTTGGGCCCGGCTGGAGCGAATCAGGCTGCGTGCGCTTCCATCACGCCGTGATGCGCGCCGATCAGATGGCGAAGGATTTGCGCAGCTTCGCTGGCTGCGGCGAACTCCGCATGGCTGCTGTTGTCGCCTTGCGGTGCGGCAACGCTCGATGCCTGATCCGCGACGGACAGGCCGGCCTTGCCGTGCTGCGGGTCCAGCATCTGCGCCAGCGCGGCCTCGTCGCTCACGAGATCGCGCAGCGCGGGGGCGGCGTCGGACGCGGCGGCAAAGAATACGTCTTCGGTGAGGATCTTGCTGCCGTCCGCACGGGTGGCCGTGGAGCCGATGTGCAGCTTGTTCTCCGAGTCATAGCTGAGCACCAGCTGGCTGGAGATCTCGGTGATGCCGAAATCTGCCAGCGTGCGGATTTCGCCGGACTGGGCCACGGCGTCGCCGTTGTCCACCCACAGCTCGATGCCCTTCAACTCGTCACCGCTGAGCTTGTGGTCGCCATTGGTGTCCAGCAGGTCGAGCTTGTAGTAGCCATTGCCGTAGGCGCTGCCCTGGTCGCCGAACAGACGCAGGCCGCTCATGTCGTGGGCGGCATTGCCATCGCGGTTGTCGATCAGGATGCCGTCGCCGGAACCGTCGAACCACTCGATGGTGTTGGGCTTGCCATCGCCGTCGATGTCGAACTGGACCGTGTGTCCCAACACCGCGTTGGCATCCTTCTGGTAGGAGCTGGTAGCCCCGGTGACACCGATCTTGCCATCGCCATTCAGGTCCAGCGCAATTGGCGTGGGCGAATTGATCGCTGCGTTCGCTTCATTCGAGGTCACTTCGCCGTTGTAGCAAGCGGTGTTGGTGACAGAGCCGGTGTCGATGTATTCGAATCCGACGATGAACTTGGTGCTGACCTTCTGCATGTCGATCTGCAGCTTGCCGGCATTGATGTCTGCGAGCGAATAGGTGTAGGTCTGGCCCTTGCTGAAATCGAGCACCTTGCCACCGAACCAGAGGTCGGCATAGGTTCCCGTTGTGGTCTTCAGGCCGGTGATGACCACCGACTTGATCGTGTCCACATCGTCGGCCACATTGGCGTTATAGGTGCCGAACTGCTGCAGCGCATCGGCCTTGTCGCCGAAGGTACCCAGGTCTTCCAGCTTGATGGTGTAGAGCCAGTGCTTGACGCCGCCGGTGGTGTTGTAGATCTTGTCGTACTCGTCAGCGCTTGGCGTCTTGCCGGGGCCCGAGTTGGTCGTGGGCGCATCCGACACGGCGTTGACGGTCAGGTCAACGGTTTGGGTGGTGCGATTGCCGGCAGCATCTTCAACCGTATAGACCAGCTTGTCGTAGCCGTAGTAGTTGCCCATGGTCTTGTAGGTGACCTGACCGTCGGCGGTGAAGCTGAGAGCACCGCCGTTGGACTGAAAGGTGCTGTCCAGCGCCGAGGTCTCGTGGGCGACGCCGACGAGCTTGAGGCCGGTCGAGTCGTTGGTCAGCACATTGAAGGTGGTTGACCTGTCTTCGCACACCTTGGCGGTATCGGGCGTGGTGGTCAGCAAACCGGCGTCCACGGTGGTGATCTTGTCGCCGGAGTTCAACGTGTAGCAGCCGGTGACCCCGCCGAGCTTGGCATCGGAGTCCAACGCGTCATCGCCCACATCTACAGTGGTAAAGACGGTGCCCGTGGGCGCGTAGAACTTGACGTGGTAGGTGCCTGGCTTGAGGTCGCTGAAGAGGTAGTTGCCGCTGGCGTCGGTGGTGGTCGTGGCGACCAGCACCGAGGTGCCGCAGTTGTAGAGTTCGACCTTGACACCGGAGCGACCTGCCTCGCCGGCGTCCTGCTTGCCGTTGCCGTTGGTGTCGTTCCAGACCTTGTCGCCCAGGCTCGCGCCCTGGTAGATGCCGGCATCGACCGTCAGGTTGTCCTCCCCGATGCCCAGGGTGTAGCTGCCCGTCTTGCCGGTACTGGCGTTGGCGTCGCTGTCGATCGCGTCGGAGCCGCTGTCGGCCGTGGTGAACTTGTAACCGGTGGTAGAGGCGAACTGGACGGAATAGGTGGCCGCAGCCAGGTTGTTGAACAGGTAGTTGCCGTTGGCATCGGTGGTCTGGGTGGCCAGCACGGTGCCGGCGCTATTGAGCAGTTGCACGGTCACACCAGACTTGCCGACCTCCCCGGCATCTTGCTGGCCATTGCCGTTGGTGTCGATCCAGACGCGGTCACCCAGCGAGCCGAGCTTGTCGACGATGCCGATATCCAGGCTCAGATTGGTCTCACCCTTGCCGATGGTGAATACGTCCGAGTAGCCGCCGACGCCGTCGGCATCCCTGTTGATGTCGGAGTCGGTCGCCTCGTTGCCGCTTGCGTTGATGAGCGTGAGCTGCTGTTTGGTGGCGTCCAGGCCCCAGCCGTTGTAGACCCGCGCGTAGTAGCTGCCGGCGGCCAGGTTGGTGAACAGGTAGTTGCCGTTGGCATCGGTGATCTCCGAACGTCCGTTCACCCAGACATCATCGCCGGTGCCCGCCTTGCCATCCGCGCCGACACTGAACAAGTTGACGTAGACGCCTGCGAGACCCTTTTCACCGGCATCCTGGATGCCGTTGCGGTTGGCGTCGTACCAGACGCGGTCACCCAGGGCGCCGAGCTTGTCGACGATGCCGATGTCCACGGTCAGGTTGGTCTCACCCCAGCCCAGGTTGACCAGGTCGCTGTAGCCGCTGATACCGTCCGGCTGGATCTTGCTGATGTCCGCATCTGCGGCATCGTTGCTGCCTGCGTTGGCGACGGTAAGCTGGTCCGTGGCCTTGTTGAGGCCCCAGCCGTCAGCGACCCAGACCGCGTACTTGCCTGCGGAAAGGTTGTTGAACAGGTAGTTGCCGTTGGCATCGGTGATGGTGTACGTCAGCCAGGCGTCATCGGCGGTGCCGATGGCGCCGTCTGCGCCGGCGTTGTACAGAGATACGTAGACGCCTGCCTTGCCGACTTCACCGGTGTCTTGAATGCCATTGCGATTGGTGTCGTACCAGACGCGGTCGCCGAGCGCGCTCAGAGTCAGCAGGCCCGCATCGACGGTCAGGTTGTTCTCGCCCACGCCCAGGGTGTAGGCGCCCGTCTTGCCCGTACTGGCGTTGGCGTCGCTGTCGGTCGCGTCTGCGCCACTGTCAGCGGTGGTGAACTTGTATCCTGCGGTCGAGCCGAACTGCACCGAGTACGTGCCGGCGGCCAGATTGTTGAACAGGTAGTTGCCGTTGGCATCGGTGGTCTGCGTTCCGATCACGACGCCGGTGCCGTCGAGCAGTTGCACGGTGACGCCGGCCTTGCCGACTTCACCTGCATCCTGCTGGCCATTGCCGTTGGTGTCGATCCAGACCCGATCACCCAGGGAACCTAAGGGAACCAGGCCGGCATCGACGGTGCTGTTGTGATCGCCGGAGTTCAGCGCGTAGCAGCCGCTGATGCCGCTGCTGTTGGCATCGGAGTCGAGCGCGTCGTCGCCCACGTTCACCGTCGTAAAGCTGGTGCCGACGGGTGCGTAGAACTTGACGTGGTAGGTGCCAGGCTTCAGATTGTCAAAGAGGTAGTTGCCATTGGCGTCGGTTGTCGTGGTGCTGACCAGCGCCTCGAGCTGGCCGTTGACGGCGCAGGTGTAGAGCTCGACCTTGATGCCGGAGCGCCCGGTTTCGCCAGCATCCTGCTGGCCATTGCCGTTGCTGTCATTCCATACCCGGTCACCGAGGCTGGCGAGTTTGTAGAAACCCGAATCGAGCGTCGGGTTGTATTCACCTGGCTTCAGTTGCACGACGTCGCTGAGCGCGCCGTCGCTGTTCGTGCCTGAGGCGGCGGAGCCATCGGCCTGACGCGGACTGGCATTCGTATAACCGGTGGGTGTGGTGAACTGGACCTGATAGTCGAATCCCGGCGTCAGGCCATTGAACTGGTAATGGCCGTTGGCGTCCGTGGTCGTCGTTGCCAGAATTTCGTTGCTGGTGATCGTGCCGTCGCCATTGAGGTCGCGTACGAGATTGACGGTCGTGCCGGCGATGCCTTTTTCGGTGCTGTCCTGAACCCCATTGGCGTTGGAGTCCTCCCAGACATAGTCGCCAAGCGCCGCTGCCTTGACAGTGACGATGATCGGCTGGTAACTGCCGCTGCCATCGGCCTTGTGCGGATCCATCACGAGCGCGAGCGGGTCGCCGGCTGAGGGCACATAGCCGTCATGCGTATTGGCGGCGGCCACGAGATTGTTTACGCGAGTTTGCGAATACGGGCCGATATAGGGCGCTTCACTCGCCCAGGCGTAGCCAGCCAGCGTCCACATGGCGGCCTGGACGTCGCCATAGGTCAACGCGGCATCCACTTTGTCGTCGTAGTAGTTGAGCACCCAGTTGATCTCATCCAGCTTGGACTTGGCCGTTGTGGAGAGCGTCGAAACGCTGCTGCCCCAGATGCCAACCTCCAGGGAGGAGTAGACATAGGCGGTGAAGGTGGTACCGAATGGAATCTGCAGGCCCGGGTTCAGGCACCAGGCGTCATAAACACCGCCAGCGGACAGCCATGAATAGCTGGAACCGGAGATGGAAATGTCGAAATAGGAGGGCGACCCGTTGGTTCCACCACTGACTTGATTGAAAGTAATGCTTGGCGTAGGCATGCCTCACCTCATGTTTGGATTGAATTAACCGACGGGATTTGGATTGCTGCCAAAGATTCCTCTTATTCTTCTTCTGGAATGGAGAAATTTAAAAGGCAGATAGCGAATATCAAGCGACCCAGTACCGGGCAATGAGTTGCTTCACCGCCCGGGTGTGTCACCATTGGTGAAATATCCCGCAAGCAGCGGGAAGTTCTCAAATCAAATTACTTGCGGCGATTCTTCAGGTAAGCCCTGATCGCTACGGCGCCGACCAGACCAATCACCACCAAGGGCAAGGAGCCAGGTTCCGGCACATTGCAAGACGGCTGCCCCACATCGCCACAAGGTGCGGCCAATGCCAGACCACTGGCCAAAGAGAGCCCCGCCATCATCAATTTCCCAAGAATGTTCTTCATATCTGTCCTTTCGTGACTTGACGCATAACGCACACCAGCCACTCGCTCCCGCAGGGCTGTGACGAATACGAAGGGACTTCCCACCTTCGGGCAAACGGCGTCAATGCGCCAAGATTGGTGGTTCGAGTCATCAATCTGCAGCCATGTGAAAGGGGAAGTCCATGAACGAGATTACACGAGTCGGTGTCGATCTGGCCAAGCGTGTCATTCAGGTTCACGCCGTGAATGGCGCCGGTCGCGTTGTGATTGCCAAGGCTCTGCCTCCCGACAAGTTCGCCGCGTGGTGCGTACAGTTGCCCGCCGGCTGTCTGGTCGCGATGGAAGCCTGCGGCGGCGCCCATCATTGGGCTCGCAAGCTCAGGGGCTTCGGCCTGGATGCCCGGCTCATCGCTGGCCATTTCGTCACGCCCTACCGCATGGCCGGCAAGGGTGGCAAGAATGATGCAGCGGATGCCGCTGCCATCTGCGAGGCCGCCAGCCGGCCGCACATGCACTTCGTGCCGGTGAAGACGTCCGCGCAGCAAGCGCTGCTGGCGATCCACCGGCTTCGCGAGGGCTACAAGGAAGATCGCACCGCGTGCATCAATCGCATCCGCGGCCTGCTCACCGAGTTCGGCATCGTCTTCGCGCAAAGCCCTGATGCGTTGCGCCTGGGCTTGGCT
>FSVW01000898.1_pt1 | contig 11786 bp, 10 predicted proteins | sample 1637551 | NCBI WGS metagenome assembly FSVW01 (sample SAMEA3914814, study PRJEB12502) | metagenome | biome: forest; material: soil | place: USA | collected 2011-09-16 | depth 0.1 m | reverse complement strand
TTGCAGACCATCGAGCGTCGCTACGACGAGGCCACCGACAAGGCGCTGGTGGCGCACTTCCTCGCGCAATACCTGGCCCAGCCGGCCGAGATGCGCAACCCTGTCTTCGTGCAGGCGCTGGGCCTCAAGGCCGGCATGGACGAAGCCGCCGTGAGTGCTGTCCTAACGCCCATGTATAGCGGCAGCCAGCTCGGCAACGGCGCAGAGCGCCTGGCCTGGATGAAGCGCAACCCGGCCGAGTTCGAAGCCAGCACCGACCCCTTCATCCGCTTGGCCGTGGCGCTGCATGCCGACGCCGAGCAGACCGCCCGCGAAGGCAAGCAGCTGGCCGGCGATCTGCAGCCCGTGTATGCCAAGACCCTGCAAGGCCTGCTGGCCTGGCACGCCAGCCGCGGCGAAGCGGTCTACCCCGACGCCAACGGCACGCTGCGCGTGAGCTTCGGCAAGGTGCAGGGCCGCAACCCCGGCGCGGACGGCGCCAGCTGGCTGCCCTTCACCACGCTGCGCGGCGTGCTCGACAAGGCCACGGGCGAGGGCGAGTTCGACGCGCCGCAGGCCCAGCTGCAGGCCATCCGCGCGCGGCAGTTCGGCCGCTATGCGATGAAGTCGCTCGACTCCGTGCCCGTCAACTTCCTCGCCACGCTGGACACCACCGGCGGCAACTCCGGCTCGCCCGTGTTCAACAGACAAGGCGAGCTGGTCGGCCTGCTGTTCGACGGCACGGTGGACGCCGTGATCGACACCTGGGACTTCAACGCCCGCATCACGCGCAGCATCTGCCTCGACGCACGCTACATGCTCTGGCAGATGCGCGTGGTCGATCACGCTGATCGCCTGCTGAAGGAAATGGGAGCTGCCTGATGATCCAACGCCGTGAACTGCTGGCCGCTTCGGGCGCGCTGCTTCTGTCACCTCTGGCGAGGGCGGCCGATGCCAAGCTCGACGCCGAGCTGCGCGCGGTCGTTGAAGACGCCCAATCCCCGCTCGCCAGCCTCTCAGTGCTGGTGATGCGCGAGGGCCGCGTCACGCACGAGGCGCAGTTCGGCCAGCGCCACTTCTCGCCCGACTTGCCCGTGGATGCCGACACGCTGTTCCGAGTCGCGTCCATCAGCAAGCTGGTGACGGGCCTGGGCGTGATGCGCCTGGTGGAGCAGGGCCTGCTGACCTTGGATGCCGATGTGGGCGACCTGCTCGGCAAGCCGCTGCGAAACCCGGCCTTCCCGCACGAGCCCATCCGCGTGCGCAGCCTGATGTCGCACCAGTCCTCGCTGCGCGACGAGGGCGGCATCGCCTTCGACATCAAGACGAACCTGCTGGACGAACTGGGCCGCAACAGCAAGTGCTGGGACAAGGAACACGCGCCCGGCTGGTTCGCCTACTGCAACCTCAACTACGGCCTGCTGGCCACGGTGATGGAAAAGGTCAGCGGCCAGCGCTTCGACGTGCTGATGCGCGAGCGCGTCTTGAAGCCCTTGGGCCTGCGCGGCGGCTTCAATGCCATGGACTTCAGCGAGGCCGAGCGCGCCAACGTGGCCACGCTGTATCGCAAGCAGCGCATCGTGGACGACAAGGAAGTGTGGGACCTTGCCGCGCCCTGGGCCGTGCAGGCCGACGACTGGATCGCCGAGCCGCCGAAGGACGCCGCTGGGCTTGAGAGTTATGTGCCCGGCAGCAACGGCACGCTGTTCGGCCCGCAGGGGCGGTTGCGCACCCGCGTGCGCGATCTCGGCACCGTGATGGCCATGCTGCTTGCTGGCGGAACCCACGATGGCAAGCCTTTCCTCAAGGCGGCCAGCGTCGAGGCCCTGCTCAGCGAGCGCTGGCGCCATGAGCTGAGCGCCTTCAACGGCGACAACTTCGGCGGTGAATTCCAGGCCTGGGGCACGGGCTTGCAGCATTTCATCGACCGCACGGGCCCCGGCTGGGGCGACCGCCTGCGACCGCAAGGCGGCCTGTTCGCCTGGGGGCATCTGGGCTTTGCGTATGGCTTGCAGGCGGGCTTGATGTTCGACCCCGCGCGCCAGTCCGGCATCGTCTATGTGCTGGGCGGCCACAGCGCCGATCCGCAGAAGCATCGCGGGCGGTTCTCCAGCTTCCCGGTGTGGGAGGAGAAACTGCATACTTTGCTTTGGCACGCAGCAGGAGCTTGACACCATGAGCGCGACCCACGACACGCAAATCCGTTTTGACGACGGCGCCGCCTATGAAAACATGATGGGCCGCTGGAGCGCGCTCGCGGGCGAACGCTTCATCGAATGGATCGCAGTAAAGCCGCAATCGCGCTGGCTCGACGTGGGCTGCGGCAACGGCGCCTTCACCGAGCAACTGGTGCAGCGCTGCGCGCCCGCAAGCGTGCAGGCCTTCGACCCCTCAGCCGGGCAGATTGCCTATGCGCGCACGCGGCTGCCCGCCAGCGCGCCCGTCACGTGGGCCGAAGGCGATGCGATGCGCCTGTCCGCCGTGGCCGATGGCTCGGTGGATGTTGCGGTGATGGCGCTCGTGCTCTTCTTCGTGCCCACGCCCGCCGTCGGCGTGGCCGAGATGTGCCGCGCCGTGCGCTCAGGCGGCACCGTGGCCGCCTACCACTGGGACATCCTCGGTGGCGGCTTCCCGCTTGCCGCCATCGGTTCCGAACTGCGCGAATTCGGCAAGACGACGGCGCTGCCGCCGAGCGTCGAGGCTTCGACGATCGAGGCTTCGCGCAAGTTGTGGAAAGAGGCTGGGCTGCGCGACGTGCGCACCTGCCAGATCACCGTCGAGCGCGGGTTCGAGAGCTTTGACGATTACTGGGGCAGCGCGAAGAGCAGCAACACGCTGCGGGCGGCGTTCGAGAGCATGTCGGCCGAGACCTTGGATCAACTGAAGGCCAATGTGCGCGAGCGTTTGAAGGCGGGGGAGGGGCCGCTGGCCGTGAGTGCGAGGGCGAACGCGGTGTGTGGAGTCAAGGGTTGAGCTGAGACGATGAGTGCAGCGAAAGATTTGAGCGAAGGTTTTCATCCGCACATGCTGATCGAGGCCGCGCGAGAACAGGCACCTGAGTACGCGTGGCTACCGGAGGGCTTGGCCAGTTGCGCTGGCGGCGAGTGGGAGAGTCGTGCATACATCCACTACGTCAGCTCTCGAAATCCAAATAAGCCCGGTGCCGAATGGCAATTCGAAACCAATGTCGTGCTGCATCACGAATCGCTCGGCATGGTGGTCCTTGACATCCTCAAGGGTGAACGTCTTGGCGGCGTTGAGTTGGTCGACAGACTTGATTGAGATTTAGATCGACACCACTCACTCAAATCGCACTGACCCAACCCACCTGCTGCTGCCTCGCCAGGCTCCGCTTCTGACCCTGGCCGGCAGCACCCGCCAACTCGTAGATATCAAAGCCATTGGTGAACACCACCGCCCCATCGGCCCGCAGATCAAACCCAGCCACATGCTGAGCCAGCACCTGCGGCGCCGCACCCGCTGCATCCACGCGGATCAGCTCCCAATTCGCCGGCACCAGATTGCCACCATAAGCCGGGTCGTTCTTCACCTTCGACAGCTCGATCATCCGGCCGTGCAGCCACAGCTGGCCGAGGTCCTGGTCGAGCGCCGGCGTGCGCGGGCCGCCTGAGGAGCGCAGCGGCTTCTTCCCATAAATCATCGAGAAGAAGTTCAGGTAGCCGAAGATCGCCTGCAGCAATCGCACAGGCATCAAGAGCGTGTCCATCACCGCCGTGCCCGCGCGTTCGCGCCGCGGCTTCTCGGCCGGGCGGCGGATGGCGAACAGCGCGCCGCGGGCGTCCATGCGCGGCGCGACGAAGTCATAGCGCTTGTCGTCCAGCAGCGTCTCCAGCTGTCCGCTGGCGTAATCCAGCATGTGCACGCAGGCATGGCCTTGCGCCATCAGCTGGCCCGTTTGCGGGTGCCGCGCCACGCCGCTCGATTCATAGACGATGGTCTTGCTGCGGCCCGGCACCAGCGAGGGCGCGGCATCGATGCAGTCGCCATCGGTCACCGCGCCGCGGCGCGTGCCTTCCTCGTCATAGACCTCCACATGCGCGCTGCCATCGGCGTTGCGCGAGGTGAGGATCAGGCGCTTCTCTTTCGCGTCATAGGCCAGGCCCAGGCATTCCCAGCCGTTGCGATGGAAGAGCCGCACCTCGCGCTCTTCATCGAGGTAGCGACGGAACAGGCCGCGCGTTTCGCCCACGGCCAGCACGTAGTAAAGCGTGTTGTTGTCATCGGCCCGGCAGGCATACAGGAAGCGCACGGGCATCACGCCGTTGTTGCCCGCGCCCGCGCCGCGCTGGCCCCACAGGCTCGCGCTCGGGATCACGCCAGTCTGCTCGTCGCGCGGCGCCTGCTTCCAGTTGCTGGTGCGCCGGCTCTGCTGCTCGCGCTCGATCAGCTCCTTGGCAAAGGGCGACTCGATCTGCCGCGGCGTGGCGCCATCGGCATGCAGCCACAACTCGCCGTTGGCGAGGGACAGCGTTCGGCTCATCTTGTTGTTCTCCCGGGCGAGGTGACGAAGTGGCGGCGATGTTACTGCTGCGTGGCGATAGCCAGCCGACTTCCAGCTTCGACAGACTGAGGATGCACTTCGTTAAAACGTAGTCCGCCGCTACAGTTGCGCAATGGCACCCACCGTTGTCCGTGACGGCCAACTCCGCTTGTTCTTCTTTTCTTTTCGCGCGAGGAAGAGCGTATCCATGTGCACGTTTCGCACCCGGACGGCGAAGCGAAGTTCTGGCTCACGCCGCAGGTTTCGCTGGCCACGCAAACCGGTTTGTCTGCGAGGCAGCAGCGCGAGGCACAGGCCGTAGTTGAAACCCATATCGAGGAAATCCGGAATGCCTGGAACCACCACTTCGGTCGCTGAAGTCACGCATGTTTCCAAACATGGGTTCTGGGTGCTGCTCGGCGCTGAGGAACTGCTCGTGCCCTTTGCAGAGTTTCCCTGGTTCAAGCGGGCGACCATCGAGCAACTCACCGAGGTGGAATGGCCCAGTCAGAACCACTTGTACTGGCCGCAACTCGATGTGGATCTGTCTGTCGAGTCGATTCGCAATCCAGAGGCGTTTCCGCTGTTTGCCAGAGTTGAGGGCTGAGTCAGCGCAACTCCTTGCGCACCACCAGCTTCAGCCCCGACCACACCTCATCCACCGCACAGACCTTCACGTCCACGAAGCCCAGCGGCAGCGCCAGCTCGCGTAGCCGCGCGGCGCGTCGACCACGAGGATCCTGCTGCCCTCGCGGATCCCGAGTCTCGTTGCCAGCGGTGTGCCGGAGTAGCCTGCCACTCAAGCGTCCGTGGCCGACGCGCCGGTGAGCAGGGCGACCACGAACAGGACGGCGAAGAACGCGAGGAGACTGCCCAGCGCCGCCAACAGGGGCAGGAGCCATCCGCGACGCGGATAGGTCTTGCCGTAGCGCGCCAGCACGTAGGCCTGTTGCGACTTGCCGATCGAGTAGTACCAGCCAAGCAGCAGCGCGAAGCCGCCAACCCGTCCGATCAGGTCCAGGCCCTTGGACTCCGGCAGCGCCATCGACAGGCCCATCGAAACCACGAAGAAAGCGATGACCGCGATGATCCAGTTCTTCGAGGTGGCGGCCTTGTCGGCTTGCCCGAGCGCTTGCCAGTTCCGCATGTGCAGATAGGCGCCGAAGATCGGGCTGAACACCAGGCTCCAGCTCGCGGCGGCGTTCGGGTTCCACAGCGGCGGCGCCTGTTCAAGCGTGACGACGTCGCTGACCTCGGCTTGCGGCGGTGCGTAGGGGTTGTTCTGTTCGGACATGCGGGATTCTTCCTTGTGGTGGCCTCAGGCCTGGCGGCGCGGTGAGGCAGCAGGCGATGGATGCTACGAGGCCGCCGATTGCCGAGTCAACGCGGCCGGCACCATTCCCCTCGATCCGTGGCGGGCGCCGCACTTCGGGTATCGTCCGGCGACCCCACCACACGGAGCCTCCCGGATGAAGAGCCTTGGCAAACGCGCAGCAGGTGCGCGGCTGGAACGCATGCAGGCCTCGGCGCAGTGGGCCAAGGATGGCGGCGAGGGATTTCGCAACACCCAGCCCACCGGCCCCGGCCGCAAGGAACCTGGCGCGACGATGCCCTCGATCTCGGAATTCCTCTGCGGCGGCGAGCGGCGCGTGCCGCTGACGGAACTGCCGCACACCGACCCGCGCGAGACCTGGCAGAAGCCACCGGAATCCGGTTTGCGTGCCACCTGGCTCGGCCACTCCACCGTGCTGATCGAGATCGACGGCGTGCGCCTCGTGACCGACCCGGTCTGGGGCCCGCGCGCTTCGCCCACGCGCCTCGCGGGGCCGAAGCGCTTTCAGCCGGTGCCGGTCAAGCTCAAGGCCATGCCGCCGATGGATGCGGTGGTGCTCTCACACGACCACTACGACCACCTCGACTACCCGACCGTGCGCGAGCTGGCCAAGATGCGCGTGCCCTTCATCACCTCGCTCGGCGTGGGCGCGCATCTGGAGGCTTTTGGCGTGGCGCCGGAGCTGATCCATGAGCTCGACTGGTGGGAGAGCTTTTCGCTCAAGGGCGTGACCGTCACGGCCACGCCTTCGCAGCATTTCTCGGGCCGCGGGCTCAAGGATCGCAACGCCAATCTCTGGTCTTCGATGAGCATCCGCAGCGACAGGCATTCGGTCTTCTTCAGCGGCGACACCGGCCTGACGGATCAGTTCAAGACCATCCGCGAACGGCTCGGCGCACACGATCTGGTGATGCTCGAAGTCGGCGCCTACCACCCAGCCTGGGGCGACATCCACCTCGGCCCGAACAACGCCATCCAGGCGCTGGAGTTCCTCGGCGGTGGTGCCTTTTTGCCCGTGCATTGGGGCACCTTCAATCTCGCCCTGCATGCCTGGGATGCACCGGCTGAAGTGCTTCTTGCTGAAGCTGCCCACCGCAATCTGCATCTGCTGACGCCCATCCTCGGCGAAGCCGTGGAGCCCGCGCACCAGCAAGCTGCGCAGCCCTGGTGGCGCGCCGTGGACAGCGCGCCGGTTCCGGCCGAACCCGAAACCTTGCCGAAGACCTTGCAGTGGCCTTTGGACTGACGAACGGCTATGGTTGCCGTTTTGCAAAATTTACCGATTCCTGACCTGAAATCGAGGAGCGCTTCCTGATGATCACCCTGAACGTCAACGGCAAGACCCAGCAGGTCGACGCCGATCCATCCACGCCGGTGCTGTGGGCGCTGCGTGACCACCTGCACCTGACCGGCACCAAGTTCGGATGCGGCGTGGCGCAATGCGGCGCCTGCACCGTGCACGTGAACGGCGCGGCCACGCGCGGCTGCATCACGCCGATCTCGTCCGTGGCGGGCCAGAAGATCACCACCATCGACGCCATCGGCGACGACAAGATCGGCCACGCGGTGCAGGAGGCCTGGATCCGCCACGACGTGGCGCAATGCGGCTACTGTCAAAGCGGGCAGATCATGAGCGCCACGGCCCTGCTCCACGGCAACAAGAAGCCCACCGACGCCGACATCGACGGCGCCATGGCCGGCAACATCTGCCGCTGTGGCACCTATGCGCGGATTCGCGCCGCCATCCATGATGCTGCGAGGGCCATCGCATGAGCTATTCCCAACTGATCCATCGCATGACGCGGCAGTTCAACGCCGAGTCGCACGCCGGCCTGCAGCGCCGGCAGTTCCTCAAGATTTCCGCCGGTGGAGGCTTTGGCCTGGGTGTGCTGCCGGCGTTCGCCGCCGATGCGCCCGCGGCGCCCGCAGCGCTGACGCCGGCACAACAGCCCTCGGCTTTCATCCGCGTGGCCACCAATGGCGAGGTGACGGTGCTCGTCAACCGCCTCGACTTCGGCCAGGGCATTGCCACCGCGCTGGCCATGCTGGCGGCTGAAGAGCTGGACGCCGACTGGACGCAGGTGCGCTCCGAGCTGGCCCCGGCCGGCGATGCCTACAAGGACGGCGGTTTCGGCATCCAGATGACGGGCGGCTCGTCCAGCGTCAATCATTCGTGGCAGCAGTACCGCGAGCTCGGCGCGCGCACACGGGCCATGTTCGTGGCCGCAGCGGCAGCGCAGTGGAAGGTCGATCCTTCCACCGTCAAAGTCTCGAAGGGTGTTGTCAGCTCTGGCAGCCACAAGGCCCGATTCGGCGAACTGGCCGAGGCCGCGATGGCCCAGCCCGTGCCGATGACGGTCAGCTTCAAGGACGCCAAGACCTACACCATCATCGGCCACCCGACCCGGCAGATCAGCGGCACGGCCAAGTCCACCGGCAAGCAGACCTTCGGCCTCGACGTGATCCGCCCGGGCATGAAGACCGTGGTGATCTCGCGCCCGCCGGTCTGGGGCGCCAAGGTGGCGAGCTTCGACGCGAGCCGCGCCAAGTCCATCAAGGGCGTGGTCGCCGTGATGGAAGTGCCGCTGGACCGCGGTGCCAGCGGCGTGGCCGTGGTGGCCGATGCCTTCTGGCCCGCCAAGCAGGGCCGCGACGCGCTGGAGGTGAAGTGGAACACCGACGGCGTGGACAAGGTGGACAGCGAGAAGCAGCTCGCCATGTACCGCGATCTGGCCGGCAAGCCCGGTGCCGTCGCGCGCAAGGCCGACATGTCGGCGCTGGCCGGCGCGCCGATGAAGATCAGCGCCGAGTACACGTTTCCGTATCTCGCCCACGCGCCGATGGAGCCGCTGAACTGCACGATCGAGTTCACGCAGGACGGCGGCGCCGAGGTCTGGGTCGGCAGCCAGTTCCAGACCATCGACAAGGCCACGATGTGCGCGGTCATGGGCCTCAAGCCCGAGCAGATGAAGTTCAACACCATGATGGCCGGCGGGGGCTTCGGCCGCCGCGCCGTTCCCACGTCCGATTACCTGATGGAGGCCGCGCAAGTCGCCAAGGCCTGGCGCGCGGCGGGCCACGGTGAGCCGATCAAGATCGTGTGGACGCGCGAGGACGACATCAAGGGCGGTTATTACCGGCCCATGCACCTGCATCGCGCCGAGATCGGCTTTGATTCGACGGGCAAGGTACTCGCGTGGCAGCACCGCATCGTCGGCCAGTCCATCGTCTCGGGCACGCCCTTCGAGGGATTCATGGTCAAGGACGGCGTGGACGCGACCATGGTGGAAGGCGTGGCCGACACGGCCTACGACCTGCCCATGGCCGTGGACGTGCACCATCCCAAGCTCAACGTGCCCGTGCTGTGGTGGCGCTCGGTCGGCAACACGCACACGGCTTATGTGATGGAAACGCTGGTGGACGAGATCGCGCGTGCCAGCAAGCAGGACCCGGTGGCCTACCGCCTGCGCCTGCTCGGCGACAAGCACCCGCGCCACGTGGCGGCCTTGAAACTTGCCGTCGAGAAATCGGGTTATGGCAAGCGCAAGCTGCCCGCCGGTCGCGCGTACGGCGTGGCGGTGCATGAGTCCTTCGATACGGTGGTGGCCTACATCGTCGAGGCCTCGGTCAAGGACGGCCAGCCGACGCTGCACAACGTGACGGCCGCCGTGCATTGCAACCGTGCCATCAACCCGCTCAACATCGAGGCGCAGGTGCAGGGCGCGGCGCTGATGGGTTTTGGCACGACGCTGCCCGGCGCGGCCATCACGCTGAAGGACGGTGTGGTCCAGCAGAACAATTTCTACGACTACACCGTGGCCCGCATGCCGCAGATGCCCACCATCAGCGTGCACATCGTGCCGAGCAACGATCCGCCCACCGGCATGGGCGAACCGGGCCTGCCGCCGCTGGCGCCGGCCTACGCCAACGCCGTGGCCGCGCTGACCGGCAAGACGCCGCGAGGGCTGCCTTTCAACCTGGCTTGATCGGTCCTACCTAGGCGAGGGCCGCACCGCTTGCGCGGTTGCGGCCCTTTTCCTTGGCCTGGTAGAGCTGCTGATCGGCCGCGCGCAGCAGCTCGGCCGTGCTGCCCGCGTTCATGCCGGGGCCGGGCAACTGGCAGGCCGCGCCGATGCTCAGCGTGACGATCTCGGCCGCGCCGGAGGACGCGTGCTCGATGCAGGCGCCGCGCACCGTCTCGCACAGCTCCTCGGCCAGGTGCAGGGCGCCGCTCAGGTCGGTGTCGGGCAGGATGCAGGCGAACTCCTCGCCGCCATAGCGCGCGATCAGGTCGCCCGGCCGCTTGAGCGCGGCGCGCATGCGCGTGGCCACGTTGCGCAGGCAGTCGTCGCCGGCCTGGTGGCCGTAGCGGTCGTTGTACTTCTTGAAGAAATCCACGTCGCACATCAGCACGCTCAAGGGTCGGCCGGCGCGGCTGGCGCGGCTCCATTCCACGGCCAGCTGGGTATCGAAATGACGCCGGTTGTGGATGCCCGTGAGCCCGTCCACAAAGGCCAGGTGGCGCAGCAGGTCGACGTGGGCCTTGACGGTGAGCTGGGTGCGCACGCGGGCCCGCACGATCTTCGGATGGATGGGCTTGGAGATGAAGTCCGCCGCGCCCAGATCGAGGCCTTGCGCCTCGGCCGCGCTGTCGTTGTGGGCGGTCACGAAGATCACCGGGATGTCGCGCGTGGCGGCGTCTTCCTTCAGGCGGCGGCAGACCTCATAGCCGTCCATGTCGGGCATCAGCACGTCGAGCAGCACGAGGTCGGGCTGGCGCGCGAGGCAGATCTCCAGCGCCTGCGCGCCGGTGGTGGCCATCAGCACCTGGTGGTCCTCGGCAAACACGCGGTACAGCGCCTGGATGTTGATCGGATCGTCATCGACCACCAGCAGCGTGGGCTGCTTGGCGGCCGGGCTCGCGAGACTCATTCAGGGTTCTCCAGCAACAACAAAGGTTCGAGCAGGTTGGCGGCGCGTGCGAACTCGAGCCGGGTCACGGCCAGATCCAGCGGCTCCAGCTGCGCGCCCAGGGCCTGGGGGAAGCGCTGGCGCAGATCCAGCATCAGGTCGGTGGCGCGCATGTCCGATTCGCGCAGCGCCTTGTCCAGTGATTGCAGCACGGCATGCAGGCCCGGGCCATCGGGCATGCTTTTCTTTACGCTGGCTTGCGGCGTCAGTGCGGCAACCAGCGCGCGCAGCGGTGCGGCCGCGGCCTGCATCTGCGCGGCCAGCGCGTTGGCCAGCTCGGCCTGCGCGGCCGGGCCCTGGCTGCTGTCGGGCGAGAACGCATGCTCGGCCTCCGAGGCCAGCGCGGCCAGGTCGGTGGCGCCGAGCGTGGCGGCCTGGCCCTTGAGGCTGTGGGCCAGGCGCCGCGCCTTGTCCAGCTGCCCGCTCGACAGCAGCTCGGGCAACTGCTGCGATTGCGGCTTCAGGTCGGCCACAAAAGCCTGCAGCGTGCGCGCGTAAATGGCGGTCTGGTCGCCCATGCGGTTCAGCGCCTCGGCCAGCAGCACGCCCGCCGCCTGGGCCGCATCGGCAGCGTACTGCGGCGCGTCGTGCATGGCGTGCACCGGGCGCGGCGCCAGCGGCTGCGCGGGCGGCGAAGCAGGCTCGCTGCGGCCGAGCTGGGCGAGGATCTCGTGCACCAGTTCTTCCAGATCGAAAGGCTTGCCCACGTGTGCGTTCATGCCGGCGGCCAGGCAGGCCTCGCGGTCGCTGGCCATGGCGTTGGCAGTCAGCGCGATGACGGGCAGGTGCTGCAGCGCCGGCTGCTCGCGCAGGCGGCGCGTGGCTTCCAGGCCGTCCATCTCGGGCATCTGCATGTCCATCAGCACGAGGTCGAAGCGCAGATGCGGCATGGCCAGCACGTCGAGCGCCTCGCGCCCGTTGCCGGCGGCCATCACGCGGGCGCCTTCGGATTCGAGCAGGTCCAGCGCCACCTGCTGGTTGAGCGTGTTGTCGTCCACCACG
>FSVW01000368.1_pt1 | contig 11796 bp, 12 predicted proteins | sample 1637551 | NCBI WGS metagenome assembly FSVW01 (sample SAMEA3914814, study PRJEB12502) | metagenome | biome: forest; material: soil | place: USA | collected 2011-09-16 | depth 0.1 m | reverse complement strand
GCTCGATGTCGCGCGCGTATGTGCGCAGCCTGATGGCCTCGCCACCGGCGAAGGCTGCCGCTGCAAACTGAGCAGCCGCGCGGCCCGCAGGATTTGCGTCGGCCGATTACAGTCAGCGCCTCCCAGTCTTTTTCACAAGGAACACCCCGATGAAAAACGCCGTTATGTTGAAGACTTCGCAGGCCGTCGCGCTGGCCTTGTCGCTCGCCTTCGGAAGCATCGCCACGCTGGCGACCGCGCCCGTGCAAGCCGCCGCGCCGATGGCCAAGACCCAGGCACCGGGCTTCTATCGCGTGATGCTGGGCAGCTTCGAGATCACCGCACTGAACGACGGCTTCTTCGATCTGGACCCGACCAAGCTGCTCAAGCAGTCGCCCGAGAAGACCGAAGCCGCGTTGGCGAAATACTTCCAGAAGGCGCCGGTCGAGACCTCGGTCAACGCCTTCCTGATCAACACCGGCACCAAGCTCGTGCTGGTCGACACCGGCACCGGCGGCAAGATGGGCGCGACCGCCGGCGTGCTGCTGGCCAACCTGGCCGCGGCCGGCTACAAGCCCGAGCAGATCGACGAGATCTGCATCACCCACAACCACGGAGACCACCTCGGCGGACTGATCAACAAGGACGGCGCAGCGGTGTTCCCCAACGCCACCGTGCACCTCGGGAAGGCAGATGCGGATGCCGACAGCGCCAAGCCGATGCTCGCGCCCTACGCCGCCGCCAAGAAGCTCGCGCCGATCGAGGCCGATGGCGAGATCGTGCCGGGCGTGCGCTCCTGGGCGACGCACGGCCACACCGCTGGGCATACCAGTTATGTGGTCGAGAGCCAGGGCCAGAAGCTGATCATCACCGGCGACCTGATCCACGTGGCGGCTGTGCAATTCGACGACCCGAGCGTGACGATCACCTTCGACAGCGACAGCGATGCCGCGGCCGTGCAGCGCAACAAGGTTTTCAGCGCCGCCGCGGCCGACGGCACCGTCATCGCTGCCGCGCACCTGCAGTTCCCAGGCATGGGCCGACTGAAGGCCAACGGCAAGAGCTGGCAGTACGTGCCGGTGAACTACACGCGGATGCGCTGAAGTTCGGCATCAGGGGCGCGGCGCGCCCGGGTGCGCATGCGCCAGCTTGTGCGCCAGCCTGGCCTGTTCGTCCCCGATCCTGGCGATCTCGCCGCGCTTGCGCATCTCTTCCAGCACGCGCTCCAGCCGCTGCGCGAGTTCGGCATGCCGCTGGTTCAGCGAATGAAAGAGGTCCACCGATAAGACCGGCTCGCGCACCTTGCAGACATCGTGCACGCCGTGCCGCGCGAGCTGCAGGTCGCTGTCCATCTGCCCGGTGACCGCGTAACGCGTCAGGCCCTGACGCATCGCCCGCAGCGCGTCCCAGTTGTTGTTCGAGGCGACGCGGGCCGCTTCCGGAAAGAGGAATTCCAGGCCGCGCGTGCCGCGCATGTACGCGACACGGCCTTCGATCAGTTCGTCCACGCTGACGTGCGACGGGCAACTCTGCCCTGACTGGTAGGCCATGAAGCTGGCGCGGCCCAGCGGGACCTTGACGACGACCAGCCGCTGCCACTCGTCCAGCGACACGGCGCTGTGCACCAGGTCGCCATCCAGCTCGCCGGCATCGACCATCTGGATGCCCCGGCGCAAGGGCAGGACATGGACGTTGAAGCCGACGCCGAGCCGCGCATACGCAGCCTTCAGCACAGCCTCCGCGGCAGCGGTCTGCGGCGCGTTGTCGAGCGACGCGAACTCGAGCGTCACGGTCTGCGCCGGCTCGCCCGCCCGCGCGGCGCGCGGGCTGGCCAGCGCCAGGATCAATACAAGTAATGCGTTATGCCAACTGACACTGGCAAGGAGCGAGCTGGCTGGATTCACGGGGACGCGCTGCTGCCATCAATCGCTCAGGAAGGCATCAGGCCGACGCCACGAAGCCCTCGATCGCTCGCGCTGCGCCGAACAGCGCCGGCGACTGCTTGGCCTGAATCACGAAAGCCGGCATCGCCCCCAGGTATTCCTCGAAGCGGCCCTTGCTTTCCAGACGTTCGCGAAAGCGCGAGGACTCGAAGCGCGCGCCCAGGCGCGGCACGATGCCGCCGCCGATGTAGATGCCGCCGTGCGAGCCCAGCGTCAGCGCCAGATTGCCCGTCGCGGTGCCGAGGAAGGCGCAGAACAATTCGATGGTTTCGTCGCACATCGGGTCGTGCCGTTCGAGCGCGCCAGCGCTGATCTCCGCAGCGTCGAGCGCGACCGGCGCGACATCGGGCTTGTCCAGCTTCTGCAGCGCCAGGTGGATGTCGACCAGGCCCTGGCCGCAGCAGGCGCGCTCGGCCGACATGTGGCCGTAGCGCTCGCGGATCACGGCGAGCACGGCGTCTTCGCGCGGCGTGCAACCGGCAAGCGTGATGTGGCCGCCCTCGCCTTCCAGTGGCACCCAGCCGCCGCGGCCGTCTGGCAGCAGGCCGGAGACGCCGAGGCCCGTTCCGGCGCCGATCAGCGCGATCGGCGCATCCGGCCGCGCCGGACCGCCACCGACCTGGCGCAGGTCCTGCGCCGGCAGATCGGGCAGCGCCAGAGCGAGCGCGGTGAAGTCATTGAGCATGCGCAGCAGCTCAAAGCCGAACTGCTGGCGCAACGCGGAGATCGAGAAGCTCCAGTGATGGTTGGTCATCTTGACCTGGTCGCCGACGATCGGGTTGGCGATCGCGATCGCGCAGGCCGCCGGCGCCGTGCGGTCGATGCGCTTCAGGTAGTCGGTGATCGCGTCGGCAATGTTCGCGTAGTCGGCGCAGGGGAGGATCAGCACGTCGGTGATCTCGGCGCCGCGCCCGGCCTGCCAGGCGAAGCGGGCATTGGTGCCGCCGACGTCGGCCAGGAGCCGGGCCTCGCGAGGGCCGTTGTTTTTGGTATTCGAAGTCATGGTGTCTGGGCCTGCGCTGCTGTCATTCAGTCCATTTTGGCGCAACAAGCCGCGCAGAAAGTTACTTCCGGCGATCAAGTGGCGGGCTGCGGCGCGTTTCTTTCGGCTACTCGGCTGAACGCAGCAAGGGCAGCAAGGCCACCATGCCCAACACCAACACCAGCCCCGCCAGCCACAGGGTGCCGTGATAGCTGCCGGTGGCCTGCACCAGGTAGCCCGCCAACGCTGGCGCACTGATCTGCGCGAGGCCGTAGCCGAGCGTCAGCCGCGCCATCGCCTTGCCGGGATTGGCGGGCGAGCGCCGGCCAACTAACGACAAGGTCAAGCTGACAATGCCGATGGTCGTGGCGCCGTACATCAGCGCGCCGACCAAGGCGGCGGCCAGGCCGTCGGACAGCGCCGGCAGCACGACGCCGATCGCCTGCAGCCCGAAGGCGCTCAGCAGCGTAGGCATGCCGCCCAGGCGCCGCGCCAGCCGGTCCCAGAGGAACACCGAGGGCGCGCCCGCCAGCCCGACCAGCAGCCAGGCCAGTGGCCCCTGCCCGGCCAGCAGCGGCTGGCGCTCGACGATCGCGACGGTGAAGGTCGCATTGATGACAAAGCCCCAGCCGGCACAGAAATAGCTGAGCCACATCAGCACCATCCAGCGGCGGCTGGGTGCCATCGCCGTGTCGCCGCTTGAACTGGAAGTTATGGGCATCGGCGCGGGCGGCACCGGCGGTCGCCAGGCCCAGGCCGGCGCGAAGAAGACGAGCAGGCCGACGAAGGCAAAGCCCTGCCATTGCCGCGCCCAGTTCAGGCCCGCATGCGACATCGCCATCGCGCCCACGGCCGAGACGATGATGCCAAGGCCGACACCGGTGAAATAGGTGCCCAGTTCGGGCGGGCGGCCGTGTCGCATCAGCCAGTTCAACAGCAGGCCCGAGCCGAGCAGCATACCGGCGGCGCCGCACAGTCCGCCGAGAAAGCGCGACAGCGCCCAGAGCCAGGGGATTTCGCCCATGCCCATCAGCATCGTGGCCAGCACGCTCAGCCACAGGCCGGCGCTGTAGAGCCGGTGCCGCAGGTGCGCCTCATCAATCCAGGAGGCCAGCAGCGCGCCGCTCATGTAGCCGGCGTAGTTGATCGCTGCCAGCCAGCCGCCCGAGGTGTCGGACAGATGGGCCTGCGCATGCATCTGCGGCAGCAAGGGCGTATAAGCGAAACGCGCCAGGCCGATCGTCAGGACCAGCGCGCTGATGCCGCCGGTGATCGCCTGCCAGGGTTGCAGCGTTCGGGTCGTCTGTTCTTTTTGCATCGGCGCAGATTAAGCGAAGGCCTTGTTTTCCGCTGTCGCGCAACCAACTTGGATTGATGAACGCCGCGTCATTGCCGATCCTCACCGTCGCCACGCTGTCCACGCTGCTGGTGGCCTGGCTGCTCGGGCATCCGTGGCTGGTGCGGCGCCGCCGCGAGCGCATCGCCGCGCGGCCCTTCCCGCCGGCCTGGCGCCGCATCCTGCGCCATCGCGTGCCGCTGGTGCAGCGGCTGCCGGTCGACCTGCAGCTGAAGTTGAAGGCGCTGATCCAGGTGTTCCTGGCCGAGAAACCGATCATTGGCTGCGCCGGCCTGGTGGTGACGGACGAGATGCGGGTCACCATCGCCGCGCAGGCCTGCTTGCCGCTGCTGGGCGCGCAGCGCGGCTTCTATCCGGAGCTGAAGCAGGTTTTGCTCTATCCGGGCGCCTTCGTGGTCGACCGCCCTGCCCCCCGTCCCGGCGGCGTGCAGATGGACCAGCGCCGCGCGCTGGCAGGCGAGAGCTGGGTACAGGGTCAGGTCTTGCTTTCCTGGGTCGACGTGGCTTCCGGCGCCGCCGATCCGGGCGACGGCCACAACGTCGTGATTCATGAGTTCGCCCACCAGCTCGACCAGGCCAAGGGCTATGCCAACGGCGCGCCCTTGCTCACCGGCAAGGCGGCTTACCGCCAATGGTCGGTGGTGATGCAGCGCGAGTTCGATGCGCTCCGCGCGCGCGCCACCAACGGCGAAGTGGGGCTGCTCGACAGCTACGGCGCCACCGATCCGGCGGAATTCTTCGCGGTGGCGAGCGAGGTTTTCTTCGAGCGGCCGCTGGAGCTGGCCGGCCTGCACCCCGCGTTGTACGAACAGCTGAGCCGCTACTACCGGCTGAATCCGCTCATTTGGTAAGTTAGCAGATGCCGGCGATCAGGTCGGCGGCAGGCAGGTCGGCGATCAGAAGTCCATCGCCGCCAGCAGCGCGTCCACGTCATCCTGCTGCAGTGCCTTGTCCGGCGTCTGCACGCCTTCGAGCAGCTGGGCCGCGGCCGGCGCAGGCGTGCCGGAGCCGAGGTCGTCAATCGGCAATCCGGCTAGCGTCTGCATCAGCGGCTGCTCGCTGCGCTCCAGCATCTTGATGACCTTGTTGATCACCTGGCCGGAAAGGTCCTGGAAACCCTGCGCCATCATCAGCTCGGTGTGCAGCGAACGCTCGCGCTCGGCGAAGCCCGCCGCGGTGGCGGCATAGGCGGCGCACAACTTCAGCATCGAACGGGCCCGCTCCAGGGTCAGGTCTTGCGAGGTGGCTTGGCGGCCGAGCATCTCGGAAAGATCGGTGCCCTGGCGGCGCACCTGCTCGGCATCGTCCTGCGCCCGCTCGACCAGTTCGAGCACCGTCGTCGCGGCCTGCTCGGTCATCTTGCGGACGTAGGCCAGGCGCTCGCAGGCGTCGGGCAATTCGTGGACCAGCTGTTGCAGGCCCTGGGTGGCTTGGGCAGTGTCGTGCTGCCTCGTCGAACTCGTGGCTGACATGTGTCGGGATACTCCGGTGGGGCTGGTCTCCCGTACCTGGCGGTCCTGGATCCAATGTCCGGAATTTTATTGGCGGCCTCGCCGATGTAGGGAGCGCGGCCGTTTCGCGGCAGCGCAAAGAGCCAGCTTTTTAACGAAAAAGCGCTTGCTCTGGATCCGCCGGCACGCTGGGCTAACGCGTTAGCTGAGCGACATCAGACGAGCATCTGCTCGACCCGGTTGCGGCCGCCCTGCTTGGCTCGGTACATGGCGGCGTCGGCCGAGGCGACCAGGCTGCCGGTGGTATCGGCGCCGCCGACCAGGCCACCGCGCACGCCGATGCTGATCGTCGCGCCGATCGTGTGCGCTCCCCATTGCGCGGGCGTCTTCGCGACCGCGTCGCGCAGCGCCTCGGCCAGCACCAGCGCGCCGTCCAGCCCGGTGTCGGGCAGCACGACCATGAATTCCTCGCCGCCGAAGCGGCCGATCTGGTCCTGCGCGCGGATCCGCTCCTGCAGCGTCTGCGCGACCGAGCGCAGCACGGCATCGCCGGCCTGGTGGCCGTAGCCGTCATTGATGCGCTTGAAGTGGTCGATGTCGATCAGCAGCACGCTCAGCCAGACGCCGTGCCGCTGCGCTCGCGCGACAGCCATGTCCAACTGTTCGCTGATTGCCCGGCGGTTGGACAGGCCGGTCAGCATGTCCTTCATCGCCATCTCGTAATTCAGGCGCTCGGCCCGCTCCATCGTCATGTAGACGAAGCCCAGCGCGACGCTCAGCACCGAGCACATGGCCAGCAGGAACACCAGCGCCAGCCAGCGCTCTCCGCCGGCGCTGGTGCTGACGTCGATCAGGCCGAACAGCACCGCCAGCGCGCGCAGCAGCAGCACGCCGCCGAGTGATCCGAAGGCAGCAAACAGGATGATGCGGCCGCGCCCCTTCATCGGGTAGCGTCGATCGCAGAGCGCGAGCAGCACCAGCCCGTTCTGCAGCGCGCACATGAGGTTGATCGAGAACGAACGCCAGCGCGCGTCGGGCATCAGCGGGCTGATCAGCACCGGCGCCAGCAAGATCGGCAGCCAGACCCGCAGGCGCCCGACCGGCGCGCCCTGGAAGCGCAGCACCGCGGTCAGCAGCAGCGACAGCGCACCCGCGTAAGCCATGTTGCCGGCCACCAGCGCCACCATCTCCGGCAGTACGTGACGCAGCGCCACCAGTGCATTGCTTGCCACATAGGCCATCAGCGCCAGCGCCAGCGCCCAGAGCGCGTGGCCGCGCGGCTGACCCCAGGCCATCAGGCAGATCCAGAAGCACATCAGCAGATTGACTGATGTCTCAACGACGAACAGGGTCGGTACGTCCAGGGGCATGCCCCATTCTAGGAAGCCGCGCAACTTGGCCGTAGGTCAAATGCACGCGATTGGTGCTTTCCGATCGGGCAGCATGTGCGGCCTGCGCACTATTTCACAGGCCCGGCGCCGCTCTGGCGGGCCTTGTTGCTCAGCAGCCGCGCAAGCACCGTTCGGGTCTCGGCTGGATCGATCACGGCATCGATCTCCAGCATCTCGGCCATGTGCAGTGCGCGGCCGTTGTCGACCTGGCGCGCCAACAGTTGTTCGAACAGCGCCTGCCGCGCCGCGCCTTCGGGCAGGGCCTGCAACTCCTTGCGATAGCCCAGGCGTACCGCGCCCTCCAGGCCCATCGCGCCGAACTCCCCGCTCGGCCACGCGAGGCTGGCCAGCGGCGCATGTAGGCTGCCGCCGGCCAGCGCCATCGCTCCCAGGCCATAGGCTCGGCGCAGCACGACGCTGACGATGGGAATCGTCAACTGCGCAGCGGCGCGGAACAGGTCGCCGCTGGCGCGCACCTGGCCGCGCGCCTCGGCCTCGGGGCCGACCATGAAGCCGGGCGTGTCGATCAGGCTCACGAGTGGCAGCGCCGAGGCCTCGCAGCGGCGCATCCAGTCGGCCGCCTTGCCTGCAGCGTCGGTATCGATCGCGCCGCCGTTGACCGCGCAATTGCTGGCCAGCAGCGCCACCGGCCGGCCCTCGATGCGGGCGAGGAAGGTGAGCACGGCAGCGCCGAAGCCGGGCCGCAGTTCGAGCAGCGAGTCAGCGTCCGCCAGATGGACGACCAGCGGCCGGACGTCATAGGCACGCACGCGGTTCTCGGGAATCATCTGGCGCAGCGCCGCGGGATCGGCGTTGCGCCATTCCGCCCGCACATGGCCTTGCAGGAGGATCAGGTATTGCCTGGCCGCGCGCACGGCCGCGGCTTCGTCGTCGACCAGCAGGTCGATCACGCCATTGCCGGCCTGCACTTCGGCCGGCCCGATTGCCTCGGGCCCGAACACGCCGAGGCCGCCGCCCTCGACCATGGCCGGCCCGCCCATGCCGATGTTGCTGCCGCGCGTGGCGATGATCAGATCGCAGCAGGCCAGCAGCGCCGCATTCCCGGCGAAGCAGCGCCCCGCGGCGATTCCGACCAACGGAACCTGCCCGGCCAGGCGGGCGAAGCTGGCGAAGGTCGGCACGTGCAGGCCGGCGACGATAGGCATGTCGGTATCGCCGGGCCGGCCGCCGCCGCCCTCGGCGAACAGCGCGACGGGTAGGCGCCGGCGCAGCGCGATCTCCAGCATGCGGTCGGTCTTCTGGTGGTTGCGCAGGCCTTGTGTGCCGGCCAGCACGGTGGCGTCGTAGGCCAGCACCACGGCATCACGGCCATCGATGCGGCCGATACCGCAGACGATGCCGTCTGCCGGGGTCAGTGCACGTAACTCGTCAATCGGACGGCGCTGGGTCTGCGCTGCATAGGCGAGCGCGCCATACTCGACAAAGCTGCCAGGGTCGCAGAGATCCTCGACGTTCTCGCGCGCGCTGCGCAGGCCGAGCGCGTGGCGCTTGGCGATGGCGGCCGGCCGGGCAGCGTCGAGGGTCAGGTCTTGCCGGGCGTGCCATGCGGTGAAGTCGGCTCTCTCGGCGGCAGATATGGGCTCGGCGCCCGACAGTGCGACCGGCACTTCGGCGGCCATGGCGAGCGGGCGGATCGCCATCAGCACATCCCCCTCCCGCACGGTCTCTCCCGCGGCGAAGAAGACCTCGCCCACCAAGCCGTCGACCGGTGCGCTCAACTCGTGCTCCATCTTCATGGCTTCGAGCACTGCCAGTGTCTCGCCGGCGCGCACCTGGCGGCCCGCTTCGACGCAAAGCATGACGAGGTTGGCGGTCATCGGGGCCTTGATATCAGGCATGGGCAGCGTCTCCTTGGGATCGGTCCAATGTAGAGCCTCGGCTGACGCTGCGCTGCCGCGCAAATGACATCCGGCACATTGAGCTTGGACGGCCGCGCGGGCATAGTGCGGGCATGAACAAGACGCCATCCGATCCGGCCTTCAGCCATCGCGCCAACCTGGGCCTGTGGGAGCTGCTCGACATGGGCCTCGCGCCGGCGCTGGTGGCCGATACGCGCCTGGGCGTGCGGCCTCCCGCACAGCAAACGCCGGCCCATCTGCAGGGCCGCCAACTGGGCCAGGCCTTCGGCCGCTGGCTGCGCATGCGCGACGACCCGGGCCACGCGCCGGCCAAGGCACGGCTGCTGGCAGCTATCGCGGAAATCGTGGCGATCGACGCCGCAGCGGTGGCCCGCTCGCAGGCCAGGCTGGCCTTCGGCGCCGATTGGAACCACGGGCTCTGGGCCAGCTCGGCCTGCAGCATGGCTGCTCTGATGGGCCTGGTCTGCGCGGACTTGTCAGCGCAACAGCGCCTCCTTGCGGAGCTCCGCGCCATCGCCCGGGCGCTGGCGCCGGCGGCAGATTCCGGGCAGTTGCAAGCAGCCGACGCCGCCTGCCATAACTTGATGACTCAGCTGACCCGGCCGCTCGGCTTGGCGGATGAAGACGAAGCAGCGAACCGGCTCGCGCTGGTCTGGCAAAGCTACGAGGCCGGCGCTGCGCTGATCGGCCAGGGCCTGGTAGCGCTGGTGCAGGACCCGGCCAAGCGCGTGCCGGGCCAGGTGGCCACCTGGCTGCCGCGCTTGCAGGGGCAACCGGGCGTCGTTCTCAACACACGGCGCTTTGCGCGCGTGGCCATGCGGATCGGCGAGATCGATCTGCAGCCGGGCGATGGCCTGCTGATCCCTTTGACGGGCGATACGCCAGACGGCAAGGCGCTGGGCTTTGGCCATGGCCCGCACGCCTGCCCCGGGCGGCAGCTGGCGCTGGATGTTGCTGTCGTTGCGCTTGAATTCGCGCTGGAACAGGTGCTTGCCGTCGAGCCGCAGGCCTGGCCGGGCGAATGGTCCTGGCGAATCCTGCCAAACATGCGGATTCCGGTCTTTCCCGAGGCCGGCTGATGAAGCAGGAGGATCCGATGACACCGAGCATCCTGCTGCTGACGCCTGAACGGCAGGCCGACTTCATGCGCTTCTTCGACAGCGAGGCCACGTTCACCGACAACCCGCGCTGGTCGTCCTGCTACTGCCAGTGCTTCTACGAGGATCACCGGCAGGTCCGCTGGGCCGATCGCACGGCGGAGCAGAACCGTCACTGCGCGTCCCAGCGCATCGCCTCCGGCCAGATGCAGGGCTTGCTGGCTTACCAGGGCGCCGAGGTCGTCGGCTGGTGCAATGCCGCGCCGAGGGCAATGCTGCATGCGCTCGATGGCGAGCCGTTGGAAGACGCGGCCCGCGTGGGCACGATCCTGTGCTTCCTCGTCGCGCCGAACGCGCGTGGGCAAGGCATCGCCAGCGCCTTGCTGGATGCTGCGTGCACAGCACTCAAGGCACAGGGCCTTGAATACGTTGAAGCCAATCCCCGCCCGGCAGCGACTGGCACGGCACAGAATCATTACGGCCCGCTCGGCATGTACCTCAAAGCCGGCTTCGGCGAATACAGCAGGGACGAGTCGGACGGCGGCGTCTGGCTCAGGAAGAAGCTATGACCATCGAGATTTCCAAGGAAGCCCGCAAGCAGGCGATCGAATCGATCGAGCGCTATTTCCGCGAGAACATGGAAGAGCCAATCGGCAATGTGACGGCCGGCGCGCTGCTCGGCTTCTTCCTCGGTGAGATCGGCCCGGTCGTCTACAACCAGGCGGTGGCCGAGGTGCAGGACCGGCTTCAGCAACGCATCCAGGAGATCGACATCGAGGTCCACGAGGACGAGTTCCAGTACTGGAGCAAGTACGACAAGGCGCGCAAGGCGCGGAAGTAGCGGAAGTCGCGGAACAACCTTGTTGCGGCCTTAGACTGGAATCTCCACGAGGGGAGATCCGAAGATGATGTTCAAAGCCTTGCTGCTGGCGGCCTGCACCTTGTCCTGCGCCGGCCTCGCCCGCGCCGAGTCGATCGGCGAGGTCGACACGGTCTTCAAGCTGATCGGGCCGGACCACAAGATCGTCGTCGATGCTTATGACGACCCGAAAGTGTCAGGTGTTGCCTGCTATGTGTCGCGCGCCAAGACCGGCGGCATCAAAGGCGCGCTGGGATTGGCCGAAGACAAGTCCGAAGCCTCGATCGCCTGCCGCCAGGTCGGCCCGATCAGCATCGCCAAGCCGCTGCCGCAGCAGGAAGAAGTCTTCAACGAGCGGATCTCGCTGGTCTTCAAGCGGCTGCGCATCGTGCGCATGGTCGATGCCAAGCGCAATGCGCTGGTGTACCTGACCTATTCGGACCGTGTGATCGAGGGCTCACCGAAGAACAGCGTCACGGCGGTGGCCGTCGATCGCAGCACGCCCATTCCGTTGAAATGATCTTGCACTGAAGTAAAGCGTTAGTCCCATGCACACCCCGAACTATTTCGCCCCGATGCGCTTCGACGATGCCGAGGCTGCGCTGGCCCGAGTGCAGGAGATCCACGCCGCCGGAGTGGCCCATCTGCGGGACGCGCTGCAGCGCTTCGTCGGCGGTGAGGAGATCGGCCCGGTCCGCGCCTGCTACCCCTTCGTGCGCGTCCACACCGACACGGTGCAGCGCGCCGCCGATTCAAAGCTGGCCTATGGCTTCGTGGCCGGGCCGGGCACCTACGAGACCTCGCTGACCAGCCCGCTGCTGTTCGCGAACTACTACCTGCAGCAGTTCCGCCTGCTG
>FSVW01000628.1_pt1 | contig 11814 bp, 12 predicted proteins | sample 1637551 | NCBI WGS metagenome assembly FSVW01 (sample SAMEA3914814, study PRJEB12502) | metagenome | biome: forest; material: soil | place: USA | collected 2011-09-16 | depth 0.1 m | reverse complement strand
TGGCCGGCGGCGCTCAAACGCCAGATGCGCTTGGGCCGGCCCACGGCGCCGGCTTCGTCCTGCGCTTCCACCAGGCCTTGTTCCAGCAAGCCTTGCAGGCATTTGTGCGCGCCCATCGGCGTGATGGCGCAGGCCGCAGCGAGCGTGGCCGCGGGCTGCGGGCCGCGGCTCTTCAGCGCCTGCAGCATCCGTTGCGGGGTGTCGCTCATGCCGATGCCCCGCGGCGCGCATGCCGCAGCAGCAAGCTGGCCGAGACCACGCAGCACACGCCCCCTAACGCCATGACCGAGCGCACCGAGAGCAAGGCCAAGGCGCTGCCGATCAGCGCGATCAGCACATTGGCCATGCAGAAGGTGGTGGTCAGCAGGCCCATCACGCGGCCCTGGCCGTGCTCGGCAAAATGCTCGGACATCCAGGCCGGCAGCACGGCGTTGTAGAGCGACTGGGCCGAACCCGCGCCGATGATGCAGAGCACGCCCAGCCAGCCCGGCGCCGCGGCCAGCAGCAGGATGCACATGGCTGCCAGCAGCGCCGCGTAGGCCGCGCGCGGCAGCTTGGGCGGCCCGCGGCTGAAGCGGCCGGCGGCCAGGCTGGCGAGCGTCATGGCCGCGCATTGCGCCGCCGTCACCCAGGCGATGCCGCGGCTGTCCAGGCCGAGCACCTCCAGCAGCCACAGCGGCGAGAATTCGTAGAGCGCGTTGATGCCCAGGGTGTAGCTGAGCTGCAGCAGGAAGAGCGGCACCAGCCGGCGGTCGCGCGCCAGCAGGCCCAGCGCCTGCTGCTCGCGCATGGCCTGCAGCAGATGCAGGGGGCCGCCGCGCTTCTCACCGGCGGGCAGCGCGAAATGAAGAATCAGCAGACACGGCAGGACAGCAACAGCCGCGAGCAGGAAGGGCACGGCATCACAGAGCGGCAAGGTGAGCCCGCCGACCAGCGGGCCGAGCAGCCAGCCGATGTAGAAGCAGGCGTTGAGGATGGCAAAGGCGCGGGTGCGGTCGATCTGCTCGTGCATGTCGGCCAGCAGCGCGCGGGCCACGGCGGTGTTGCCTTCGGTCAGGCCGGTGATGAGGCGCGAGGCCACGAAGAGCAGGTACCAGCGCTCGTGCAAGGCGAAGGCCGTCAGCAGGTAACCGAGCAAGGTGGCGGTGAGCGTGAAACTCAGCATCACGCGGCGGCCATAGCGATCCGACAGCGGGCCGATGAAGAGGCTGCCGATCAGGATGCCCAGCGGATTGGCCGCCAGCGCCGCGCCCATCAGCAGGCGCGGGTCGAAGCCGCCGAAATGCGTGAAACCATCGACCGGGCCGCCGACGAAAATCGGCGCCAGAATCGGGTAAGGCATGGACACGCCCATCGTGCTCATCAAGGCCAGGGCGCAGACGGCAAACAGCACCCAGTAGGGATGCTTCAAGGGCTTGGCACTCGGGGCAGGGACGGCGTCTGCGGTCGACATGGCCGGCATCATCCCATATTTATCAACCAATAGTTTATAAATAAACATGCGAATCAAGGATTGCAACTGGCGGATGGTCGAGGATTGCCTGAAGCGCGACGACCGCGCGGTGCTGCCGCTGGGCAGCATCGAGCAGCACGCGGGACTCTCGCTGGCGGTGGATGCGACGCTGGCGGAAAGCGTCGCCGTCGACGCGGCGGAACCGCTGGGCGTGCCCGTATTCCCGGCCCAGGCCTATGGTTTCACGCCCAGCTATATGGCCTATCCAGGCACGATGAGCCTGCGGCTGGAGACGCTGCTGGCGGTGCTGCGCGACCTGATCGGCTCGCTGCACACGCATGGCTTTCGCCGCGTGCTGATCGTCAACGGCCACGGCGGCAACAGCGGCGCGGCCAGCCTTCTGCAGGAGCTGACGGCGCAGATGCCCGGCATGCAGCTGCGCTGGCACAACTGGTGGGCAGCGCCCAGGACCATGGGCTTTGTGCGCTCCCACGATGCCCAGGCCTCGCACGCCTCTTGGATGGAAAACTTCGCCGGGCTGACGCGGCTCGAAGGCAATGTTCAGCCGAACACGCCGAAGCCGCTCGCCGACTACGCCCGCATGGCGCTGATGGATCCCAAGGCCAAACGCGAATACCTTGGCGACGGCTGCTATGGCGGCCACTACGAGATGCCCGACGCGGTGATGGCCGAGCTGTGGGCGATTGCCGTGGCCGAGACGCGCGAGGCGATCGAAGGGCCCTGGCTCGAAGCAAAATAGCCGCATGCCTTTCCGCCCCGTCACCCTGCCCGCCACCGTCCCCGGCAAGCTCTGGCTGCATTCGATGCCCGGCCGGCTTGAAAGCTGGCCAGACTTTCTTGCCGAGGCCGCGCGCAGCAAGCTCGCCCTCGTCGTCTGTTTGAACCCGATGACCGAGGTGCAGCGCGGCTCGCCCGAATATCACCGCGCCATCATGCAAGGCCCCCTGCCCTTCGGCCTCCTGCATCTGCCGATGCGCGATTTCGGCCTGGGCGAGGACGGCGACGAGTTCCGCGAGGCCATCGCGGGCATCGTCCAAGGCCTGCGTGGCGGCGATGCCGTGCTGCTGCACTGCGCGCATGGCATCGGCCGCACCGGCACGGTGGCGGCCTGCACGCTCAAGGCCCTGGGCCTGCCCACGCTGCAGGCGCTGACGCAGGTGCGAGAGGCGGGCTCCAATCCACAGTCTGCGCTGCAGTCCGGCTGGATCCAGCAGTTCTGATGGAGATCGTCCATCTCGACGCGGAGCTCATCGTCGTCGACAAGCCGGCCGGCATGCTCTCGGTGCCCGGCCGCAGCGAGCCCGATTGCGCCTCGGCGCGGGTGCAAGCCTTGTATCCGGACGCGCTGGTGGTGCACCGGCTGGACATGGCCACTTCGGGCCTGCTGCTGTTCGCACGCGGGCCCAAGGCGCAACGTGCACTGAGCGCAGACTTTGCCGAGCGGCGCGTGAACAAGCGCTACGTCGCCCTGGTCTCGGGCCAGCTGGACGCGCCGCAATGGCAGGAGATCGACCTGCCGCTGAATGCGGATTGGCCGAACCGGCCCTTGCAGGTCGTCGATAGGGCTAACGGCAAGCCTTCGCTGACACGCTACCGCGCGCTGGCCCATGAAGGCGGCCACACACGGCTGGAACTGGAACCAGTCACCGGCCGCACCCACCAGCTGCGCGTGCATCTGCAGGCCATCGGCCATCCGATCGTTGGCGATATGCTTTATGGCGGCGAGCCTGCACCGCGGCTGATGCTGCATGCCTGCCGGCTCGAACTGCCCGTACGAAGTCTGTGCGTCGAATCCCTTCCAGACTTCTGAAAGCGCCCATGGCCAAGGAACAACTCTTCATCGTCACCGGCAGCTCGCGCGGCATGGGCGAGGCCATTGCCCGCCAGTTGCTGGAACCCGGCCACCTGCTGATCGGCATGGCGCGCCAGCAGAGCGCCGAGCTGGCCATCGCGGCGCAGAACCGCGGCGTGGCGCTGGAGCAGTGGCAGTGCGATCTGGGCCAGCCCCTGGCAGCGGCCAAGGCCCTGCTCGAATGGCTGAAGGGACAGCCAACGGGGCGTTTTGAGCGTGCAGTGCTGATCAACAACGCGGCCCTGGTCAGCCCGCCGGGGCCGGTGGAATCCAGCTCGCTGGAATCGCTCTCGGCCACGGTGCGCGTGGGCCTGGAAGCCGTGCTGCTGCTGTCCGCCGCATTCCTGCAGGGCAGCCAGGGCTGGACGGTAGAGCGGCGCATCCTCAACATCTCGTCCGGCCTGGGCCGCCGCGCCATGGCCGGCGCTGCGCCCTATTGCGCGATCAAGGCGGGCATGGACAACCTCTCGCGGGGCATGGCGCTGGACGGCGCGAAGATCGTCTCGCTGGCGCCGGGCATCATCGACACCGACATGCAGGCGCAGCTGCGCGGCGGCGACCCGGCGCTCTTTCCTGATCAACCGCGCTTTGCGGCTTTCAAGAACGAAGGGCAGCTGGACAGTCCAGAGGCAGCTGCCGCCAAGGTAATTCGTTATCTGAACAGAGCCGATTTCGGCGAGACAGTACTCGCAGACGTGCGCGACGCGTAAAAAGGGCCCCTCGCCCAGCGGGTACGCTGGGCGGTCCCCCGAGGGGACGTCGATGCTTGCCGGATTGACCGGCAAGCATCGCCAAAGGGGCCGGCTCGGGAGTGGCCCAGCGCTCGGCCCGAAATCGAACCGCGGTCAGAAGTGATATTCCGCGCGGATCATCGGCGTCTTGGCGGCCGCGCCGCTGCCGGCCGGGCCGTTCGAATCGTTGCCGAACTTGTTCTTCCAGTACTGGTACTCGATGCCGATCTTGAAGGTGTTCTTGCCGGTGACGTCGTACATCACCTGCATGTCGATGTCGGTCTCGGGCTTGGTCTGGCCGCCGAACTCGTCGCGGCCCTTGCTGGCGATGAAGTTGGCAAAACCTTCGTACGAGAGACCGCTGCCCAGCGGGATGGCCCAGGCCAGCGACAGCATCGGATGGGTCTTGTAGCTGTAGCGCGAGACGCAGCTGTTGGTGAAGTCGCTGCACGGCGCATTGCTTTCCTTCAGCAGCAGCAGGCTGGCGTCGAGGAAGCCAGGCACGTCGAAGTGCACGGTCGGGCCGATGACGAGCATGCGTTTCTTGGAGTTGTAGCCGGCGTCGCTCTTGGTGTTGTAGTCGAAGCCCCAGGTCAGGCCGTAGCCGCGGATGCCGCTCGACTTGAACGACGTGCCGCTGATCTTCTCGAAGTCCAGCGTGTTGCGGTACAGCGCATAGACCTCCTGCGCGCCGCTCTTGCCATCGGCGCCGGACGGGTCGTTCTTGTCGGACATCAGCATGTCCATCGTGAAGAAGTTGCTGCCGTACTTGAAGCCGCTGACGTGGGTCAGGCTCAGGATGTTCTTGTGGATGTCGTTGCCCTCGAAGGGCTCGCCGAACTTGGTGCCGTAGCGGTAGCCGATGGAGGTGTCGCTCCAGTCCGCGGCTTGAGCGCCGAGGCTCGCAAATGCCATGGCAGCAGCTGCCAGAGCGATGAGCGTGAATTTGGTTTTCATCTCAGTTCCCTTGTTGACGTTGGTGTTCATTTACCAGAGGGGACCTTGCCTTCCACGCCCTTGACGTAGAAGTTGACGCCCGAGAGGAACTTGTCGTCGGCGACCTCGTCCTTCTTCAGGATCTCCTTGCCGTCGGAGCCGACGATGGGCCCCTTCCAGATGGGCACGCTGCCATCGGCCAGGCCGGCCTTGGCCTTGGCGACCTTGTCCTTCAGGTCCGCGGGCACGGCGTCGGAGATGGAGACGATGTCGATGGCGCCTTCCTTCACGCCCCACCAGTTGTGCTGGTTGCCGCTCCAGGTGCCGTCGAGCGCGTCGCGCACGGCCTTGATGTAGTACGGCGTCCAGTTGATGACGGCCGAGGCCAGGTGGGCCTTGGGCGCGTAGTTGTGCATGTCGGAGTCCCAGCCGAAGGCGTACTTGCCGTTCTTCTCGGCGGCCTGCAGCACGGCGCTGGAGTCGGTGTTCTGCATCAGCACGTCGGCGCCGCCGTCGATCAGCGACTGGGCGGCCTCGGTTTCCTTGGGCGGGTTGAACCAGTCGTTGACCCACACGACCTTGACCTTGATCTTCGGATTGGTGGTCTGCGCGCCGAGCGTGAAGCTGTTGATGTTGCGGATCACCTCGGGGATGGGGATGGAGCCGACCACGCCGATGGTGCCGGTCTTGCTCATGCCGCCCGCGATCACGCCGGCCATGTACGCGCCCTGGTAGGTGCGCGAGTCATACGTGCGCATATTGGCGGCCTGCTTGTAGCCGGTGGCGTGCTCGAACTTCACGTCGGGCGTGTCGGTGGCCACCTTGAGCATCGGCTCCATATAGCCGAAGGTCGTGCCGAAGATCAGCTTGTTGCCCTGGCCCACCATGTCGCGGAAGACGCGCTCGGCGTCGGCACCCTCGGGCACTTTCTCGACGAAGCTGGTGACGACCTTGCTGCCGAATTCCTTCTCGACGGCCTTGCGCGCGTTGTCGTGGGCGAAGGTCCAGCCGCCATCGCCCACCGGGCCCACGTAGGCGAAGGCGATCTTCAGCGGCTCCGTCGTGGCGACGGCGCTGGCGGCACTGGCTGGCGCACTGGCGGCCTCGGGTGCCGCATCGTCCTTCTTGCCGCAGCCGGCCAGCAGCGCGGCCAGCGTCAAGGTGGAAAGGCCCGCGAGCTTGAGCAGGTCGCGACGTTCGTGTTGCATGGAGTCTCCCGATTGAGATGAGCGAAAGAGGGGCCGCTTCAAGCGCCCGGATAGAAAGGCTTGCCCAGCGACGCCGGCATGTTCACTCGAATGAAATTGCCGGACTTGCTGGAGATCAGCACCAACACAAGAATGGTTGCCAGGTAGGGCAACATGCTGAGGAACTGGCTCGGGATCTGTACGCCCTGCCCCTGCAAATAGAACTGCAGCATGGTGACGCCGCCGAACAGATACGCACCCAGCAAGAGGCGTGCCGGACGCCAGGTGGCAAAGGTGGTGAGGGCCAATGCGATCCAGCCCTTGCCGGCGATCATGCCTTCCACCCACAGCGGCGTGTAGACGATGGAGACATAAGCGCCGGCCAGGCCGCACAGCGCGCCGCCGGTCATGACAGCCAGCAGACGGATACGCCGGACGGGATAGCCCAGCGCATGCGCCGATTCGGGGGATTCGCCGATGGCGCGCAGCACCAAGCCGGGGCGCGTGCGGTACAAAAACCAGGCCAGGCCCAAAGTCAGTGCAATGGCCACATAGACCATCGGGTGCTGGCGGAACAGCGCCACGCCGAAGAAGGGCAGATCGGACAGGCCCGGAATCGCGAAGCTCGGCCGCGGGCCCAACTGCTGCTGCGTGTAGGCAATGCCGACAAAGGCCGAGAAGCCCGTGCCGAAGAGGCTCAGCGCCAGGCCGGCCGCGTACTGGTTGGTGTTGAGCCAGATGACGAGCAGGCCGAAGACGCCGGCCATCAGCGCGCCCGCGCCCATGCCAGCGAGAAAGGCGAGCGTGTCGCTGCCCGTGTTGACGCCGGTGGCATAGCCGGCGATGGCGGCCACCAGCATCATGCCCTCGGCGCCGAGGTTGACGACGCCGGTACGCTCGTTGATCAGCAGGCCGAGGCCGGCGATGGCCAGCACCGTGCCGGCGTTCAGGGCTGCCGCGATGAGCAGGGCAAATGCGTTGAGGTCCATGCTTCAGGCCTTGCTGCGCCAGCGAACGCGGTAGTGGATCAAGGTGTCGGAGGCCAGCAGCATGAACAGCAGCAGGCCCTGGAACACGCCGGTGATGGACTTGGGCAGGCCCAGGCGCGACTGCGCCAGTTCGCCGCCGATGTAGAACATGCTCATCACGATGCCCGAGAACACGATCCCCACGGGATGCAGGCGGCCGACGAAGGCCACGATGATGGCCGCGAAGCCGTAGCCGGCCGGCACATAGGGCGTGAGCTGGCCCAGCGGCCCGGCCACGTCCAGCGCGCCGGCAAGGCCCGCCATGCCGCCCGAGATCAGCAGCGCCGTCCACAGCGCGCGGCGCGACGAAAACCCCGCATAGCGCGCCGCCGCCGGTGCGAGGCCACCCACCTGCAGTGCGAAGCCCGCATAGGTGCGGAACATCAGCAGCCAGAAGCCGACGACCGAGACCAGCGCGATCAGCACGCCGATATTGAGCCGGCCGCTGGCGAACAGCTTGGGGATGCGCGTCACCGCCTCGAAGGTGATGCTCTGCGGGAAGTTGTAGCCGTTCGGGTCCTTCCAGGGCCCGTAGACGAGATAGCCCAGCAGCAGGTCGGCCACGTAGACCAGCATCAGGCTGACGAGGATCTCGTTGGCGTTGGCGCGGTCCCGCAGGAAGGCCACGATGCCGGCCCAGAACATGCCGCCGAGCACGCCGGCCAGCAGCACCAGCACGACGATGAAGCGGGAGGTGTCGTGCCCGGCCTGCATGGCGACCCAGCTCGCCGTCAGCGCGCCGACGACGAACTGCCCTTCCGCCCCGATGTTCCAGACGTTGGAACGGAAGCACACGGCCAGGCCCAGCGCGATGAGGATCAGCGGCGTGGCCTTGAGGCCGAGCTCGGACAGCGCATAGGCGCTGCGGATCGGCTCCCAGAAGAACATCTGCAGGCCACGCAGCGGGTCCTTGCCCAGCAGCGCAAACATCAGGATGCCGAGCAGCACCGTGGCCGCCAGGGCCAGCAGCGGCGAGGCCACCGACATCAGCCGCGAGGGCTGCGCACGTGATTCAAGCCGCAAGAGGGTTCTCCTGTTCCCACAGTCCGCTCATCCAGCTGCCGATCTTCTCGATCGTGGCCTCGGCCATGGGCATGGACGGCGAGAGCCGGCCCTGTGCCATCACCACCAGGCGATCGGAAATTTCGAACAGCTCGTCCAGTTCCTCGCTGACCACGAGGATGGCGCAGCCCGCATCGCGCAGCTGGATCAGCTCGGTGCGGATCTGCGCCGCCGCGCCCACATCCACGCCCCAGGTCGGCTGCGAGATGATCAGCACGCGCGGCTTGGCGTCGATCTCGCGGCCGACGATGAACTTCTGCAGATTGCCACCCGACAGGCTCTTGGCCACGGAACTGGCGCCGCCGCAGCGCACGCCGAAGCGGCCGATCAAGGTGTCGGCCAGATGGTTGATGCGCACGGGCTTGAGCCAGCCCCAGAGCTGCAGGGATTCGGTGCGCGTGAGCAGGGTGTTCTGCGCCAGCGAGAGCGTGGGCACGGCGCCGCGGCCCAGGCGTTCTTCGGGCACGAAGTGCAGGCCGGCCTTGCGCCGCTCGCGCGCGCCGGCATGCGCGATGTCCTTGCCGAACAGCAGCACCGAGCCCTTGGGCGCGCGCGGATCCTCGCCCGAGAGCGCGGCCATCAGCTCCTGCTGCCCATTGCCCGACACGCCGGCAATGCCCAGCACTTCGCCGGCACGCAGCTGCAGGCTGACGCCGCCGAGCGTCGTGCCGAAGGGCGAGGCCTTGGGCAGGTTCAAGCCCTTGAGCTCCAGCGCCAGCTCGCCGGTGGCGTGGTCCTCGTGCTTGATGCGCGGCGGCGAGCTGCCGATCATCAGGCGCGAGAGCTCGGCGTTGTCCACCAGGCGCGGGTCCACCTCGCCCGTGACCTTGCCGCCGCGCAACACGGTGCAGTGATGGCACAGCGCGCGGATCTCGTCGAGCTTGTGGCTGATGTAGAGGATGGAGCAGCCCCGCTCGGCCAGCTTGCGCAGCGTGATGAAGAGCGTCTGCACGGCCTGCGGCGTGAGCACCGAGGTGGGCTCGTCGAGGATCAGCAGCTGCGGGTTCGTCATCAGGCCGCGGATGATCTCCACGCGCTGGCGTTCGCCGACCGAGAGCGTGTGCACGGGGCGCAGCGGGTCGATCTCGAGGCCATAGCTCTTGGCTACCTCCTTGATGCGCGCCTGCACCTGTGCGAGCGAAAGCTTTTCGTCGAGGCCGAGCAGCACGTTCTCGGCCACGCTCAGCGTGTCGAAGAGCGAGAAGTGCTGGTAGACCATGCTGATGCCCAGCGCCCTCGCCTGCGCCGGGTTCTTGATCGTGACCGGCTGGCCGTTCCAGCGGATCTGCCCTTCGTCGGGCTGGACCGCGCCGTAGATGATCTTCATCAGCGTGGACTTGCCGGCGCCGTTTTCGCCGAGCACCGCATGGATCTGGCCGGCTGCGACCTTCAAGGAGACGCCGTCATTGGCCTTGACGGCCGGGTATTGCTTGCTGATGCCGATCAGTTCGAGGCGTTGCTCCATGGAACATCCAGAATGCACGATTCGGGCCAGGATGCATGCGCTCAGCGCAGCCGTCGATCAGGGCAAACCTATCCCAACAAATTGGCGAGTGTCAGCAAAGCGAGCAAGAGCATCCACAGCACGACCGAGCGCCAGACCAGGCGCACGACGCTCTGCAGATGACCGAGTTGCGCGACGGCGCCGGGCGTGGAACCTGCTGCCCCGGTGGCATCGGGATTCGCGCCGCTCTCGAAGGTCTTGCTGCGGTCGGGCGTGATGCCAGGTGCGGCGGCGCCACCGAGTTGCAGACCCAGCGCACCGGCGGCCGAGGCCAGGATGATGCCCTCGTTGGCGTGCAGCCAGAGGCTCGCGTCGCGGCGCCAGCCGTTCACGGCCTCTTCGAAATTGCCGACGATGGCGAAGCCGGTGGCGGTCATGCGCGCGGGCACATGGTCGATCCAGCCGAAGTTGCGGCGCGAGATCTGCATCAGGCGCTCGTTGGTCGGCGCCTCCAGCGTGCGGCTCTTGAAGGCCCAGTAGCGGCTGGCGAATTCGGCCAGTCGATAGAACAGCGCGCCGGCCGGCCCCAGGCCCATGGTGGAGACCAGCACGAACCAGAAGAACACGCCGAACACATGGCGGTGCGCGGCCAGCAGCGAATGCTCGATCACATGGCGCAGCAGCTCGGTGCGCGGCAGTTCGCTGGCGTCGAGATGCCGCCACTCGGACAGCACGCGGCGCGCCTCGAGGTCATCGCCGCGCTCCAGCGCGTCGCGGATGTCGGTGAAGTAGTGGCTGAACTGGCGGAAGCCCAGGGTCAGGTAGAGCACGACCACGTTCATCAGCAGGGCCAGCACGACGCTGAAATGGCGCACGAGGATGTACAGCAGGCCCGTCACCAGCGAAGGACCCAGCACTGTGATGGCCCAGACCACGCCGGCATGGTGCTCGCGGCCGGCATCGAAGTTGCGGCCGGTCCAGCGCACCCAGGCGATCACCGCCTGGTGGATCTTGTTGCCGTGCCGCAGAGGCTTCAATTGCTCGCACAGCAAGGCGAGCAAGACCGCGAGAAAGTTCATGGGCAGGAATGATAGCGGCGCTCACCCGCACCACTGTTCATGCCGAAAGAAAACGATAGAGATTGCGCAGCATGGCTGCCGTGGCGCCCCAGATGAAGTAGCGGTGCTCATCGGGCCAGGGCATGGAGAAGAAGTGCCGCGTGTGGCCATCGAACTCGAAGCGATGCCGCTGGTGATGCGCCGGCGTCATCAGGAACTGCAGCGGCACCTCGAAGGCCTCGGCCACCTCGAAGGCGTCGAGCTTGAGCGTGAAGCCCGGTTGCACGAGCGCGACGACCGGCGTGACCTGGAAGGCCGTCACGGTGCTGTAGACGGGCAGATGGCCGATCACTTCGATGAAGTCGGCGGACAGGCCGATCTCCTCGGCCGTCTCGCGCAGGGCGGTGGCCTGGGCATCGGCGTCCTCAGCCTCGGAACGACCGCCAGGAAAGCTGATCTGCCCGGCATGCGAGCGCAGATGATCGGTGCGCTGGGTCAGCAGCACTTGCAGGCCCGATTCACGCAGGACCAGCGGGATCAGCACGGCGGCCGAAGCAGGTTCGCGATCCGCAAAGCGGCCACCGTCGCCTTCGATCTCGGGCTGCCAGATCGGTGGATGGGCAAAGCGCTCGCGCAGTGCCTGCGGCGTCAGTGCGGCCTGGGGTACGGGTGGCAGATCGGCCCCGGTAGCAATGACGGGAACGCCGCGGGGATCAAGGATTCGGGGACCACTCATGAAGGAATCGTAGGCGCAAAAACAAAGGCCGCTCGATGAGCGGCCTTTGTTGAACCAGCGAGACGCCGGCTTCTGGCTTACGCCAGCTTCTCTTTGATTCGAGCCGACTTGCCCGAACGCTCACGCAGGTAGTACAGCTTGGCGCGGCGGACATCGCCACGGCGCTTGACTTCGATCGTCGCGATCAGCGGGCTGTACAGCTGGAAGGTACGCTCGACGCCTTCGCCGCTGGAGATCTTGCGAACGATGAAGCTGCTGTTCAGGCCGCGGTTGCGCTTGGCAATCACGACGCCTTCGTAAGCCTGC
>FSVW01002640.1_pt1 | contig 11826 bp, 12 predicted proteins | sample 1637551 | NCBI WGS metagenome assembly FSVW01 (sample SAMEA3914814, study PRJEB12502) | metagenome | biome: forest; material: soil | place: USA | collected 2011-09-16 | depth 0.1 m | reverse complement strand
ATGTCGCAGCGCGTGCCGCCGATGGATCTGCCGGATGCGCAGCGCATCCTGAGCGAGGCCCAGCAGCAGGGCCGCGACTTCGCCATCGTGAACCACCCGGGCGGCGGCTACCTGGTGATGCCGCGACAGTGGGTCACCAAGCAACTGATCGACGCAGCCCAGGCCGGGCCCGCGCCCACCCTGCCGAGCAGCGCTGGCCTGGCGCTGGAAGGCGAGCCGGCCGCGCCCGGCGCCGCACCAGCGCTCACCTACGACACGAACCCGACCGGCCGCATGATCGCGGACGAGACGGGCGCCGTGAGGCCCGAGACCCGCGCTGACGTCATCAACCGCTCTCAGACCCAGCAGCACGGCATCGACTTTGGCCTGACGCCAGACATCGAACGCGCGGGCATGCGCGCCACCATGGGTACGAAGACCCAGGACGGCGACATCCTGACGGCGAACGGCTTTCCGTTCCGCAATCGCAAGGCTGCGCAGGTGGCGGCCTCGCGCGCCGGTGAAGGCTTCGCGCCGGTCGAGATCGCGCCGGATTCCTTCGTCGTTCGCAAGGCTGAGGCGCCGCAGGTGCTGGCGGAAGCGCCCACCGACAAGCCGGCAGCGCAGGTCGACGCCCAGGAGCCAAACCCGACGGCGGCTGACCAGGGCAGCGAGATCCGCGCAGCCAGCGGCGAACCCTTCAAGTCCAAGGGCCCGGCCCAGCGCGCGGCCAAGCTGAACCCCGGATATGTGCTGACCGAAGTGGAAGGCGGCTGGGTGCTGCGCAAGGAGATCAGCCATGGAACTGACGTTGGACGCGTTGATGCAGTCGGGCCTGCTGACCGGGGAGCACCACAAGCAACTGACGGCTTGGATGGACAGCCCGGACGAGGACCTACCGCTGGAACTGGAGACGGCGCTGCGGCACGCGCTGGCGATGAGCCTGCCGGTGGAGCACATGACGATGCACTGAAGACCTACGCGGGCGAGCCGATTGACAGCGAGTGGACCGCGTTCTCTCCTGAGTCGGGCACGTTGGGCATCCCACGCGCCGATATGCCGCAGATCAAGGCCGAGCACCGTGGCGCCATGACGAACTTCCTGAACGCCCGCGGCATCGCGCACGAGCAGCTCGAGGTGTCGGCCGGCGACCTCAAGCCGTCGCAGGCCGAGTTCTCACCAGGGCGGGTGGAGAAGGCCAAGGCCTTCGAGGGAGGCGAGCGCTCGATCCTCGTCTCGTCCGACAACCACGTGCTGGACGGCCATCACCAGTGGCTGGCCAAGCTCGACGCGGGTGACCCAGTGAAGGTGATCAAGCTGGACGCACCGCTGAGCAAGCTTCTCGAGGAGGTGAAACAGTTCCCGAGCGCTGAAGCGGCCATCGGCGCCACGCCAGCGGCCGAGGCCAGCGAACCGAGCAAGGCCCAAGCCAAACCGCCGCGCCCCGAAGCCCTCATCGAGCTCCGCAAGCGTGAATCCATCCTGAAGAGTTTGAAGGAGTGCATGGCATGAGCGCCTTGGAAGACATCGAGAAGGTGCTGTCGCTTCTCAAAGATCGCGGGGCCGAGATCCGCGCAAACGAGGCGCTGCTGACCGAGATCAGCACCGCGCTGGCGGACATCGTGGGCCTGATGGAGAAGTACCGCGACGCTGGGAAGGGCAAGGACGAGAAGCCGCTCGACCTTTCGCCCCTCGTGTCTGCGATCAAAGGCCTGAGGCTCGAAGCCTCCCAGGTCTCGGTAAACGTCAAGCCAACACCGGTGGAGGTGAAGGTATCGCCCACACCCGTGCACCTGCATGCGGCTGAACAGGCTGCTCCAGTCGTCAACGTCCACCCCGAGATCCACGTGGGCGACTGGACAGCGATAGAGGTCACGCCGAACCGCGGGGCCTATGGCGGCCCAGCTGAGTCCTACACCATTCGGAAAATCAAGTAGAGGAAAACATGGCTGCCGGAACATTCACCAAATTCGCCAAGAACCTGGATCGCCTGAGCATCAACGATCTTGTCGCCGCCGGCGCAAAGATCGCGCTCGTCACCAACAGCTGGACACCCGACCCGAGCGTCACAGGCAATTCGCTCTGGGCGGACATGTCGGCCAATGAGATCGCTGCCGCGAATGGCTACGGCGCCGGCGGCATTGCGCTGTCCAGTCTGGTGGCAACGGCCATCTCGGGAGGCTTCAAGGTCAGCTCGGCCAGCCCGGTGTGGACTGCCAGCGGCGGCTCGATTGCGGCATGGCGTTATGGGGTGCTCTATGTCCCCGCCACGCTGTGGAGCCGCGTGAACCCTGTGATCGGGTACTTCCTCGGGGATGCCGCGCCGGCCGACGTGCCGGCTACTACCACCGGGAACACGCTGACGCTGACGGTCCCGGCAGGCGGCTGGTTTGATCTGACATGAGCATCCCAGTAACCCGGGTCCACTACTTTCGGGTTGTGGACCAGTGCATGCAGAACGTGCCCGGGCTTCAGGGTGAAATCCGTCGTCTCGCGCAGACGTGGCTGGTGGAAGCTCAGACCGAATCGGTCCCGCTCGAGAAGCTTGGCGCAAACCTCAAGTCTGGTGCCTCGGAGTTCCTGCGGCGCCTGGCGTGGTTCCCGGCCCTGCAGGCCGACGATGAAGCCTATGCAGGCGTGCTCGCAGTGTTGACTCAGCTCGGCGGTGCCGAGAGCGATGTCACCGAGCCGCTGCTGGCCATGGTGCCCGTAGTGCAAGCGCTGGCCGCGGCGGACGTCAGCACCTACGCAGCCATCGAGGTGGCGTGCGCTGCGGTGATCGACTCTGTGCAGGCTCCGGTGAGCCTCTGGCCGGAGTGATCTAGCTTGTCGTTTCAGCAGGGCACCGACTTCCGATCGGGGGCGGCGTACGTCACCGACCCGGCGGGCTGCACCTACGAAATCGGGTACTACGGCAATCTGACCAGCTATCCGCGGACGACGCCTCAGGGAAACACCGTCGGCTATGAGCCCCACGCGCTCAACGCTGATGTACGCGACCGAGACAACTCGGTAGATCCGCGGCTGGCGGGCTTCACCTTCACGGACACGACGCACCAGCTCGTGTTCCGCATTGATCTGCCGGCTGCCGGCGACTACAACATCGGCCTTGCCTGCGGGGACGTGTTCTCAGCCACCGGTGCGAACTACATCGAGCTGTTCGACAACACGACTTCGCTGGGCGTGCTGATCAACGGGTCGACGTCGGGCGCCAATCGATGGCTTGATGCGACAGGCACCGAGCGCACCAACGTGACATGGCCGACCAGCAATGCGATGGTCACCAAGACCTTCGCCAGCACGATCCTGCGGATCAAGCTTGGCAACGGGTCCACCATTCGGGGCCTGATAAGCCACCTGTGGGTTGAATCCGCAGCGACCGGCACGACGATTGCGCCTGGCAAGGGTTCGGTTGCCTTCGCTGGCCACGCGTCTACCGTCGCCCAGTCCGCGAATAGGACCGTGGCACCTGGAACAGGCCACGTCCTGCTCGCTGGCCACGTGCCGAGCATCAGCGCCCCGGCCAACCAGACGGTACAGGTTGTTACGGGCCACATCGCTCTGACCGGGCACGCCCCGCAGATCAACCAAGGAGCGGGTGCGACCCTACAGCTGACCACGGGGCACATCGCCTTCGCTGGGCACGTGCCGACGGTCAGTCGATCAGCGAATCAAGTTGTCTCGCCCGCCAAGGGAGCGATCTCGCTGGCTGGCAAGCAGCCCGGCGTCTCCAGTTCGGCGAACTGGGTTGTGAATCCGAGCAAGGGCAGTATCGTTTTCAAGGGCGGAGTCCCGGGAATCGACGTAGCCCAAGCTGGCGTCATCAATCCCCTGAAAGGGTCGATTGTTCTGCGAGGCGCCTCCGACATCGTGGTGGTCCAAACCCGATCGTCGTCAGTTCTCGGTAGCGGCTATGGCAGCGCGACGGAAGACGATGCCGAGGCCGTCGAAGAAGAAGAAATCGTGATGATCCTTTCAACCCTTGCTGCCACTGGAGCATTTGCATGAGTTCACTAACCAGTTGCCTGAAGAAGGCCGGAGCGGCTCTGCATGCAGAAGATCGAGCCGCAATCCTGAAAGAGGCGGCGCGCCTTCGCCGCACCGGCCTCTCGGCGGAGGAGGCGGGCCGCCAGGCCATTGACCATCAGCTGTCGGCTGTGCGATCGCTCCTCGGAGCTCGGGAAGGAGACGATGGGCCCGTTGCCGCGAGTGACGCAGCGGTGAGGCCAGCTCAGACAGCGCCGCGTGCGACGCCGGCCGCGAAGATCGAGGACTTTGGCGAGAAGCTGCAGGGCGCTCGAAAGGACTACGCGGCCACGCTGAAAGACGCGATGAGCGTCGATGTAGCCGCCGAACCGCTCTCGAAGTCCTGGCCTGAGCCTGACTACAAGAAGCTGCTGGACGCAGGCGCTGACCCGTTCGTCGTGGCATTCGCTCACGCGGCGCGGGACGAGGTGCCGACAAAGCCGCAGCGGTCGTGGCTGCTCAACGGCTGGACCGACAACGTGAAGCTGTTGCGTGGCGCGGCGCAGATGCTGCTGGCGGGCGAGATCAGCAAGGCCGAGGTGATGGAGACCATTGCGTCGTCCCGCTTCGATCAGTTGCGGCAAGCCGTCGGCGGCCGAGCAGAGCTCTATCAGGCGGTGGGCCACGAGCGCTCGCTGAAAGGGGTCAACTTTCAGGAGCACCACTATTCGCTGTATCGCGGAGAAAGGAACGTCAACAAGTGGGTTGTGGACCAGAAGGCGAAGGCCACCGCGTTCAGCAACTGGCCGCGCGAGATCGTGGCCGCCGACACCAAGGCAGACGCCCTGGCGCAGTTCAAGGCCAAGTTCGACGGACTGGATCTGGGCACGAAGGCCAAGGGCCAGACTCAATTCCAGATCTACCGCAAGCGCGGCGAGCCGGGCGCTTTCATTGGCAAGAAGATCGGCCGCGAGTACATCGACCTCAAGAAGGTCACCGACGTGCTCGAGGCGCGCAAGTACCTCGCCGACAACAAGGAAGCGCTGGAGAAGGCGCTGGCCCAGTACAAGGACACGCCGTTCGAGCGCAACGCCGAGAACCAGCCGCGTGTTGGCGAAAATCATCGTGGCGGCGCGCCAGTGACCGCTGAGGTCTTCGGCGATGCCTTCGGCTTTCGCGGCGTGCAGTTCGGCAACTATGTCGAGCAAGGGCGACGCCAGTCGGATCTGAACCAAGCCTATGACTCGCTGATGGACCTGGCGGCCGTGCTGGGCATCCCCGCCAAGGCACTGTCGCTGAATGGCCGCCTGGGCCTGGCGTTCGGCGCTCGCGGCAAGGGTGGTAAGAATGCGCCAGCAGCACACTTCGAGTCCGGCAATGTCGTCATCAACCTGACCAAGGGCGGAGGTCCCGGCTCGCTTGCTCATGAATGGTGGCATGCGCTCGACAACTACTTCGCTGGCCAGGCTGCCGGCGGATCGTCTACGGGCTTCATCACTGGCGGTGCGAAGGCTGACGGCCTGCGGGACCAGATGCGACGCGCCTTCCGAGCGGTGGAGCAGGCGACGCAGCAGGCCACATTGCGCGAGCGCTCGGCTGAGCTGGACAAGCGCCGCAGCAAGCCGTACTGGGACACCCCACTCGAACTCTCCGCGCGGGCCTTCGAGTCCTACGTGATCGCGAAGTTGCAAGATCAGAACGCGGCCAATGACTACCTCGCCAACGTCGTGAGCCCGGAATCCTGGGCAGCATCCGATTCCATGCGGCTGAAAGCACTGGAGGACCAGGACAAGCCGTCTTACCCCTACCCGCTGGTGGACGAGATGCCCACGGTCCGGGCGGCCTTCGATGAGTTCTTCAAGACCGTGGAGACGCGTACCAATGACGCCGGCAATGTCGCGCTGCTGAGCCGCGCCGACAATGAGTCTGGCGGCGCTGATGCCGACTCGCTGCGCGCCGTGCTCGATCCGGTCATCAAAGGCTGGAAGGGCGGCCCGGCCGGCGGCGTGCACATCGTGCAGTCGTACGAGGAGCTTCCCGCTTCGATCCGCACCGGGCTGAAGTCGCAAGACGCCGATAGCGATACCCGGGCTCTGTTTCATCCTCCGACCCAAGCGGTGTATCTGGTCGCCGACCGGCTGCCCAGCGTCGAGGAAGCGCAGAACGCGCTGTTCCACGAGGTCTATGGGCACCTGGGCCTACGGTCCTTCCTGGGCTCGAACTACGCCGAGGTGATGGACCGCATGCGTGACGGGAATCGCAAGCTCGCCGGTGAGGCGGTGATGTGGTTCCTGTCGAATGGTGAGGCCGAGATCAAGGCGCGCATGGCCCGGGGCGAATCGGCTGGCCGGGCCCGCCGCGCTGTGCAGCTGCTGGCCGTCGAAGAAGCGCTGGCCGACCGCGCCGGCCGCAACGAGCCGGTCAGCAGCTGGCGCTACCTGGTCGCGCAGCTCCAGAAGGGCCTGCGCGCGCTCGGGCTGGACAAGGTGGCCGACTGGCTGGAGGAGCGGAGCCAGGCCGAGGTGATGGACTTGCTGCGCCAGGCGCGCGCGGCCGTGCAGAACGGACCTGCAGCTGAAGCAGCAGCGGGAGAGGCGCAGCTGGCGCTGAGCAAGAAGGAAGGCGGCGACGCGCTGCTCAGCCGCCGGCCGTCCGAGGCCGTAGCCGAGCTGACGCCGCAGATCGTCAAGGACATGATCTCCGGCTCGCGCGACTTCAAGAAGGTCAGCTGGTGGCACAAGAGCGTTGGCACGCAGTTCGACATGGCGCAAAAGCACCCAGCGTTCAAGCGGGTGTTCGACGACGCGCAGGCCTACATCCAGGACACCAGTTTCTTCGCCAACGATGCCGCCGACCAGGCGCCGCGCGTGATGCCGCAGCTGAACGGCTTCGATGACTTCAAGAAGGCGCTGAGCCTGCCCGACGCTGACCGCAAGGCCATCTCGGCGCCGATCTTCGAGGGCACGCTGGACTGGATGCGCGATGAAGACGGCAAGCTGGTGGAGACCGACGATGTCGAACAGGCTGGCGTGGTGTTCACGCCGGAAGAGCTGGCCGACCGCTTTAAGCTGAACGATCACCAGATCGAGCTCTACCGCGAGTTCCGCGCGGCCGTCGATCAATCACTTGATTCGACGATGGCGGGCGACCTGATCCGTTATCTGGGGGACCAGGCCCCGCCGGGCGCGAAGGACCTGGCCAGGGCTGGCGAGTTCCAGGTGCTGCGCGATGCGGTGCTCGCCCACATCGAGACGCTGCCGGCGGGCAAACTGCAGGACGAGATCCGGGAGGAAGTCACCGACAAGTTCGATCGCCTGGACGGGCTCAAGGCCGCCGGCTATGCGCCGCTGATGCGCTTCGGCAAATACGCCGTGCGCGTGATCGGGGAGGGCGGCGAGAGCAAGTTCTTCGGTTTGTACGAGTCTGGCGCCGATGCCGCGAAGGCGGCGCGCCAGCTGGGTGAGGATCCGCAGTTCAAGAAGGACCAGATCAGCCGCGGCGTGATGTCGCAGGAGGACTTCAAGTTGCTGAAGGGCCTGAGCCCGGAGACGCTGAGCCTGTTCGCGAACATCACCGGCGTGGAGAAGAACGACGCGATGCAGGTCTGGCTGAAGCAGGCCACCGCCAACCGCAGCGCCCTCAAGCGGATGATCAAGCGCAAAGGCATCGAGGGCTACAGCGAGGACGTGAGTCGCGTGCTGGCGAGCTTTATCACCAGCAACGCTCGGGGCGCGTCCCAGGGCCTGCACTTCGGCGAGATGCAGCAGCACGTGTCGGACATCAGCGACGGCGACGTGAAGGATGCCGCGGTGAAGCTGCGCGACTACGTGCAGAACCCGGTCGAGGAGGCTGCAAGCCTGCGCGGGTTCTTGTTCGCGAACTTCTTGGGCGGCTCGCTGGCCAGCGCAGCGGTGAACATGACGCAGCCGTTCCTGATGACCATGCCCTACCTGTCGAAGTACGTGGGCATTCCGGGATCCGCCAAGATCATGGCTGACAGCCTCAAGCAGCTCACCACCGGCGTGACGGGCGACATGAAGATCGCGCTGGCCATCGCCGAGAAGGAGGGCATCGTCTCGCCGCAGGAACTGCACCAGCTGCAGGCGATGTCGATGGGCCGCGGCTCGCTGCTCGGCCAGGCCGCGCGCTTCTTCGGCGCCGGCGACAAGATCTCGTCGACGCTCGACACGGCCGGCAAGCGTGCGATGTTCATCTGGGGCGCGCCCTTCGCGCTGGCCGAGCAGTTCAACCGTCGGCTGACCTTCATTGCGGCATACCAGGTGGCCAAGCAGAAGGGCCACGTCGATCCGTTCGCCTTCGCCGCAAAGGCGGTGATCGAGACGCAAGGCCTGTACAACAAGGCCAACCGGCCCCAGTGGGCCCGCGGCGCGATCGGCGCCACGCTGTTCACCTTTAAGCAGTACAGCATCGGCTACCTCGAGTTCATGAAGCGCATGTGGACCGCGGGCGAGCCTGGCAGCATCGAGCGCACCGAAGGCCGCAAAGCTGCACTGTTCGGCATCGCGCTGTTGGTGCTGGCTGCCGGCGCCCAGGGCCTGCCCGGCGCCGACGACCTGGACGACTTGATCGACACCATCGGCCAGCGTCTGGGCTACGACGTGAACGCCAAGCGCTGGAAGCAGCAGAACCTGCCGGCCTGGCTGCAGTACGGCTTCAGCGCCTTGCCCGGCATCCCGCTGGACGTCGCCGGCCGGCTGGGCATCGGCAACCTGATTCCGGGCACTGGGCTGCTGCGCATGGACAGGACCGACAAGTCCGCGGATGTGTGGGAGATGACGGGTGCCGCCGGTGGGGTGGCGCAGAACGCCATCAAGGCGGCGGACAGCGGGAGCATCACGCCGCTGCTGCCCACGGCCATTGCCAATGCGATGAAGGGCTACGACATCGCCAAGACCGGCGCCTACCGCGACACCAAAGGCCGCCGCGTGATCGATGCGGACGTGGGCGACGCGATCACCAAGACCATCGGCTTCCAGCCCTCTGCCGTGGCCGCCGCTTCGCGCGCGGATGGGGTGAACATCGCTCGGCAGACGCTGGCCAGGAACACCGAGGCGGCCATCGTCAGCGACTGGGCCAGCGCGCGCTTCGAAGGCGATGACGCCGGCGTGGCCGATGCGCGCCAGCGGCTGAAGGACTGGAACGAGAAGAACCCGGACACGCCCATCGCTATCAGCATGAGCCAGATCGTGCGACGCGTGCAGCAGATGAAGACGACGCGCGCCGAGCGCGTGCAGAAATCGGCACCGAAGGAATTGCGCGCGCAGATGGCACCGGGTTGACTTCGGGGGATTGCATTGTGCAATTCCCTGCATGCAATTCTCACAAGCCGCCGTCGAAGTCGATCCAGCTGCTTCAGCGGCTGCAGCGAGCCTGAAAGCCACCGTAGCAGGTGGCGGCCTGCTGTCTGCCGGCGGTCTTACCGCGAACAGCGTGGCAATCGTTGTCGGTGCCGTGATCGCCATCGCGGGCTTCTTGATGCAGTGGTACTACCAGCGTCGGCGCGACGCGCGCGAGCACGCTGAGCGGCTGGCCCGCATGAGAGCCTTCCAAGGAACCGTGTCGTGAGGCGCTTCAAGCTCATCGAGGACTGGCGCTGCGTCGCGCGCAAGGCCTGGAGCTTCCGCTTCGGCATCGCGGCCTCGGTGTTCTCAGGCCTTGAGGTCGCGATTCCCTACCTGCCCGACTCGGTGGCCGAGCACGTCGGTCGCGGCACGTTCGCCGCGCTGGCCGGCCTGGTTAGCGTGGCCGCCAGCATCTCCCGTGTCGTGTCCCAACCAAGGATGAGGCGATGAACGAGAACCAGACCAACAACCGGCGCACCGTCGCCACGCGCGGCGGTGCCGTCCTGGTGGCGGTTAGCGCCGCCATCTGCGGCTTCCTGCACCAGTGGGAAGACGGCGGCAAGACCCAGATCACCGTCTACGCCGACAAGCTGGCCGGCGGCCTGCCCACGGCCTGCAATGGCCTCACGAATGCGGTGAGCCCGTATCCCGTTGTGGTGGGCGAGGTCTGGAGCCAGGAGAAGTGCGACACAGCCGAGGCGATGGTGATCGAGACCACACAACTGGCCCTCGGCAAGTGCATCACGGGCCGCATCACGCAGAGCGCATTCGACGCGCTCACCAGCCACGCCCACAACTTCGGCGTGGGCAAAACCTGCGGTAGCACCGCGGTCGGGCTCATCAACGCCGGACACCTAGTCGAGGGCTGCCACGCCATCAGCCAGACGCCTGACGGCAAGCCGAATTGGTCATCCGCCGAAGGCAAGTTCTACCAGGGCCTATACAACCGCCGTCTCGCCGAGACCGCACTCTGCCTGAAGGATGCCTGATGGACTTCCTCACCTCGCTGATCCCCGCGCCGTATCGCCTCTTGGCCCTGGCCCTGCTCGTCGTGGCCTGCATGGGCTTCGGCTTCATCAAGGGCGAGATGTCTGGCTCGGGCCGCGTGCAGGCCAGGTGGGATGCGGCCAGCGCGCAGCGCGACAAGCTCACCGGCGAGGCCATTGCCCGGCAGCGCGCCAAGATTCTTGCCAACGATGCGGCGCTGCAGGCCGCCGCCGACCAACACCTGAAGGAACTGCAACATGCCCAACGTGAAACAAACCAGCTTCGCGATTGCGTTCGCGACGGCACTTGCGGGCTGCGCATCAACGCAGTGTGTCCAGCTGCCACCGGTCGACTTGAAGAACCGTCCGCCGCCGGCCTGGATCCTGGAACCGGAGCCCGACTTGCGCCCTCTGCTGAACGCGCTTATTTCGCCCTCCGAGACGGCATCGATTCCGCCCAAAGCAAGCTCAGCGCCTGCCAGGACGAACTGAAGATCCGCACGGCCGAGGAGCCGCCGGGCCCATCAACCCAACAGGCGAGGTAGGCATGGGCTTCCGAGCTCCAAAGTACGAGTTCTTCCAGAACGCCTCTGGCGAGGGCTACAAGCGCAAGGCTGGCGTCAATGCTCACCGCAACGCTGCGCGCACCGAGCGCGTGGTTGAAATCCCGGCGCCGCCGTGATCACCCATTTCTTCCTGGCCGGCCGCAAGATCCTGGAATCGGTCGAGAGCGACCCGCCGCGCCGCGGCGACGAGGTCTGCATTGATGGCAAGACCTACGTTGCAGCCAGGGTTGTGCGGCACATGCCGATGTGCCCGCCCGACCACGTCAACGTCCACCTGGTGATGGCCGAGCCAGAAGAGGTGCGAGGGATAGCTGCTCAGTTGAGCTGACCGGGTTCCAGCTTGCGCGCCTGCTCTGCGATCACAGCCAGCTGCTCCGAGAGATTGGCAAGCCCATCGACCGTGAAGGTCACCCAATCGGTCACGCCTTCCGTTTGGCCGGCCGCCGTGACTTCCATAGTCTTGAACCGAAACCGGATGACGTTCAGCGGTACGTCGCCTTCCTCGTCCAGCTGTTCGACGTAGGCTTCCGCGCTCGTGTACAGCCGGTCGATGTCCTGCGGGGCTCTTGGGTGGTCTGCGCTCATGCTTCAGGTCTCCATGGAGGCAAAAGCTTAGCAGTACAGTGCCGGGCATGTGCTCCAACTACGAACCCATCACCGCCAACGATCGGCTGTTGGCTACCTATGGAGTAGAGGCGCCGCACGCGGATTTCAAGGTCGAGGCGTGGCCGCTGGGCCAGGCGCCGTTCATCCGCCTGAGCGAAGAGGGAGCCACCGCGCCGGCCCTGGGGTATTTGTTGGGGGATTTGATGCCTGATCAGGTGGCGCCATGTCGGCCTCGCCCCCTTGAGGTCGCTGCCTGTCGCAACATGCACACCCCCTAGAGTTGGTTCGAATCCAATTGCGCCTACCAGATTCGGTAGACAAGAGAGCCCGGTAACTCAGTGAGTTGCCGGGCTTTTTCGT
>FSVW01002629.1_pt1 | contig 11836 bp, 10 predicted proteins | sample 1637551 | NCBI WGS metagenome assembly FSVW01 (sample SAMEA3914814, study PRJEB12502) | metagenome | biome: forest; material: soil | place: USA | collected 2011-09-16 | depth 0.1 m | reverse complement strand
TTTTTCCCGGCAGCCACGCCATGCGCCCCCTGGATAGCCTTCGTCGCCGAACATCAAGCTGCGGTGGCGGTGCGCCGCTCAGTAAGGAGGGCGCCTCCCGCCACCTCACTGTCTCGCTCAAGCCTTCAGCTTGCGCATCTCCTCGGCCAGCGTCCACAGTGCCCGATTCAGGCTCACGCCACGGTCGATGCTGCCAACGGCCCGCGTTTGCAGACGACGTCCCTGCACGCTGCGGCCGGCCTGCCCGCCGCGCATGATGTTTTCCTGCAGGCGCTGGAAGGTCGCCCACAGGTCGCGGCCCGCGTCTTCAAAGCGTCGCGGCTCGGTCAATTGGGCGGCAGTGATCGGCGGAGGAATCGGCGTGCCTGCTGCATCCATCCGCCCTTCGCCGAAGCGCAGCGCCAGCGCGGCCGTCGCGAATGCCATCTCCTCGCCCCTTTCGAGCGGCAGCGCCTTCATCGCCTCGGTGTGATGCTCCACGGCCTCGAACTCATCCAGGACGCGGAAGGCTCCTTCGATCACCTCGCCCTGGATGTTGCCCTTGTGCGGGATACGGATGTCCTCGACGATGTCGCCGACGACAAGACCATTGCAACAGACGAATCTGAAGATCCCCGCCAGCATTTGGTACGAGCTCGCGCCGTCGTGGCTGTTGATCAGGATGATCTCGTTCGCTTCGGGCCGGTCCTGGAGCTGTCCGGCATGGCGCATGCGGATCATGTGCTTGGTGAACTCGGACTTGCCTTCTACGCGGCTTCGGCCCTGTGCGACCATGAAGGGCTCGAAGCCCTCCTTGCGAAGGCCGCGCAGGACGTCGATGGTCGGAATGTACGTGTAGCGTTCGGAACGGCTGGCATGCTTGCCGGGAGCGAAGATCGACGGCGCGACCGTGCGCATCTGGTCTTCGTCGAGCGGCTGGATGGCGCGCAGGACACGGGTTGTGTTGTGGCCGAAACGAGTTGCGAGAGTCGGATACATGATGAACTCCTTCAGAGGCTGATGGTTTCGAAGGCGGGGGTGCTTCAACGATCCAAGCGCAGCCCCGCCGCTGGCGGTGGTCTCAAGCCTTTACGCGCTCCTGGCGCTTGGACTGCCGAGTGGACGGCTCGCTGGCGGCGCGGCGCGCTTCTGCCACGGCCTTGCTGTCGAGGTAGTCGATCTCCTCGGCGACAAACTCCAGTCGGTACTGCGGTTCGCCGTCCTTCTGGAAGTTGTTGTTGCGAAGGCGTCCAACGACGTTCACATGCGAGCCCTGCCCGAGATACGTGGCCGCGTTCTCGGCCTGCGTCCCCCAGACGGTCCACTGGATCGACGTTGCCTCCTCGCCGCGCGACTCGCCGGAGCCCCAACGGGTGTTGCTGATCGCCGTCAACGTAGCTTTCGCCTGTCGGCCGTCACGCACTTCGACATACTCGATGCGGACACCGCTGGCCAGATGCGCATTGCGCTGGATAACCTGGACCTTTGCCATGATTGCTCTCCTTGCGAGAGAGACCGGCCGGAGCCCGGTACGGGCCCCTGTCGCTGATCCTCTCGCTCGGACTCCTCGCACCCGCCCACGGGCGGGCGGGGGGTGGGCATGGCCCTTCCCTCACGGGAAGGGTTGGGATGGGTGGGGTTCACAGCAGCCGAAGCGGCGCGCCGGCTTCCCGGCCCACCGTATTCAGATCCCCCCAGCAAGTCCCCTCACAAGAGGGTCAGGGCTTGCTGGGGGAGCGCGGTGGGACGGCCGGCGCGCTGGCTGCCTCGCCACGGCGCCCGAGCATGCGCAGGCGCTGTGCCAGCTTGCCTGGCGCAGTGCTTGCAGCGGCAGGCGCCGCACATTCACGAGCAGCGGCGGCTCCGCGGCCGGCGTGACAGGAAAGCGCAGCGGCTGGCGCGACGGTCGAGCCGTTGCGAGCACAACTGCATCAGGCGCCGCCCGGCGCCCGCGAGAGGGATCCGCAGGGCTGCACCGCAGTCCTCGCACCGCGAGGATGAGGGCTTGGCCCGCACCCGAAGGAGCCCGGCCGGCCAGCGCAGCGGGCCGGTTCGCCCAGCCCGCCTGCAATCGACGACCTCGGGTGCTGCACTGCCGGTGCGGAACGGCACGACTCCCGCGGCTGAACCCGTACCCTTACCACTTGCTCGCCGGCGGCGACGCGTTGCTGCAAAGTCTCCCAATCCTCGCTGCTGGCAAGGACGAAGTCCGTGGACGACGCCAACTTCCTTCGAGGTGCCGCCCTGTGAGGGGAACCGTCCGGTCGCCATTCCTCGTGATACCAGGGAATAACTGCGTGCTTGGCAACCGAAGATGGAACGTCGATGAACCACATCACAACGACCGCATGGCCGAGTGCCCGAGCTGGTCCGGATCGGTGATCGCCGCGCAGTGACGCGATCTTGGGGACGGCAGAAGCTTAGGGAAAAGGACCGCCCGGGGCCCCTATACAAAAAGGAGCTTCGCTGGCACTTTTTGCCGCTGGGCGGCCGCGGCCGCCCAGCGGTGAGGTCCGGAACTCCCTGAACAGACGTTCAGACGCAGTTCACCTTCGCTACAGCTTGGAAACCCAAAGTACGGCCACGGTCGAAGCAAGCCTCCTCCTGAGAGGCCTCGATCCCTCCCCTGAACTTCGAGGAATCCAAGATGAACACCCGAGACAAGCTCCTTCGCACAGCCTTCATCGCTGCCACCATCGCCACCGCATTCGGCGCGCCTGCGGCCCAGGCTGCCGAACCCATCCGCCTGATGGTGGGTGGCTATGAAAAGCACATCTACCTGCCGGCCAAGCTGGCCGAGGGCCTGGGCTATTTCAAGGCCGAGGGCCTGGACGTGGAGCTGCTCAACGAAGGCGCTGGCGTGGATGCCGAAAACGAGATGCTGGCCGGTGCCGTGGTCGGCGTGGTCGGTTTCTACGACCACTGCGTGGACCTGCAGGCTAAGGGCAAGTTCATCGAGTCCGTGGTGCAACTGGCCCATGCGCCGGGCGAGGTGGAGCTGGTGTCGACCAAGTACCCGCAAGTCAAGGGCATGGGCGACCTCAAGGGCAAGACCCTGGGCGTCACAGGCCTGGGCTCGTCCACCAACTTCCTGACCCAATACCTGATGGTCAAGGCCGGCGTGCCGCTGGGCGAGTTCACCTCGCTGCCGGTGGGCGCAGGCACGACCTTCATCCAGGCGATGACGCAAGACAAGATCCAGGCCGGCATGACGACCGAGCCGACCATCTCGCGCCTGATCAAGACCGGCCAGGCCCGCGTGCTGGTGGACCTGCGCTCGATCGAGAGCACCAAGGTCGCGCTTGGCGGTTCCACCTATCCGGCGGCTTCGCTCTACATGCCCAACGACTGGGTGGCCAAGAACAAGCCCACGGTGCAGAAGCTGGCCAATGCCTTCGTGAAGACGCTGCGCTTCATCAACACGCATACAGCCGCAGAGATCGCCGACAAGATGCCCAAGGACTTCTACGTCGGCGACAAGGAGGGCTACATCAAGGCCCTCGAAGCCGGCAAGAGCATGTTCACGCCGGACGGCGTGATGCCCAAGGGCGGCCCCGAGACCGTGCTGCAGGTGCTCAGCGGCTTCTCGAAGAACGTCAAGGGCAAGCAGATCGACCTGTCCAAGACCTACACGACCGAGTTCGTGACGCAGGTGAAGTAATCATGAACGCCACCACCGCAAAGGCGGAGCCGGCGATCGAGCTGATCAATGTCAGCCGGCGCTTCCTCACGCCCGACGGCAAGTCGATGACGGCAATCCGCGACTTCACGATGACCGTGGAGCGCGGCGAGTTCGTCGCCGTGGTCGGCCCCACCGGCTGCGGCAAGTCGACGACGCTGAACCTCGTCACCGGCCTGGCCACGCCTTCATCCGGCGAGGTGCGCCTGTTCGGCGGCCCGATCCAGGGCATCGACCCGCGCATCGGCTTCGTCTTCCAGACCGACGCTCTCTTCCCCTGGCGCAGCGTGATCGACAACGTCGTCGCCGGCCCGCTGTTCCGCGGCGTGCCCAAGGAAGAGGCCTACGCCAGTGCCCGCCAGTGGCTGGCCCGCGTCAACCTCTCGGGGCACGAGACCAAGTATCCGCACCAGCTTTCGGGCGGCATGAGGAAGCGCGTCTCGCTGGCCCAGACCTTCATCAACGGACCGCAGATCCTCCTGATGGACGAGCCCTTCTCGGCGCTGGACGTGCAGACCCGCGTGATGATGCACGACGAGTTGCTGCGCCTGTGGTCGCAGAGCAAGGCCTCGGTCGTGTTCGTCACGCACGATCTTGAGGAAGCGATTGCGCTGGCCGACAAGGTCTACGTGCTGACAGCCGGCCCGGCCACGGTGAAGTCGGTCTACAAAATCGACATCCCGCGCCCGCGCATTGCCAGTGAGATCCGCTACGAGCAGAAGTTCATCGACATCTCGCGCACGATCTGGGAAGACCTGCGTGACGAGGTGATGCGCGGTGCTTCGCGCGACGAAGCCCGCGTGGCGGGTGCAGCAGCGGAGGTCGCAGCATGACCACCGAAATCACTTTGCCGGTCTCCGCCGGCGCTGCCGGCACCTCGGCCGCCGAGATCGAAGCCGCCGCCGCCAAGGCCGCGAAGCAGCGCAAGTTCACCGTCTATTTCTGGCGTTATCTGATCCTCGTCGTCTTCCTGGGCGGCTGGGAAGTGCTGGTGCGCCAGAAGGTGATGGACGAGTTCTTCTTCTCCAAGCCGACCGACATCGTCGCCCGGCTCTACACCTGGATCACCGAGGGCACCTCGGAAGGCTCGCTCTGGTACCACCTGTGGGTCACGATGGAGGAGTCGCTCTTGGGCTTCTTCACCGGCTCCATCGGCGGCATCGTGGCGGGCATCGCGCTGGGCCGCAACCGCATGCTCAGCGACGTGTTCTCCATCTACATCAAGGTGATCAACTCGGTACCGCGCGTGGTGCTGGCGCCAATCTTCATCATGATCTTCGGCCTTGGCCTCACGTCCAAGGTGGCGCTGTCCTTCGTGATGGTGTTCTTCGTGGTCTTCTCCAACGCCTTCCAGGGTGTTCGCGAGGCCGACCGCAACCTGATGGCCAATGCGCAGATCCTCGGCGCAAGCGACTGGCAACTGACCCGCTCGGTCGTCATCCCCTCGGCCATGAGCTGGATCTTTGCCTCGCTGCACGTGAGCTTCGGCTTTGCCATCGTGGGCGCCATCGTCGGCGAGTTCGTCGGCGCGCGCTACGGCATCGGCTTGCTGATCAACGTGGCCAAGGGCTCCTTCGACGCGGCCGGCATGTACGCCGCCATCGTGATCATCATGGTCGTGGCCCTGGCTGCCGAGTACCTGATGACGCTGGTGGAGAACCGCGTCGCCAAGTGGCGCCCAGCTCCGCTGCACGACACGAACTGAAGCGCCGAGGAGACAAAAAATGAAAACACAACACAGACTCGCGGCCTTCGCTTTGGCGGCGCTGCTGCCGGCCTTGGCCCCGGCATCAGACATCCCGGTCAAGATCTACGCCCAGGAGCTGGTCGACCGCACGGTGGCCCAACACCCCGACCTGCGCGCCATCGTGATGCATGTGACGCCGCCCAAGGCTCCCGGCAACGTCGTGATCGCGTCGAGCATCGGCCGCATCGGCAAACCCGGTGATGCCAATGACCTGGATGTCATCGCCACGGGCAAGACGCGCACCGCCATGGACCACGGCAACAAGCGCATCGAAGTGGATCTGGCCCTGCGCGACGTGGGCGGCGACACCATCGGCTCACTGGGCCTCGTGTGGCGCTATCCGGTCGGCGGCAACCACGAGGAGTTCGAGCGGCAGGCCAACGTCATCCGCGACGGCCTGGCGCGCCGCATCCTCAACGTCGCCAGCCTGATGGATGCCTTTCCCTTCGACCCGGCGGCTACCACCAAGTCGCGTGCGCAGACCCTGGTGGACGACGCGTTGCTGCGCCACCCAGAGGTGGCCGTGCTGGCGCTGCGTGCCCGCGTCAAGTCGAGCAACGAGCTGGTGCTGCTGGGCTCCACCTTCGGCCGCCACGGCAAGAAGGCCGACGCCGACGACATGAAGGTGCTGGACAGTGCTGCGCCCAACACGGGCGTCTATTCCAACGGCAAGCGCTTCGGCGTGGACCTGGCCTTGCGCGACAAGGCTGGCACGCCGATTGGCACGATGAACGTGGGCTACGCCTACCGCGCCGGCGAGGACACCAAGGGTCTGCTGGCCCAGGCCGTGGCGCTGCGTGATGAGATGCAGGCGCGTATCGCTGCGTCCACCGTGCCGTTGGAGGAACTCGATCCATGAAGACCGCCGCACGCGCCCTGGTGCTAGCGGTGGCTTTGCTCAGCGGAGCGGCTGCAAATGCCGCCTTGCCGACCCAGCCCGCCGCCGCCGACCTAGCCATGAATCCGCTGATGGGAGCTTGGCAGCAAGCCTCCGGTATCTCGTTGCGCTGGCAGCACGGCGGCAACGACGCCGCCATCGGCGCGCTGATGTTCGAGCTGGTGGATTTCGCGCCCATGTCGCGCGCGCCGCTGCCCATCGAGCTGGCGCCCTATGTGCATCAATTCATGGGCGACATGATGAAGGCGCCGGTGCTGGTTCGTGTGGGCAAGCGCTCAGGCAATCAGGGAGAGCAGGCCCTGCTGCTCGCGATCAACAAGCGGCCCGATTCGCCGCTGCCGTTGAACGTGCAGGCCTTCGTGCGTTTCGCGCTGAGCCCCGCGGGGCAGGCGCTGGTGGCCAGGCAGCCGGGCCTGAGCGGACTCTCGCCGGCCGAAGCCGCGCAAGAGCTGCCCAAGATCGACGCCTACCTCGCCAAGCTTGACGCTGGCATTGCGCGTTATGCCGCCCAAGCCCAGGTGCAAGGTCAGATCCGCAGCATCGGCAGCGACGGCATGAAGTCGCTGATGGAGCGCTGGATGAATGACTTCCGCGTGCTGCAGCCCGGTGTGCACCGGGGAGAGCGCTGGGAGCACCTGGGCACGCTCAACGGCTTCCACGCATTGATGGCGGGCGAGACCGATCTGGCGCCGATGGGCCGCGAACTCTGGCCCGATGAGGCTGCCAGTTATGCCAGCCTGCACGGCGGCGTCGCGCCCTTCGAGATCCGCGTGGCGCACGGCGGCTTCAACACCCAGCAGCGCACCACGGCGCAGGCGGTGTTCGTCAACCCGGCCAATCCGCTGAAGAGCATCACGATGGCGCAGCTGGCGGCCGTCTTCGGCAAGTCGCCGACGATCACGCGCTGGGGCCAGTTGAGCCTCACCGGTGAATGGGCCGACAAGCCGATCACGCTGGTCGTGCCGCCGCTGATCACGCCCAACGCGATGTCCATGCAGGCAATGGCCTTGAAGGGCGGCGCGTGGAACGCGAACGTGCATGCGGGCACCGTGGCCGAGACGGCCAAGGCGCTCGCGGCTGACACATCCGCGATCGGCTTCGGAGGTTTCGAGGACGCGCCCGGGCTCAAGACCCTGGCCGTCGTGCCCGAGTCCGGCGGCGCGCCCGTGACGGCCAGCGGCGAGACCGTCGCTAACGGCCAATATCCACTGACCCGCTACATGTACATCCGCCTGCAACGCGCGCCCGGCCAGCCGCTGCCCGCCACGGTGAAGGAGTTCCTGCGCTATGTGCTCAGCGCACAGGGGCAGGAGCCCATTCTCTACTCCGGCTATTTCCCGCTCACGGCGAAGGAAGTGGCCGAGGAACTCGCCAAACTTGAGTAAATAAAACAGGAGACAAAGATGAAGCTGAATCGAATCATGGGCCTGCTCGCCGCGGCCTTCATCACCGGCCCCGTGTTGGCCCAAGGCATGGTCCAGTGGGTCGTGCCCGTCACGCCCACCAATCCCAAGCAGACCGAAGAACAGGCCGAGGAAGGCCGGCAAAAGGGCCGCGAGCTGCCCGCGCCGGAAATCCTCCAGCCACGGCTCGACAGCCAGCTGCCGCACTACCAGCCGCGCAAGGACATCAAGATTTCCGGCAGCTTCAAGGGCGCCGCGTCCGACGTGCTGGTAGTGCTGGCCAACAAGTGGTTCGAAAAGTTCAAGACCTACTACCCCGAGGCCAAGCTGACGATCTCGCCGCCGTATGCCGGCAGCCTCGGTGCCATCGAGCTGATCAAGGGTGACCTGGACTTCGTCTTTGTCTCGCGAGAACTCAAGCCCGATGACGTCTCCAAGTTCAAGGCCAAGTTCAACTACGACCCGCTGAGCGTGCCGATCTCGGGTGGCTCCTACCGCCACTTCGGCGCGCTGGATGCCGTGGCCTTCTTCGCCAACAAGGCCAACCCGATCGAGCAGATCACCTATCAGCAGCTCGACGCGATCTTCTCCAGCACCCACCACCGCGGCGGCAAGGCCATCACGACCTGGGGCGAGCTGGGCGTGACCGGAGAATGGGCCAACAAGCCCATCCATCCCTATGGCCTGCGGCCCTGGAACGGCTTCGAGGAGTTTGTGCGCCAGAAGGTGCTGAGCACCGATGGCAAGCGCGGTGAGTGGCGCGATGACCTCCATTACGAGAAGCTCGTCTTCCCGATGGCCAAAGACATCGCGGCCGACCCCGAAGCCATCGGATACTCGGGCCTGGCCTACACCGACGCGCCGGTGAAGGTGATCGCCCTGGTCGAGAAGGCCGGCGATGCGCCCAAAGCCGCCACCTACGAGAACGTCGCTTCGGCCACCTACCCGCTGAGCCGCCTGACCTACTTCAACACCAACAAGGTGCCCGGCAAGCCGCTCAACCCCGCGCTGGAAGAGTTCCTCAAGTTCGTGCTGAGCCAGGAAGGCCAGCAGGTGGTGCTGGACCATGCGCGCTACATGCCGCTGCGTTCCGGCCAGGCCGACTCGGCCCGCGCCCTGCTCGCACCTTGACTGCACTTTTTTGACTTGTCCTTCGGGCCGCCTTTGGGTGGCCCTTTTTTCTTGTGTGGCGCGATGCGGGTAAGCCTGAGCATTTATGAAGAAACATTCAGAAGCGCTTTAGCGAGCGTTCAGACACGCCGCCTAACCTTGGTTCCAAGGAAGAAAAGAAAAATGGGCAACTCGACCCGAAGCAACAATCAATCCCTGGAGACAACATGAATTGCAAGGCAAAGACGACCCTGGCGCTGGCGCTCACGCTGGCCTTTCCGCTGGCCCACGCGCAGCAGCAAGCCACGCCGCCCGCCGCGGAAGACAGCGCACCGAGCAAGGTGCAGTCAGATGACCCGGCCAAGCAGTCGCTGCCGATGACCAGGGAAGTCGCCTCGGGCGCGGCGCTGGCGCAATCGCAAGACGGCTACTCGGAGGCGATCAAGAACGTCTCCGGCGTGATGGCCACCAACTCCTCCGGCAGCTCGAACGACTCCTTCGCCATCCGCGGCATTAAGCTCAACCTGTTCTCCAACTACCGGCTCGACGGCGGCCTGCCCGTCACCGGCGTGATCACCAACCCGATCGAGAACAAGTCGCGCGTGGAAACGCTCAAGGGCGCCAACGCGCTGATGTTCGGTGTGGCCAGCCCGGCCGGCATCATCAACTTCATCTCCAAGCGCGCCGGCCCCAAGGACGTGACCAGTTTCGGCGTGGCCGGCAATGCCTTCGGCCAGATCGGCGCCTCGGTGGACATCGGCCGCCGCATCGGCGAGCGCAAGGAACTGGGCATCCGCTTCAATGCCTCGGACACGCACCTTGAGAACGGCGTGCGCGGCATGGGCGGCAAGGGCAAGTTCGCCAGTATCGGCGTCGACTTCCACCCGACCGACCGCCTGACCTTCCAGCTCGACTACGAGTACTACGACCGCGACGTCCCCGAGCAGGCCGGCATCTCGCTGCTGCCCGTGCCCAAGGGCGGCACCGTGGTGCCGCTGACCAAGGTACCGGATCCGCGCAAGCTGCTGTCGGGCCGCTGGGACGAGTACACGCCCAAGACGCAGAACACCCAGGTGCGTGCCGACTACCAGCTCAACCAGGATTGGAAGATCTTCGCCCAGGCCGGCTATTCGGAGTCTTCGCGCCATCGCACCACCGTGCGAATTGGCGGTTATGACATCGTCACCGGCGCCGGCGGCACGGTGTCCATCCAGCCCGTCACCAACCACTACCGCAATGTGTTCGGCCGCACCGAGCTGCTGGGCCACTTCGACACCTGGGGCATCACGCATGACCTGACCGTGGGCGTCTCCAGCTCCGAGCGCTTCTCGGCCACCAGCGACGTGCAGAACATCACCCTGCCGCAGAAGCAGAACATCTACGACCCGATCGAGCTGCTCGCCCCGGTCTACACCAAGCCCGGCACGGCCAACCCGATCCAGGACAGCAAGGACACCGACCTCTACACCTACGACACGGTCGGCATCACCAAGCAGTTCAAGCTGCTGCTGGGCGTGCGCACGGTCAAAGACACCGAGGTCACGGGCACGCGCTCCAGCACCAGCCACGTCACGTCTCCGGCCTATGGCGGCCTCTACGACATCACGCCCACGACGACGGTCTTCGCCAGCTATATGGAAGGCCTGGAAGCCGGCGGCACGGCGCCCGCCAACGCCGCCAACGCCAACGTGACCCTGGCGCCGGTCGTCTCCAAGCAGAAGGAACTGGGCATCCGCGATTCGAGCCTGCGCGGCCTCTCGCTGAGCGCCTCGTACTTCGACATCACGCGCGGCAATGCGGTGACCGACCCGGTCTCCAACATCTTCGAGTACAGCGGCGACCTCTCGTACAAGGGCATCGAGACCACGATCAACTACGAGATCCTGCGTGGCCTGCGCTGGAACGCCGCCGTGCTGCGCATGAAGGCCGTGCAGAACTCACCCGTGCAGCCGCTGATCGACGGCCGCGTGCCCGAGAACACGCCCAAGTGGAACGGCAATATGGGCCTGTCGTATGACGTGGCCGCCGTTCCGGGCCTGAGCGTGAAGGGCGGCTTCAAGGCCATCTCGGCCCGCCCGATCAACCCGCAAGACCAGGGCACGATCCCGGGCTATGTGCTGTACGACGCCGGCTTCAGCTACGGCACGCGCATCGACGGCCACCGCGCGAGCTTCCAGGTCGCCATCGACAACCTGGCCAACAAGCGCTACTGGAACTCCGTGCAGACCGGCACCTACGGCATCGGCATGGACCGGAACATCAAGTTCAACGCGAAGTTCGACTATTGATTTCGGCGGGGCGGGGAGCCTCGTCGAATCAGCGTCCGCAGTCACTTTTTTTCAATCGGAGACATCATGAAGAACACCGTCGTTCTGGCCGCTGCATGCGCGGCGATCTTCGCGGCCCTGCCCGCCCAAGCCCTCAAGTACGCGGAGCCCGAGCATTCACTCAAGGCCGATCCAAGCATCCCGAAGTGGAAGCCGGGCGTGGTTGAAAGCGTACCCGAGGAAGAGCTGACCGTCGTCGGCGCGGACATCATGGACGAGATCATGCTGGGCTGGGCCAAGCTCTACCGCAAGCAGTACCCGCGCCTCTCCGTCACGCTTGATCTGCGCGCATCCGGCGCCGGCGGCCCTGGCTTGGCTTCAGGTGCGGGCATGCTCGCACCAGTGGGCCGCGAGATGTTCCCCGCCGAGCGCAAGCTCTTCGTCGACAAGTTCGGCTACGAGCCGCTGGAGATCAAGGTCGCCACCGGCAGCGTCGGCTCGCTGGGCAAGACGGCCAGCAGCATCATCCTGGTGGACAAGGCCAACCCGCTCGACTGCCTGAGCCTGCCGCAGCTCGACGCCATCTACTCCAAGACCCGCAAGCTCGGCTACAAGGAAGTGAACACCTGGGGCGACCTGGGCCTGACCGGCGACTGGGCCGCGCGGCCCATCCACCTGTATGGCCTGAAGGCCGTCAACGGCATCGAGCAGTACTTCAAGGCCGTGGCGATGGACAACGGCGAGTACAAGGAC
>FSVW01000369.1_pt1 | contig 11845 bp, 9 predicted proteins | sample 1637551 | NCBI WGS metagenome assembly FSVW01 (sample SAMEA3914814, study PRJEB12502) | metagenome | biome: forest; material: soil | place: USA | collected 2011-09-16 | depth 0.1 m | reverse complement strand
GCCTTCAGATCGGTAACGGCGGCAAAGTGGTCGGTGTACGGCGTGATGCCGTAGCCGCGCTCCAGGGCGTTGCCGAGCAGGCTGCAAGACGGACCTGCGCCGGTGACGGGGACGAGAAAGTCATGTCCTCCGGCGTCAAGGAAATCAGCAAGTTGCTGCTGCGTGACGCCCGGCTCAACGGTGACGACGCCCAGTTCGGCGTCAAAGTGGAGGATCCGGTTGAGGCCTGACAGGTCCAGGATTGCACAGTCCTCGGTGACAGGCAGGCTGGTTCCGTAGCCCCAGTTGTTCCCCGTGCTTATGGGGTGCACGGGTGCGCCGTGCTGATGTGCAATCCGAATGATTTCTAAAACTTGATCCGCATTGGCTGGGCGCAAGGCAAAGGGGATGCGACGTTTCGCGCCCGAAGTGTCAAAGCCGTAGCGCTGCTGTGCAGCGTCAGCGTCAAGTACTCCTCCTGGCCCCAACAGACGGATCCAGTGAGGCGAGGCAAGGGCAAGGGCTTGTTGCATGAGGGCTCGGGTCGTGGCGTATTGATCGAAATCTACGGAATGAGTGATGTGGCTTGGACACGTCGCTCGTCTCACCATATGGCATCATTGCCATTGCTGTCGAGATGTGCGAAGCGCTGGCGCTCAAGGTGTTGCAAGCGGGCCGCGTCGACAAAACTCCAACAAGTCAAACAGTTGATTGCCGTGCGCTGTGCATCGCCAGCGCTATTCAAGTCAAGCTCGAAGGGGATTTCATTGAAAACATTGCTCAATCGGTTTGGCTGGCTGGCTCGTGCCGCCTATCTTGTTGGATTGTCAATTCTGGCGGCTTGTTCAACGACCGGCTCCCTGCCGCGCGCGCCTGCTACGACCGGTGCCGCCGACTACAACTACATCGTCGGCGCCGGCGATTCGCTGAACATTATTGTGTGGCGCAATCCCGAGCTATCAATGGTCGTTCCCGTACGTCCCGACGGCAAGATTTCGACACCACTGATCGACGACCTGGTGGCCCAGGGCAAGAACTCGGTCGAGATTGCCAGGGACATCGAGAAACAACTCGGCAAGTACGTGCGCGACCCGGTCGTGACCGTGATCGTTACCAGCTACGTCGGTCCGTACAGTGAGCAGATTCGCGTCGTGGGCGAGGCCGCCAAGCCGCAATTCCTGCCCTACAAGCAGAAGATGACCCTGCTCGACGTCATGATTGCAGTGGGAGGCTTGACCGACTTTGCCGCCGGAAACAGCGCGACGATCTTGCGGACGGCGGAAGGCAGTGACAAGCAATATGCCGTTCGTTTGAAGGATCTGCTCAAGCGAGGCGACATATCGGCCAATATTGAAATGCGTCCGGGCGACATTCTGATCATTCCGCAAAGTTTCTTCTGAGCATGCGCCGAGCATCGTCGGTTTGACTTGAGAGTTCTCCAGACATGGATCATGTGATCGCCCAGGTCTTGGCTATCGCCAAGCGCAGTTGGAAATATCGATGGACCGGTGTCGGTGTGGCGTGGCTTGCCGGCCTGATTGGTGCCGTGGTGGTGTTTGCCATTCCGGATCGATACGAGGCCAGCGCACGCATCTATGTCGATACGCAGTCGATGCTCAAGCCGTTGATGGCTGGCTTGGCTGTGCAGCCCAATGTGGAGCAGCAGGTGGGCATGCTGAGCAAGACGCTGATCAGCCGTCCGAATGTCGAGAAACTGATCCGCATGGCTGATGTGGACCTCAAGAGTCCATCCAGGGCGGACCAGGAGTCTCTGATCGATCAGGTCATGCGTAATTTGTCTATCCAGAGTACTGCGCGAGACAACCTCTACACGCTGGCCTACCGTGATACGCAGCCCGAGGTCGCCAAGCGAGTGGTGCAGGCCATGGTCTCGGTGTTTGTCGAGTCGAGCCTGAGCGGGTCGCGCAAGGATCAGGCGACAGCGACCACCTTCATCAACGAACAGATCAAGACCTATGAGGCGAAGTTGGAAGAGGCGGAAAATCGCCTGAAGGAATTCCGACTGCGTCACATTGAAAATATCGCAGGCGATGGCAAGGACAGCGCTGCGCGTATCAGCGAACTCAGTGCCCAATTGGAGCGCGCGCGACTTGAGTACCGCGAAGCTGTGAACGCACGCGATGCTGCGAAGACTCAGATGGAAGGGCTGCGTTCAAATGCCACCACTCCGGCCAGCGGCGGCGGAGCAACCAACGTTCTGCAAAGTGTTTTGCAGGAGTCGGCGCAGGATTTGGCGACTCCGGAAATAGATGCTCGCCTCACAACGCAGCGAACAAATCTCGATGCGCTTTTGCAGCGCTATACCGATCAGCATCCAGACGTCGTTACCACCCGCAAACTGATCAAAGATCTGGAAGAGCAGAAGCGCAAGGAAGTGGTAGAGCTTCGCAAGCGAAATCTTGCAATGCCAGTCCTGGCGGGAGGGGCGAACCCTGCGGCGCAGGAAATTGCGCGTTTGTTGGCAGGTGCGGAAGTTCAGGTCGCGGCCTTGCGTGCGCGAGTTGACGAATACCAGTCGCGTTACGGTCAGGCGCTTGCAGCCTTGAAGACTGCGCCGCAGCTGGAGGCCGAGGCCTCGCAACTGAACCGGGATTACGCCATCAACAAGAAGAATTACGAGGACCTGGTTTCGCGGCGGGAGTCGGCCTCCATCTCCGGAGATTTGGATGGTGCAGCTGGTATCGCAGATTTCAGGCTGATCGATCCGCCGCGTGCGTCAAGCAATCCGGTGGCACCGAATCGATTGCTGTTTATGGCCGGTGTGATGCTTGCGTCTTTGTTGGCCGGCCTGTTTGCCGCTTTCGCAGCCAGCCAGTTGCGGCCCGTATTTCATGACGCCACCGAATTGCGTATCCGGCTCGAACTGCCGATTCTGGGCGTTGTGTCGCGTCTGGTGACGGACGCAGATCGGCGTCGGAACCGAATCGATTTATACCGTTTCGGCGCGGCTTCCGGCAGCCTCATCGTGCTCTTTGTACTGGGTCTTTCCGTCATGGCGTTTTTGCAGAATCAGCAGGTGAATTGAGATGAGCAGCCTGATCGAGCAAGCGGCCCGAAGACTCGAGCAATTGCGCCAGGCCGGCGTCGAACTGCCTGGCGATCACGTGGCGGTGGAGTTGGGCGTCAGGTCCGAGGCTGCAGCAGCAGCCTTGGCAGCCGTGGTCGAGGAGCCGAAGAACCTTTCAAAACGGGTGGATCTCGATCTCGAAGCGCTGCTGGCGCAGGGATTCCTGACGCCGAACGCACCGCGCGCGCAGATATCGGACCAGTACCGCGTGATCAAGCGTCCGCTGATCAAAAATGCCATGGGCAAGGGTGCCGCGATCCTCAATCATGCGAACTTGATCATGATCACCAGCGCTCTGGCAGGTGAGGGCAAGAGCTTCACTTCGCTGAACCTGGCGCTGAGCATCGCGGCGGAAATGGACAACACCGTGATGCTGGTCGATGCGGACGTCGCGCGTCCTTCGGTGCTGCGAATGCTGGGGCTGCCAGCGGGGCCGGGGCTGCTCGACGTGCTGCAGGGCGCCGTCGACATGAGTGACGTACTGCTTCGCACCAATGTCGACAAGCTGACGCTGCTGCCCAGCGGCACGCCGCAGGCGCGTGCCACCGAATTGCTGGCCAGCGATGCCATGAGTGCAACGCTTGATGACATGGCGCGCCGCTACCCGGACCGCATCATCATCTTCGACTCGCCACCGCTGCTGCTTACCACCGAGTCGCGCGTGCTCGCCTCGCACATGGGGCAGATCGTCGTGGTTGTCCACGCCGAGAAAACCCCGCAAAGCGCCGTCCAGCAGGCGCTGGCGACGATCGAGAGCTGCCCGCTCAAGATGATGCTGCTGAACCAGACCACGACGTCCTCCTCCGGCGGATATGGCTACGGCTATCGATATGGCTATGGCTATGGCTACGGGTATGCGGATGAAGCAGCCAAGAGCTGAGTTCCGCCCCCCGCCCTCCCGCACAGGCCCGTGTGTGGCTGGCCAGATCCTGCTGAGCCTGCTGCCCCTGGCTGTCGGCACGGCATGGGCGCAGGATCAGGGGAGTGGCGTGTCGCGAGGCCTGGTGATCAAGCCGCGGATCAGCCTGTCGGAAAGCTATACCGACAACAATCTGCTCACCAGTTTACAGCGCGATGCCACGCTCATTTCAGTGCTGGCGCCTGGTGTTTCCGTCATTGCGCGCGGCGGTAGCGTCACTGGGACGCTGGATTACTCCTTGAGCGGCATTGGCTATCTCAAAAGCCAACAACCGGATCGTTTTCAGCAGAATTTGAGTGCGCAGGGGCACGCGAATCTGGTGTCGCAGGTCTTCTTCATCGATGCGCAGGCGAGTATTTCGCAGCAGAACGGTACGGCCGCAGGGCCGCTGTCTGCAGATTCGAACTTGGGCTATCAGAATCGTTACGAGGTGCAGACGCTGTCCGTGACACCAACGCTGCGCGGACACATCGGCAATCTGGCGTCGCTCGAATTGCGCGGAACCGTCGCGGGCACCAATACGGTGGACTCGATGGTGGGCGACAGTCGGCAACTCAACGGCAGTCTTCGCTTTGACAGCCTGAATGCAGGGCGCCTGCGCAGTTGGGCCTTGGTCTCCACCAGCAAATCGCATTTCAAGACAAATACGGCGGACAGCGAAGACACGCAGGGCATGCTGGGACTGCGGTATCAGCCCGACGTCGATTTTTTTGCCACTGTCAATGGGGGAACGGAGCGCAGCAACTATGAGCATGGCGCGGGGCAATTCGACACGGCGGCCACCTATGGCGCCTCGCTCTCGTGGACTCCGTCGCGTCGTACCAGCGCAAATCTGGACTGGCAGCATCACAGCTACGGCGACTCCCATAGCGTGTATGTTGAGCATCGCATGGCACGCTCCGTCTGGCGCTACAGCGACTCCATGTCCATCACCCAGGCGTCTCAGCTCAACACCTCGAGCCAGGGTAGCTATTACGACCTGTGGTTTCAGCTCTATGCATCCCTGGTTCCCGATCCTGTCCAGCGCGATGCTTTCGTTCGCAACCTGCTGCTCAATTACGGCCTGAATCAGAACTCGCAGATTCTGGTCGGGTTCCTCAGCAACGTGCCTTTGATGTCACGCAATCGCCAGGCCGCGGTATCGCTGGAAGGTTTGCGCACCACGCTCATGGCCTCGTTTGGGCAGAGTATCTCGCAGCAGCTCGGCAACAATGGCCAGGCCGCCGGCGATCTGGCGAACTTTGGCCAGATCAATCAGCGAATTTTCTCGATCAATGTGGCGCATCGGGCCAGTCCGGTGAGCAGTCTGAATCTGAGCTACTCCCAGACCCACAGCGGGGGGCAGGGCGCGACGATATTTGCCGGCGCCAACACCTTGCACAGCATCACCGCAAGCTGCAGCTATCGCTTGGGGCCGTCGAGTTCCCTTTCCCTGTCCGGACATCATTCCCAGGAAGTGGGCAGCAATCCTTATCGCGAAAATGGCCTCGCGGCCACCTTCGTGCAGAACTTCTAGGCGGCCCGACCAACATGTATGAATCGTTCTACGGCCTCAGCAGCAAGCCATTCCAGCTGAGCCCGGATCCGAACTTCTATTTCGGCAGCAAGCAGCATCGCCGCGCGAAGGCGTACCTGGATTACGGCGTGCTGCGCAACGACGGCTTCATCGTCATCACCGGCGAGATTGGTGCCGGCAAGACGACGCTGCTGCGCGGCCTGCTCGACAGCCTCAACCGCAGCAACGTGGTGATCGGCAATCTGGTGACCACGCAGCTCGACGCCGATGACACCCTGCGCATGGTGTGCGCGGCGTTTGGCGTGCGTGTCAAAGAGCTGGCCAAATCTGAGCTGCTGATGACGCTCGAAGCCTTCCTCGTGAGCCAGACGGCGCAGGGGAAGCGCTGTCTGCTGATCGTCGATGAGGCGCAGAACCTGACCCCGCGCGCGGTTGAGGAATTGCGCATGCTGTCGAACTTCCAGTTCAACAACCAGTCGCTGCTGCAAACGTTCCTGGTGGGGCAACCTGAGTTTCGCGCCATCCTGCAAAGCGCCGAGATGGAGCAGTTCCGTCAGCGTGTGGCGGCCACCTGCCACATTGGCCCGCTCGACGAGGACGAGACCCGCGCCTACATCGAGCACCGCCTCAAATGCGCGGGCTCGACAGGCAAGCCAACCTTCGAACCCGAAGCCTTCATCAGCATCCACAAGGCCAGCGGCGGCATTCCGCGGCGCATCAACACACTGTGCGACCGGCTGCTACTGCTGGGCTTCATGGCCGAACGCACGCTGCTGACGCTGGCCGACGTGGGCGAGGTGCTCAACGACATTGCGCAGGAATCGATGGTGCCCAAGGGGCCGATCACCCATGTCGATATCGACACGGGCAGCGGTGCGCTGGTCGAGCTGGAGCGGCTCGACATGGCCCGCCTGCGCCTCAACGGCCATGCCGCCGATGGCTTGAGCAGCGAGCTCAGCGCGCTCAACGAGCGCCAGTACGCCGATCGCCTGGCGCGCCTGGAGGGCAGCCTGCATCGTCTCGAGAACATCAATCTCAAGACGCTGGACCTGCTGCAAAAGCTGATCACCGCAGCCAAGACGGACTGAAGGAAGGCACCATGCTGATGCCAACCCAGTCACCCGTCTTGCGCAATGCCATGACCATCGACGTGGAAGACTATTTCCAGGTCTCGGCCTTCGCGCCCTACATCGACCGAGCCGACTGGGACTCGCGCGAGTGCCGCGTCGAACGCAATGTCGAGGCCATCCTCGCCTTGCTGGCCGAGCAGCGCACCCAGGCTACCTTCTTCACGCTGGGCTGGATTGCCGAGCGTTATCCGCAACTGGTCCGCACCATCGTCGCGCAAGGCCATGAACTCGCCAGCCACGGCTATGGCCACCAGCGGGCCAGCGACCTGTCGCGCGAAGCTTTCGCCGACGATGTCGGCCGCGCCAAGAAGCTGCTGGAAGACATTGGCGGCGTGCCCGTGCAGGGCTATCGTGCGCCGAGTTTTTCCATCGGCACCGGCAATCTCTGGGCCTTCGACGTGCTGCAGGAAGCCGGTTACCGCTACAGCTCAAGCGTCTACCCGATCGCGCACGACCACTACGGCATGCCGGACTCGCCACGCTTCGCCTATCCGGTGCGCGAGGGTCTGCTCGAAGTGCCGGTCACGACCCTGCGCCTGCTCAATCGCAACCTGCCTTCCAGCGGCGGCGGCTATTTCCGGCTGCTGCCCTATGCCCTGTCGCGCTGGATGATTCGCCAGGTGAACGCGCGCGACCAGCAGTCGGCCGTGTTCTATTTCCACCCCTGGGAAATCGACCCCGGCCAGCCGCGCGTGCCCGGCATCGACGGCAAGACACGCTTCCGCCATTACGTGAACATCTCGCGTACGCATGATCGGATCAGGCAATTGCTGAGTGATTTTTCCTGGGGCCGCATGGACCAGATCTTCCTCGGGCGCGGCGCCTGCGCCACCGTCTGATGAAGACCGACCTCGCCATCAAGCGCCTCGCGGCGCATGAAACCGCTGTTGCCCAAGCCTGGGATGCCTTTGTGCTGGCCTGTCCCAGCGCCACCTTCTTCCATCGCGCCGCATGGCTGGCACTGATCGAACAGCAGTTCGGCCATCGCGGCTACTTCCTGTACGCGGAACGCGCGGGCCAGATCGTCGGCGTGCTGCCGCTGGCCCAGGTCAAGAGCCTGCTGTTCGGGCATTCACTGGTGGGCCTGCCCTTTGGCGTCTACGGTGGCGTGGCCGCCGGCGATGAAGAAGCAGCCCTGGCGCTGGAGCAGGAGGCGCAGCGCATCGCGCAGGAAATCGGTGCCGAGCATCTGGAACTGCGCAATGTCTCGGCACGCCATGCCGACTGGCCCCACCAGGACCTCTACGTCACCTTCCGCAAGGAAATCCTGCCCGAGGAAGAGGCCAATATGCTGGCCATCCCGCGCAAGCAGCGGGCGATGGTTCGCAAGGGCATCAAGAACGGCCTGGCGTCGCAGATCGACGCCAACGTCGAGCGCTTCTTCAAGCTCTATGCCGACAACGTCCATCGCCATGGCACGCCGGCCATGCCCAAGCGCTACTTCGCGGCGCTGCTCAAGGCCTTCGGGCCGGATGCCGAAGTGCTGACCGTCTGCGGACCCGATGGCCAGGCTCTTTCCAGCGTGCTGAGCTTCTATTTCCGCGACGAATGCCTGCCGTACTACGCGGGCGACGATGAATCGGCGCGCGACCTCGCGGCCAACGATTTCAAATATTGGGAGCTGATGCGTCGCGCCTGCGGGCGCGGTCTCAAGCTCTTCGACTACGGCCGCAGCAAGCAGGGCACGGGCTCCTACGCGTTCAAGAAGAACTGGGGTTTCGAACCGACGCCGCTGCACTACGAGTACTGCCTCTACAAGCGCGACGCCGTACCCCAGAACAATCCGAACAATCCGAAATACCAATTGATGATCAAGACCTGGCGTCGCCTGCCCATCAGCGTGGCGAACTGGCTCGGGCCCTTCATCGTGCGCAATCTGGGCTAGGGCCGTGGCCAACATCCTCTACCTGGTCCATCGCCTGCCTTATCCGCCCAACAAGGGCGACAAGGTGCGCTCCTACCATCTGCTCAAGCATCTGGCGGCGCGGCATCGGGTCTATCTGGCCACCTTCGTGGACGACCCCGACGATTGGCAGCATGTAGACCATCTCAAGACCCTGTGCGCGGAAGTCCAGGCTGTCAGCCTGCAGCCGCGCAGCGCCCGGCTGCTGTCGCTGCGTGGTCTGCTCAGCGGCGAGGCGCTCAGCCTGCCGTATTACCGGTCTGCCGCGATGCACTCGTGGGTCCGCGCGCTGGTCCAGCGGGTGCCGCTGGACGCCTCGGTCGTGTTCTCAAGCACCATGGCGCAGTACGCCGTGCCGCTCACATCGCTGCCGATGCTGGTCGACTTCGTGGACGTGGATTCCGCCAAGTGGGGCGACTATGCCAAGGCGCATGCCTGGCCGCTGTCCTGGCTGTACGCACGGGAAGGGCGCGAACTGCTGGCCTACGAGCAAGACGTGGCCGCGCGCGCGCGCAGCTCCTTCTTCGTCACCGACAAGGAGGTGGCCTTGTTCCGCAGCCTTTCCCCGCAGTTGCGGGCGCCGGTCGAAGCCCTTTGCAACGGCGTCGATGCACAGTATTTCTCGCCCGACGCCGAGCGCGAATCGCCATTCCCGGCGAGGCAGATCCCGCTGGTCTTTACCGGCGCGATGGATTACTGGCCCAATGCCGATGCGGTGATCTGGTTCGTGGACGAAGTCCTGCCTGCGCTGCGCAAGGAATTCCCGGCGCTGCACTTTCACATCGTCGGTCGCAGCCCGACGCCGGCCGTGCAGAAGCTGGCAGGGGAGGGTGTCAGCGTGACGGGCACGGTGCCTGACGTGCGGCCCTATCTGCAGCACGCCGCGGCCGTGGTGGCGCCGCTGCGCCTGGCGCGCGGCATCCAGAACAAGATTCTCGAGGCCATGGCGATGGCGCGCCCGGTGGTTGCGGCGCGCAGCTGCGTGCAGGGCGTGTCGGATGACGCGAATGCGGCGGGTGCGGCAGCCGAGGCGGCCTTGCTGCCGGCCGACACGGCAGCGGACTATCTGCAATTGCTGGCCGGCCTGCTGCGCGACGACGAACGCGCCGCGCGGACGGGCCTGGCAGCGCGCGCGCGCGTGCTGGAGCGCTTCAGCTGGAGCGCGCACCTTGCCGGCATCGATCGCCATCTCGATGCCATTGTTGGAGTACAGGCATGACGCTGAACATCCCGCCGGCCTGGCGTCGAGCCTTGCCTGCTTTCCTGCTGGTCCTGCTGGCCGTGCTCCTGCTGTTCGGGCGCACCGGCCTCGCCATGGTCGAGATCTGGGATCGTTCGGGAACCTTTGCCCATGCCTTCGTGGTGCCGCCCATATCGCTGTGGCTGATCTGGCGGCAACGGGCGCAACTGGCCCTGATGGCGCCGCGTGCCTCGTGGCTTGCGCTGCCGCTCATGGCCATGGCCGCCTTCGGCTGGCTGCTCGGCGACCTGGTGGCCGTCAACTCCGTCACCCAGCTGGCATTCACCGCCATGATCGTGCTGTGCGTGCCGCTGCTGCTGGGCTGGTCGGTGACGAGGGTGCTGGTCTTCCCGCTGGCCTTCCTGTTCTTCTGCGTCCCGATCGGCGAATTCATGATGCCGCAGATGATGGAGTGGACGGCCGATTTCACCGTGCTGGCCGTGCGTCTGTCCGGCGTGCCGGTCTATCGGGAAGGGCTGAGCTTCGTCATTCCAAGCGGCACCTGGTCGGTCGTCGAAGCCTGCAGCGGCATCCGCTACCTGATCGCCTCGGTGATGGTGGGGACGCTGTTCGCCTACCTCAACTACCGCTCGCTCAAGCGCAGGTTGATCTTCACGGGCGTCTCCTTCGTGCTGCCCCTGGTGGCGAACTGGCTGCGGGCATACATGATCGTCATGCTGGGTCATCTGTCGGGAAACAAGATCGCCACGGGCGTCGATCACCTGATCTACGGCTGGGTCTTCTTCGGCATCGTCATGCTGGCGTTGTTCATGATCGGCATGCGCTGGGCCGAGCCTGACCTGCCCCTGCCCGAACCGTCGCTCAAGGCCGATGTGAGGACGGGAACCGGTTCAGCCGCCGTGGCTTTCGTCGCCCTGCTGCTCTTGCTTTCGCCGCGCCTGATCACGCGGCAGCTCGTGGCTGCCGATGCCGACCGTGCGGCCTTGCCCATGCTCAGCACGCCCGACCTGTCCGCGCGGGACTGGCGGCCCGTCCTGTCGCCGGACGCCGACCTGAAGCCGCACTTCGAGCAGCCGCGGGCGGAACTGCAAGCCAGCTACGCCCAGCCTGGTGGCGCCGCAGTAGGGCTCTATCTTGCGTACTACCGTCATCAGGACTACACCAGCAAGCTGGTCAGTTCGAACAACGTGCTGGTTCGCGCCGACGACAAGAAATGGCGATCGACGAATGCCAGCGCAACGGAGCTGGAAGTTGGCAATCAGCTCCTTTCCTGGCGCACAGCCCAGTTGCGTGCGACCGACTTGAGTCAACTAGCGGGTGATCGGCAGTTGCTCGCCTGGCAGATTTACTGGGTCGCCGGACACTGGACCCGCAGCGATACGCTGGCCAAGCTCTACGCCCTGCAATCCCGTCTGATGGGCGCAGGCGACGATTCGGCGGTGCTGGTGTTGTACGCAGACAGCGCCCAGGGCGGCGAACCGTTGCTGCGGCGCTTCGCCGAAGAGAACTTTGTCCCGATCACCGCGTGGTTGAGCGGGATCCGCCACGCGGATGTCGGTAGCGCTCAGGGAAAATGAGCGAAATTCAATTGGGAGCGTGGACATGACGACGACGGTCGCAGTGATCGGCCTGGGCTACGTAGGCCTGCCGCTGGTGGTGGAGTTTGGCAAGCAGGTGCGCACCATCGGTTTTGATATCGCCGAGAGCAAGGTGCAGGCCTGCCAGAGCGGGACCGATCCCTCGCGCGAGCTGACGGACGAACAGGTGCAAGCGGCCAAGCTCGCGGTCTACACCTCGGACGCCACCCTGCTGCGCGAGGCCGACTGCATCATCGTGGCCGTGCCCACGCCGGTCGACAACGCGCACGCACCGGACTTCCGCCCACTGATCGGCTCCAGCACCAGCGTCGGCCGCAACCTCAAGAAGGGCGCGGTGGTCATCTACGAGAGCACGGTCTATCCCGGCGCCACCGAAGAAGTCTGCATCCCCATCCTCGAGCGCGAATCCGGTCTCAAGTGGAAGCAGGATTTCTTCGTCGGCTACAGCCCCGAGCGCATCAACCCGGGCGACAAGGAACACACGCTGACCAAGATCCTCAAGATCGTCTCG
>FSVW01001171.1_pt1 | contig 11847 bp, 10 predicted proteins | sample 1637551 | NCBI WGS metagenome assembly FSVW01 (sample SAMEA3914814, study PRJEB12502) | metagenome | biome: forest; material: soil | place: USA | collected 2011-09-16 | depth 0.1 m | reverse complement strand
TCATCGTCGGCCGCATGGCCATCCAGGCAGCCGAACAGATGTTCGACACCGGTGGCGGTTCGGCAACGGCGCGCAAGTACGACTTCGACCGCCACTGGCGCAACATCCGCACGATCCTGAACCACAACCCGATCAAGCTGAGGGCACGGGTGATCGGGGACTATGTGCTGAATGGCGTGCGGGCGGACTTTGATGAGGGGCGGGTGTTCTAGCCGTCACCGTCTCGGCGGGCCAGGCTGACCGCCACGGGATGGCGGTGCAGATGGTCGATGAAGGCACGCAGCTTGGGCAGCACCTGGCGGCGGCCCGAGTGATAGAGGAAGACGCCGGGTGTCGTGGATGCGTAGCTGCCCAGCACTTCCTCGAGCCTCCCCGCCACGATATCGGCGACGGCGATCGGCTCGGGCACCTGGGCCAGGCCGACGCCGCCGAGCGCGGCACCGAGCATCGTCGGGAAGTCGTTGACGACCACCGGTCCCTTCACCACCAGTTCGACTGCCCGCCCGCCGTCTTCCACCCGCCAGGGCGCGAGCGCGCCGCTTGATCGTCGCATCCGCACGCAGGCATGGGCGTGAAGGTCTTCAGGAACTTCGGGCCTGCCGCAGCGGTCGAGGTAGATGGGGCTGGCGACGATCGCGTAGCGCAAGGGCGGCGTCAGGCGAACGACGGTCATGTCGGCCGCGATGAACTCGCCAAGGCGGATGCCGGCGTCGAAACCATCCCTGGCCAGGTCGACAAGCTCTTCGCTGGCGACGATCTCGACCACCACCTCGGGGCAGGCCTGCGCGAACGAGGCGAGCAGCGGCTGCAGCAGCAGTGGCACCACGGACCGCGGCGCCGCGAGCCGGAGCAGCCCGGAGGGTTTCTGCGCCAATCCGCGAGCCGCATCGCCGGCCGCCAGCATCTCGTCGAAAGCCGGCCGCGCGCGTTCCAGAAAATGCTCGCCGGCTTCGGTCAGGCCAACGTTGCGCGTCGTACGCGTGAACAGCGCGACCCCGACTCGAGCCTCCAGGCTTCGAATGGTCTGGCTGACCGCCGACGGCGTGATGCCGAGGTCATCGGCCGCCTGTCGAAAGCTGCGGCGCTCGGCCACGCGCAGGAAGGCCTCCACGCCTTCGAGCGCGCCCCGCGCCACTGTGTAGTTCGGCTTCATGGTTCGTGAAGATTGTGCCCGCTTATCGCCAGGGCGAGGCCCGTCTATCCTGGCTGCGAAAGGGTAGCCATCATGTCTCCAGAAATCTTGTTCCAGACCCATCTCGTGCTGGGCTATGTCGCGTGGCTTTTGTGTTTCGGCGCCTACCTCTGGCCGAGGCTCAAGGCGATGAATCACTTCGACGCGCAGCGCGCCATCGCCACGCTGCACAGCTTCCGCTTCTTCGGCCTCGTCTTCGTCCTGCCTGGCGTGGTCGGGCCGGGTCTGCCTGGCAGCTTCTCAACTTTTGCGGCGTACGGCGACTTCGCGACCGCAGCGCTGGCCTTGCTCGCACTGCTGGCCGCGAGGGTGCGTCCGCTGTTCTGGCTGTTCGTCGTGATGTTCAACCTGCTTGGCGCCACCGACTTGGTGTTCGACTACTACCACGCCGTCCGGGCCGGCCTCCCCGCCGTCGCGGGGGCCTTGGGTGCTGCGTACGCGATCCCGATCCTCTACGTGCCGCTGCTGATGATCACCCACGTCGCCTCGTTCCATCTGCTCGTGCGTCGCCAGGCGAGCCTGGCGCCTCGCTTGTCTGCGAGTTGAATACTGAGGACCGTGGGGCAACGCGAAGCCGGCTTAACGTTGAGCTTCCTCGGGCACCAGATGCGCGCGCAAGGCGATGGCCAGCGGGTAGATGGCCAGCGCCGGTCACTTCGTTCAGGGAAGCTGGCGGGTCGGCCGGAACACGATCTCGTTGACGTCCATGTCCTCGGGCTGGCTGATGGCGAAGCCCAGGGCTCGGGCGAAGGAATCAGCCGGGATGGCGACGCCCCGGTAGAAGTCGTCCAGCCGCGCCTTCATGTCCTGCTCGGAGGATGTGCCGGGAAGCTCGCTGACGACAGCGCCTGGCGAAATGACGGTGGTGCGGATGTTCCAGTCCTTGACCTCCTGCCGCAGGCCCTCCGACAGGGCTCTCACCGCATGCTTGGTCGCGCTGTAGACGGCACCGTTGGGCATGATCTTGTGACCGGCCGTGGACGAGACGTTCACGATCTGGCCGGACATCTGGCGCTGCATGTGTGGCAGCGCCGCTGCGATGCCGTACAGCACGCCCTTCAGGTTGACGTCGATCGTCCGGTCCCACTCCTCGACCTTCAGCCGCGCCAAGGGCGACTGCGGCATGATTCCCGCGTTGTTGACCATCACATCGATGCGCCCGAGGGTCTCGACGGCGGCCTCGACCAGCCGCCTCACGTCGCTGGCCACAGTCACATCGGTCGCAACGGCCAGCGCGCGCTGGCCTGGCGCATTCAGCTCCAGGGCCAGTTGCTGCAGACGATCGACGCGCCGCGCTCCCAGCACGAGGCGTGCGCCCTGCGCGGCCAGCAAGCGTGCGGCTGCGAGGCCGAGCCCGCTGCTCGCGCCTGTGATGACAATGACTTTCCCGTTGATGTTGTCGCTCATGGTGTTCTCTCCAGTCAATGAATGAGGCCGACTGTAGGCAGCCAACTTCCAACCTGGTAGTGGTCCCGGCATTGATCCAGCAGCAACCTGTCATTGATACTGGCCTCTGTAGATTCTTGGAAGGAAGCCCCCGATGCCGATCAACGACGTTCGCGCGATCGACCTGTTCACGAAGGCGGTGGAGCTGGGCAGCATCCGGCGCGCAGCGGCCGCTCAGGGCATCAGCGCCCAGGCGGCGAGCAAGTCGCTAGCGACGCTGGAGCAACGGCTCGGCGTGCGGCTGCTGCACCGCACGACGCGCAGCCTCTCGCTGACCGCGGAGGGCCAGCAGTTCCTGGAGGGCGCCCAGCCTGCGCTGGCGGCGCTGGAGCGCGCCATCGATCGCGTTCGCACCGCCAAGGACGAGATCGCCGGGCCCTTGCGCATCGTCGCCCCGCGGTATGGCTTCAAGCCGCTGCTGTGGCCGGTGGTCGACGAGTTCTGCCGCCTTCACTCCGCGATCGAACCGCATCTGAAGCTCGACGACCGCGTGGGCGACTGGTTGCACGACCGTGCCGACGTCGGCTTTCGCATCGGCTCGGCGCCGGAAGACGGCGTCGCCGCCCGTCGCCTCCTGCCTGTGCAGTTGATCGTCTGCGCGGCCCCTTCGTACATCGCGTCCCATGGCGCACCGACGTCGATCGAGCAACTGGCCTCGCATCGCTGCAGCGTGCTGCGGCATTCCGCCACCGGTCGCGCGCTGCCCTGGCTCCTGAAGAAGGAGGGCGAGCTGATCTCGCTCGATCTCCGTCCGTCGCTATCGACGAACGATGCCGATCTGGAGGTCGAAACCGTGTTGTCCGGCCACGCGATCGGCCTGCTGGCAAGCTTGTCGGTGGCGCCGCTGATCCGTTCGGGGCAACTGGTTCCGCTGCTGACCGCGCATGTCGCTGACCACTTGAGTCTCTACATCTACTACGGCAGCCGCGCCGGGCAGCCGTCGCGCGTTCGCTCGTTCATCGACTTCGTCGTTGAACGGCTGGGACGATCGTCGGAACACGTGCTCGGCGCCCGAGAACTGGCCCTGGCGCAGGGCAGCCAGAAGACGCGCCGCCGGGCAATGCAGCGCTAGTTGGTCTGCAGGCGCGGTCGCCGGCAGTCCTCACGGCTTTTCGGGAACCAGATGCGCCCGCAGAGCCATGGCCAAGGGATAGATGGCCACCGCGGTCAGCGCCGTCGCGAAGGTGGCGCCCTGCACGCCGATGTGATCGCCCAGAAAGCCGTAGATGACCGGCGCGATCGCGCCCGAGCCGATGGTGCCGGTGTAGAACAGGGCGAAGGCCCGCTCGGTCCGATCGGCGGGGACCAGTTCCGGCACCGTCCCGTAAAGGACGGAAGACGTTCCGTTCAGCATGATGCCGAGCAAGGGAAGCAGGACCAGGGCCGGCCACAGCGGGCACAGCAGCACGGCGACGATCAGGGCCGCGGTGCCGCCCTCGGTGGCCAGCACGGTGCCGATCACGCCCGCTCGCTCGCCCAGCCATCCGCACACGAACTTGCCCGCCGCGCCGCCGATGAAGACCAGCGCCAGAGCGGTGCCGACCATCGGTGTCGAAGCGCCCTTGGCCTTCAGCAGGAAGGGCAGGAAGGTCAGCAGCCCCATGCGGACCGCGGTGTCGAGCACACCGATAGCAAACAGCAGCTTGAAGCCGGTGCCCGCGGCCTTGTTGCGGTCGCCATGCGATGCCTCTTCGGCCGCGGCATTGCCGCGCGGGATCGAAGGCAGGAAGAGCGCGATGGCCACCGCGACCGCGCAACCGAGGGCCGACACCATCCACAAGGCATGGCGCCATGGCATGAAGGTGACCAGCACGGAAATGGCCGCCGGCAGTGCCGCCTTGCCCAGATCGCCCGAGAAGTTGTAGATGCTCAAGGGACGCCGCGCGTCCCGGCCATAGGCGCGAGACACCGCGCCCGAGGCCAGCGGATGCTGGGTGCTGGAGCCGCTGCCGGAAATTGCCAAGGCCACGCACAGGCCCAGCAGGCTGCCGGACAGGCCCGCGACCGCATAACCGATCGCGGCCAGCAGGGTGCCCGCGGCCAGCACCGCCTTGTTGCCCCAGCGTTGTGCCAGGCGCCCGGCGGGGATCTGCAGGCTGGCCATCGTGCCCGCGTAGATGCCCCGCAGCATCGCCAGCGCGCCGTAGCTCAGCCCGAAATCCGTCTGCCAGACGGGCAACAGCACGTAGATCATGTCGGTGTAGCCGTCGTGCAGCGCATGCGCAATGCACGAGAACCAGAGCACGCGCGAGCGCGTCGTGGGTGCCGGTGGGGCAAGCCGATCAGCTTGCGGAGAGTTCGGCAGCGAGGTTGGCGTAACGCTCATTCTCAACGGGGTCCAGTGGCGGGCATCGCGCAACTCTAGCCCACGAGCGGACTCAGGCCGGAGGCACGGCCGGCCAGACCCTTCCGCCGCCGACGGGGAAACAGAGCGCATCGGCCGGCAAGGGCTGAGAGCTGCCGCCGGTGAAGGCGCCGAAGGCCGGCAGCACGAGCAGGCCCTCGCGCAGACAGAAGCACGGCAGCCGCTGGCGGTCATGCGCCGGGCCGCGCAGGCGCACGGCGGGATGCCAGTGGCCGGCCAGCACGCCCAGCCCGGAGATAGTCTGTGGGTGATGGCAGGCGGCGAGCCGATCGCCCTCAAGTGGCCAGGGCTCGTTCACGATGTTGATCGCGAGAGCCGCGGGCGGATCGCCGGCATGGCGGTCATGGTTGCCACGCACGAGCACGCAGTCGAGCGTCCCATGCAGCGCCCGCCATCGCGCGACCGGCTCGATCTGGCGCGGCGCCTGGGCTGGCGCCGCATGCAGGAAGTCGCCGAGGAACACCAGCCTTCGCGGCGCATGGCATTCGATCAGCGCGCTCAGCCGGTCGAGGTTGTCGACGGTGGTGCCATGCGGCACCGGCTGGCCCAGCCGGCGGAAGCTGGCGGCCTTGCCGAGATGGAGGTCGGCGACGAAGAGCGTGCGCTGCGCGGGCCACCAGAGCGCCCGCTCGGGCAGCAGCTGCAGCGCCTCGCCGGCCAGTTCGATCTTCATCGGCGCCCGCGACGTTCGCGCCGCGCCGGCTTGGAGACGGAGCCGCCCTCCAGAGCCAATGATTCCGTCACCCGCGCGGGCATTGGATCTGTCTTCACCCCATCGGCCGAAGCCTCCAGCTCGGCCACCATGCGGGCGATACGCTCGGCCAGCGACTCATTGCTGAGCTTCTCGCGGAAGCGTTCGACCAGCAGCGGGAAGGCCAGCGGCGTCGGCCGCTTCAATGCGTGCAGGGTCAGGTCTTGCCCCTGCATCCGCTGCAGGACTTCGGCGAGCTGGCGCACGTCCAGCTCCTGGGCCAGCAGCTCCTGTTCGGCCTGCGCGAGCAGCCGGTTGCCGGGGTCGTGCTGGCGGAAGACCTCGAAGTACAGCGAAGCCGAGGCCTGCAGCTGGCGGTTGCTGCGCTGCTCGCCGGGATGGCTCTGGAAGATCAGACCGGCGATGCGGGCGATCTCGCGGAAGCGCCGCCGCGCCAGCTCGGTCGCGTTCAGGCTGGCCAGCACTTCGGCGAGCAATTCACCGGGCGATTGCGGAAGCGAAAGCAGGCCCGGCAGTTGCGCGGCCCAGTCGATCGCCCGGGCGCTGAGCAGCTCGAAGCCATAGTCGTTCAGCGCGATCGAAAACGTGGCCGGCTGCGCCTGCGCCGCGCGCCAGGCCAGCAGCCCGGCCAGGCCCAGGTGCACCTGCCGGCCGGCAAAGGGATAGAGGAACAGATGCCAGCCCTCGCGGCTCTTCCAGGTCTCGGCGAGCAGCCGGCGCGGCGTCGGCAGCGCGGACCATTGCTGCTGCAGCGCGACCAGCGGCTCGACGCTGCGCATCTCCGCGCTGTCGAAGCGGCCCTGCTCGGCGGCCTCGAACTGGCGCAGCACCGCGTCGGCCAAAGTACTCGACAGCGGCATCCGTCCGCCGTTCCAGCGCGGCAGCGCCGCACTGCCGGCCGCGGCGCGCTTGACCAGCGCCGTCATCTGGTCGATGCGAACCAGCTCCAGCAGTTTGCCGCCGAACATGAAGCAGTCGCCCGGCGCCAGCCGCGCGATGAAGCTCTCCTCGACGCTGCCGAGCTTCGCACCGGCCAGGTACTGCACGGTCATGCTCGCGTCGCTGACGATGGTGCCGATATTGGCGCGATGGCGCCGCGCGAGCCGCCGGTCCGCAACCCGCCAGATGCCCTGCTCGTCCGGCGCCGCGCGGCGGAAATCCGGATAGGCCGCCAGCGAGGCACCACCCTGCCGGACGAAGTCCAGGCACCACTGCCATTCCGCGCGAGCGAGATTCCGGTAAGCCCAGGTGCCGGTCACTTCCGCGTACAAGTCATCGGGCGTGAAGCCGCCGCCCAGCGCGACGGTGACGAGGTGCTGGACCAGCACGTCCAGCGGCGCCTGCGGCGAATGGCGCGCCTCGATCTGGCCGGCGTGCACGGCCTCGCGCGCCGCGGCGGCCTCGACCAGCTCCAGGCTGTGAGTCGGCACCAGCGTGATCCGCGAGGATCGGCCCGGCGCATGGCCCGAGCGCCCGGCGCGCTGCACCAGCCGGGCCACGCCCTTGACCGAGCCGATCTGCAGCACCCGCTCGACCGGCAAAAAGTCGACGCCAAGATCCAGGCTTGAGGTGCAGACGGTCGCCAGCAGGCTGCCGTTCTTCATGCCCAACTCGACCCAGTCGCGGATGCCGCGGTCCAGCGAGCCATGATGCAGCGCCAGCACGCCCGCCCAGTCGGGCCTCGCTTCCAGCAACGCGCGATACCAGCGCTCGGCCTGCGAACGGGTGTTGGTGAAAACGAGCGTCGAGGCGCTGGATGCTATCGCTTCGACGACCTGCGGCAGCATTGTCAGCCCCATGTGGCCGGCCCAGGCGAAACGCTCGGCGCGGGCGGGCAGCAAGGTGTCGACGCGCAGTTCCTTCGGCGTCTCGCCGTGGACCATAACGCCCGAATCAAGCGGAGCCGCGCCGAGCAAGGTCTGCAGCGCCTCGTCCAGATTGCCCAGGGTGGCCGAGACGCCCCAGCTCATCAACCCCGGCTGCAGCTGCCGCAGCCGGGCCAGCGCCAATTGCAGCTGCACGCCGCGCTTGTTGCCGAGCAGCTCATGCCATTCGTCGACGACGGCAAGCCGCACCAAGGCCAGGATCTGCAGTGCGTCCGCGCGGGCCAGCAGAAGCGACAGGCTCTCGGGCGTCGTCACCAGCACCGTCGGCAGGCGCCGGTCCTGCGCGCTGCGCTCGGCGGACGTGCTGTCGCCGCTGCGCAGGCCGCTGGTCCAGCTCGGCGCCAGCGCCTGCAGCGGGTCGCGCAGCGCGCGCAAGGTGTCCGCGGCCAGCGCGCGCATCGGCGTGATCCAGAGGACGGTCAGCGGCGGTGGCTTCGGCGATGGCTTGTCGCCGGCCAGCGCCTGCAGTGCGCCGAGCCAGACGGCCAAGGTCTTGCCGGTGCCGGTGCTCGCATGCAACAGGCCGCTGCGGCCTTGGCGCATCGCAGTCCAGGTCTGGCGCTGGAAGGGGAACGGCCGCCAGCCCTTCTCCGCCAGCCAGGCCTGCGTCGCCTTCAAGCTGATCGTCATGAACCGCCGGCGGGCAGCAACTCGCCCAAGGTGCTCAAGGTATCGGCCTCGGCCACCGGCTTGTCCTCGCGCCAGCGCAGCATGCGCGGGAAGCGCACGGCGATACCGCTCTTGTGCCGGCTGCTGCGCGCAATGCCTTCGAAGCCCAGCTCGAAGACGAGCGTCGGCGTGACGCTGCGAACCGGGCCGAAGCTTTCGATGGTGGTCTTGCGAATGATCGCGTCGACCTTGCGCATCTCCTCATCGGTGAGGCCCGAATAGGCCTTGGCGAAGGGCACCAGCTGCCGCGACGGATCCTCGGGCGGACCGTTCCAGACGGCGAAGGTGTAGTCGCTGTAAAGGCTGGCGCGGCGGCCATGGCCGCGCTGGGCGTAGATCAGCACCGCGTCGACCGACAGCGGATCGATCTTCCACTTGAACCAGACGCCGACGTCGCGCGTGCGGCCGACACCGTACTGCGCGTCGCGGCGCTTGAGCATCATGCCCTCGACGCCCATCGCCCGCGACTGTTCGCGGATGCCCGCCAGTTCGCTCCAGCTAACGCCGAGGATCAGCGGGCTCAGCCGCAGCTCAGGCGCAAGCGTGAAACCCAGCGGCGCGGCCAGCAGCGCCTCCAGTTTTTCGCGGCGCTGCTGCTGCGGCGCGGCACGCAAGTCCTGACCCTCAGCCTCAAGCAGGTCATAGGCACAGAGCGCGACAGGCAGATCGCGCAGCAGCTTCGGCGACAGCGTCTTGCGGCCGATGCGCCGCTGAAGCTCGGCGAAGGGCTGGACGCGGTCCTCGCGCCAGACCAGGATCTCGCCGTCCAGCACCGTGCCTTCGGGCAGCGCCGCGCCAGCGGCCAGCAACTCGGGGAATCGCTCGCTGATCAGCTCCTCGCCGCGTGACCACAGCGCCACCTGCCCGGCGCGGTGCACCAGCTGCGCGCGGATGCCGTCCCACTTCCATTCGATGAGCCAGTCGGCGGGCGGCCCGAGCATGGCGTCGAACTGTTCCAGCGGCTGATTGAACGGATGGGCGAGGAAGAATGGATAGGGCTGGCTGCCATCCGGCCGGCCTTGCGATGCAGCCTCGTGCGGGGCGATCAGCGCGAGGTAGTCGTCGGCGCTCGGCCGCGCGCCGAGGTGGGTGTAGCCGATCAGGCGCTGGGCGATCTGCTTGGCATCGACGCCGCTGACCGCCGCCAGCGCCTGCGTGACCTGCAGCTTCGACACGCCGACGCGGAAAGCGCCGGTGATCAGCTTGAAATAGACGAAGCGATCCTCCGCGGCCAACTCGTTCCATTGCGCCAGCAAGCGCGGCGCGAGCAGCTCCGGTGCCATGCCGCGCAAGGGCAGCAGTTGGTCGACCATCCACTCGGCCAGCGGCCGGTCCAGCGGCGCGGCCGGCGTGGGCAGGAGCAGCGCGATCGTCTCGGCCAGGTCGCCGACGGCCTCATAGCATTCGACGAACAGCCACTCCGGAATGTCCGCCGCGCTGCGGCCCAGCTCGCGCAGTAGCTTGACGGGCACCAGTTGGCGAGGCTGGAGGTCGAGGCGTCCAGCGCGCGGTACAGCGCGGCGAAGGACTTCATGACGAGGGCTCGGCCGCAGACTGGGTCGCTGCGCCATCCTGCTCATCCTCGTGTCCGTATTCGGTCCGGAACGCCTGCGCGTCCAGGCCCTGCTCGCCGAGCCAGCGCACCATCACTGCGACGCTGCCGTGCGTGACGAAGACCCGCTCGGCACCAGTCGCGCGAATCGCCTGCTGCAGGCCCGGCCAGTCGGCGTGATCGGACATCACGAAGCCGCGATCGACGCCGCGGTTGCGCCGCCGCCCGCGCAGCTGCATCCAGCCGCTGGCATAGGCGTCCGAGTGGCCGGTGAAGCGGCGCAGCCACGGCGTGCCGGCGGCCGAAGGCGGCGCGATCACCAGCGCGCGGCCCCGTGACTTCGCATTGAGCGCCGGATCGTCCGCACGCAGCGTAGGCGGAAGCGCGACGCCGGTGGCGCGGTAGACCTCGTTCAGCACCTCGACCGCGCCGTGGACGACCAGCGGCCCGATCCCCGCATCCACGCCGCGCAGCAGCCGCTGCGATTTACCGAAGGCATAGGCGTAAATGACCGACGTGCGGCCCGCCTCGCTATTGCGGCGCCACCAGTCGTTGATCTCGGCGAACAGCGTCTCCGAACTCGGCCAGCGATAGATCGGCAGGCCGAACGTCGATTCGGTGATGAAGGTGTGGCAGCGCACTGGCTCGAAGGGCATGCAGCTGTCGTCCGGCTCCAGCTTGTAGTCGCCGGAAGCGACCCAGACGCGCCCGCCATGCTCGAGCCGCACCTGCGCGGAGCCCAGCACATGGCCGGCCGGATGCAGCGACAGGCGCACGCCGTGGTGCTCGATCGCCTCGCCGTAGGCCAGCGTCTGCAGCGCGATCTCGGCGCCCAGACGGCGGCGCAGGATGCCGGCGCTGTCCCGCTGCGCCAGATAGTGGCCGTTGCCGGGCCGCGCATGGTCACTGTGGGCGTGGGTGATGACCGCGCGCTCGACCGGCTGCCAGGGGTCGATGTAGAAATCGCCCGGCGGGCAGTACAGGCCCTCGGGGCGGGCCTGGATCAGGTCAGGCAGCGGAGACAACAAGGCAACCCGGCGGCTCGGTCGATCAGCTCGCTAACGTTCAAGCTCAGCGGGACAGACGAACGATCAAGGCACCGATCGCCCCGGCAGCCACGACGGCCGTCAGTGGATAGGCCCGGATCCATTCGCCGAAGACGTCGCCCGGTGAAAGCTTCCTGGCGGGAACTTCTTCTTCGTGCGAAGGAGGCGGAGGCAATACGGCGTCGGCGTTCGCTTCCGCCAGCGCAACGTGAACCGGTGGAAAGACAGGCAGCTCGCTTTCCGCGAACGCATCGAGCGTTTCATGCGCGTGCTCGACGCCGTCGCCGAGAAGATCGACATGCGAACTCTCCTCGTCTGGCGGCAACGTCGATCCCATCGGCGCCTCGTCGGGATGGCCATAGGGCGTCTTGCCGGCATCCAGTGCCGGCTTGCCGTGCGGGTCTGTACTGCTGGTCATTTGGGCTTCCTTCGATGGTCGTGGCGCAGGGTGATCGACGAAGGAGAGGCAATCGACATGCCGTCAACGACTGCAGGTGGATCCACCCTCTGCACCGCTTTGCGATTGGCGATCCGGCGAGGGTCGTTCACGCGAAGCCCGATGCCGATTGATCCGGGGCGCGAATAGGTGTTAGTTGCCTCCGCTGCTACACATGCACCCGTGATTCGCCGAAAGTTCGTCCGGACGCCAAGCTGGCGCCTTCAAATCACAGGATAGAACTCATGAGCACACTTACAGGCAAGGTCGCGATCGTCACCGGCGCTTCCAAGGGCATCGGCGCCGGCATCGCGAAACTCTTCGCCAGCTCCGGCGCCTCGGTCGTCGTGAACTACGCCAGCAGCCAGGACGCGGCGCAGGCGCTGGTGGCCGAGATCACCGCCAGCGGCGGCAAGGCCGTGGCGATCCAGGCCGACATGTCCAAGACCGCCGACGTCCAGCGACTCTTCGGCGAATCGAAGCGCGTCTTCGGCAAGCTGGACATCCTGGTCAACAACGCAGGCGTCTATGCCTTCGCGCCCC
>FSVW01002779.1_pt1 | contig 11859 bp, 10 predicted proteins | sample 1637551 | NCBI WGS metagenome assembly FSVW01 (sample SAMEA3914814, study PRJEB12502) | metagenome | biome: forest; material: soil | place: USA | collected 2011-09-16 | depth 0.1 m | reverse complement strand
TTCACGCCGGCAAAGCCGCGGCCGTACATGGCCATGCCCGCCACCAGCTTGGCCGCTGGCACGCCGGCCATCACCAGGTTGTGCACGCCGGCCATCAGGCTGTCGTCGCCGTCCGGCGTGCTCGAAGCCAGGGCGGCATGCGCACCCGAAACCGAAGACCAGCCGCCGTAGAAGTCATAGGTCATCATGAAGACCAGGTCGAGCGAGCGCGCCGCCTGGCGGAAATTGACGCGCTTGACGATCCGGGCCGCGGTGTTCACGGCGGTCGTCACCAGGTAGTGGCGGCCGTTCTCCTTGCCCAGCGCATCGACGGCCGTGCGCAGGTCCAGCATCAGCTCGGCATAACCCTGTCCATCGGCGGCAGAGCCGAGCTGCACGCCGTTGGCCGCGCCGTTGTCGCCCGGGTGCTCCCAGTCGATGTCCACGCCGTCGAAGCCCGGGTGCGCGCGCAGGAACTCCACCACCGAGGCGGCGAACACCGCGCGCCGGGCCGCGTCGTTGGCGATGTGGAAGAAGCCGTCGGAGCCGGCCCAGCCGCCGACCGAGACGACGACCTTGAGCGCGGGCAGGCGCTGCTTCAGGCGAACGAAGGCGGCGTCGAACTCGGCCTCCTTGTCGCCCGCGGCCAGCGTGTACTCGGGCTTGCCGGCGCACAGGGCTTCGTCCATCGGACGCTGGCCCGGGCCGCAGATGCGCCCGAAGGCATAGAGGATGTGGGTGAGGCTGCCGTCCTTGATGCGATCGACCACGGCCACCGGCTCCCAGTTGGGCACGTAGGCGCCGACGATCAGCGGCTTGGCCGCGGGCTCGAAGGCCAGCGGCTGGCCGCTGAAGAGCCTGGGCGGCGCGGCCAGGGCTTGGGTGGCAGCAAGTGCGAGCAGAAGCAGGATTCGGCGCATGTCGTTCGTTCCCGGAATTTGCGCCGCAGGCTAACACCGTAATTCAGCGGTAACCAGGCTTCAGGGCTCCACACTGACCCTGAGCTGCAGCTCGCGCTGGCTGATGCTTTCGGCCTCGGCCGTGCCGTAGCTGCCCTTGGGCAAAGCCTTGGCCGCGGCGCCGCTGCGCGCCACGGTGTGCCAGCTGTCGAGCGGGACCACGGCCGTCGTGCTCATCTCGCCCTGTCCGTCGGCTTGAGGCGTCAGCACCTTGAGCGTCAGCTGCACCGGCGCGCTGCCGCCCTTCCATTCGGGCTTGACGGAAAAGCCGCTGCTGCGCTCCACCATCTGCGTCTGCGTGACGGCGCGGGCCTTGCGGCTCTGCGCGTCGACGCGAAAGTCCAGCCACTGCAGCGGCTGCTGGCGCGTGAGCCGCACGCTGGCCTCGTGGCCGTTGAGCACGCTCAGGCGCTCGACCGGGCTCACGGCGTCCTCGGGTTGACGGGTTGAGTAAGTCGTCCCTCCTTTGGGAGAGACCGACCCCGCCGTGCCCCAGACGGTGGAGCCGTCGCGCACGCCGGCCACAGCCGCGCCGCTGAGCGTGGAATCGACCCAGCGCCACTCGACCGTGAGCATCTGCGCCTGCGCGGCAAAGGGCAGCAGAAGGAGCAGGAGAGCGAGGCGGCGCATGCAGGCGAGGATACGATCACGGCCAGCTTTTCACCACCGAGCAAAGCCCCGATGAACGCCACAAGCACCCCGCATTCGATGCTCTTCACCATCGCCATTGCCGCGCTGCTCGGCTGGCGGATCTACATGCGCATCCGCCGCCTGGTCGGCCGCCAGCGCCTCTCGCCGGTGCGGCCCTGGGTCACGCTGCTCGTGTTCCCCTTGCTGCTGTGCCTGCTGGCCTTCGTCTCGCTGGGCCATCCCTACACGCTGGCCGCGCTCGGCGGCGGGCTGGCCCTCGGCATCGGCCTGGGGCTGTACGGCCACCGGCTGACGCGCTTCGAGGCCACGCCGGAGGGCCTGTTCTACACGCCCAATGCGCACCTGGGCATCGCCCTGTCCCTGCTCTTCATCGGCCGCTGCGGCTACCGGATGATCCAGCTCTCCATGCTGGGCGAAACCGGCTCGATGAACGACTTCGGCGGCAGCCCGATCACGCTGGCGATCTTCGCCACGCTGGCCGGTTACTACGTGAGCTATGCGGCCGGCCTCCTGCGCTGGAAGCATTCCGTCAGGCGCTCCTCCGATGCCTGAGCATTTCTACGAGCCGCGCCTGGGCCACGGCCTCGCGCACGACCCCTTCAATGCCATCGTCGGCCCGCGGCCGATCGGCTGGATCTCCACGCGCAGCAAGAGCGGCCTGCTCAACCTCGCGCCCTACAGCTTCTTCAACGCGCTGTGCTACACGCCGCCGCTGATCGGCTTTGCCAGCACGGGCTGGAAGGACACGGTGCGCAACATCGCCGAGACCGGCGAGTTCGTCTGGAACCTCGTCAGCCGGGAGCTGGCCGAGGCCATGAACATGAGCAGCGCGCCGGTGCCCCATGGCGTGGACGAGTTCGCCCTGGCACAGCTGGCCACCGAGCCCTCGCGCCTGGTCAAGGTGCCGCGCGTCGCGGCCTCGCCCGTCGCGTTTGAATGCCGCCTGAGCCAGCAGCTGCGCCTGCAGGGCGCCGACGGCACGCCGGCCGAGGCCTGGTTCACCGTGGGCGAGGTGGTGGGCGTGCACATCGCCGAACACCTGCTGGTGAACGGCGTCTACGACACCGCCGCGGCCAACCCGGTGCTGCGCGGCGGCGGCACGGGCGACTACTTCGAGCTGGGGCCGAAGTTCCGCATGAAGCGGCCGGGCTGAGCGCCGCTGCGAGGGCGTCGCCTGTCAGCAGGACCTTGGCGTTAGCGTGGAGCGGCCCGCGGCGGCGCGGCTCCTACAATTTCGACATGAAACTTTACGTGTCGAGCGACGAGCTGGCCGAGCTGGAAGCCGCGCTGGACGCGGCCCCCGGCGAGCACCGCGCGGCCGCACTGGTGGCCCTGGCCTGGCATCTGCGCCAACGCGACAGCGCGCGGGCCCTGGCCCTGGGCGCCGAGGCGCAAGCGCTGCTGGCCGGGCAACCGGCATTGCGCGCACGCGATGCGCTGACCCGTTGCGAGATCCTGGCCCTGCGCTGCCAGCTCGACCAAGCCGACGCGGCCCTGGCCCAGGCGCGGCAGGGCGGTGCCGACGCGCTGGTCGAGGGCGACGCGCTGCTGGCCGAGGCCGCCGTGGCCAAGGCACGCGGCCAGCGCGAGCGCGAGCTGGAGGCTTACGCGCGCTGCGCCGCCTTCTTCGCGCTGGGGAACAAGCACGATGCCCAGCGGTGCGGCGCCGCGCAGGCCTGGGCCGCCTACGAGAACGCCTTCGGCGCGCCGGAATCGACCGCGGCCGACGAGCCCGCGGTAGGCCGCATGGAGGCCGACCCGGCCTGCGAGGCCCTGCGCGACGCGGCGCAAGGCCTGACGCTGTCGCGCCGCCACCCGGCCCGTGCGGCCGAGCTCTTTCTGCGCGCGGCCGAATCGGCGCAGGCCATGGGCCTGGTGCGCCACGCCGTGGTCTGCACCATGAACGCCGGCACGGCGCTGCAGGGCCTGGGCGAGTTCGACCGCGCCGCGGCCTGCTACGAAGCCGCCGCGGCCGTGGCGCGCCAGACCGGCTGGCCCGCGCTGATCGGCGCCAGCCAGACGCGGCTCGGTGCTTTCTTGCAGGAGCTGGGCCTGCTGGAGGAAAGCCGCAGCGTGCTGAGCAGCGCACTCGATGCGCTGGCCGCCGTGCCGGCCGGCATCAACCGCGCCAATGCCTGCAGCGCGCTGGCCCTGACCCTGCTCAGCATGGGCCGCGGCATCGAGGCCGTGGGGCCGATGGCCGAGGCGATCCGCATGTACCGCGAGGCGCAGTCCACCGACAACCTGGCGATGAACCTGATCGGCATGGCGCGCGCGCAGTCGGCCGCGGGCCAGCCGCAGGCAGCGCTGGCCTCGCTGGAGGAATCGCAGGCGCTGATCGACAAGCACGGCCTGTCGGCCCTGGTGGTCGGTGTGTGCCTGGCGCTGGCGGAGATCCATCAGCGCCATGCCGGGCTGTCGGCCCCGCGCGGCATGGTGCTGCCGAGCAGCGCCCTGCACTACGCCGAGGCCACGCTGAGCGAGGGCCTGAAGATCGCGCACTGGAAGCCGCCGGCCTCGCTGCTGGTGCTGCTGGCCGAGGCCTGGGCCGCCGTGGGCGACACGGGCCGCGCCTACGACTACGCGCGTCGCGCGCTGACGCAGAAGGACGTGGAGACCGCGCAGAAGCTGAGCCATCCGCTGGCCCTGCTGCTGCGCGACGAGGCGCGCACGAGCGCACCCAAGCTCGGCGAACTCGGCATCCAGGCCCTGCCCCCGGCCAAGCTGCTGACGCCCAAGGAGGGCGAGATCCTGCAGCTGCTGGCGCGCAACTACGCCAACAAGGAAATTGCGGCGGCGCTGGAGATGGGCGAGGAGACCGTCAAGTGGCACCTGAAGAAGATCTTCAGCAAGCTGGAGGCGGGCTCGCGCAAGCATGCGGTGACGAGGGCCCGCTCACTGGGCGTGATCAGCTTCAGCAGCTGAGGGCTTGCGGCCGGCGCAAAAACTTTCGCCTACTTCCGGTCAATCTGGATGTTTTCTTTGGTGCCGCTCTGGGCAACGGCGATCATGAGACCGATGCCCACCAGGATTGCCACGCCGATGGCGATCCAGGTCGTGCCGATCTGCTGCAGCAGGCCGAGCTTCCACAGCGCGGCAAGAATCCCGCCCATCAGGATGGCGAATCCGAGGAAATACATACCGGCCCATTTCATGATGTTCCTCCAGAAGAGCTCAGCGTCCAAAGCTGCAGTCCAGTTTGCACAGAGCCGTACAAAGCATGGAGGCATGCGTCCGCCCGTCTTGTAGGGCGGCGCACCTGGCGCCTGTAGGACGCTTGCCGAAACTCGGGCCGCGCGTCTCCGCCAACGGCCGGCCGAGCCAAGGCGGCCAGGCCCGCATCCAGAGTCCGTCGGGATAACCCGTTAGGGGTTTCTCATCCCCGCATCTGCGGCCCCCCCGCCGCGGGTGATGGTGGGCTTCAAGCCCCCCCGATAACTTCGCGATCCTCACCTCCACATGCGAGAGCACGGATCATGAAGCGAAGAAAAATCATTCCCCTGCTGCTGGGGCTCGGCGCACTCGCCGCTGCGCTGCCGACGCAGGCCTCCCAGCTGGTGCCGCAGAACTTGAAGCAGATGATCCAGGCCTCGGACCTCATCGTCAGCGGCGACGTGGCCAAGATCACCGACGGCATCGACCGCGGCGTGCCCTTCACCGAGATCACGCTGAAGGTCAAGGGCAGCATCAAGCGCGAGCTGGCCGTGGGCAGCAGCTACAAGATCCGCCAGTACGGCCTGCTGAAGAACCGCAAGATGAGCGATGGCCGCTACCTGCTGGCCAGCAGGATCGAAGGCATGCCGAGCTGGGCCGTGGGCGAGCGGGTCACGGCCTTCATGAACAAGCCTTCCACGCATACCGGCCTGACCAGCCCCGTCGGCCTGGCCCAGGGCAAGCTGACGGGCAGCGGCACCACGGTCGCCAACGCCTTCGACAACAAGGGCCTGTTCCACGGCATGAGCGTGGACGCGGGCGTGCTGAGCCCGACGGAGGCCGCGATGCTCGCCAAGAGCAGCGGCGCCGTCGAGGGCGGCGTGCTGACGAACCTCGTCAAGCGCGCCGTCAGGGAGCAATGGATCGAAAAGGGAGTGATGCGCTGATGCGAGCCAACCTCAAATTTCTGCTGACCGCGCTGGCCTTGGCCGGCTGCACGGCGGCCCAGGCCGCCGGCCCGCTGCTGCTGACCGACAGCAACCGCAGCCCCAAGCCGCTGCGCTGGGACACGAGCAAGCCGATCCAGGTCTACACGGACATCGGCCCTTATGTCTACAAGGACGACGGCTCGGTCTTCCTGACGAACGCGCAGGCCGACAAGATCACCGCCTTCGCGCTGACGCAGTGGAGCAGCGTGCCCACCTCGACCTGGCGCGCGGTGACCGACCCGAAGAAGTTCAAGAAGTTCAGCGACGTGCCCAGCATCGGCGTGGACGTGATGGACGGCGAGACCGCCAAGAAGGTCTACGGCCAGCCCAATGAGGGTGGCATCTACGTGATCTACGACCAGCATGGCCAGGTGATCGAGGAATACTTCGGCGTGCCCAAGGACCAGGTGCTGGGCATCGCCTTCGCCGAGATCGCCGAGGACCGCGATGGCGACGGCTACCCCGAGACCATCGTCAAGGCCACGGCCGTGATGAACGGCTGGGTCGTGTCGCACGAGGACGCCTCGCCCGACACGCCGTGGCTGCCGCCGCCCGATGTGGACGGCAAGCGCATCGCCGGCGTGTTCACGCACGAGTTCGGCCATGCGATCAACATGTCGCACTCGCAGGTCAACGGCGCGATGGCCTACTTCAGCGAGCCCGGCTACTTTGAGCTGGCGCCGGGCGTGCCCGGCTGCGTGCCGAACCTGCACTCGTGGAACAGCGCGGACCCGAGCGCCAAGAAGGTCGACCCGAAGTACATCGAGACCATGTTCCCCTTCATCGACCCGGACAATATCCGCGCCGACGGCAAGAACGCCGGCCTGGAGATGAGCACGGTGGACCGGCCCGACGACATCGCCGCGATCTCGGATCTCTACCCGACCGCGGCGTATTCGAAGACGCGCGGTTCGATCACCGGCGTGCTGTACCTGAAGGACGGCCGCACGCCCTACAGCGGCATCAACATCGTCGCGCGCAACGTCGCCAACCCGCTGGGCGACGCGATCTCGGCGCAGAGCGGCGACAAGACCCAGGGCAAGATCGGGCCCGACGGGCGCTTCCGCATCAACAACCTGACACCGGGGCAGAAGTACGTGCTCTACACGGAGGAGATCGTCGATGGCGGCTTCCCGACGGAACCCACGGCCCTGGTCTCGGAAGCCGAGTACTGGAACACCAACGAGCAGGCGGCGCCGGACAAGGACCAGGCCTGCCGGGTCAGCACCATCACCGCGGAAGCCGGCGTCACCAAGACGGCCAATTTCTACTTCAACGGCTACAAGGACGGGGTGCAGTACACGCCGGTGACGAACGGCTATCTGGGCAGCATGTCCAAGGACGGCGAGCGCGCGGCGGGCACCATCGACTCGGTGCCCTTCGTGTGGGACTCGAAGACCGGCGTGCAGTGGTCGCCCGACGGCGTGCTGGGTGTCAACTCAAGCATCACCCGCGATGGCCGCAAGATGATCGTCCAGGCGGACCTGGACGGCCGCGTCATCGGCACCGACTGGGAAGGCCTGCCGATGAAGACCAACTCGGCCACCATCTGGGACACGCTGACGGGCCGCCTGATCGACCTGGGCAACCTCAACGGCGACACCTGCGGCGGCAGCAGCCAGGTGGGTTATTCAGCCAGCTACGGCTGGGCGCTGGACGCGACGGCCAAGACCGCGGTGGGCACGGCCTACATCGACAAGAACCACGACGGCAGTTGCGAGGGCGGCTACAACGACGACGGCAGCGCCATCGGCGGCGAGATCGTGCCCTTCATCTGGACCGAGAAGGGCGGGCCGAAGATGCTGAGCATGGCCGGCATCGACACGGCGAACGAGCCCTGGCACCGCGCCCAGGCGGTCTCGGCGGACGGCCACGTGGTGCTCGGCAACAGCAACTTCATGAAGGCCTATGCCTGGATCGACCAGGGCAAGCCGATCGACCTGTACAAGGCCATCGGCGCCACCGACGGCGGCTATGCGATGACGCCTGACGCCAGCCGCGTGGCCCTGAGCACCGAGAAGGACGGCCTGGTGTTCTGGAACGCCGGCAAGGGCACCGGCAAGAACGCCTTCACCAAGCTCAAGCCGCTGAAGTGGTGCGAGGACCTGCCCCTGCAAGGCCTGGACGTGAGCTGCGAGACCGACGGCGCCGCGGCCATCCAGACCCAGTTCGGTCCCATCCCCATCATCGCCAGCGACATCAGCGATGACGGCAAGGTGATGATTGCGCAGGCCGGCATCTGGTACAGCGGCCTGGTCGGCTACCTGTGGATCGAAGACCTCGGCTGGATCAAGCTGCGCGACTTCTTCGCCACCCAGGGCGTGGCCGAGGCCTACCGCTACGGCATGGACGGACCGGCTTCCATCAACGCCAAGGGCAACGAGATGGTGGGCGGCATTCCCGGCTATGCGATGACCTGGTATGTGGACATGAAGAAGGCGTTCGTCTGCAAGCACGGCAACTCGGTGGAGACGAGTTTTCCGGATGAGTTCGTGAGCGAGGTGCAGCGGGGCGCGAAGATGGGGCGCTGCGAGCATCTCAAATAGATCGGCGCGCTCAGGGAATTGAAAACGGGCTCCGCGAGGGGCCCGTTTTTCTTCATTCAACGGCTGTTGATGGCGCGGCAGCGGGCGATGTCGCAGGCGGTGGGCAGGGTCGAGCGGTATTCGACGCGCGACTTGAACGCGGCCGGGTCGCGCAGCTCGCAGGTGCCGCCATGGCCGTCGTTGTAATAGCTCATCACATCGACGCAGCGCCTGGAATGCGCCATCAGGCCGTGGAAGTGGCCCAGCTCGTGCGAGAGCGTCATCTGCAGGATCTCGATGGCCGGGTAGGCCGGGTTGCGTTCGTGCAGCAGCTTGAAGCCGGCGGGCCCGAGCGAGAGCGTACGGTCGGCCTGGTTGGCGAGGCCGAAGTTGCCGCGCGCGCCGGCATCGCTCCAGCGGATGCGGATCGCGCCGGCCGGCGGCATCTGGCCCAGCGGCATCAGCTGCGTGGCCAAGCCGCAGCCGCTCCAGCCCTTGAGCGCGGCTTCGAGCGCGGCATAGACCTCGTCGCGCGTGAACCAGGCTGGCGCGCCCGTGTGCTCATAGGCCATCACCAGCGGCGTGAGCGCCGGGCGGTCGCGGCCATCCTTCCAGGTGACGATCTCGTTAGGCCGGCAGGAGGCGATCTCTTCCTCGCGCACGTCGGCGCGCGCCGGCACAGCTTGCGAGACGAGCAACACCGACAGCAACACGGGCAATGAAAGGCGTGGCAGCATGGGCGCCCATTGTGTAGGTAACGACAACAAGAGGAGACCCAGCTGATGATGAATCGTCGTGATGCTTTTGTATCGACCACCGCGGCCCTGGGCGGTGCGCTGATGGCCGGCTGTGCCAGCGTCGGCGCCAGCAATGCGCCGCGCTCGCCCTTCCAGATTGCGCAGGCCACGGTGCCTGTTGCGGGTTCGGACGAGGTCTTCCCCGTGCGCCGCATCTACTGCATCGGCCGCAACTACGCGGCCCATGCGCGCGAGATGGGCTCGGACCCGAACCGCGAGCCGCCCTTCTTCTTTCAAAAACCCAGCGACGCAGTGCAGTTCATCGCACCGGGCCGGGAGACGCCGCATCCCTACCCGACGCTGACGCAGAACTACCACCACGAGGTGGAACTGGTGGCCGCGCTGGGCCGCGGCGGGCGCGATGTGCCGGTGGACAAGGCGCTCGACCTCGTGTGGGGCTATGCGCTGGGCCTGGACATGACGCGGCGCGACCTGCAGCGCGGCATGGGCGACCAGAAGAAGCCGTGGGAAATCGGCAAGAGTTTTGACCATTCCGCGCCGATCGGCCCCATCCATCGCGTGGCCGACAAGGGCCATTTCACGCACGGCGAGATCTCGCTGGCCGTCAACGGTGTGGTGCGCCAGCGCGCCGATCTGTCCGACATGATCTGGAGCGTGGCCGAGCAGATCAGCCAGCTCAGCAAGGCCTTCGAACTGCAGCCGGGCGACATCATCTACAGCGGCACGCCGGAGAACGTCGGGCCGGTGGTGCGTGGCGACTTGATGCTGGCGAAGCTGGCCGGGCTGCCGGACTTGCAGCTGCGGGTGGTTTAGCGGCTGCGCCCTGCCGAGACCGCCGCCGCGTCCCTGCCTCCGTCCACCTCCGAACCCGCTGATGTCGGCGGCCGGAGGCAGGAACACGGCAGCTCAAGCACCGTAGCTTTTGGGGGACGGTCAACGCCGTGGCCTCGTCGCGTTATGCAGTGGCGCTCAGCCACCATGCTCCGGCCCGCAGCCACCGACACAAGCGGGTTCGGAGGCGGATGCGGGCCGGGGCGTGCTGGCGAAACCGCCCAGCCATCGCCGGCTGTTCTTCTCCAACTAACGCAACAGCGCGCTGATCTTCTCAACCGCCGGCTTCACCGCCGCATCGAGCACCGGGCCCAGGTAATCCGATGCCTGCTCGGCCAGCGCCTCGCCGGCCTTCGAGGCGAGCTTGCCGCCGAGCTTCTTGAGTGCGCCGGTCAGCAGGCCGCGCAGCGAGGTGTCCGGGGCGCCGGCCTTGACCAAGGCCTTGCGCAGCTTCTCCTGGTCGTCGGGCGAAAGGCTCGCCGCCACCAGCGCCGCGAGCGCCTCGGCCTTGAGCGTGACGAGGCTGGCCGAGAAGCTGCCGTCGCTGCCGTGGCCGAGCTGTTGCAGGCGCTCCTTCAGATGGTCGGCCAGCAGCGGGTTCTCGACTTCGAGCGCGAACAGCTCGCCGTTCTTGTGGATCACCGGGTTGCGCAACAAGGCTTTCAGTTGCGCATCGAGCGCGCCGGCATCGCTGCGGCGCAGGGCGCGTTCGTAGATCAGCTTGCGGGCCTTGGGCCGCGTCACGCGCAGCTGGGTGACGAGTTCGTAGATGCTGGGCTCGGGCGCGATCAGGCCCAGCTGCTGCAGCGCTTCGAGCATCGCAAGCTCGGTCTCGGCCTTGGGGCTCACGCCGAAGGCGGGTGTCAGGTAATGCGCCAGCAGCTTGGCCAGCACGGCACGCAGTTTCGGCTCGGGAATGGCGGCGAGTGACTTCTCGATGTCCATGGCTCAGTAGTCGATGACGACGCGGTTGCGGCCCTCGGCCTTGGCGCGATAAAGCAGCTTGTCGGCGCGCTCCAGGGTCTGGCCCAGGGTCTCGCGCGGCCGCGATTCGGTCAGGCCGGCGGAGAAGCTGATCTTGAGTGCCTGGCCCTCATGCGCCAGCTCCAGCTGGCCGATGGCCTCGCGCAGGCGCTCCACGCCGGCCAGCGCCGCGGGCATGCGGGTTTCGGCCAGCATCAGCACGAACTCTTCACCGCCCCAGCGCGCCAGCACGTCAGCGCCGCGGATGACGGCCAGCGCCGTCAGCGCAAACTGGCGCAGCACGGTGTCGCCGGCGGCGTGGCCATGATGATCGTTGACGAGCTTGAAGTGGTCGAGGTCGAGCAGCGCGAGGCAGTAGCCATGACCGCCGCGCAGGCAGCGCGCGGCTTCCTGCTCGAGGATGGTCTGCATGTGGCGGCGGTTGAGCAGGCCGGTCAGCTCGTCGCGCGTGGCCATGGCGCGGATCTGCTCCAGTGCGCGGGTCAGTTCGGCCTTCTGCTCCTGCTGGCGCCGGCGGATGCGGCTGATGCGCCCGGCCAGCACGGAAACGCCGGGCAGCGCCACGCACAGCACCAGGAAATGCCCGAGCTCCACCGAGGGCTGGTAGACCTGCGGATGCAGGTCCGCCATCAGCCCCATGCCGGCACCGAACAGGACGAGGCTGTACAGCGCCACCCACAGCGCAGCGCGCACGCTCAGGTAGAACATGCCGAACATCATGATCAGCACGGTGACGGGAAACACCGCGCCACGCATGGGGCCCAGCAGCATGTAGCCCGTGGCGGCCACGGCCAGCGCGAACAGCATCTGCGGGATCGTCATCGACGGATCGGCCAGGCGCAGCGACCAGCCACTGCGGATCAGCACGTAGGCGACGACCAGCCCGCTCAGCGAGAAGACGGTCCAGACGCGGACCACGCCGGCCGGCGCGTCGCCCAGCCAGACCGCGTACTGCATCAGCAGCACGCACAGCGTCATCATCAGTTGTGCCAGCCCGGTCTGGCGCAGGCGCAGGCTCTGGATGCGGTCG
>FSVW01000272.1_pt1 | contig 11867 bp, 12 predicted proteins | sample 1637551 | NCBI WGS metagenome assembly FSVW01 (sample SAMEA3914814, study PRJEB12502) | metagenome | biome: forest; material: soil | place: USA | collected 2011-09-16 | depth 0.1 m | reverse complement strand
TGCCATCCTGCCGGTAGTCCTCGGCCGTGAGGCCCACGACGATGCCGGCGTTGGCGTTGCGCTCGTTGCGCGAGTACTGGCTCATGCCGTTGGTGACGACGCGGTTCGGCTCCGAGGTCGCCGCCACCACCGTGCCGCCCGGGCACATGCAGAAGCTGTAGACCGAGCGGCCGTTCTTCGCGTGGTGCACGAGCTTGTAGTCGGCCGCGCCAAGGATCTCGTTGCCCGCGAAGGGGCCGAAGCGCGCCTTGTCGATCAGGCTTTGCGGATGCTCGATGCGGTAGCCGATCGAGAACGGTTTCGCTTCCATCTGCACGCCGCGTGCGTGCAGCATCTCGAAGGTGTCGCGGGCGCTGTGACCGAGGGCGATGATGACGTGGCTCGCGGCAATCTGCTCGCCGGATTCGAGCGTGACGCCCCGAACCTGCTTGCCTTCCGCGCCGTCCTCGATCAGCAGATCGGTGACCTTCTGCTGGAAACGGATCTCGCCGCCCAGCGCCTCGATGTCGGCCCGCATCTTGATGATCATCGAGACCAGCCGGAAGGTGCCGATATGCGGCTTGCTGACGAAGAGGATTTCCTCGGGCGCGCCGGCCTTGACGAACTCGTGCAAGAGCTTGCGCGTGAGGTGGCGCGGGTCGGAGATCTGGCTGTAGAGCTTGCCGTCCGAGAAGGTGCCAGCGCCGGCCTCGCCGAACTGCACGTTCGACTCCGGGTCCAGCTCGCTCTCGCGCCACAGCCCCCAGGTGTCCTTGGTCCGCTCGCGCACGGCCTTGCCACGCTCCAGCACGATGGGCCTCAAACCCATCTGGGCCAGGATCAACGCCGCCATCAGCCCGCAGGGGCCGAAGCCGACGACCACGGGACGGCTCTCGGCAGGCCAGTCGACAGGCGCGTGGCCGACGAACTTGTAGCCGGTGTCGGGCGTGGGGCGGATGTTCCGGTCGTCTTCATGACGGGCGAACACCGCGGCCTCGTCGTCGACCTCGCAGTCGATGGTGTAGGCCAGCACGATGGCTGACTTCTTGCGCGCGTCGTAGCCGCGGCGGAAGACGTGGAAGGATTTGAGCGCCGCGTCGTTCACGCCCAGGCGGGCGACGACAGCTTCACGCAGCGCAGGCTCGGCGTGGTCGAGCGGCAGGCGGAGTTCTTGGATGCGGATCATGGTGATTGATCAGGCGGGTCTGCAATGAAGAATGCCCCGTGCTTGAAGCAACGGGGCATCGGGCCGGAACCGGCAGGCTTCAGCCGCTGTGCGGGCGCTTGCCGGCGTTCTTCTTGGAACGGGTGTGCGAACCACGCTCCAGGCTGCTGCGCTGGCCGGCGCCTTGGCGCGCGGTGGTGCCGGCGAGACGGGGGGTAGCCTTCTTGTCGGCTTCGGTGACGATCTTGTTGCCCATGATGGCTCCGTAAATTTGCAAATAGAACAGCCGTCGAAATGGGGCTGAACCGGGGATTTTAGTCTATTGGCGCAATTCGGCCAGCCGCGTCAGAACGAGGCGCGCCGAAGACACATTGGTAGCGCAGGGCACATCGTGCACGTCGCAGGCCCGCACCAGGGCGTTGATGTCGGGCTCGTGCGGCTGCGGCGTCATCGGGTCGCGCAGGAAGATCACGGCATCCACGCCGCCCTCGGCCAGGCGAGCGCCGATCTGCAGATCACCGCCCATGGGGCCGGAAAGCAACCGCTCCACGGTCAGCCCGACCTCGCTCTGCAGCCGCCCGCCGGTGGTGCCGGTGGCGATCAGCACGCAGCGCTTGAGGAAGGGTGCGAACTCGATCGCCAGGGCCACCATGGCGTCCTTCTTGTGGTCGTGGGCGATCAGCGCGAGAGTCATCGGTTGGTGCATGCATCTATCCTAGAGGCTCAGCGTTACACCGTCACATCAAAAAATGCCTCTGAACTTGCCGCCTGCCGCCCGCCTGGGCGATCTGCTTTCCACTGTCGACACGCCGGCCCTGCTGCTCGATCTCGCCGCCTTCGAGCGCAATGTGGCCCGCATGCACGCTGCGGTACGCGCCGCCGGCCTGTTTTTGCGCCCGCACGCCAAGGCGCACAAGACGCCGGCCATCGCGCTGGCGCAGATTGCGGCCGGCGCCGTCGGCATCTGCTGCCAGAAGATCAGCGAGGCCCTGCCCTTCATCGATGCCGGCGTCACCGACATCCACATCAGTAACGAGGTCGGCAGCCCGCAAAAAGCCGCCCTGCTCGCCGAAGCCGCGCTGCATGCGCGCATGAGCGTGTGCGTGGACCACGAGAGCCAGGTCGAGATGCTGGCCCAGGCCACGGCGGCCAACGGGACGCGGCTCGATGTCTTCATCGAGATCGACATCGGCCAGAACCGCTGCGGCGTGGCCGGCGCGCCCGAGGTGCTGCGCTTGCTCGATCAGCTCGCCCCGCACCGGCAACTGCGCTTTGCCGGCCTGCAGGCCTACCAGGGCCGCGTCCAGCATCTGCGCGGCCATGCCGAGCGCTTCGATGCCGCGCGCCGCGCCAGCGATCGCGCCGCCGCCGTGGTGGCCGCGCTGATGGCCCAAGGCGTGCGCTGCGAAACCGTCACCGGCGGCGGCACCGGCAGCGTGGAATTCGATCTGCAGTCCGGCGTGTACACCGAGATGCAGGCCGGCTCCTATATCGGCATGGATATGGACTACGGGCTCAACGAGTACGCCGGTGAGCTGCGCTTCGAACATGCGCTCTTCCTCGCCTCGCGCGTGATGAGCGTTGGCGATGGCTCGCGAGCCGTCGTCGACGCCGGCCTCAAGTCCCTGGCCGTGGACAGCGGCCTGCCCACGGTCTGGGGCCGCGAGCTGGACTACACCGTCATCAGCGACGAGCACGGCACCGTGATGCCGCGCGCCGGCACGCCGATGCCAGCCCTGGGCGAGCTGCTGCTGCTCGTGCCCGGCCATTGCGACCCGACCTTCAATCTGCATGACGAGCTGATCGCCTTCCGCGATGATCGCGTGGAGGCCATCTGGCCCATCGCAGCCCGAGGCCTGAGCCGATAGGAGTTGTTGCCATGCAGTTGTTGTTATCCCTCAAGTTCGACATCCTGATCTTTGCGCCGCGCCAGCGCGTCTGGGAGTGCATGTTCGCGCCCGCCACCTACGGCCAATGGACCAGCGCCTTCTGCGAGGGTTCGCGCTTCGAGGGTGGCTGGAACAGCGGCGACGCCATCGAGTTCCTCGCACCCAGCGGCGACGGCATGTTCGCCCTGATCGAGGACGCGAAGCCGTTTGAATCCATCGCCATCAAGCTGCTCGGCGAGGTCGTCAACGGCGAGCACCGGGCCGCGGCCTGGGCGCCGGCCTATGAGCGCTACCGCTTCACCGAGGAAGGCGAGTCCACGCGTCTGAGCGTCAGCGCCGAGACCGCCCCCGACTACGAGGCCTACATGCGCAAGACCTGGCCCTTAGCCCTCACACGGTTGCGCGAGCTGTGCGAAGCAGCGGCATGAACGTGCGCCTGCGCCAGCGCGCTCAGGCCGCCAAGCTGGCGTTGCTGAACCTGCGCGACCTGCTGGTCTCGCTCGGGCCGGTGCTGCTGCTGGTGGCCGGCCTGCTGGTGGCCGCTTATCTGTGGCTGGATCCGCAGCCGCCCAAGACCGTGCGCCTGGCCACGGGCCCGGCCGACAGCGCCTATGCCAACTTCGGCGAGCGCTACAAGAAGGCGCTCGCCAAGGAGGGCATCACGGTCGAGCTGATCCCCACCGAAGGCGCGCTGGCCAACCTGGCCCTGCTGCGCTCTGGCCGTGCCGAGCTTGGCTTTGTGCGCGGCGGCGCGGCCGATCCGGTGAATGACGAGGAAGCCGGCATCGTCTCGCTGGGCAGCCTGTTCTACGAGCCGATCTGGGTGCTCTACCGCAAGGAGCTGGGCAGGAAAATCGCGCCCAAGGCCGGCGTGCTCACAAGCATTCCTCAACTGCAGGGCCTACGCGTGAACGTGGACCAGCCCGGCAGCGGCGTGCCGCAGATCATGGAGAAGCTGCTGGCGGCCAACCACCTCAAGCCCGAGGCCTTCAAGCTCAGCAATCTCGGCCCCGTGGAGGCCGCCGACGCGCTGCTCAGCGGCAAGCTCGACGTCGTCGTGCTGGCCTCGGCCCCGCAGTCGCGCGGCGTGCGTGCGCTCTTGCGCGACCCGAAAGTGGCGCTGATGCCCTTCGAGCAGAACGAGGCCTACTCACGCCGCCTTCCCTTCCTCTCGACCGTCTCGCTGCCGCGCGGCATCGTCGATCTGGCCCAGGATTCACCGCCCGACGACGTGCCCCTGCTGGCCACCACGACCGCGCTGCTCTCGCGTGAGGGCACCCACCCGGCGCTGCGCCAGCTCTTCGCCCAGGCCGCACAAAGCCTGCACAGCGAGGCCGGCTGGTTCAACGGTGCGCGCGCCTTCCCCAACACCAAGACCAGCGAACTGCCGGTGAGCCCCGAAGGCGACCGCGCCATCAACGGCACGCCGCCCACCTGGCAGCGCTACCTGCCCTTCTGGGCCAGCAACCTGGTCGAACGCATGTGGCTGGTGCTGGGCGGCTTGCTCGTGCTGATGCTGCCGCTCTCGCGCGTGGTGCCGCCGCTCTACACCTTCCGCGTGCGCTCACGCGTGTTCCGCTGGTATGCGCGGCTGCGCGAGGTCGAGGCGCGACTGGAGGCGCGCGAGGGCGCGCGCCAGTCACTGGTGGATGAGCTCGACCGGCTGGAGCACGTCACCAACCGCATCGCCGTGCCGCTGTCGTATGCGGACGAGCTTTATGCGCTGCGCAACAACATCCATGCGGTGAGGAAGCGCTTGCTGGCGCATTGGCCCGAGAACGCGCCATGACGTCGCTGCACTGAGCCCGAGAGCACGGCAGGCGATATATTCTTCCGGACACTACGAGTTCGAAGAAGGAAGGAAAGAACGCCATGTTCCACCGCATCGCCCGAGGCCTGGCTTCATTGCTGGTCCTGCAGTCCATCGCGCTTGCCGCCTGGGCTGGCTCGCCGTCCGAAAGCCTCCGCGTGGACGGCAGCGCCATCAAGACTGCGCTGACCTTGAGCGTTAGCGATCTGAAGGCCTTCCCGCCGGATCAGCTCGGCAGCCTCGCCGTCAGCAGGCGCATCGATGGCAAGGAGGCCAGCACCACGATTCGCGGCGTGCGCCTGAGCGCCGTGCTGGAGCGCGCCGGCCTGGTGGCGGCGGGCCACAACGATTGGAAGTCGCTTGTGGTGCTGGCTTCGGCCACCGACGGCTACAAGGTCAGCTTCTCGTGGCCGGAACTCATCAACACCGAAGGCGGGGCCGGCGTGCTGGTGGTCTTCGAGCGCGATGGCCAGGCTCTCGGCGCCGACGAAGGCCGCATCGCGCTGATCGCCGCGCATGACCTGAAGAGCGGCCCGCGCCACGTGAAGTGGCTGAGCCATGTCGAGCTGAAACAGTTCTAACCGTGCTTGAGACAGAAGCGCGGCGGCACGGCTGATGAGTCGTCGACGGGTGTCAACTCGCGCCGCAGCGTCGCCGCAAAGCTCGCCAGGCTGGCGCTGCGCAGCGCGATGAAGGGCACCTGATGGCGCTCGCTGAGCCGCTTGAGATTGCTGACCGAATCGTGGTCCACGCAGTCGACCGGAAACACCACCAGATCAGCTCGCGGCAGCAGCGCGGCCAGCAGGCCCTTGCGCGTTTCCAGGCCGCCATCGTGGTGCAGGAACTCGCCGCCGTGGCGCTGCACGTAATCGCGGATCGCGGGCGTCGAGCTGGGGCGGCCGCCCACATAGAGCACGCGGCGCGACTGGAGAAGCAAGGCGCTCGGCCTGGCGGCATCCGCGCCTGTTGCCGACGCACTGAGCTGCTGCAGTTCGGCTTCGGCCGCCGCGAGTTCTTCGGCCATCGCGCGGCCCTGCGCTTGCAGATGGTCGAGCTGATCCTGCAGGCGCTGGGCGAGGGCGCGCGCCTCCCCGGCCCAGCGTTCGGCTTGCTCCCGGCGCTGGGTCTGCAGGGCCACCCAGTCGCCCGGCATCGCCGGCACGGGCCGCTGCTCCGCGCGCAGCTCGGCGATCCGGCACTCATGGGCCAGGGCCTGGCGATGCGCTTGGGCCGCCAGCTCATCGCGCTCCTGCAGCGCCTCCTGGCGGCGCAGCTGCTCGCGCTCCAGCCGCTCGTGCAGCTCGGCGTTTTCCTTTTCCAGCGCGACAAAGCGCTTGAGCTCGTGGCGATGCGCCGAGCCCATCAGGTGCGAGAGCATGTGCACCTCGCCGAAGGCCTCCTGGCGCTGCTCGGTGCTGGCGACCTTGTGCGTCATCAGCGCCCAGTAGGCGCCGGGGATGTCGCCCTGCGCCCAGGCCTGCCGCCATGCGGCGTCCAGGCCCGCTTCGCCCTGCACCGCGCCGAAGGTGCGCACAGCGCCCGCGTGACGCTGGTCGAGCGCCTTGTGCAGCGCCTTGGAAACGTCGCCGTTCAAGCCGGCCTGGCTGACCGCCAGATGATGGACTTCGAGGTCGCTCAGGCCCTTGACCACCACATGCCTGCCCATCAGCTTGCGCAGCTCGCCCGTGCCCAGGCAGGTGCCGATGATCGAGCAATGCAGGTGGCCTTCCATCTGGTGAAGCCTGGTGCGGCCGATGGCGGGCGCAGCCACCGGTTCGGTCGGCGCGTCGTGCCCGCAGCATCGCCCCGACTCGTCGGCGGGCGAGTGCGCCGCCATGGCTGCAAGGCCGGCGCTGCGCTTGAAAGGGGGCGTCAATATGGGCGAGTCTCCAGCATCGGTGGCGCGGTCTCGTAATATACGCATAGATATTACGACAGCCCATCAATCAAGCACCAACCCCTGGAGAATCAGCATGAAAGCCAGTGCCCGAAACCGTTTTGCCGGCCTGGTGGCCAGCATCCGAGAAGGCAGCGTCAACGACGAGGTCGAGCTGCTCACGCCATCCGGCCTGCGCGTGGTGGCCACGGTCACCGGCACGAGCCGCGAACTGCTCGGCCTGAAGATCGGCTCCAGCGCCTTTGCCCTGGTCAAGGCCTCCTCCGTCGTGCTGGTCACGCAAGCCGAAGGCGTGCTCTTCTCGGCGCGCAACCAGTTCCAGGGCGCCGTCGGCAAGGTGAGCCGCGGCGCCATCAACAGCGAGATCGTCTTGAACCTGCTCGGCGGCGAGCAGCTGGTGGCCGTGGTGACCAATGACAGTGCGGACGAACTGGGCCTGACCGTCGGCGAGCCGACGCTGGCGCTGTTCAAGGTCAGCAGCGTGATCCTCGGCGTCGAGGCCTGATTGCTTCTCTTCAGAGCCGCGGCACGAAGCCCGCGGCCGCGTGCATCAGCTCGTGCGTGTAGCCCTGCGCCACCTCGCCGCGCGCGAGCTTCTCGGACTTCAGCGTTTCCACCTCGCGCCCACGCTGCATCACCATCACTTCACTGCACAGATGCGTGACCACGGCGAGATCGTGGCTGACCATCAGGTAGCTCAAGCCGCGCTCGCGGCGCAGGGTATCGAGCAGGTTCAGCACCTCGGCCTGCACCGAGGCGTCGAGGGCCGAGGTGGGCTCATCCAGCAGCAGCAAACGCGGCTCCAGCATCAGCGCGCGGGCAATGGCGACGCGCTGGCGCTGGCCGCCGGAGAGTTCGTGCGGATAGCGGTAGCGGAAGTGCTGGCCCAGCGCCACGGCGTCGAGCATCTCCTTCACGCGCTTGTCCGCGTCACCGATGCCGTGGATGGCCAGCGGCTCGCTCAGCGTGCGGTCCACGGTATGGCGCGGATGGAGCGAGCCATAGGGATCCTGGAAAACCATCTGCACGCGGCGCGACAAGGACAAGGCCGCATCTCCGCCGATCTGCACGCTGCCAGCCGTGGGTTTGACGAGGCCGCAGATCGCGCGCAGCACGGTCGACTTGCCCGAGCCCGATTCGCCGACGAGGCCGAAGCTCTGGCCGGCGCTAACTTCCAGATCAAGCGCATGCACGGCGGTGAAATCGCCGAAGCTCACTTGGAGGTCCTGGACCTTCAGCATGACTTCCACGCCTCCTCGCGCTGCAGCGTGGGCAGCGGATGGCGTGGCGCATCAAGCCGCGGCAGGCAGTCGAGCAGGCCGCGCGTGTACGGGTGCCGCGCCTCGTGCAGGCGGCCCGAGGCCAAGGTCTCGACCACGCGGCCGGCGTACATGATCAGGATGCGGTCGCAGAAGGTGGAAACGAGGCGCAGGTCGTGCGAGATGAAGAGCAAGCCCATGCCGCGCTCGCGCACGAGGCGGTCCAGCACGGCCAGCACCTGCAGCTGCACGGTCACGTCGAGCGCCGACGTGGGCTCGTCGGCAATCAGCAGCTCGGGCTCGGCGATGCTCATCATCGCGATCATCACGCGCTGGCCCATGCCGCCGGAGACTTCATGCGGATAGAGGCCCGCCACGCGAACCGGGTCTTCGATGCCGACCTCGGCCAGCGCCGCCCGCATGCGCGCCGTCGCCTCGCCCAGGCTCACACGCCGATGCGCGCGCAAGGCCTCGATGATCTGCGCGCCGATGCGCATCACCGGATTCAAAGAGTACTTGGGGTCTTGCAGGATCATGGCGATGCGGCTGCCACGCAGGCGCCGACGCTCGGCCTCGTTCATCACCAGCAGATCGCTGCCGGCGAAGTTCAGCACGTCAGCCGTCACCACCGCACCGGGCGCCGAGAGGCCCATCAGCGCGCGGCCGGTCTGCGATTTGCCGCTGCCGGATTCGCCGACGATGCCCAGGCGTTCCTTGCCGAGCGAGAAGCTCACGCCGCGCACGGCCTCGATGATCGAACCATCGCGCTGCGGGTAGCTCACGCGCAGATTGCGCACTTCGAGCATCACTCGCCTCCCTTCGGATCGAGCACGTCGCGCAAGCCATCGCCGAGCAGATTGAACGCCAGGCTCACCACGAAGATCGCCACGCCCGGCCCGGCCGCCACCCACCACTGATCGAGCACATAGGCACGGCCGGCGGCGATCATCGCGCCCCACTCGGGTGATGGCGGCTGCGCCCCGAGGCCCAGAAAACCGAGGCCCGCGGCGGTCAGGATGATGCCGGCCATGTCCAGCGTCACGCGCACGATCAGCGAGGGCAGGGCCAGCGGCATCACATGGCCGAGCAGGATGCGGCTGTTCGACGCGCCGGCCAGCTGGATGGCGGCGATGTAGTCGGCCTGGCGGATCGAGAGCGTCTCGGCCCGCGCGATCCGCGCATACGGCGGCCACGAGGTGATCGCAATCGCGAGCACCGCGTTCTCGATGCCCGGCCCCAGCGCGGCCGCAAGCGCTAACGCCAATATCAAACGGGGGAAGGCCAGGAAGATGTCCGTCAGCCGCATCAGCACCTGATCGACCCAGCCGCCGAAGAAGCCCGCCGCCGTGCCCACGGCCAGGCCGATGGGCGCGGCCAGCACGGCCACCAGCATGACGATGAACAGCGTGATGCGAGAACCCCAGAGCAGGCGCGAGAGGATGTCGCGGCCCTGGTCGTCGGTGCCCATCCAGTGCGCGCCGGACGGCGGCAAGAGGCGCGTCTTGAGCAGGTCGCCCTGCGTCGGGTCGAAGGGCGCGATCCATGGCGCGAGCAGGGCCACCACGGCCAGCAGCGCGATCAGCGCGAGGCCCAGCAGCGCGAGCCGGTTGCGCGCAAACGCCTGCCAAGCTTCGCGGGCGCGGCGCAAGCGGGCTTGCAGTTGAGGGCTCTTCACCATCATCGTGTCCTCGGGTCCAGCCAGCGGTACAGCAAGTCGCTCAGCAGATTGATGCCGATGAACACCGCGCCCACCACCAGCGTGCCGCCGAGCACGGCGTTCATGTCGGCGCTTTGCAGCGCGTTGGTGATGTACTGGCCCAGGCCCGGCCAGGAGAAGACGGTTTCGGTCAGCACCGAGCCCTCCAGCAAACCGGCATAACTGAGCGCCACGACGGTGAGCAGCGGCACGGCCGCATTGCGCAGCGCGTGGCGCCAGATGATGCGCGCCTCGCTCAGGCCCTTGGCGCGTGCTGCCACCACGTACTCGGCCGAGAGCTCCTTCAACATGAAGCTGCGCGTCATGCGGCTGATGTAGGCCAGCGAGAAATAGCCGAGCAGCGCGCCCGGTAGCAGCAAATGCGAGAGCGCGCTGCGGAAGGCCTCGCCATCGCCGGCCAGCAGGCAATCCACCAGCATCAGCCCCGTGCGCGGCTCCACGCTGTACAGAAAGCCCACGTTGATGCGCCCGGGCCCGCCCACCCAGCCGAGCCGCGCGTAGAACAGCGCCAGCGCCATCAGCCCGAGCCAGAAGATCGGTGCCGAGTAGCCGACCAGGCCCATCAGGCGCACGAACTGATCGGCAAGACGCCCGCGCCGCACAGCCGCCCACACGCCGAGCGGGATGCCGATTGCGGCGCCGAAGAGGATGCCCACCGTGGCCAGCTCCAGCGTGGCGGGGAAGACGCGGGCGATGTCGCTCGTCACCGCATTGCCGGTCAGCAGCGAGGCGCCCAGATCGCCCTGCGCAACCGCCGCCACATAACGGCCGAACTGGACGTACAGCGGCTGGTTCAGGCCCAGCTCTTCGCGCACGGCTGCCAGTTGAGCGGCGCTGGCGCGGTCACCGGCCACGGACAGCGCCGGGTCGGTCGGCACCACGCGGCCGATGAGGAAGGTCACGGCCAGCAGGCCGATGAGGGTCAGCAGGAGGCTCGCGAGCAGGCCGGTGAACTTCTTCATGATCAGCGCTTGCTCACCGGCGCAAGGAAAGTCGTGTCCGATGTCGGCCCGAGCCGGAAGCCCGAGATGCCGGCCCGCACGCCCGCCACCTGCAGCTGCTGGAAGATCATCACGAAGGGACTCTGCTCGCGGAACTGCGCCTGCAGGCGTTCGTAGTCGGCCGCGCGGCGGGCGGTGTCGCGCTCCAGCAGCGCAGCCTCGGATTCACGCGTCAGCTGCGGGATCGCCCAGGCATTGCGCCAGGCCAGCGGCTGCAGCGCCGCGCTGTCGCTGTTGTCGGGGTTGCGCGCAAAGGTGTCGGCGTTGGTGTGCGGGTCCCAGTAGTCGGCGCCCCATTCGCCGATGTAGAGCTCGTGCTTGCGGGCGCGGTAGCGGGTCAGCGTCTGCTTGCCGTCGCCGGGCAGGATCTCGATCTGGATGCCCGCGCGGCCCGCCCATTGCTGCACCGCCTCGGCAATGCCCTGCACGGGCTGGGTGCTGCGCACATCCATCGTGATCCTGAAGCCGTCCGGCAAGCCGGCCTTGGCCAGCAGCGCCTTGGCGCGCGCCACGTCGAGCCTGTACGGCGCCGCGTCGCTCGAGCCCAGCAGGCCGTGCGGCAGAAAATTCTGGTGCGGCTTGCCGATGCCCTGGATCAGCGTGGCGCCCAGGGCGTCGTAGTCCACAAGCCACTTGAAGGCCTCGCGCACCTCGGGCTTGGCAAGCAGCGGGTTCTTCTGGTTCAGGCTGATGTAGTAGACCGTGCCCTTGAGCTGCCGGGTCAGCTGGATTTGCGGGTTAGCGGCCAGCGCCGTGATGTCCTGCGGCGAGAGGTTGCGCGCCACGTCCACGTCGCCGCGCACGAGCATCAGGCGCTGCATGCTCGATTCCTTGACGTGGCTGTAGATCGCTCGTTCGATCTGCGGCTTCGCGCCGTAGTAGGCCTCGTTGCGGTCCAGCACGACGATCTCGGCGGCGCGCCAGTCGCGCAGTGTCCAAGGGCCGGAGCCGGCGCTGTGGCGGCGCAGCCAGTCGGCGGGCTTGGCCTGCACCGCGCGCTGGTCCACGACGGAGGCGACGGTGGAGCTGAGACAGTTGAGCACGAAGCTCGGCGCGAAGGCTTCGCCTACGCTGATGCTGAGCGTTAGCGGCCCGGTCTGCCTGACCCTCTGCGCCACGTTGCCGGCGTTCCAGCCGAGCTGCGTGAGGA
>FSVW01001205.1_pt1 | contig 11880 bp, 11 predicted proteins | sample 1637551 | NCBI WGS metagenome assembly FSVW01 (sample SAMEA3914814, study PRJEB12502) | metagenome | biome: forest; material: soil | place: USA | collected 2011-09-16 | depth 0.1 m | reverse complement strand
GGTCTGCCCCTTGAGCGTCATCTGGTAGCCGTCGATGCAGGCCACGATGCTGCTGGCGTGCGGGATCTTCATGGTGATGGCGCTGACGCTGTCGCCGTACTGCGCACCGTAGTAGATGCCGGCCATCATGATCAGCGCGCCGCCGGTGGGGATGGAATACGTGAGTGGCAGCAGCAGGCTGATGGTGGCCAGCGGGCCCATGCCCGGCAGCAGACCGACGAGCGTGCCGACGATGCAGCCGATGGCGCAGTACATCAGGTTGTGCAGCGTCAGCGCGTGGCTGAAGCCGAAGGCGAGGTTGTTAAGGATGTCCATGTGTTGTCTCGCCTCGGCTCAGTACAGATGCAGGTTGAGGCCCAGCAGCTGCTGCAAGGCGAAGGCGATGGCCAGCAGGCCGGCGAGGATCTTGAGGTTGCGCACGACCGAATACTGGGTGGCGCCAAAGCCGGAGACGAAGACCAGGAAGATCACGCCGGCCGTCATGTTGATCTTTTCGGACAGGAAGGCGAAGCCGCCCAGGCTCAGCAGGATCAGCGCGATATTGCGCAGCTTGAAATCCATCGGCACGCGTTCCACGAAGCGCGACTTGACCACCACCGCCACGCCGATGGCCAGCAGGATGCCGCTGATGATCAGCGGGAACAGGCCCGGTCCGGGCTGGGTGAAGTTGCCCAGGCGGTAGCCCAGGGCGGGAATGCCGAAGAGCAGGGCGATGCCCACGAGGGCGAGCCCCTTGATCAGTTGCTGGTTGTTCATCTCGTTGTCTCCATGCTTTGCTGCCGCTGCTGCTGAAGAGCAGCGTTACGTCTTGTGGAGGCGAGCATAGGGGGCGGTCCGTGCGAACCCGCTCAGCACAACTACCTAATCGGCGCTTCTACGTGGGCGGCGTCAGCGCCGTCACAGCTTCGGATGCAGGCGCTTGCGCTGGGCCGTGTAGTCCCACCAGGGCCGCGGGGGCGCGCCCTTCATGAAGTCGATGGCGGCCATGTAGGTGTCGAGCACGCAGGGGTCTTGCCGCTGGCCGCTGATCTTGCACATGCGCTGGTAGAGCTGATACGCATCGCAGCGGCGCAGATCGGCCGGCTCCTTCAAACCGAGCTGGCGGAAATCCTCGGCCATGGCCTTGCCGATATTGGGGATCTGCTCGAAGCGCATGCACGCCTCCCAACTCGCGGCCTTGGCCATGGCTTTGGCTTCAGTTCAATTGCTTGCGGATCAGGCCGACGGCGAGGCCTTCGATGGCGAAACTTTCGTCATCGGCCGACACGCGGATCGGCTCGAAATCAGCGTTCTCGGGCAGCAGCTCGATCCCGCTCTTGCTGCGCTGGAAGCGCTTGACCGTCACTTCATCGCCTATGCGCGCGACCACGATCTGGCCGTTGCGCGCCTCCTTGGCCTGCTTCACGGCCAGCAGGTCGCCGTCCATGATGCCGACGTCCTTCATGCTCATGCCCTTGACCTTGAGGAGGAAGTCGGGCTGCTTGTCGAACATGCTGGCCTCGACCGTGTAGCTCTGCTCCACGTGTTCCTGCGCGAGGATCGGCGCGCCGGCAGCGACGCGGCCGACCAGCGGGAGCGTGAGCTGCGCGAACTCGGAGAGCGAGCGCTGCAGCGCCTGGGTGGCGGCGCGCAATGTGTCAGACTTCAGCCGGATGCCGCGCGAGGTGCCGCCGACCAGTTCGATGGCGCCTTTGCGGGCCAGGGCCTGCAGGTGTTCCTCGGCGGCGTTGGCCGACTTGAAGCCCAGCTCGGTGGCGATCTCGGCCCGCGTGGGTGGGGCGCCGGTGGTCTCGATGGCATGGCGCACCAGATCGAGAATCTGCTGCTGGCGGGCGGTGAGCTTGGGGCTGTCTTCCATGGGACCTCGATTCATTGCGGCCGTGATGGGCTGAGTGTATATCCAGTAACTGTAATTTCATCCAGTTTGTTTATGTCTTCTGAACAACAGCGCGTCGTCATCCTCGGCACCGGCGGCACCATCGCCGGCAAGGCCGCGCAGGCCAGCGATAACGTCGGCTACACCGCGGCGCAGCTGAGCATCGAGTCGCTGATCGAAGCCGTGCCGGCGCTGGCCTCGCGCCAGATCGAAGCGAAGCAGGTCGCCCAGCTCGACAGCAAGGACATGGACTTCGCAACCTGGCAGCTTCTCGCCCGCGAAGTGGACGCGCAGCTGCAGCGCGCGGACGTGGCCGGCGTGGTCATCACGCATGGCACCGACACGCTGGAAGAAACCGCCTATTTCCTCCAGCGCGTACTGGCGCCGAGCAAGCCCGTCGTGCTGACCGCCGCGATGCGCCCGGCCACCGCCCTGATGGCCGACGGGCCGCAGAACCTGCTCGATGCCGTGTCAGTCGCGTTTGATCGTTATGCCTCCGGCGTGCTGCTGGCTTTTGCGGGCGGCGTGCATGAGGCGTGGCAGGTGCGCAAGGTGCACAGCTATCGCGTCGATGCCTTTGCATCGAGCGAGGGCGCGAAGTTGGGCGTGGTGGAGGAGGGCGCGGTTCGCTGGCTCCTGCGCGGCGCCGTGCCTCGGCCGGCTCTGGGCTTGGCGCGCATCGAAACGCCGGCGGCCCAATGGCCGCGCGTGCAGATCGTGATGAACCATGTGGGCGCCGATGGTTCCATCGTGCGCGCACTGATCGCGCAAGGTGTGGACGGCATCGTCGTCGCCGGCACCGGCAACGGCACGGTCTCGAACGGGCTTGAGGCCGCGCTGCGCGAGGCTCAGGCGGCGGGCGTGCGTGTCTTGCGCAGCACGCGCTGCGATGCCGGGCCGGTCAGCGAGCTTGAAGGCGCCTTGCCGAGCGCCGGCAGCCTGAGCCCGGTGAAGGCCCGTATCGAGCTGCTGCTCGATCTGCTGGCAGCCTCGCCCAGCGCCTGAATGAATCAGCGGCGCTTCAGCCGCCGCCGCGCCAGCAGCGCACCCAGCCCGACCAAGGTCAGCCAGGCCTGCGCGGGCTCCGGCACCGCTGCGGTCGGATAGAGCTGGCCCGACGAGCCCGTCACGCTGTCCAGCGCGAAGGCCTGGCCGTTGGCATCCACCCCCTCGAAGCCGACGATCTTCAGCGTGTTGCTGAAGTCCATGCTGACGGCATAACTGCCATTTTCATCGTAGCCGCCGTAGTTGAGGTCGGCCCGGTTGTTGAGCGACAGGGCCAGCGCCAGCGGCACCGCGGAGGCATCGCCGATGGCGAGGTCGAAGCTGTAGAGCGTGCTGAATGTGCCCACTTGACGGATCACACTGGCGAAGGCGCAATCGCTTTGCGCATCGTTGCAGCCGGCGCTGGCGCTGGTGCTGGCGAACAGGCCGACGTCCACGTTGTCCATCAGCCAGTTGTAGTTGCCGGTCAGGTCGGTGATGCTGCCTTCCAGCCGCACCGTCAGGCGCAGGCCGCTGAGCGCCTGCGACGCGCTGACCTTGAGCGTGTCGTTCATCTGCGCCACGGTGAACTCGCGCAGCGCGGTCGGAGTGCCGGTGGGGTCGATGTTGAAGTCGCTGGTCACGAAGTTCGGATTGGCCGCGTTGTAGTAGGGCGTGCTCAGCATCACGGCGCTGCGCGCATGCAGGCCGTCGGCATCGGCCTGGGCGGCGCTGATGCTGATCAGCGTCATCGTCTGCTGCACGCCGTGCGAGTTCAGCCCCTGGAAGCTTTGCTGCAGCGTCACGTCGGCGAAATTGCCGGGCGGGTAGCCGCTGTCGTACAGGCTGCCGCTGCCGCCGCCGGTCGCGAAGTTGTCCACGCTGACGTTGGTCTGGGCGATGTACTGTGTGTCGGCGATGGCCGGCGAGGCCATGCAGGCGAGCAGGGCGATGCCGCAGAAGCGGCGAATCTTGAAGCTGAACGTCATGTCGAATCCTTTCCTGTGTCGGGTGATGCCTAGAGACTGGGCGCCGGAACCTTCTTCTCCGCCTGCTGCACTTCCTGCTGCTGCGACTGGCGCTTGCTCGCGGCCAGCGCAGCTTCAGTGGCCTGGATCAGCTGCACGGCCTTGGCGGCATCGACCACGCCCACTTGCAGCTTCTCGGCCAGCTCCGGGTTGGCGCGCGAGGGCACGAGATGCGCGCTGACGACCAGGCCGCAGCCCTCGTTGATGCTGAAGCCGCTGTCCGGGTCGGTCGGGCCGAGGTTGCAGCGCGCTGCAATGGGCGAGCCCGGCGCCGCGAGCCGGCCCTCGGGGTCGCGGATCCAGCGCAGGGATTGATCGACGCCCGCGTTGCCATACGCAATGCTCGGCGCACCGTATTTCTTGACGAGCGCATCCATCAGGCTGGCGATGCTGGGCTGCTGGCCGGGTGCGTAGTGCTCCTCGCGGGCCGCATTGGTCACCTGCTCGGCGCCGGGCAGGCCGATGGTGCCCACATACCAGCGCGACTCGCCTTCCGGCGTGCTCTCGCGGCGCCGGTTCAGGCCGCGGCCGAGCGTTTCCTGCTGCATCTGCTTGACGATCTCGCGCCCGCTCAGCTCGTGGTGGGCCTGCGCGAAGTTGGCGTTGAAGCCCTGGCGGATCGGCGTGCCCGAGGTGTTGATCGTGTAGCCGTGGTCGTTGTCCGGCGTGATGACCATCAGCTTGGCGCTGCACATCACGAGCGCCGCCGCGTCGTCGTAGCTCAGGCCCGGCCGCACGCCGAGCACGTCCACGACAGGCGCGTTCGCATCAGGCGTGGCGCTGCTCAATCGGGGCGGGCAGCTCACGCCGCCGCGTGCCTGCTCGGCCACCTGTTCGGCGCTCATCTCGCCCTTCGGCGGAGGTGGCGGTGCTGCCGCGGCACTGCTGGCAGGCGCGGCGGATTTGCCGCAGCCGGCGAGGGCCAATGCAAGTGCGAGCGTGATCGTCAGCTTGGTGTTCATTTGCCCTTCCCCTTGAGCAGATCGGCGAGGTTCTTCACGGCATTGCCCACGTCGGTGGCGCGCTGCACGCCGGCACCTCCGCCGAAGCCGCCGCCGCCCGTGAGATTCGGAAAATTCAGCGCGTAATCCGCCTGTGGCCGCACCTGCTTCGGGCCGACGATGGCCAGGCGCACGAGGCTCAGGTCGAAGTTGAAGCGCGTGCCGACCACGGTGCGGCGGGTGCTGTACTGCAGGATGCGGTCGATCTGGAAATCACGCGACTCGCCCGGCGCGAGCTGGAACTGCGGATCGGCCACGTCCTTGCTGACCTCGCCGATGCCGTGCACATAGCGCGCTTCCGAGCTGCCCGAGCGGCCCCAGTTGTAGGCCAGGCCCTGGTCGTCGCTGAGCTGCGCGCTGCCGACGCGGTAGCCGAGGATCAGCGGCTCGTTGCCGACATTGCGTACGCGCAGGGTCAGCTTGACGCCGTGGTAGGCCGTCACGCCGCCCGAGTCGGTCACGGCCACGCCGATCACCTGCGCGACCAGCGGGCCTTGGGCCTGGCAGCTCGGCTGGCCGGCACAGGCATCGCCCTGAGCTTGCGGCGGCGGCGCCGCGTTGTTGTTCATGCCCGGCGCGCCGAACTGCGGCGCTGGTTCCCGTTGCATGGCGACAGCCTGGCCGCCAGCCTGCGCACCGATGCCATCGGTGGCGCGCAGGCCCGGAAAGTCCAGCAGGTACTCGCGCTGCGTGCGGATGTGCTGGTCGTTCAATACGCTCAGGCCGGCCAGGGTCAGGCTCTGGTCGAAGACGCTGCCCACCACGGTGTTGCGGGTGCTGTACTGCAGCACGCTCTCCCACTGCGCCTCGCGCGTCTCGCCCGGGGCGAGCTGGAACTGCGGGTCCGCGTTGTCTCGCCCGATCACGCCGATGCCGGCGGCCTTGACCGACCATTTGTAGACCAGCCCCTTCTCGTCGGTCAGCTGCGCGCTGTGGTCCTTGTAGGCCAGCACCAGCGGCTGGGCGCCGACATTGCTCAGCCGCAGCGTCAGGCGCACGCCGTGATAGGCCGTCACGCCGCCCGAGTCGGTCACGGCCACACGCACGACCTGCGAGCGCAGGCTGCCGTCGAGGCGGCAATGCTCAAGTCCGGTGCAGGCGTCGGCATGGGCGCCCAGCGGCAGGGCGAGCAGCAAGAAGAAAAGCCCGAGCCGGCGCAGGCAGGATGTGATGAAGACCATGGGACGCTCCCGTCGGATGCAATGCGCCGATGCTGCGGCGCCGGGCGGCGGAAGCCTTCACCCACGGCTAACGCCGGGCTAACGCAACACTAACGCGAGGTCTGTGTCAGCTCAATTTGCGGGTTATCCCGGGCGGTCCGGTTGATAGGATGGCTCGAACGCTGCGAAGGTCCTTCAGACGATGCAAGAGCAAGCTCAACCACCGCCGGCCGCCGAGGCGACGACAACGCTGTTCCGCTATCGCTTCGGCACGGCCGAATACGACCAGGCGCGCCAGACGCTGAGCGTGGACGGCCTGCCCGTCGAAGTCGAGCAACGCCCGCTGCATGTGCTGGAGCAACTGCTGCAGCGGCCCGGCGAGGTGGTCACGCGGGAGGAGCTGTTCGAGTCCGTCTGGGCCAATCGCCCCACCGTGGACAACGTGCTGCCCAGCGCCATGACCAAGCTGCGCCGTGCGCTGGGCGATGCCAATGCCGCGCTGCTGCAGACCCTGCCGCGCGTGGGCTACCGGCTCAGCGGGCCGGTGGAGCGCGTGGCCGTGGGCCGGCAGATGCACAGCCAGCTCGAACTGGCCGCGGGCCAGCCCGTGCCCCTGCGTCCGCATTGGCTGCTGCACCAGCAGCTGGGCGCCGGCGCGGCGGCCGAAGTCTGGCGGGCCCGGCATGACAAGACCGGCGAGACCCGCATCTACAAGTTTGCGGCCGACGGCGAGCGGCTGACCCAGCTCAAGCGCGAGGCCACGCTGCACCGCCTCTTGCGCGAGAGCCTGGGCGAGCGGGCCGACTTCGTGCACCTGATCGACTGGAACTTCGACAGCGAGCCCTTCTTCATCGAATGCCAGGACGCGGGCCAGAGCCTGTCGGACTGGGCGGTCGGGCACCTCGCCGCGCTCGACCTGCCCGCGCGGCTCGCGCTGTTCCTGCAGATCGCCGAGGCCGTGGCTGCCGCGCACGGCGTGGGTGTGCTGCACAAGGATTTGAAGCCCGCCAACGTGCTGGTGGCCGGCGACGCCCGGCAGCCGCAGATCCGCCTGGCCGACTTCGGCAGCGCGCGGCTGCTCGACCCGGCGCGGCTGGCCGAGATGGGCATCACCGCACAGGGCCTGACGCTGACGCAGGCCCTGGCCAGCGACACCAGCGGCACGCTGCTCTACCTCGCCCCCGAGGTGCTCGCCGGCCAGGTGCCGACCGTGCGCAGCGATGTGTATGCGCTGGGCCTGATGCTCTACCAGCTGGTGACCGGCGAACTGCGCCGCCCGCTGCTGCCGGGCTGGGAGCAGGACATCGCCGACGAACTGCTGCGCGAAGACATCGCCGCCGCGGCCGACATCGACCCGGCGCGGCGCCTGGCCAGCGCGGCCGAGTTGTGCGAGCGCCTGCGCCAGCGCGAGCAGCGCAAGGGCGCGCACGAGCATGCCCGCGCGCAAGAACTTGTGGCCGCCGAGGCACGGGCCGAGCTTGAGCGTGCCCGCGTGCGCCGGCCCTGGATGTGGGCCGCCTTCGCCGTCCTGCTGGCCGGCCTGGGTTTGAGCCTGTGGCAATACGGCCGCGCCGAGCTGGCCGCGCGCCGCGCAGTTGAACAAGCGGCCCTGGCCGAGGCCGTGAGTCGCTTTGTCACCGAGGACCTGATCGGCGCCGCGCAACCGGGCACCAGCGGGCGCGCCGGCGTGACGATGATCGAGGCCGCACGCGCCGCCGTGGCCCGCGTCGATCAGCAGGACTACCCGCCCGCCGTGCGCGCGGCCTTGCACCTGGCGCTGCAGAAGACGTTGTCGGAGCTGAGCGATCACAAGGGCGCCGTGGAGCAGGGGCAGAAGGCCTTGCAGGCGCTGTCCCAGTCGAATGCCGTCAACGTGCCCCTGGCCTCCGAGGTGCGCGTGTGGTTGGCCAACAGCCAGTCGGAGCTGGGCCAGTTCAAGGCGGCCGAGGAAACCTTGCAGCAGGTCGAGGCCGACGTGCCCGCGCTGCGCGAACAGGCGCCGCAACTGCTCCTGCGCATGTACCAGGCCGCGTCCATCGTGGCAGCCAACCAGACCGACTTCAAGCGCGCCTACGAGATCGACCGCACAGCCATCGCGCTGGCCAAGACGCTGCCCGATGTGAAGCCCGAGATGCTCGACCACCTGCAGTTCGACATGGCCGATTCGCAGATCCATGCCAACGAGCTGGCCGGCGCCGAGGCCACGCTGCGCGAGTTGCAGCAGCGGCAGACGCAGCGCCTGGGCGCGCAGCATCAGCACACGCTCTACACGGCGGTGCTGCTGGCGCACGACCTCGCGCGTGCGCACCGGCCCGATGAAGCGGCGCAGGTGATCGAGCCCGCAGTGGCGGGGCTGATCAAGGCACTGGGCGCGGATGCGCGACGCACCCTGCTGGCGCGCAGCGTGCAGGCCGAGATCGACATGCAGCGCAAGCGTTACGCCGAGGCCGCCGCGACCTACGGCGAGATCCACCAGAGCCTGGCGGCGCGCAACGGCGCCGTCAGCCCGGCGGCCGTCATCATGCTGGGTGGGCAGGGCGACGCGCTGCAGCAGGGCGGTGATCTGCGCGGCGCCGAGCGGCTGCTGAGGCAGGCGCTCGGCCAGGCCAGGCAGGTGTTCGGCAAGGACAGTGCGCCGGTGGTGCAGCAGTTGCGCTATCAGCTGGCCGATTGCCTGCTGAGCGGGTCTTCTTCGTCGTCAAAGGCCGAGGTCGAGGCCTTGCTGCAAGGCCTCGAACCCGCAGGCCTGGCGCAGGCCGACGCGGCCCGGGACTGGCCGGCCTTGCTGGCCACCGCCCAGGCTCGCGTTGCCAAGCTTTAGACGATATCGAGCGTCACGTCGATATTGCCGCGCGTCGCGTTCGAGTACGGGCAGACGATGTGCGCTGCGTTCACCACTTCCTCGACCTGTGCGCGATCCACGCCCGGCACATTGATGTGCAGCGTGACCTGGATGCCGAAGCCGGTCGGGATCGGGCCGATGCCCACGTCGGCGGTGATCGAGGTGTCGGCCGGCAGGGCGATCTTCTTCTGGCCGGCGACGAACTTCATCGCGCCGATGAAGCAGGCCGAATAACCCATGGCGAACAGCTGTTCGGGGTTGGTGCCGCCGCCGGGGCCGCCCATTTCCTTGGGCAGGGCGAGCTTGACCGAGATCTGGCCGTCGCTGGTGGCGGATGTGCCGTCGCGGCCTCCGGTGGAGGTGGCGTGGGCGGTGTAGACGACTTTGTCGAGTGCCATGGTGAATATCCTTTCAAGGGTTGGATGTGGTGGCTTCTGACAGCTGCTTGCGCAACTCGTGCAGACGCCGGGTGAGGAAACTTACTTCTTCGAGCGAACAGGCGCTGGCGCAGCCGATCTGCGGCGGAATCGTGGCGGCCTTTTTCTTCAGCATGCGGCCGGCGCGTGTCAGGTGGATGTCCACGCGGCGCTCGTCTTCAGCGGCGCGCTGGCGCGTGATCAGCTCCGCCGCTTCAAGCCGCTTAAGCAGTGGCGTCAAGGTGCCCGAGTCGAGCGAGAGCCGCTGGCCCACGTTGGATACGCTGACGCCGTCCTGCTCCCACAGCACCAGCATCACCAGGTACTGCGGGTAGGTCAGGCCCAACGGCTCCAGCAGCGGCTTGTAGAGCTTGGTCATGGCCAGCGATGTGGAGTACAAGGCGAAACATAACTGCCGATCCAGCTGCAGCCACTCGTCTGCCGGGCTTGCTGCCGGGCTTGCTGCCGTTGCTGTGGGTGATGCGGTTTCGCGTTTCATGCCAATAATGTAGTTCGCAATTCAATTGCACACAACTTAAAAGGGTATTTTGATGGCCATGCTTGCCTCTGTACTGGTTGCCCTGGTGGCGGCCCTGCACCTGTACTTCCTGGTGCTGGAGATGTTCCTCTGGACCACGCCGCGCGGCCGCAAGACCTTTGGCCTGACGCCCGAATTTGCCGAAGCCAGCAAGACGCTGGCAGCGAATCAGGGCCTGTACAACGGCTTCCTCGCCGCGGGCCTGCTGTTCGGCCTGGTGCGCGGCGAGCTGTCCACCCAGCTCTTCTTCCTCGGCTGCGTGATCGTGGCCGGCGCTTATGGCGCGGCCACGGTGAGCCGCAAGATCCTGTTCGTGCAGGCGCTGCCGGCGCTGGTGGCTGCGGTAGCGCTGCTCATCTAAGGCTGTTGCTTGTGCGGGCGCGAATACCCAATGGTGCCTAGCAGAGCCGGCCCCGCCAGCTGACGGGCGCCTGTGTGGGGCTGAGGAGCGCAGCGGCCCGGGGCAGCGCGCAAGGCGCGCCTCAATGACTGACTGGGCGCAGCATGTTTGAGCGAAACGTAGTGAAGCGAGTTCTGCGCCAGCCCCGGGTCGCGAGCACCGCAAGGCAGTCGAGCCGCAGGCGAGACCCCCGCACCGAAGCCCGGCGGCTGGCGGGGCCGGCTCTGCGTCCCCGCAGACTCAGGCCGAAGCCTGCAGCGCCTCGATCTCCGCGCTCAGTTCCAGCCAGCGCAGCTCGGCCGCTTCCAGCTCGTCGTGGATCGCCTTGAGCCGCTTGCCGGCCTCGACGATCTGCGCTGGGTTGGCGTCGCCCGAAGCCAGCCTGGCTTCGATGGCCGTGCGCTCGTCTGCCAGCTTGTTCAGCTTTGCATCGATGCCCTCCATCTCCTTGCGCATCGGCCGGGTCTGGTCGGCCAGCTTGGCACGGGCCTGGCCGCTGGCTTTGCGGTCTTCGCGCTGGGCGATGGGCGCAGGGGCGGGTGCTGGCGTGGGAGCAGGCGCAGGGGCCGCAACACCTGATTTGCTCGCTGCCTTGGCCGCTTCCTTGGCCTGCTTGGCCGCTTCCTTCGATTGATCGAGCAGCCACTTCTGGTAGTCGTCCAGGTCGCCGTCGAAGGGCGCCACCTTGCCTTCGCTGACCAGCCAGAACTCGTCGCACACTTCGCGCAACAACGCGCGATCGTGACTGACCAGCATGACCGTGCCTTCGAACTCGTTGAGGGCCATCGACAGCGCCTCGCGCGTCTGCAAATCCAGATGGTTGGTCGGCTCGTCCAGCAGCAGCAGATTGGGGCGCTGCCACACCAGCATGGCCAGGACGAGGCGCGCCTTCTCGCCGCCCGAGAGGCTGCCGACTTCCTGGTTGACCATGTCACCGACGAAGCGGAACTGGCCGAGGAAATCGCGCAGCTCCTGCTCGCGCGCATTCGGGCTCACCTCCTTGGCGAGCCGGACCATGTGCATCAGCGGGCCTTCGTCAGGCCGCAGCACGTCCATTTCCTGCTGGGCGAAGTAGCCGATCGACAGGCCCTTGCCCTCGGTGATCTTGCCGCCCATGGCGCGCTGCATGCGTGCCACGGTCTTCACCACCGTGGACTTGCCCTGGCCGTTGGCACCGAGCACGCCGATGCGCTGTCCAGCCAGCACCGAGCGGTCGATGCCGCGCACGATGATCTTCTCGCCTTCGTCGGTGTCGTAGCCGCAGGCCACTTCGTCGAACATCAGCATCGGGTTCGGCAGGTTCAGCGGCTCGCGGAACTCGAAGGAAAAGTCCGATGCCGTCAGCACCGGCGCCAGCCGCTCCATGCGCTCCAGCGCCTTCACGCGGCTCTGCGCCTGCTTGGCCTTGCTGGCCTTGGCCTTGAAGCGGTCGATGAACTTCTGCAGATGGGCCATGCGGTCCTGCTGCTTCTCGAACGCCGATTGCTGCAGCACCATGCGCTCGGCGCGCATCAGCTCGAAGGCACTGTAGTTGCCGCCATACCGCATCAGCTTGGCTTCATCCAGGTGCAGCGTGACCTTGGTGATCGCATCCAGGAATTCGCGGTCGTGGCTGATGATGATCAGCGTGCCGTC
>FSVW01003030.1_pt1 | contig 11881 bp, 7 predicted proteins | sample 1637551 | NCBI WGS metagenome assembly FSVW01 (sample SAMEA3914814, study PRJEB12502) | metagenome | biome: forest; material: soil | place: USA | collected 2011-09-16 | depth 0.1 m | reverse complement strand
GATGTGCTCGGCGCCCGAGTTCCAGCTGACGATGCGGCCGGTCAGGTCGATCATGTAGATCGCGTAGTCGGTCACGCCCTGCACCAGCAGGCGGAACTGCTCCTGGTTGCGGCGCAGCGCCATCTCGGCCTCGCGGCGTTCGGTCAGGTCGCGCGTGACCTTGGCATAGCCGATCACGCGGCCGTCGGCGGTCTTGATCGGGTCGATGACGACCTGGGCCCAGAAGGTCGTGCCGTCCTTGCGCACGCGCCAGCCTTCGCCTTCGAACTGGCCGCGCTCGGCGGCGATGGCCAGGGCCCGCTCGGGCAGGCCCGTGGCGCGGTCCTCGGCCGTGTAGAAGCGCGAGAAGTGATGGCCGATGATCTCCTCGGCCCGGTAGCCCTTGAAGCGTTGCGCGCCGGGGTTCCAACTGGTCACGATGCCGTCGGGATCGAGCATGTAGATCGCGTAGTCCGTGACCGCCTCGACCAGCAGCCGATAGCGGTGCTCCTCGGGCAGGTGCGAGACGGACTGGGGATACTGATCCATGGATCCTTCAGATGAAACAGGAAGTTAGGGCAATGCGGCTGCCCGCACTCTAACGCTCATGTCTGCCTGACGGCAGGATGGTTCACGATTCGTGAACCGCGGCAGCACGGCCAGGCGCTTGTCCCGCCCGCCAGGCCTGACTACAGTGAGCGCATTGCGCAAGCAGACCCCGGAGAACGCAAGCCATGCCACGCCCGATCGCCCTGGCCGCCCTGTCTGTGCTCGAACTGAGCTCGCCCGAGCTGGTCGCCTGCGCCGCGCAGGCCGGTTTCAGCCATGTCGGCATCCGGCTGGTGCCGGCCACGCCGACCGAGGCGCGGTACGACATCGTCGGCGACACGCCGCTGCTGCGCGAGCTTGAAGCGCGGCTGGCAGGCACCGGCGTGAAAGTGCTGGACGCCGAGATCTTCCGGCTGAAGCCCGAGACTAGCGTGGTCGCCGACTACGAGGCCGCGATCGCCACCGCCGCGCGGCTCGGCGCCCGCGAACTGCTGGTGGCCGGCAACGATCCCGACGAGGCGCGGCTCACCGCGTCGTTCGCGGCTTTCTGCGAGCTGGCGGCACGCTACGGCCTGGGCGCCGTCATCGAGTTCATGCCCTGGACCGATGCCAAGGATTTGATCCAGGCGGCGCGCATCGTCGAAAGAAGCGGCCAGACGAACGCCGGCGTGCTGATCGATCCCTTCCACTTCAGCCGCTCGCGCAGCCGTATGGAGGACATCGCCGCGATCCCCGTGTCACGCCTGCGCTACCTGCAGTTCTGCGACGTGCCGGCCGAGATCCCGGCGACCATGGACGAGATCCTCGCCCAGGCCCGTGCCGAGCGCCTGCCGCCGGGCGAGGGCGGGCTGGACCTGCTTGGCCTGCTGCGCGCGTTGCCGTCGAACATTCCCGTTAGCGTGGAAGTGCCGATGACGACGCTGGCGCGGACGGTCGACGCCAATGAGCGCGCGCGCCGCCTGCATGCCGCGACGCGCCGCGTGCTGGCACAGGTGGACGAAACATGAAGACGACCTTGGACTGCGACCTGCTCGTCATCGGCTCCGGCGCCTCGGGCCTGGCCGCGGCGGTGACGGCAGCGGCGAGGGGATTGAAGGTCATCGTCGTCGAGAAGGCCGCGATCTTCGGCGGCGCCACCGCCTGGTCCGGCGGCTGGATGTGGGTGCCCGGCAATCCTTTGGCCAAGCGCGCGGGCATCGATGAAGACCCGCGACGGCCGCGCAAGTATCTGAAGAGTGAATTGGGAAAGCGCTACGACTCCGCGCGCATCGACGCCTTCCTCGACACCGGCCCGGAGATGGTCAGCTTCTTCGAACAGCACACCGCGCTGCAGTTCGTCGATGGCAATGGAATCCCGGACATCCACGGCCATCAGGAGGACGCGGCCACCGGCGGCCATCAGTTGATCGCCGCGCCGTTCGACGCCCGCGAGATCGATCCGAAGCTGCTCAAGCGCCTGCGCCGCACGATGCGCGAGACCGCATTCCTCGGCATGCCGATCATGGCTGGTGCGGACCTCGGCGCCTTCCTCGGCATGACTCGCTCGGCGAAGTCATTCCTGCACGTGACCAAGCGCTTCATCCGCCATCTGCGCGACCTCGCCCTGCATGGCCGCGCGATGCACCTGGTCAACGGCGTGGCGCTGATCGGACGGCTGGCGAAGTCGGCTGCGGACCTGCGGGTGACGATGATCGAATCGGCGCCGGCGAAGCGGCTGTTGATCGATGAAAACGGTGGGGTGTGCGGCGCCGCCGTGTCGGCGAAAGACGGAGACATCGAGATCTGCGCCAGCCGTGGTGTCGTCCTCGCCGCAGGCGGCTTCCCGCATGACCTCGCGCGTCGCAAGGCGCTGTTCCCGCGCACGCCGACCGGCAAGGAGCACCTCGCCCTGCCGCCCGCGAGTTGCTCGGGCGACGGCATCACGCTCGGCGAATCGGCCGGCGGCGTGCTCGACAGCAGCGGTGCCGCGCCGGCGGCCTGGGCGCCGGTGTCGAAGGTGGCACACAGCGACGGCACCGTCGGCCACTTCCCGCACATCATCGACCGCGGCAAGCCCGGCCTGATCGGCGTGCTGTCGAACGGCCGGCGCTTCGTCAATGAAGCGGATGGCTACTACGACTACACGGCCGCGATGATCGCGCGCGCGCCGGCCGGCGAAGCTGTCTGCTCCTGGCTCGTCTGCGACCATCGATTCCAGAGGCTCTACGGACTCGGCCATGCCAAGCCCTTTCCGCTGCCGCTGGGTCCGTGGCTGCGCAGCGGCTACCTGAAACGCGGCGCGACGATCAAGGCCCTGGCGCAGGCCTGTGGCATCGATCCGTCCGGCCTGGCCGCGACGGTGGAGCGCTTCAACGAACACGCGCGCCGCGGAGAAGACCCCGACTTCGGCCGCGGCTCCACGCCCTACAACCGCAAGATGGGCGACCCGCTGCACGGCGGCCCGAATCCCTGCGTGGCGCCGATCGAGCAGGGACCGTTCTACGCGGTGAAGGTCCAGCCGGGCAGCTTCGGCACCTTTGCCGGCCTGAAGACGAATGCCAGCGCGCAGGTGCTCGACGCGGAGGACCGGGCGATCGCCGGGCTCTACGCCGTGGGCACCGACATGGCCAGCGTGATGGGCGGCTTCTATCCTTCGGGCGGCATCAACCTCGGTCCGGCGATGGTCTTCGGCTACATCGCCGGCAGGCATGCGGCAAGGGCCGCCGCGCCGCGGCCGGCCTCAAGCGAGCCGGAACACCGCCACGCTCTGCACCAGGTCACGAGCCTGTGAATTGAGGCTGGAGGTGGCGGCGGCCATCTCCTCGACCAGCGCCGCGTTCTGCTGCGTCACCTGATCCATCTGCTGCACCGCCTCGCCGACCTGCGAGACGCCCGCGCTCTGCTCGCTGCTGGCGGCGCTGATCTCGCTCATCAGGTCGGTCACCCGGCTGATCGCGGCCACCACGTCGGTCATCGTGCTGCCGGCCTGGTCGACCAGGGTCGAGCCGCGCTCGACCCGCTCGACGCTGGTGCCGATCAGCGTCTTGATCTCCTTGGCCGCCGCGGCCGAGCGGCTGGCCAGCGAGCGCACCTCGGAGGCCACCACCGCAAAGCCGCGGCCCTGCTCGCCGGCCCGCGCGGCTTCCACCGCGGCGTTCAGCGCCAGGATGTTGGTCTGGAAGGCGATGCCGTCGATCACGCCGATGATGTCGCCGATCTTGCGCGAGGCCTCGCTGATGCCCTTCATCGTCTCGACCACCTGGCCCACGACCTGGCCGCCCTTGACCGCCACGGCCGAGGCCTCGTGCGCCATCTGCTTGGCCTGGCGCGCGCTGTCGGAGTTGTGCTTGACGGTCGAGTCCAGCTCTTCCATCGACGATGCCGTTTCCTCCAGCGCGCTGGCCTGGCTTTCGGTGCGAGCCGACAGGTCCTGGTTGCCCTGCGCGATCTGTGCGCTGGCGGTGGCCACGCCCTCCGACCCGGCGCGCACCTTGTGCACGACGGTGGCCAGGCCTTCCTTCATCAGCACCAGGCCGCGCAGCAGCGCAGCGATTTCGTCGCGGCCGCTGACATGGATCTGCACGCCGAGATTCCCGGCGGCGATCTGGTCGGTCAAGGTGTTGGCCTGGGCCAGCGCGCGGGTGATGCCCTGCACCAGAAACCAGCCGACGATCACCGCGCCGGCGAGGCCCAGCACGATGGCGACGATCGCCACCGTGCGGATGGTCTCGAAGCGGCCGACCGCGCCGTCGTACTCGGATTTCGCCACGTCCAGCTGCAGCTGGATCAGTGCCTCGATCTCCGCCTTGGCCGGTGCCCACAGCGCGGGCGTGAGGTCATTGGTGACGTGCTGCGCCGTCTTCAGGTCGCCCGCTTGCAGGGCGGCCAGCGTCGGCTTGAGCGCGCCGCTGACGTACTGGCCCCGCTTGTCGGTAAAGCGTTTGGCGATCGCTTCTTCCTCGGGCGTCAGGTAGGTGGCGAGATAGGCCTTCCAGGTCGTCGTGATCGAGTCGATGTTGGCCTGCACCTGGGTGGTGGTGCTCGATATCGCGGCGGGCGTGCCGTCCAGCGTGGCCGTGGCCAGCAGGTTGGCATTGGTCAGCATGCGGGCCTGGATGTCGGCCAACTGGCCGAGCGTCACCGTGCGGTCTTCGTAGACGGTCTTGAGCCCCGCGTTGCTGGAGGCCATGCCGCCCAGGCCGAGCAGGCCGATGCCCACCAGCAGCGCCGAGAGCACGGCGATCAGAAGGACTAGGCGGGTCGAGATCTTCATGGCGAGGCATCCTCCGGACAGTGCTTGTCCATCCTATCGGAGATGGCCGAAGCGCTCGGCTAACGGGTTATTTGAGCGGAGTCGTGCGCGGGAATCCGTGGCGGCGATCCGACGCCGGGCCGCGCGCAGGCTGGTGCCCGGGCGTGAAGAAGGCCCAGTCAGGGCGCCGGCCGCGCTCGTGCGGCCCGCAATCGTGCAGTCTGCCCGTTGGCGCGAGCGGTTTCGGCCGGTTGCCGACTTACAGTCCTGTCCCTGGAACAGCGGCCAAGCCGCCGATCCGATTGACCTGACCCCCGTCGTTGCGTTCCGCCGCGCCGCGCCAGCAGTAACCGCTTTTACCGAATCCCCGGCGGACATTCATGGATCTACGCACCCTTTTCATCGCCCAGACCTGCGCACTGGGCGCAACCGCCGCGATGCTCTGGGCCGCGCGCGGGGAGGCCGACCGGCATAACGGCCTGCGCACGTGGATGTTCGCCGTCACCGCCCAGGGCATCGCCTACCTGTTGCTCGCCTATGCCGGCAGCCTGCCGGTGCTGCTGAGCGCGCTGCTGGGCAATGCGCTCGGCGCCTTGAGCGTGGCGCTGTTCTTCGTGGCGATCCGGCAGTTTCTCGGCCGGCCGATCCGGCTGGGCTGGCTGCTGGCGATGGGTATCAGCGTGACCGCCGTGGCCACCATCGCCGGCGCCCACTACGCCGGCGCCACCATCTTCAACGGCTTTGCCTACGGCTGGATGGAGCTGCTCAACGGCCGTGCGCTCTGGCGCCGGCCCGGCGAAGGCCTCGGCGCGGTGCAGCGCTTGGTGGCCACCACCTGCCTGCTGATGGGCACGCTGCTGCCGCTGCGCGCGCTGGCGCTGGCCTTCGCCGATGGCGGCGCCGACTACCTGAACATGCCGCTGACCTGGCAGCAGCCGATCTATGTGTTCGGCTTCCTCTACATCATCGTCACCAACCTCGGCTTCCTGCAGATGTGCAAGATGCGGGCCGAGGCCGAGGTGCGCCAGCAGGCGCTGACCGACGGCCTGACCGGCCTGGCCAACCGCCGCGCGCTCGACGAGGCCCTGGCCCGCGCGCTGGCCACCGCCGTGCGCAGCGGGCAGCCCTTCGCGGTGGTGATGGCCGACCTGGACCACTTCAAGGCGATCAACGACCGTTTCGGCCACCACGCCGGCGACCAGGTGCTGGCCGGCTTCGCCGTCCGCCTGCAGGCCGGGTTGCGGGCCCAGGATCTTTCTTTCCGCTACGGCGGCGAGGAGTTCAGCATCCTGCTGCCGGGCACCGATGCGAGCGGTGCGCTGGTGCTGGCCGAGCGCCTGCACCAGCAGGTGGCCGTGGCCGCGGCGGAGGGCGTGCCGGCCCAGCGCGCCAGCTTCGGCGTGGCCGTTTGGCAGCCGGACGACACGGTCGACACGCTGCTGGGCCGCGCCGACCGGGCACTCTATCGAGCCAAGTCGCTGGGGCGCGACCGGGTGGAGATCGGCTGATCCGGTTGAAGCTCAGCCTTTGACCGAAGCCAGATCTACGTCGCGGGTTTCGCGCGAGAAGATCAGCGCGATCAGGGTCATCAGCCCGTTGCCGGCCAGGTAAAGGCCCACGCCCCACAGGCCGTAGTCCTTGTTCAGGCCGATCGCGACGATGGTCGGGATCGAAGCGCCGACGATGGAGGCGATGTTGTAGGCCAGCGATGCGCCGGAGTAGCGCACCTCGGTCGGGAACAGCTCGGGCAGCAGCGCCGCCATCGGGCCGAAGGTGAAGCCCATCAGTGCCAGGCCGATGACGATGAACAGCAGGACGCCGGATGCGTTGGCGCCTCCGAGCAGGCTGGACATCGCCAGGCCGAAGGCCATGATCGCGATCGTCACGACGATCAGCCACTGGCGGCGGCCGATGCGGTCGGCCAGGATGCCGCCGATGCTGGTGCAGATGCCGAACACGATGGCCCCGACCAGCAGGATGGCGGTGAACGTGTTGGGCGGAATGCCCAGGCCGGTTGCGTGGCCGGCGGCCGAGGTGGCGATCGGGCTCTTCGAGTAGACCTGCACGAAGGCCGTCATCAGGTAGAACAGCACGTAGGTCGTCGTCATGATCAGCACGCCCTGCAGCAGCGCCAGCGGATGGCGGCTGAACACGGCGCTGACCGGCGCATGCAGCTTCTTGCCCTGCGCCTCGGCGTCGCGGAAGACCTGGCTCTCATGCAGGTTCAGCCGCACATACAGGCCCACGGCCACCAGCACGACCGACAGCAAGAAGGGAATGCGCCAGCCCCAGGCCACCATCTGCTCGGCACCGAGGAAGTAGCTGACCAGGAAGAACACGCCATTGGCTGCGAACAGGCCGATCGGCGCGCCCAGCTGCGGGAAGCTGCCGAACAGGCCGCGCTTGCCCTTGGGTGCGTTCTCGGTCGCGACCAGCGCCGCGCCGCCCCATTCGCCGCCCAGGCCGATGCCCTGGCCGATGCGGAACACGCACAGCAGGATCGGCGCCGCGATGCCGATCTGGCCGTAGGTCGGCAGGAGGCCGATCGCGATCGTCGAGACGCCCATCGTCAGCAGCGAGGCGACCAGCGTCTTCTTGCGGCCGATCCTGTCGCCGAAGTGGCCGAACAGCGCCGAGCCGATCGGGCGGGCGAAGAAGGCCAGCGCCAAGGTCGACAAGGACAGCAAGGTGGCGGCCGAGCCGTCACCCTTCGGAAAGAACTGCGTGCTGAAGACCAGCACCGCGGCTGCGGCGTAGATGTAGTAGTCGTAGAACTCGATCGCGGTGCCGACCAGCGAGGCGATGGCAACTTGTCTCGGTGTGTTGCGCGGCGCGGCCGTTGTCGAGGCGGGGAGTGCAGAGGAAGCGGCGGACATGGATTGGACCTTTAAGGCGCAGGTCTATGTGCCCGCGTCGCGCGCCATTGTCAGCGATGCTGCCGGACCGGGCCGGCTGGCCATCCTGCGGCCTGTGCAGGGTCCGCGGGGTCCGCGGCGGCCGCGGCCTGGACCGTCGTCAGGCCAGCGCCACCGGTGACGCGGCGACGAGCGCGGGCAGCTTGACCGAGATAAGGGTCCCGAGGCCCGGGGCGGACACGATGTTCATGCTGCCGCCTTCGGCCTCCACCCGGAAGCGCATGCCGACCAGGCCATGGGCCGATCGGGCCGTCGCCTGCATGTCGAAGCCGACGCCGTCGTCGCGCACCGTCACCTCCACCAGGCCCTCGCGGCTGCCCAGTCCGAGCCATACATGGCTGGCCTTCGCGTACTTGCTGATGTTGGTCAGCGCCTCCTGCATCAGGCGGTAGACGACCAGGTTGGCACTGGTGCTCAGGCGCACCGGTTCCAGCTTGCAGATCATCTGGAGGCCGGAGCTCTCGGCGTACTCGCGCGACATGATCTCCAGCGTGACGACGAGGCCGAGCATGTCCAGCGACGAGGGATGCAGGTCCTCGACGATGCGCCGCTTCAGCGCGATGCCCTTGTTCAGCGTCTCGATCAGGTGCGACAGGCGTTCCTGGGCCTCCGGCGCCGGCGTCAGCAGGGCGGAAAGGCGCGAGCGGATGCGCGCGGCGTCGAGCTTCGCGGAGGTCATCAGGGCGCCCATCTCGTCGTGCAGGTCGCGGGCCAGCCGCGATCGCTCGTCTTCGCGCGCGCTTTGCAGGTGGTGCGTGAGCTGGGTCAGTTCATCGGTGCGCTGGATCACTTCGAGTTCGAGCAGGTCGTGCGCGGCCTGGATCAGGCCCTGCTGCTCGCGCCGCTGCGAATTCAGGGTCGCGATCTGCCGCAGCACGACGAACAGCGCGAGCAGGCCTATCGCGCTGAGCAGCGCCACGCCGACGCGGCCCAGCATCAAGGTGCTGTAGAGGCTCACGCGCCCGTCGATCACGTTGTTCGCCTCGAACTGCAGCAACTGGGCGCTGAGCGCGCGGATCGCGTCCATCTGCTGGGGCGCGGTCCCGCCGCTGCCGGCGAGGATCTTGGCATCCGTCATCTGGCGCAGCGCCGCAAGCAGCTCGGTGGGCTTGGACTGCCCCGCGTAGTAGAAATCGAGCGCCTTGAAGGCCCCTGCGATCGACTGCATCGCCCGTCCGTAGGCATGCAGCTGATCCTGCGTGGCCAGGACCACGCCCGCCTGGGCATCGACCTTCTGCGCCGCCTCGGCATCGATGATCCCCCACTGCAACTCCTGCAGGCTGGTCGGGACCACGGCCATGGCGCCGAGCTTGTCGAGCATCCGGGCCGATTGCCAGTACGAGCCCTCGCTGATGAAGATCATCCCCATCACGGCCACGCAGGCCATCGGAAAGATCAGCGGGTTCCGCCTGATGACGCGCAGTACATCCATGCCCAGCCCCTGCCCCAGAAGCTGGGAATCTCCGATCATGCGATGGAAACCTCGTCAACGGATCCGCGTCGGCCTTTCTTTTTGCGGGCGAAGGGTCGCGCTGCAGACTGGCAAGAAGGCGCCGAGCAGTGCGGCGATTCAGGCCCTGGCCGTCCGCGCGCCCAGCAAGTCCTCCAACCGGATCGGCAGCTCTCGCACCCGCACGCCGGTGGCGTGGAACACCGCGTTGGCCACCGCCGCGTTCATGCCCACATTGCCAAGTTCGCCCACGCCCTTGATGCCCAGCTCGTTCACCTGCCTGTCGTCCTCCGGCAGGATCAGCACCTGGTGGCTGGCAATGTCGGCGTTGACGGGGATCAGGTAGTCGGCCAGGTTGGTGTTGGTGTAGCGGGCGGCGCGGCGGTCGATCTCGGTGGCTTCATGCAGCGCGCAGGAAACGCCCCAGATCTGCCCGCCCATCAGCTGGCTCTCGGCCGCCTTCGGGTTGACGACCTGGCCGAAGGCATAGGCGCCGACGATGCGCGGCACGCGGATCTCGCCCGTGCGGGCGTGCACGCGAACCTCGACGAACGACGCGCCGAAGGCCGCCTGCACGCGGTCCTTCAGATGGAAGCCGCCGCCGATCGAGGACACGCCCTGGTAGAGCAGGGCCACGCCATCGGGCTTGGCGCCATGCGGGATGTTTTCGGCATAGGCCTCGATCGCACCCGGCGCGGCGCGCGCCATCGCCTGGGCCAGCGGCTCGCTGCGGCCATCGCTCGCGCGCAGGCTGCCGCCGGCCAGCGTCAGGTCTTGCGTGCTGGCGCCCTTCAACGGGCTGTCGGCGGCAGCGACTGCCGAAGCGGCCAGCTGCGCACGGATCTGCTCGCAGGCCTTGGCGACGACGTTGCAGACGCTGGCCGTCGAGTTCGAGCCACCGGCCACCGGCGCAGGCGGCAGCTCGCTGTCGCCGATGCGGACGTCGATGTCCTCCACCTTCAAGCCGAGCTTGTCGGCGACGACGATCGCCAGCGCCGTGTAGGCGCCATTGCCGATCTCGTGCGTGCCGGTCTGCACCAGCGCGCGGCCCTGGGTCGTCAGGCGCACGCGGGCAGTGGCCGGCGCGATCTGGGTCGGATAGATCGTCGACGCGCAGCCATGGCCGACCAGCCAGTCGCCGTCGCGCATCGAGCGAGGCTGCGGCCGTTGCGTGTTCCAGCCGAAGGCCTGCGCGGCGGCGTCGAAGCAGGGCATCAATTGCCGCGAGGTGTAGGGCAGGCCGTTGATCGGCTCGACCTTCGTATCGTTGACCCGGCGCAGCTCGATCGGATCCATCTTCAGCGCCCAGGCCAACTCGTCCATCGCGCATTCGAGCGCGAACATATAAGGCGTCTCGGGCGGGCTGCGCATGAAGCCGGGCGTGTTGCGGTCGGCATGCAGCATCGTCACCTTGGAGGCGATGTTCGTGCAGGCGTAGACGCGCGTCGTCGTGTCGACGCCGCCGACCTTGTAGTCGTCCGGCCGGCTGGTGATCTCTTCGCCTTCATGGCTCAGCGCAACGAGCCGGCCATCGGTGCCGGCGCCGAGCTTGACGTGATGGCGCGTCTCGGCGCGATAGGTGGCGGTGGTGAAACCCTGCGCGCGCGTAACTTCGAGTTTCAGCGGACGGCCGAGCTGCCGCGCGGCCAGCGCGACGATGGCCGTGCGCTGCGTTAGCGAACCCTTGGAGCCGAAGGCGCCGCCGACGAAGGGCGAGATCACGTGGATGTCTTCCGGCTTGATGGCCAGCTGCTTGGCCAGCCCGTGCTTGAAGCCCGACACGTTCTGGCTGCCTTCCCACACCGTCAGCTTGCCGTCGCCGCTCCAGGCGCAGGTGGTGGTGAACAGTTCGATCGGGTTGTGGTGCTGGGTCGGCGTGGCGTAGCGCGCATCGATCTTCACCGGCGCGCTGGCATAGCCTGCCGCAAAGTCGCCGGCCTTCGGATCGGGCAGCGGCGGCTCGCCACCCGGCGACGGCTTCTCGACCGGCCCGGCCTTGAGCCCCACGCTGCCGAAGCCGGCGCTCGGCTTCTCCTCGGCGTAGCGGACCACCAGCAATCGCGCGCCTTCGCGGGCTGCCTCGAAGCTCGTGGCCGCGACCAGCGCGACGATCTGGCCGTCGTGGTGGATCTGTTCCTGCAGCGGCGCGATCGAGGTGCCCATGAAGCCCTTCTGCGAGAAGGTCTTGCCGGGCTCGATGGCGCCGATGTTCTTCCAGGTGAACACGTCCAGCACGCCGGGCAGGGCGCGCGCGGCGCGCTCGTCGATGCTGCGGATGCGGCCCTTGGCGATGGACGAGACAAGCAGCCAGCCGTAGGCCGGATGCGCGGTCGGCTGGTCCGAGGCGTAGCGTGCCGCGCCGGTGACCTTGAGCCGGCCGTCGATGCGCGGCGTGGCGCTGCCGATGCGGGTGGTCTGTGGGGTTTCGGCGTTTGCCATGCCGGTCATGCCTCCATCGCCGCGGCTTGAAGCAGCGCGCGCTCGACCGTGCGGGCGCCCAGCTCGGCCTTGAAAGCATTGCCGCTGTGCGTCTTGGCGCCGTGCATCGCGGCGCGGCCGGCAGCGGCGGCGCTGCGTTCGTCGAGCCGCTGGCCCTTCAGCACCGTCTCTGCCAGGCGCGCCCGCCAGGGCTTGTAGGCCAGGCCGCCGAGAGCAATGCGGGCCTCACGCACGCGGCCGCCTTCGCCCAGGTCCAGGCAGACCGCGGCGCTGGCGAGCGCGAACTCGTAACTCTCGCGGTCGCGCACCTTCAGGTAG
>FSVW01002019.1_pt1 | contig 11886 bp, 16 predicted proteins | sample 1637551 | NCBI WGS metagenome assembly FSVW01 (sample SAMEA3914814, study PRJEB12502) | metagenome | biome: forest; material: soil | place: USA | collected 2011-09-16 | depth 0.1 m | reverse complement strand
GCCGCAAGTCGCCGCCGATGCTTCGGTCCCGACCGACGCTGATGCGGATACCGATGCTGACGCGGCCCCGGCTGCTGACGCCACGACCGCCGCGCCGGTCGCTCAAGCCCCGGTCCTGCCGGCCCAGCAGAGCAGCTTGCAGGCCTTGCCGCAGGCGCTGGTCCTGGCCTTGCAGATCCAGTCGCAGCCCGATTTCCAGCAGTCAGCGCCCAGCGATGCGCCTAAGGCCGGCAACACCGCCTGCCCGCTTCCCGTGGCCGCAGCCGTGGCGCAATCGCCACTGGCATTCGCAGGGCAGGACAGCGCGGACCTTGTCACGACCGCTGCCCAGCCCGTGGCTAGCGCCGCGCAAGACCTGACCCCGGTCAAGCTGTCGTCGTTCGCATTGCCCGTCGACGCTGCCGAAGCTCCGGCACAGGCGACAGGCAGCGACGGCACCGTGAACCTCGTGCCGCAGATCGGCGCGCCGATGTCCGCTCTGAATGACAAGTTCGACCCCACGGTTTCCGCCACACCGGCCTTGCGCCTGCCCAACGGCGACAGCCAGCAATGGCAATCGCCGCTGATGCAGGCGCTGGGCGACCGCATCCAATTGCAGATCGCCACCCGCAGCGATCAGGCCACGATTCGCCTGGAGCCGCCGCAGATGGGCCGTGTGGACATCGCGATCCGCCAGGACATCGGCGGCGTGATGCAGGTTTCCCTGAGCGCCACCCACACCGAAGTCGTGCGCCAGCTGAACCAGATCAGCGACGGCATGCGCTGGGACCTCGCGCAGCGCCATGGCGCTGAAGTAACGGTACAGGTCAGCGCATCTAGCGCTACGCAAAGCGGTACTTCCTCCGCGCGCGATGGCGATGCCCGCCAAAGCCAGTCTCAAGCCCGTGAACAGGAAGCGCGCCGCCCCGGCCGCGCCCTGGCGTCAAGCGATGAGAACGCCGCCGCCACCTTTGCCCTGAATTGAGGCTCCGAAGCATGAACAAGAAGAAGATTGCCTTGCTGGTCGCCGCCGTCAGCCTGCTGCTGGCGGGCAGCACCGGCGCCGCCGTCTGGTGGGCGCTGAAGCCCAAGGCCGACCCGGAAGTGGAAGCGGCCGCCAAGCCCGGCCCGGACTACCGCTACGTCACGCTCGACAAGGTGCTGATCATGCTGCGCAACCAGCGCGGCGAGGCGGTCACGCACTACATGGCGATCGACCTCGTCTTCAAGGCGCTGCCCGAGCAGGAGAAGCGCACCAAGGATCACCTGGCGCTGCTGCGCACGGTGGCGGTGAAGGCGCTGTCCAGCTACACGGTCGAGACGGCCACATCGATGACGGTCGAGCAGTTCGCTGCCGAGCTGAACAAGGCCTATGGCGACGCCTACGCCGCCGAGCACCGCGAGGCGCCGTTCGCCGAAGCGCTGATCGGCAAGCTGATCATTGAATAAGCCCCGGCAAGACCTGACCCCATCATGCTGATGCAGACCCATGCCTATGCCGAAGCCGCGCTGCCAGCCGTCAGCGCTGCGGACGAGCAGCGTGCGCTCGTCGCCTTCGCGCCCATGGTCAAGCGCATCGTGCGCCAGCTGAAGAGCCAGGTCAGCGCGATCATGGACCGCGAGGACATGGAGCAGGTCGGCCTGATGGGCTTGCTGGAAGCGCTGCGCCGCTACGGCGTGCCGGACGAGGGCTTCGGCCCCTTCGCCTCGCTGCGTGTGCGCGGCGCGATCCTCGACGAACTGCGCCGCCAGGACTGGCGCCCTCGCTCGGTCCGCCAGGAGAGCCACAAGCTGCGCGACGGCGTGCGCGAGCTGCGCCGCAAGCTCGGCCGCGAACCCAGCGAGGCCGAGATCCTCAAGGGCTTGGGGCTGACCGCCGCGGCCTACCAGGCCTACCAGCAGGACGAAGGCGCGGAAGAACTGGCCAGCTTTGACGAGCTGGTGCAGGAGCTCAGCAACGTGGCCAGCGATGTGCAGTCGCCCGAGCAGCAATTGATGGTCCGCCGCAGCCTGGAGCAGGCGCTGACCGCACTGGATGAGCGCGAGCAGAAGGTCGTGCAGCTGTACTACGAGTACGAGCTGAACCTGAAGGAAATCGCCGCCGTGCTGGACCTCACCGAGGCCCGCGTTTCACAGATCAACAAGGGCGCGCTGAAGAAGATGAAAAGCTTCTTGCAGCCCGCTTGAAACAGAAGTTAGGTAACGAATCATGCAACCCTTCATCGGCATCTTCATCGTCCTCGGCTGCGTCTTCGGCGGCTTCATGATGCACGGCGGCGAGTTCCGGGTGATCTGGCAGCCGGTCGAGTTGCTGATCATCGTCGGTGCGGGCGTGGGCTCGATCGTGCTGGGCAATCCCAAGCACGTGCTGTCCGAGATGGTCCTGCAGCTGAAGAAGGTGATGACGCCGCGCAAGAAGGGCGAGGAATTCCAGCGCCAGTTGCTGCTCCTGATGTACGAGCTGCTGCAGACGGCGGCCGGCGGCCTGAAAGCCTTGGACGCACACGTCGAGGCGCCGAATGAGTCCGTCCTGTTCAAGCGTTATCCCTTGATCCTTGACGAACCCAAGCTCCTTCACTTCATCGTCGACAACTTCCGCCTGATGGCCATGGGCAAGATCAACGCCCATGAACTGGAAGGCGTGCTGGAGCAGGAACTGGAAGCCATTCACGACGAAATGGCGCAGCCCGCCAAGTCCCTGCACAAGATCGCCGAAGCGATGCCGGGATTCGGCATCCTGGCCGCGGTGCTCGGCATCGTGATGGCCATGAGTTCGGTCGCCGAGGGCGCTGGCTCGGGTGAGATCGCCATGATGGTCGCTGCGGCCATGGTCGGCACCTTCATCGGCATCTTCTTCTGCTATGCGGTGCTCGATCCGCTGTCCAACATGATGAAGCAACTGGTCAATGAGGAATGCGCGGCGCTGGAGTCGGTCAAGGTCGTGCTGGTGACGCACGTGTCCGGCAAGCCGCCGCTGCTCGCCATCGACGCCGGCCGCCGCCTGGTGCAGCTGAACATCAAGCCCAGCTTCGCGGTGCTGGAAGGCTGGATCGACGAGATGGGTGACGCCGGTGACTCCGAAGCCATGCCGCGTCGCCGCGCGACCGACCGCATGCCGGGAGAGCGCCGTGCAGCCTGAAGTGACGCCCCTCGCCCAGCGCTGCAGCGCTGAACGCGTGCAGCTCTGGTCGGTCCCCCGGGGGGACGACGTCACTCACGGCATCGAGCCGCGAGCAACGTCAGCCGGGCCGGCTTGGGGCGGCCCGGCGCTCGGCCCATACGCAATCGTCACGGTGGAGTCGGCGCCATGAAGGATGCTCACCCGACCATCGTCAAGCGTGCCGGCCGCCGGCATGAGGAAGAGGCCCATGGCGGCGCCTGGAAGGTCGCCTTCGCGGACTTCTGCCTGGCCTTGCTGTGCCTGTTCCTGGTGCTGTGGCTGCTGGCCTCGCGCAACTCCGAGCGCATGCAGGAAGTGCTGCGCTCGGCGGGCGCCAACCTGATGGAAGAGGGCAACGGCTTGACCAATTCGCTGGCCGCCGGTTCGCGCGGCAGCATGATCGAGCGCAACCCGGTGCCGGCCCACGGCGAGAAGAACGTGCAGGGCAAGTCCCAGCAGAGCAGCGACACCGACAACCCGGACGCCGATCCGCGCCTGTCCAAGTCGCGCTACGAAACGCCGGCCGACATGAAGGAACTCTCGCGCCTGATCGAGCGCATGGCCGCCCGCGAAGGCCTGGCCCCTAACGTCCAGGGTGTACTGACCCCGCAGGGCCTGCGCCTGATGCTGCACGACACCGACTCCAAGGGCATGTTCGAGCGCGGCAGCGCCATGCCCAGCGAGCGTTTCAAGAGCCTGCTGCGCAAGCTCGGGCCCGTGTTCGCGCAGATCGACAACCAGTTGATGATCATCGGCCACACCCACGCAACGCCCTATGTGGACGTCAATTCGCCGAGCTTCTCGAACTCCTCGCTGTCCAGCCAGCGTGCCATGGCTGCCCGCCTGCATCTGCTTGAAGGCGGCATGCCGGCGACCAGCGTGTTGCAAGTCGCCGGCATGGCCGAGCGCGCGCCGCTGGACGCCGTGCACCCGAACGCCGCGATCAATCGCCGCATCGAATTGCTGGTCCTGACGACCAGCCAGTCGCGCAACTTTGCCCAGATGTTCGGCGCGCCGGCCCAGGCCTATCCGGTTGTGGACGGCCTCGACTCGAACGCGCCGGTGGGCGACGCGCTGAGCGGCAAGGCGGGGAACTGAAGCCATGACGACAAGCAAGATCAAGGGAGACCGCATGCGGATCAACGGCACATCGATCAACGGCATCCCGGTCATCGCACCGGCCACCGCCGTGGCAGCTCCGGTTGTTGCACCGGCCGAAGTCGACCGCGCCAGCGCCGGCGAATCGGCCCTGCTCAAGCCGGCGCAAGAAGCGCTGAGCAAGCTGCCCGACGAGATCGACACCGCCAAGGTGGCCGAGCTGCGCGACGCGCTGGCCCGCGGCGAGATCAAGTTCGATGCGGTGCGGCTTGCCGCTCTGATTCAGCGTTATCACGGAGGTACGAGGTGATGCGTGACGAGCGCTGGGCCGCTCCCGAGCCGGAACGCATCCCCTTGGGGGATCGACCGACGTACTCGGCGGGCGAGGGGTCATATTTCTACGGAGGCAAGCCATGAGCGTGGCCGAGGTTCTTCGCCAATTGCTCGGCGGCATGCAAGCCGACCAGCGCAGCTACACGCTTTTGCAGACCTTGCTCGACGAGCAATTGGCGGCCATCGCCCAGCAGCGCTCGGAAGAGTTGAACCGCCTGGCCCAGCGCATCGGCGCGCTGGTCGATGAACTCGACACCCAGCGCAAGCTGCGCCGCCTGCTGGTGGCGCGCCTGCTGGGTCGCGAGATCGATTTGTCGATCGCTGCGGTGTTCGAGCGCGTGCCGGTTGCCGCAGCCCGCGTGCTGCGCGAAGCCTGGCTGGGCCTGGAGACGGCGGTGCGCGTCTGCAAGACGGCGAACGCTCGTAACTGCGAACTGATCGTCGAGCAGCACGCCTTGATGCAGCGCCTGATGGGCGCGGAGCAGGACACCTATGCTGAACTCTGATTTCACGCTGCGCCTGAACGGCGGCTTTGAAACGGCATCCACACCGGCCAGCAATGGCGCGCCGAGCGGCTTGTACCGCGAGTTGCACGCCGAGGTGATGGGCTTCATCGAGAACGGCTCCGGCAGCGCCGCCCCGGCCGCTAACGCCCACGCCGCACTGACACCGGAAGGCCTGATGGCCCGCCAGGCCAGCGAGCCCACGGCCGAGCAGCAGGACTTCCTCGACCAGGTCGCGCCGCTGGCCCAGGAAGCCGGCGCCAAGCTGGGCGTCTCGCCCGATCTGCTGGCCGCCCAGGCTGCGCTGGAAACCGGCTGGGGCAAGTCGCCCAACGGCAATAACCTGTTCGGCATCAAGGCCGGCTCGAAGTGGCAGGGCGATGTCGCCCAGGCCACCACGACCGAGTACGAGCAGGGCCAGGCCGTGCAAAGGAAGGAAGCCTTCCGCGCCTATCCGGACGCCGCGACTTCCTTCAAGGATTTCACGCAGCTGCTGATGAACAACCCGCGCTACCAAGGCGCCCTGCAGGCCGGCGGCAACGCCCAGGCGTATGCCCAGGGCCTGCAGCGCGGCGGCTACGCAACCGACCCGGCTTATGCAGACAAGCTCGTCCGCGTGGCCGCCAAGATCCAGGCGGGCGGCAAGTGAGCCCCCCGTTCAGCGTGTACGCTGCCCGGCCCCCCGAGGGGGCGGCGATGCTTGCGGCATCGAGCCGCAAGCACATCGCCACGCGGGCCTGCTTGGGAGCGGCCCTGCGCTCGGCCCAATGCGGGTTAGCGCGCGGGCGAGACTTCGCCCGGGCCGGTGACGCGCGCGCTGATGATGCGGCCGGTGTTGCTGTTGCGCACGCGGATGACGGCCTGCAAGGTGCCGGCGTCCAGCGCCTCGCCGGCGGCCTGCACCTCGATCTCGCCATTGCGGGCAACGATGCGCACGGCCTCGCCGCGCTTGACCACGATGGCCTGCACCAACTGGCGGCGGCTGATCGGCTGGCCGGCACGCAAGGCGCTGCGCAGGGCCTGGCCGGTGACGGCGTCAGCATCGGAGAGCACGTCGGTGCTGCCCGTTATGTCGCGCCGTTCGCGCACGAGGTCGGCGTCAGTCAGCACACGGCCGGAGGGCAGGGCGGTTCCGGCCACCAGCACCTCGGCGCTGAGCTGGCCTTTGAGAACGAATTCCAGTGGGGGAGCGGCGCTTGCGGCACAAGCTGCGCTCACCCGCAAACGGCCCAGCGAGCGCATGTCCTGCGCCTGCAGGGTCCAGGGCTTGTTGCACACCGCCGCGGCACGGCGTTGCGCAGCAGCAGAGCCCAGGGCTGGCAGCACGCGGGCTTGTGCCTGCGGCTCGACCAGCCCGTCACGCTGCGCCTGGTCCATGAGGGCCTGGCGCGCGAAATCGGCCACTTGATCCTCCAAGCTCGCGGCACGAGCAGGCTGAGTCAAACCGGCAAATGCAACGCAAAGAAGAGCCATTGAGCCAACGCGAGAAGGAACAGGAAACATGAGTATTGACTTCACAAAGGCAGTCGGCATCCATCCGGATGCATTGAAGCTGCGTGCCGAGCGGACCAAGATTCTGGCGTCCAACATCGCCAACGAAAGCACGCCCGGTTTCCAGGCGCGCGATATCGATTTTGCCTCTGCGCTGAGCCAGAGCGTTAGCAGCCATGAAGAAGGCGGCGGCGAGGCTTCGGATCTCAGCCTGGACAGCGATGGCGACCTCAAGTACCGCGTGCCTTTTCACCCGGCGCAGGACGGTTCCACCGTCGAGCTGGGCGTCGAGCAAGCCGCCTTCTCGCAGAACGCCTCTGACTTCTCCACCAGCCTGCAGTTCCTGAACATGCAGCTCAAGGGCCTGTCCAAGGCCATCCAGGGTCAATAAACATCATGTCATTCAAAGCCATCAGCGAGATCGCGGGCTCGGCCATGTCGGCCCAGACGACGCGACTCAACACCATCGCCAGCAACCTGGCCAACGCGCAGTCCGCCTCGGGCACCGAGGCCGATGCGTATCACGCCAAGAAGCCGGTCTTCGCGGCAGTTCCTGTTGAAGGAGCCGGCTCAGGCGGCGGCGCCCGCGTCCAGGTGATGGACGTGGTCGACAGCACCGAGCCGCTGCGTCAGGTCTACGAACCCGACCACCCGCTGGCCAATGAGCAGGGCATGGTCTTCTATCCCAACGTCAACTCGGTCGCCGAGATGACGGACATGCTCTCGGCCTCGCGCGCCTTCGAGAGCAATGTCGAAGTGCTGGGCCGCGTGAAATCAATGCAAAGCGCGCTCCTGCGCCTCGGAGAAAACTGATGAGCACGACCACCGTCAACAACAACACCTCGACGGGCAGCACCGGCAGTTCGTCCAATGCCATCGCCGGCAATGGCGATGACATCCAGAACATGTTCACGACGCTGCTCGTCGCGCAGATCAAGAACCAGGATCCGCTGTCGCCCAGCGACCCGAGCGCCTTCGTCAACCAGCTGACGCAACTGAGCCAGATGGAAGCGCTGCAGAAGCTGGCCGACCAGGGCACCGGCAGCGCCGGCACGCTGCAGAGCCTGCAGATGCTGGCCCTGGGCGGCCAGGTGGGCTCGAACGTGCAGGCCAAGGTCGACTCGCTGAACCTCGGCAGCGCGCCGGTGGCCACGCATTTCACCCTGCAGAGCAGCGCCGCGGCGGGCTCCATGGTGCTGACGGGCAGCGACGGCGTGGAGCATCGCGTCGCCCTGAAGGGGCTGACGGCCGGCGACAACAGCTACTCGCTGGATCCGGCGAAGTTCGGCGTTATGCCGGGCAACTACGCCGTGCGCGTGGAGACGGACACCAAGGAAACCGTGGGCATCGAGATCTCGGCCCCGCTCACCAGCGTGAAGCTGGGCGCGAACGGCGCCGTGATGGCGCTGGGCACGCTGGCCGAAGTCGATCCCTCCGCGCTGACCCAATTCAACGGTCGCGGTAACTGACAGCCCCAAGGCCGCCGCTGGGCGGCGTCCGCCCCCCGAGGGGAGCTCAAGAAGAGTGGCAGAGCCCACATCTTCTTGAGATCAATTACCCGCCAAACACGATTCACTGAAAGGAACATCCCATGAGCTTCGAAATTGCAATGTCCGGCATCAACGCCGTGAGCGCCAGCCTGGAAACCATCAGCAACAACATCGCCAACTCCGGCACCACGGGCTTCAAGTCCAGCCGCGCGAACTTCTCCTCCGTCTACGCGGGCACCGAGGCCAATGGCGCCGAAGTCTCCTCGCAGACGCAATCGATCAGCAAGGGCGGCGGCCTGATGAACACGGGCCGCGGCATGGATGCCGTGATCCAGGGCCGTGGGTTCTTCGCGGTCAAGGACAACAGCGGCCAGATGCTCTACACCCGCGTCGGCAACTTCAACGTGGACAAGGACGGCTTCGTCGTCGACACGCAAGGCCGCAAGGTGCAGGGCTACGGGATGCAGCTGGACAGCGCCGGCCGGCCGATCACTGGCGCGGGCCTGGGCGCCCTGGGCGACCTGAAGGTGCCGACCGGCCAGATCGCCGCGCAGGCCAGCAACAAGCTGCAGTTCAGCGGCAACCTGTCGTCCGACTGGTCTGCGCCGGCCACGACCACCTTTGACCAGAACGACCCGACTTCGTTCAACAGCTCGATCACCTCGGTCGTCTACGACTCGCTGGGCGCCAAGCACAGCGTGACGCAGTACTTCGTCAAGAGCGGCTCCAACCAGGTGGACACGCACTACAGCTTCGACGGCGCCACCGCCACGGCCGGCCCGACGATGAACTTCGACACGCAGGGCCAATTGATCGCCCCGGCCACGCCCAACCCGCCGCTGACCGTGGCCGCGGCCAGCATGAACGGCGCCGACCCGATGAGCCTGACGATCGACTACACCGGCACGACCCAATTCGCCGGCGACACGACGACGCTGGCCAACGCCGCCAACGGCTACCCCGCCGGCACCTTGACGGGCACCAGCCTGTCGGAAGACGGCAGCGTGGTCGCGACCTACAGCAATGGCCAGACGCAGAACGTCGGCACCGTGGCGCTGGCCACATTCGCCAACGAAGGCGCGCTGCAAGCTGTCAACAACACGAGCTGGATGGCCAACAACAACACCGGCGCCGCGCTGATGGCCGCACCGGGCTCGGCCGCCGCTTCCAAGCTGAGCACCGGCTCGCTGGAGCAGTCGAACGTGGACATGACCGGCGAGCTGGTCGACCTGATGTCCGCCCAGCGCACCTACCAGGCCAACACCAAGGTGCTGTCGGCCGAAAGCGAAATGATGCAGACGCTGATGCAGGCGATCGCCTGATCCATCATGGATGCACTGATCTACACCGTGATGAGTGGCGCCGAGCGCGCCATGCGCGCCCAGCAGGTGCACGCGAACAACCTGGCCAATATGGAGACGAGCGGCTTCCGCGCGAACCTCGAGATGGCCGGCACCAAGGCCGTCAATGGTTACGGTTATGCCGCGCGCCACATGAGCGAGATGCAGGCCGACGCCGTCAGCGGCAAGGCCGGCGTGCAGCAGACCACGGGCCGCGACCTGGACGTGGCGGTGGAGGGCGATGGCCTGTTCACCGTGCAGACGGATGGCGGCGAGGCCTACACGCGCAGCGGCAATTTCACGATCGACGCCGAAGGCAGCCTGCTGCTGGCGGGCCGCCCGGTGATGGGCGAGGGTGGCGCGATCTCGGTGCCCGAGCACAGCAGCCTGGTCGTCGGCAAGGACGGCTCGATCTCCGTGCAGGCGCCGGGCCAGGATGAGCTGCAGGTCGTCGACAAGCTCAAGCTCGTCAAGCCCGCGATGAGCGAGATGACCAAGAACCCGGCCGGCCTGCTGGTGCCGCGCGACGGCGGCACGCTGTCAGCCGACGTAACGGTGCAGGTCAACGGCGGTCATCTGGAAGGCAGCAATGTCTCGGCCGTCGAGGAGATGGTCGCGACGATGACGCTGAACCGTGACTTCGAAGTGCAGATGAAGCTGCTCAACAAGGCCGATTCGATGGCCGATGCGGGCAACCGCCTGATCCGAGACTGATGTGACGCCCCTCGCCCAATCCCGCCCCGCTGAACGCGGGCGAGCTTGGTCGGTCCCCCGGGGGGACGACCTGGCTTGCCGGATCGACCGGCAAGCCAGGTCGGGCGGGCCGGCTTGGGGCGGCCCGGCGCTCGGCCCGGAATACCCGGGCATGTACAACTGACAAGGAGATATTCATGAACCCAGCAATGTGGATCAGCAAGACCGGTGTGCAGGCGCAGGACGCCAAGCTGCAAGCCATCGCCAACAACCTGGCCAACGTCAACACGGTCGGCTTCAAGCGCGACCGTGTGATGTTCGAAGACTTGTTCTACCAGGTCGAGCGCCAGCCCGGCGCGCAGGCGGAAGACGGCAGCGCTTCGCCCACCGGCGTGCAGCTCGGCAACGGTACGCGCCTGGTCGGCACGCAGAAGGTGTTCACCACCGGCAGCCTGCAGCAGACCGGCCAGAACCTGGATGTGGCCATCGTCGGCCAGGGCTTCCTGCAGGTCGAAGGGCCTAACGCCAAGCCTGCCTACACCCGCGCCGGCCAGTTGCAGATCAATTCGGACGGCAAGCTGGTCAACGCGCAAGGCCAGAAGCTGCAGCCCGAGATCACGATCCCCGCGAACGCGACCTCGATCACGATCAGCGAGACCGGCCTGGTCTCGGCCACGCTGGCCACCAGCACGACGCCGACCGACCTCGGCCAACTGCGCCTGGCCAACTTCGCCAACCCCACCGGCCTGCTGGCCCTGGGCGACAACCTGTACCAGGAAACCGCAGCCAGCGGCGCCGCCAACGAAGGCACGCCCGGCACGGACGGCATGGGCACCTTGAAGCAGGGCGCGCTGGAAGGCTCGAACGTGCAGGTCGTCGAAGAGATGGTCGACATGATCGCCGCGCAGCGCACCTATGAGATGAACACCAAGGTGCTCTCGGCGGCGGACAACATGCTGCAGTACCTGTCCCAAGCGGTTCGCTGAGCATGAAGGCCGTTGTTCTTCTTGTCTCGCTGGTCGTGGCGCTGCTCGGCGGCTGCGCGGCGATCCAGCCGCCGCCGGTGCCGCAGGCCGAGCTGAAGCCGCTGGAGATGCAGCCGATGCCGTCGCCCCTGAAGGGCACGTCGGGCGGCGTGTTCGCCGCGCAGCGCGGCTGGACGCTGACGTCCGACAGCCGTGCCTTCCGCCCGGGCGACGTGCTGACCGTGACCTTGGAAGAGACCACGCAGGCGAGCAAGAAGGCCGACACCAGCTTCGGCAAGAACAGCAATGTCGGCATCAATCTCAGCCTGAAGCAGAAGAGCCTGCTGGACCTGGGCGTCGGCGGCCAGCGCGATTTCGCCGGCACCTCGGCCAGCACCCAGCAGAACGCCCTGACCGGCGCGATCACCGTGGTCGTGCTGGAAGTGCTGCCCAACGGCCTCCTGCGCGTCAATGGCGACAAGAGCCTGACCCTGAACCAGGGCGAGGAAATGATCCGCCTGAGCGGCTATGTGCGCGGCGCCGATGTGGATTCGGAGAACCGTGTTTCCTCGCAGCGGATTGCCAATGCGCGCATCGTGTATGCGGGGCAGGGGACGCTGGCGGATGCCAATTCGGCGGGGTGGTTGACGAGGTTTTTTGCTTCGCCGTTGATGCCGTTTTGAACATGCGTTGTTGGGGTGCGCGGTGCGCAACCCAACCTACGACAACTGCTGATTTGAATTCGTAGCTTGGGTTTCGCTTGCGAACCTCAACGCGAATGGAATGACTCGACATGAAGAAATTTTTCATCATCATCAGCCTGGCCCTCAGCCT
>FSVW01001272.1_pt1 | contig 11895 bp, 12 predicted proteins | sample 1637551 | NCBI WGS metagenome assembly FSVW01 (sample SAMEA3914814, study PRJEB12502) | metagenome | biome: forest; material: soil | place: USA | collected 2011-09-16 | depth 0.1 m | reverse complement strand
GTCGGCCCAGGCCTTCGTGCTGACGACCGCGCGCAACCTGCTGATCGACCGCGCGCGGCGCGCGCAGATCGTCTCGATCGAAACCTATGCGGACATGGACGCGCTGGCGCCGACCCTGGACGAACTGAGCCCCGAGCGCCACCTGGCCGCGCGCAGCGAGCTGAAGCTGCTGCAGATCGCGTTGAACCTGCTGCCGGCGCGCTGCCGCGAGGTGATCGAGCTGCGCAAGATCGAAGGACTTTCGCAGCGCGAGGTCGCCTCGCGGATGGGCATCACCGAAGACACCGTAGAGCGCCAGGTCTCCAAGGGCGTGCGCGCCCTGGCGCTGGCGCTGCAGGCCACGGGACTGGGCAGCGGTGGCGCGGCGGCAAGCCATGCCGCGGCGCCGGTGCGGAAGGGACGGAAAACACAATGAAGAGTCAAGAATTGAACGAGATCGAAGCCCGCGCGGCCGACTGGATTGCCGAGCGCGACCGCCATGACGGGCGGCTGCCCGCCGAGCGCCAGGCCACGATGGACCAATGGCTGAACGAATCGACGGCGCACCGCGTCGCTTTCCTGCGGCTGGACCAGGCTTGGCAGCGTGCTGACCGGCTGCGTGCGCTGCAGGCGGCACCGGCCTTCGCCTCGAAGCCGGAGCGGCCGAGGGCAAGCGCAAGGGCCTGGACCTGGCTCGCCCGGCCGCCGGTGCGGCGCGTGGTCGCGGGCCTGAGCCTGGCCGCGTTTGCGCTGGTGGCGGTCGTCAGCCTGCAGCCGCAGCAGGCCACGCAGAACTTCGCCACCGCACGCGGCCAGCGCTCGTCGATCCAGCTCGCCGATGGTTCGCGGCTGACCCTGAATACCGCCACGCAGTTGCGCACTGCGGTGACCGCGCAGACGCGCCAGGTCTGGCTGGAAAGCGGCGAGGCCTTCTTCGACATTGCGCACGACGCCAAGCGGCCGTTCGTGATCCACGCCGGCAAGCAGACGGTCACCGTGCTCGGCACGAAGTTCTCGCTCTATCGCGACGGCGACCAACTGAAAGTGGCGGTGCTGGAAGGCCGCGTGCAGGTGCAGACCGAGGCGCAGAGCCGGCCGACGGTGCTGACGCGCGACCATGCGGCGCTGGCCGATGCGGGCAATGTGCTGGTCACCCAGCAGTCGCCCCAGCAGACCAGCGCCAGCCTCGGCTGGCTGCAGGGCAAGCTGGTGTTCAACGAAGTCAGCCTTGCCGAAGCTGCACGTCAGTTCAACCGCTATGGTGCGAAGCAGTTGGTGATCAAGGACGAAGCAGCGGCTCGTATCGGCATCGGCGGGGTGTTCGACGCCGGCAACGTCGAAGCCTTTGCTCGCCTGCTACACGCGGGCTTCGGGCTGGAAGTGCAGGCCGAAGGTGAAGAGATCCGGGTTTCAAGTCCGGCTTCGTAACTCGCCGGTTGGCCGGATCCTCGCAGCGCCGACAAGTTCGGCCCGGCCACAGCCGGCTCGCTGGGGCGCCGCAATCTGGACTGCGTCTGCCCCCGCCGCGCATAAGCCGCTGGATTTAAGCGGGGCATCAGCAATCAAGCCAGGTTTCAGGCCAAATCAACGCCGGGCCGCGGCTTTGACACGCTACATGGCACCATGCAGCCTGGCGCGATCAGGTGAGGCTCACCTGACCATGAATGCTGCTCAACGGGCTGTCCCTGACAAGCGGGCGTCGGGGATCCCTCGGTCTCTGGCCGAGGATCATCCTTGAGATTCCGTTTAACCGTGATGGAGTGAGATTGAAACAAAAGCTGATTTGGGCGGTGCTGACCCTGGCGGTCGCGACGCATGCCACGGCGGAGTCGGAGCTTGCCTACCCCCAGCTGCTGAAGCCGGTGGTGCAGGAGGCCAAGGCGGCCCATCTGGCCGCAGAACTGCTTTCGCGCTACCACTACAAGGCCGTCCCGCTCGACGATGCCTTGTCCGGCAAGATGTTCGATCAGTACCTGAAGGCACTCGACCCTGAGAAAGTCTACTTTTTGCAATCCGACATCGACCGGCTGTCTGTCGACCGCACCCGGCTTGACGATGCGATTCTGAAAGAGGACTTGCACTCACCGTTCGAGATTTTCAACCTGTACGAACGCCGGGCCGTCGAGCGATTGGCCTATGCCCGCAACCTGCTGCAAAAGGGATTCGACTTCGCGAGCGACGAAACACTGATGATCGATCGCAAGGACCAGCCCTGGCCCGCCAGCGAGGACGATGCGCTTGAGCTCTGGCGCAAGCGCGTCAAGAATGACTGGTTGCGCCTCAAGCTCGCTGGACAGAATGACGCGGCCATCGCGAAGGTGCTCGACAAGCGCTACGACAGCGCCTCCAAGCGCATAGGCAAGCTCACCAGCGCCGACGCCTTCCAGGCGTTCATGAATGCGTACACGATGGCCATAGAGCCTCATACCAACTACCTGGGGCCGCGTGACGCCGAAAACTTCGACATCGCGATGCGACTGTCACTGGTGGGCATTGGCGCAGTGCTGACCGAGATCGATGGCTACACCACCATCCGGGAATTGGTGGCAGGCGGGCCGGCGAGCGTGTCGGGTCTGCTGAAGGTGGGCGACCGCATCGTGGGCGTCGCGCAAGGTGCTGCCGGCCCGATGGACGATGTGGTCGGTTGGCGTCTGGACGACACGGTGGCACTGATCCGTGGCGCGGTGAATTCGACGGTGCGTCTGGACATCCTGCCGGCCGACAACGGCCCCGATGCATCCAACAAGACAGTGGTCCTAACCCGCAGCACCATCACGATCCAGGACAGCGCGGCCAAAGCCAAGGTCTATTCGGTGGCGACGGGCGCGGGCAAACGCTTGATCGGCGTCGTCACCTTGCCATCGTTCTACGAGGATGTGGACGGGCTGCGAAAGGGCGACATGGATTACCGCAGCGCATCGCGCGATGTGGCCAGGTTGCTGGCGGATCTGAAGGCCCGGAAAGTGGATGGCCTGCTGGTGGATCTGCGCAACAACGGCGGCGGCTCGCTTCGCGAAGCAGTCTCACTGACTGGCCTGTTCGTTGGCAAGGTGCCGGTGGTTCAGACACGCAATGCCAAAGGCGATGTCACCGTGGAGCAAAACGTCAACACAGGGCTGGCATGGGACGGGCCGATGGGCGTGCTGATCAACCGAGGCTCGGCTTCGGCGTCAGAAATCTTCGCGGCGGCGATTCAGGACTACGGCCGCGGCCTGATCATCGGCGAGCCCAGCTTCGGCAAAGGCACGGTCCAGACCGTGGCCAGCCTCGACCAGATCGCCGAGAACGCCACGCCGGTGTATGGCGAACTGAAGATGACCATTGCGCAGTTCTTCCGCGTGAACGGCGGCACCACGCAATTGCGCGGCGTGACGCCGGATATCGGCTACTTGCAATCCGGCAACGAAACTCAGTTCGGCGAATCGAGCTACGACAACGCCTTGCCGTGGACCCGCGTCACGGCGGCCGACTATGCGCCTGTTGGCGACATCACCCCACAGCTTCCCCGCCTGCTGGCTTGGCATGAGAGTCGCGTTCAACGAGAGCGTGACTACCAGAGCCTGCTGGAGGATCTTGCGAAGACGCAGGAACTGCGCACGAACAATTTGATCTCACTCAACGAAACGGTCAGGCGCAAGGAGCGCGCCGCTTCGGAGAAGCGTGTGGCCGCTATACGTGGCACAGGCGGCAGCGGCGGCACCGGTGGCAGCGGTGGCACCGACGGAACCGATGAGGGCAGCGCGCTGGCGGACGATGGCTTGCAGTTCAATGAACGCAAGCTCAGCCAGGATCTCGCCGCAAAGAAGACCAAGGAGTCCGCCAACGACGTTCTCCTGAACGAGGCGGTCAGCATCCTGTCCGACAGCGCGGCCTTGAAAGAGGGCAGATCCCAAATGGCAGCGAGCGCCTTGTCGACTCGTCCTGTGGTGGTCACCACCCTGCCGATGGGGTCACCAGGACAATAGTCTTGAGAGGACCGGCCGCGTCGCCTGGCAAGTTCCGAACGCGAAACAGCTGACATTTCCCCAGGCGCGATGATCACGCCATGTCGCCCGCAACGAATGGATTTTCGACCTCGTATTCCGCCCGGCTCTTGCGGCGGTGCTCACCCGAGAGGTGGATCGAGGCCATTGCGCGATCCGCGTAGACCTCGGATCGAAGCGGCCAACTTCGGGCCTCGTCGAAAAGGCCGGGCATGAGTTCGTAGATTTGGGGTTGGCCGTCGTCAGCGACGTCGTTGAACCACAGATGCGAGCCGCAGTGCGGGCAGAAGGCGCGCTCAGCGAACGGAGATGAGCGGTAGCGCGTGACATCGCCCGTCACGGTGACGGCCGAGGCGTCGGCTGTAAAACACAAGAACAGTCCGCCTGACCATCGCTGGCACATCCGGCAGTGGCAAGCGCCAACGCGCGGGTCGTGCTCGCCCGCTACCGTGATCGTCACTGCGCCGCAGAGGCAGTGGCCGGTGATCGCGGAATTGAAGGCGCTTCCAGCCGAAGAGGACGGGGACTCAACAGTCGTGGGCTGCATCTTTTTCATGACTCCTGATGTCGATGCTGCCCGTGGGCAACCGGCGCGCCTGATCGATCCCCGCCAAGTCGCTAAGCAGGGGAAGACGGTTCCCGCCGACTGCAGAACTCAGGCGGCCGGTCCCCGCAGTGCCCGCCGCAGCGGTGCCATCAGCACGATGGCGCCCAAGGCGAACAGCGCGCCGGACGCCGGCTCAGGGACCGCGGCGACGGCCACGTCGAGCACGATGCTTTCGCCGGGGCCGCCCCAGCGTCGTGCCGACGCATCGTTCGCAGGTGCCACTCAGGTTCAGCAGGATCGTGTTGCCCGAGACGCTCAGGATGCCGCCCGGTGCGAACAGGGGCGAACTGGATGCGTTCACCGAGGCGGAGAGCACGGAGCTGCCGGGGAACTGGAAGCTGGCCGCCGTGTAGGGCGGGAAGATGCCAGAGACAAGGTTGGTCAGCCTGATCTGGTTGTTGCTGAAGCTGACCGTCGTGAAAGTGCCGAAGGCCTGGTACAGCTCGTCGGTGAATTGGAAGGTGCTGCCGTTCGCAATGGTGAAGGGGCGATGTTGCCGCCTGGCGCGTGACTGAGGGAACAGGCATGACGCCTTCTTGTCGATCCTGGCAGTCTCGGCGGCTTCACGGACGGCCCCTCTCTCACACCGGCCGCCAAGAAACATTGCTGCGGGCGAACAAGGCCTGCAGTTGTCCGGAGTCCCTCAGTTGCAGCATCGCCGCCTGCAAGGCCTCGGCAAGGTCCGGCGCGTCTTTCTTGACTGCCAGGCCCGTGGCCCATCCATCGCGTGGCGCGCGCGGCGAAGGCATCGGCTCGATGGCGAATTCCGGCTTGCCGCGCAGCACTGCCTCCAGCTCCGAGACCATGCCGGCCGCCACGTTCACCTCGCCCCTGAGCAGCGCCTGGGCGCACTCGCAGCCGTCCTTGAAGGTGGTGCTGAGCTGATCCTTGTAGGCGCCGCCGTCCGCGCCGATCATCAGCCAGCCGGCCAGCGATTGCCCGGTGACGGCGACGTTCTGGCCCTTCAGCTGCTGCATCGAATCGAGCAGCGGCAGCTGGGCCAGGTTGCGGGCGATGGCGACCCGTTCGCGGTAGTAGGGCGCGAAGATGCTGACTTGCGGATTCGCGTCCATCAGCGGGCGATCCACCGGCACATGCATCAGCACGTCCGCCGGCCCGTAGCCGAGGTAGTGGCCCTTCCAGACCATATTGCGCAGGTCGTCGTTCATGCTGTCGTCGGCATTGAAGGGCAGCAGCGAGAGCTTGACCTCCAGGCGGTCCGCCAGCAGTTGCGCGAGTTCGACGTCGATGCCCTTGCCCGCGACGTTGAACGGCGGCATCTCCTTGTAGATGCCGACGACCAGCGCGCCGCGCTCGCGCACCTTCGCCAGCGTCGTGGCCGTGGCCATCGACGGAAAGGGTGCGAAGGCGGCGCCGAAGGAGGCGCAGGCCAGGCGCGCCAGGCAGTCGCGCCGGCTGCTGAATTTCGAGGCGGGCTTCTTCACAGCGGCCTTCACAGCGGCTTCTCGCGGCGCGATTCCAAGTAGGTCTTGATCGCCCACATGGCCTCCTGGTCGAACACGCCTTCGAACGGCGGCATGTAGACGGCGCCGTTGCGCGTGCGGCCGTGGCGGATGGTGGTCAGGAAATACTGGTCGTTGTCCTTCACGCAGGCGTCCTTGCGCGCGGGCTCCTTGATCGTGGCGCAGTCGTTGTCGAGCTTGCGCAGGTCCGGCGCGATGCCGCCGGAGATTGCCTCCAGGCCGTGGCAGCGGGCACAGTTCTGGTTGAAGGCGGAGGTCCCGACCTTGACTGCATCGGCGTTCTGGCGAAATGGGTTTTCGTCGCGCCATTCGGTGCCGATCCTGGGCAGGCTGGACGTGTCCACGGCCTGCGGCGTGACGTCGCCATGGCCCCAGGCGGCCAGCGCGCTCAGCAAGGCGAAAATGCCGATAGAGAGGCCGGCGGCAGTGCCGGCGAGGCGGCGAGTACGGGGTTTGCCGCCTTGCCGATCCGATGTGTCTGGTGTCATTTGCTTGTCTCCGCTGCGTTGTGATGAAGTATTTCGCTGCAGCAGATTTCGCAAAGGGCGTGCCAGCGGGAAGTGTTCCAGGATGTCGCAATCGGCCGTGGCGAGCCGTTGCGCCCCGGACCGCCACGGGTGGACAAGCGCGACACTTCGGCACAGCATGCGACCTGACGGCTTCGGCAAGAGCTCCAGGCCCGCCCGGACGACAAAAGATAGAGACAAGCTGCAATGCAGCGATGAAGTGCAGAGGAATACGCGATGGACAGACCCAGTGGCGAGCAAGCCGGTTCGGCGAACCTGACCGTCGTGTCCGGCGTGGGCCGGGCCGGGGGGGCAGTGGAGTCGGCCCCGCAGGTGTCGCGGCAGGAGTTCATCGAGCGCTCGCATCAGCGCAGCGCGGCGCTGGGTGTTTCGCGCGGCGAGCCCTGCGATTTCGGGCCGATGATCCGCAGCGACCTGAACGTCGCCCGCGAGCGCAACCACCGCCTCTACCTGCACGCGGCGCCGGTGATGCAGCTGCTGTTCGAGCAGATCGTCAACACCGGCAGCATGATCCTGCTGACCGATGCGCAGGGCACGATCCTGCATTCGATCGGCGATGACGACTTTCTCAACCGGGCGGACAAGGTGGCCCTGGCGCCCGGCCAGAACTGGGCCGAGCATGCCAAGGGCACCAACGCCATCGGCACGGCGATGGTCGAGGAGGTGCCGACGCTGGTTCACGCCAACGAGCACTTCATGCATGCCAACAACTTCCTGACCTGCTCGGCCTCGCCGATCTTCGATCCGCGCGGGAACATGCTGGGCGTGCTCGACGTCTCCGGCGACCACCGCAGCTACCACCAGCACACGATGGGCCTGGTGCGCATGTCCGCGCGGATGATCGAGAACCACTGGCTCAGCGACGACTACAACAACCGCCTGCGCCTGCACTTCCACAGCCGTGCGGAGTTCATCGGCACATTGCTGGAGGGCATCATCGTGGTCGGCGCGGACGGCCGCATTCTCGGCGGCAACCGCAGCGCACTCGACCAGTTGGGCCTCAGCGGTGCGGCTTTGCGCGCGCAGAGCATCACCAGCTTGTTCGGCACCACGCCGGCGGCCATCTACGACCACTTCCGCATGCCAATGTCCGCGCCGATGCCGGTGAGCCTGGCCAACGGCCTGCAGTTCCACGCGATGGCCCGCTTCGACTGGCCGTCGCGGCCGGTGGTGCTCGGCATGGGCATGGCGACCGAGGATCGCGAGACCGCCGAATCGTCGGGATCGCCCGGATCGCCAACGCCGCGCGCGCGACCGACCGAGCCGACATCGCCCTGCGGCGGCCGCTTCTCCGGCTTGCAATACCTGCGCACCGGCGACGCGCAGATGGACGTGCTTACGGCCAAGATCCGCCGCGTGCTCGACCGCGACATCCCGCTGCTGATCCTCGGCGAGACCGGCACCGGCAAGGAGTTGCTGGCCCGCGCCGTGCATCACGATTCGGCCCGGTCCAAGCAGCCCTTCGTGGCAGTGAACTGCGCCTCGATCCCCGAATCGCTGATCGAGGCCGAGCTGTTCGGCTACGAAGATGGTGCCTTCACCGGCGCGCGCCGCAAGGGCGCCTCCGGCCGCATCGTGCAGGCCAATGGCGGCACCCTGTTCCTCGACGAGATCGGCGACATGCCGCAGGCCCTGCAGGCGCGGCTGCTGCGCGTGCTGCAGGAGCGCAGCGTGACGCCGCTGGGCAGCGGCAAGGCCATTCCCGTGGACATCGCGGTGATTGGCGCCACGCACCGCAACCTGCGCGAGATGATCGAGCGCAACGAGTTCCGCGAGGATCTCTACTACCGGCTCAACGGCCTGGCCCTGCGCCTGCCGGCACTGCGCGACCGCAGCGACCTGGAGGCCGTCTCCCGCCGCATCCTGCTCGCCGAGCGCCCGCACGATCCGCCGGAGCTGAGCGCGCCGGTGCTGGAGATGTTTCGCGGCTATCACTGGCCCGGCAATGTCCGCCAACTGGCCAATGTGCTGCGCACGGCGGCGGTGATGTCGACCGGCGAGCGGCTGATCACCGCGCACCATCTGTCGGACGATTTCCTGGAGGACGTGCGGCGGCGCGTCAAGGTCGGCGGGCATGCGTCGTCCTCGCCACTCGCGGCGCCGCTCACGTCATTTGCGCCGCGGTCGGACTCCGTCGAGCCTGGGCGTTACGAGTCGCGCCCTGACTCGCGTCAGCCGACCGAATCCACGCGGTCCGGTGCGCACCCCGTCGCTCCGCCCGAGCCGGCCGTGCCGCACACGCTGGAGAAGGCGGAGATCGAGATGATCCGCTCGGTGCTCGACGCGGCGGGCGGCAATATCTCGGTGGCTTCCAGGCAACTGGGCATCAGCCGCAACACGATCTATCGCAAGCTGAGGCGCAACGAGCCCGGCAACGTCGGTTGAAGCCGACGGCGCTGGCACCGGTGTCACCTCAAGACCGGATGTGAATACCCTCGGTCGCTACTTCGCCGATTGTTCCGTTCTGTAGCAACTCCGGGTTTTCCATGCGCCGGGTTCGCGCGCTGAGAGGGCCTTTTCAGCGGCTTTTCAGCGGCATTTCGGCACCGCTTCAGCGGCACGCATATTGCGATGAAGCGCGCATGAAAGTGCTTGTTCTCGGATCTGCGGCTGGCGGTGGTTTTCCTCAGTGGAATTGCGCCTGCCGCTTGTGCAGCGCCTTCCGGCGCGGCGAGCTGGGCGGCGCCGCGCGCACGCAGAGTTCGGTCGCGATCTCGCAGGACCAGGGCCGCAGCTGGATCCTGCTGAACGCCTCGCCGGACATCGCCGCCCAGATCCTTGCCAACCCGATGCTGCAGCCTTCGATGGCGCCTTACGGCACGGCAAACGGAGCCACCCTGCGCCGCTCGCCCATCAAGGCCGTCGTGCTGACCGATGCGCAGCTGCACAACGTCGCCGGCCTTCTGAGCCTGCGCGAGAGCCAACGGCTGGAGGTCTTCGCCACGCCGATGGTCTTCGAGGACCTGACCACCGGCCTGCCCCTGCTGCATGTGTTGGACCACTACGCGGCGGTGCACTGGCACCTGGTGCCGGTGGCCGGCGCGGTGACGACCGCGCCCTTCCAGATCGAAGGCTTCCCGGACCTGCGCCTGCACGCGATCGCCGTGCCCGGCCGCACGCCGCCGCATGCGCCGCGGCGCGGCGAAACGATCGGCGAATGCATCGCCCTGCACATCGAGGACACGCGCAGCGGCCAGCGCTTCTTCTTCGCCCCCGCATTGGCCGAGGTCGGCTCCAACGAACTCGGCTGGATGGGCGAGGCCGACTGCCTGATGGTCGACGGCACGCTGTGGGACGAGCACGAACTTCGCGACGCGGGCCTGGCCCCGTTCAGCGCCAGCGAACTGGGCCACCTGCCCCTGGCCGACTTCGAAGGGCGCATCGGCATGCTGCGCCGGCTCGGCGAAGCACCCGCGACGGCTCGCAAGATCCTCACCCACGTCAACAACAGCAACCCGATCCTGGACGAGGCCGGCGGGCAGCGGCAGGCGCTGACCGAGAGTGGCATCGAGGTGGCGCACGACGGCATGGTGATCGAGCTGTGAGGCTGTCTGCGCTCCTCCAGCGGCCAGCATCAGTCGCAACGGACGAGCCGCTGTGGCTCGAATGGCTGGCCCTCGGCGGCCTGCTCGGCTTCTGCACCTGGCTGCTCGGCGTGCGTGGCGTCTGGGGCCTGCTGCTGCGCTCGGACCCGACCGGCCTCACGCTGGTCATCATCGCGGTCTTCGGCACGGCCACGCTGTGGTGCGGCATGCGGGCAAAAGCGCTGTAGCAGCAACGCGCCGCGCTGCACACCGGCGAGGGCTGGGCCGCGGACTACCGGCGTGCGCACGCCAAGGATCCTTCAACCGCGCTGGACCTGCTGCTCGAACGGGCCCACGGCCCGCACGGCACCGCCTGGTGGGTCAACGGTATCCAGCTGAAGCTGGGCCTGCTCGGCAAGGTCATCGGCTTCTCGATCCTGGCGCTGAACATCGGCAGCGTGCAGAGCTTCGATGCCGCGCAATCGCAGGACCTGCTGCGCACCCTGACAACGGGCTTGGGCGTGGCCCTGCTGACGACGATGGTCGGCCTGGTCGGCAACATCCTGCTGGGCCTTCAACTCACAAGGTTGGACCGCTACGCCGATGCGCTGGTGGCGGACATCCAACGCCAAGGCCTGGCATGAGGCCGCGGCGCCATCGGGCGCGGGAGGCGGAGGTCGACCCCTTCTACGACATGCTGTTCAACATGCTGATCGCCTTCGTGTTCTGCTTCATCGTGGCGCTGCTCGCGATGAACCCGAAGGCGCTGAAGGCGGGCGACATCCCGTCCAAGGCCGAGTACATCGTCACCGTCAGTTGGCCCGATCGCAACCCGAACGACATCGACACCTGGGTCCAGGATCCCAGCGGCAACCTGGTCTGGTTCCGCGCCCGCGAGGCCGGCCTGATGTTCCTGGACCGCGACGACCGCGGCGATGCCAACGACGCCGTGCTCATCAATGGCCAGCGCATCGCCAGCCCCTTCCGCCAGGAGGTCGTGACGGTGCGCGGCATTGTGCCTGGCGAGTTCACCGTCAACGTCCAGTACTACCAGTCGCGCGACGGCCTGCCGGTGCAGATCAACGTTTCGGTGATGAAGGTCAACCCGCGCGCCGAGGTCGTCTACTACGGCCAGCTCACCTTGCAGCGCCAGGGCGACGAGGCGACGGCCGTGCGCTTCACGGTCCGGCCCGATGGCTCGGTCGCCAACACCAACACACTCGCCAAATCATTGGTACAACGCACATGACGCTTCCCGTGCTGCTTAGCCTCGTCGCCCTGAGTTTTCTGCTGCTGCTGGCCTTGCTGTGGTCGCGCTGGCCGGCCTGGCTCAAGGGCCTGATGATCGTCGGCGTGACAGTCTTCTACTTTTTCGGCAACGAGGTGGCCCACGGCATGTGGGGCTGGCCCAGCAGCGATGCGCTGCCCGAGCGCTTCGTGCTGCTGGCTGCGGTGATCGACGAGCCGACCGCGAAGCGACCGGGCGCCATCTACGTTTGGGTCAACGCGATGGTGGACGGCAAGCCCGCCGAGCTGCCGCGCGCCTTCAGGCTGCCGTACGCCAAGGACCTGCACGCGCTGCTGAACGAGGGCATGAAGAAGGTGCGCGAAGGCGTGAGCCAGATCGGCAGCAGCGAGCCACGCGTCGGCAAGGGCGGCTTCGCCTGGCTGCGGCCGGGCAGCGACGAACAGGTGCTGAAGCTGCGCGATATGCCGGTGCCGCAGCTGCCGGAGAAGTGAGCCGATGCGAACACTGGCCATGCTCCCGCTCGCGCTCGCGCTCGCGCTCGC
>FSVW01000907.1_pt1 | contig 11902 bp, 9 predicted proteins | sample 1637551 | NCBI WGS metagenome assembly FSVW01 (sample SAMEA3914814, study PRJEB12502) | metagenome | biome: forest; material: soil | place: USA | collected 2011-09-16 | depth 0.1 m | reverse complement strand
GGCCGCGGGTTCGAGCACGGCGAAGGAATGCACATCGGTCTCGGCCTGCGTGGCATCGGTGCGGCCGGGCCGGAAGGGCACCTCGATCGCATGGCCGGCCGCCTTGGCTGCGGCCTCGACGCCCGCCGAGCCGGCCAGCACGATCAGGTCGGCCAGCGAGATCTTCTTCGTCGCGTTGTTGAACTGCGACTGGATCGCTTCGAGCTTGCCCAGGACCTTGGCCAGTTGCTCGGGCTGGTTGGCGGCCCAGTCCTTTTGCGGCGCGAGGCGGATGCGCGCGCCGTTGGCGCCGCCGCGCTTGTCGCTGCCGCGGAAGGTCGAGGCCGATGCCCAGGCGGTGCTGACGAGTTGCGAAACCGTGAGGCCCGAGGCCAGCACCTGCGACTTCAATGCGGCAATGTCCTGCGCATTGACCAGCGCGTGGTCCACGGCGGGCAACGGGTCTTGCCACAGCAGCACTTCCTGCGGCACCAGCTTGCCGAGGTAGCGCGCACGCGGGCCCATGTCGCGGTGCGTGAGCTTGAACCAGGCGCGTGCAAACGCATCGGCGAATGCGGCCGGATCGGCGAGGAAGCGGCGCGAGATCGCCTCATACGCCGGGTCCACGCGCAGCGAGAGGTCGGTGGTCAGCATCGTCGGCGGCTGCATCTTGCCGGCCACATGCGCGTCCGGGATGTTGGCGGTGGCGTTCTTCGCCACCCATTGATGCGCGCCGGCCGGGCTTTTCGTCAGCTCCCATTCGTAGCCGAACAGGTTCTCGAAGAAGTAGTTGCTCCACTGCGTCGGCGTCTGCGTCCACGTCACTTCGAGGCCGCTGGTGATCGCGTCGGCGGCGATGCCGGTGTGGTGCGTGCTCAGCCAGCCCAGGCCCTGCTGCTCGATCGGCGCGCCCTCGGGCTCGACGCCGACCTGCTTGGCGTCGCCCGCGCCGTGGGTCTTGCCGAAGCTGTGGCCGCCGGCGATCAGGGCCACGGTTTCCTCGTCGTCCATGGCCATGCGGGCGAAGGTCTCGCGGATGTCGCGCGCGGCGGCCAGCGGGTCGGGCTTGCCGTTCGGGCCTTCCGGGTTCACGTAGATCAGGCCCATCTGCACGGCGCCCAGGGGCAGGGCGAGTTCGCGTTCGCCGCTGTAGCGTTCATCGGCCAGCCACTTGCTCTCGGGGCCCCAGTCGATGTCGGCCTCGGGCTCCCAGATGTCCACGCGTCCGCCGGCAAAGCCGAAGGTCTTGAAGCCCATCGATTCGAGCGCGACGTTGCCGGTCAGGACCAGCAGGTCGGCCCAGGAAATCTTGCGCCCGTACTTCTGCTTGATCGGCCACAGCAGGCGGCGTGCCTTGTCGAGATTGCCGTTGTCGGGCCAGCTGTTGAGCGGTGCAAAGCGCTGCGCGCCACGGCTCGCGCCGCCGCGGCCGTCCTGCACGCGATAGGTGCCGGCGGCGTGCCAGGCCATGCGCACGAAGAGCGGGCCGTAATGGCCGAAATCGGCCGGCCACCAGGGCTGCGAGTCGGTCATCAATGCGTGCAAGTCGGCCGTTAGGGCGTCGAGGTCCAGGCTCTTGAACTCGGCCGCGTAGTCGAAGTCCGCGCCCATCGGGTTGCCCCTGGACGGGTGCTGGTGCAGCAGGCCGACGGCCAGTGCCTCGGGCCACCAGCTGTGGTTGCCCTTGGCACCAGCCGTCGTATGGAAAGGGCACTTGGATTCGTTCGAGGTTTCGCTGGACATGGGGGTCTCCTGTGGAAGGTGGTGCGATGCGGCAGTCTAGAAGTCGATTGCGACGCAATCAATGCAAACCTGCCTATGGTCGCCATAGCGAAAGATGAAGAGCCTAGACTGAATGGATGAGGACGTCACAGGTCAGGGGAGAGTCGTGTCGCGGCTGGGGCAGCAGCGGCGGCGATGAGCTGCATCTGCTGCGGCCCACGCTGCGGGCCGATCAGATCGAGGTGCACAGCCACGCCACCGCGCATCTCGTGCTGGTGCTGCGCGGCCGCTACGAGCATGCGGCGGGCGCAACGACGGCAGGCCCGCTGCTGCTGATCAACCCGCCGCGCACCGAGCACCGCGACCGCTTTGCCGCGGGCCAGCGCCTGGGCGATGCGCGCTTCATGGCGCTGGGCGTTTCGGCGCAGCGCTGGTGGGCCTGGCAGCAGCTGGCCGACCTGCCGGACCGGCCTGTTGCCATCTCTGGAGCAGAAGCGCTGGTGGCCGCGCAGGTCTGGCAGCAGGCGCTGGAGCAGGGCCCGCAGGCGCTGGACGATTGCATTGCCGCGGCCCTCGGCGCGCGTGAGGCACGCGAGCCTCGCCTGCGCACCAGCGCCTGGCTGCTGCGCGCGCGCCGCCACCTGCGCGAGCACGTGATGGACGGCCGCGGCGCCGTGCACCTGAGCCAGCTGGCGGCCGAGCTGGGCGTGCATCCGGTCAGCCTGACGCGGGCCTTCCAGGCACACTGGGGCTGCAGCCCCTTGCAGATGGCGCAGGCGCTGCGGCTCGATCACGCGGCGGCGCTCTTGCGCAGCAAGCGGCGCGTGGCCGAGGTGGCCGCGCACTGCGGCTTCCACGACCAGGCCCACCTGGCGCGCAGCTTCCGCGCCGCCTATGGCCTGAGCCCGCGCGCCTGGCGCGAGGCTTGGAACGTACAAGACGAGACGCATGGCGCCGCCTAAGCTGGGCCTTCAAAATCCATCGAGGTCCCTGTGATGAGAATCCTGATCGCCGCCGTGCTGACGCTCTTGTCCCTGCAGGCTTGCGCTGCTGAGGCTCCGTCGATTGACGGCGTGATGGCCCGCGTCAAGGCCGGCGAGTTCAAGTCCATCACCAGCGTGCTCGTGCTCCAGCACGGCCGCGTCATCGCGGAGCAGTACTTCGATGAAGACGGCCCCGAGGCCTTGCGCAATACGCGCTCGGCCACCAAGACCCTCACCAGCCTGCTGATCGGCCTGGCGATTGCCGACGGCTACCTGCGCAGCGTCGATGAGCGCGTGCTGCCCTTTTTGCCGGCCTACGCCGCGGCCGTGAAGCCGCGCGAGACGAAGAAGGCCGCGATCCGCTTCGAGGACCTGCTGAGCATGAGCGGCCCGCTCGAATGCGACGACTGGAACGAGTTCTCGCGCGGCAACGAGGAGCGCATGTACCTGGTGGACGACTGGATCGGGTTCTTCTGGGAGCTGCCGCAGCGCGGCTTCCCGGCCTGGACGCCGACGCCCGCGCAGTCGCCCCATGGCCGCGCCTTCAGCTACTGCACGGCCGGCGTCACCACGCTCGGCGCGGCGCTGCAGGCGGCGGTCAAGGAGCCGCTTCAGGCCTATGCCGAACGCCGCTTGTTCAGGCCGTTAGGCATCACGCGCGTCGAGTGGCAGCAGCTGCCCGATGGCGAGCATGTGCAGACCGGCGGTGGCCTGGGCTTGCGCACGCGCGACCTCGCCAAGTTCGGCCTGCTGGCGCTCCAGCACGGCGAATGGGAGGGCAAGCCGCTGCTGCCGCGCGCCTGGATGACCGCCTCCACCACGCCGCATGCGCGCATGGCCGACGGCACCGAGTACGGCTATCTGTGGTGGCTGCAAAGTTATCAGCGGGACGGCCACGCCATCGGCACCCAGGCCCTGAACGGCGCCGGCGGCAACACCGTGCAGGCCGTGCCGGCGCTGGATGCCGTGATCGTCGTCACCAGCGTCAACTGGCAGGGCGGCACGCGGATCACGCCCAAGCTGGTGCAGGAGCTGATCACGGCCCTGCCGGCGCCCTGAGGCACGCGCGCCCCTAACCCCATCCTTCAGTGCAGAATCCGGGGCTTCGCCGGGAAGCCAGAGCTTGGCCCGCCCGTTTTCCCTGATCCCCGGCCGCGGTGCCGCTGGAGGAGCTAGAGGCCATGAAGTCGAGCATGCGGTGGGTGGGTGATGGCGCGGTCGCGCTGCTGATCCTTTGCGCCTGCACGCTGGCCGGCGCGCTGCTCAGCGCCTGGCTGGAGCCGGCCAGCCTGATGATGGTCTATATGGTGGGCGCCACCGCCGTGGCGGTGCGCAGCGGCATGCGCACGGCCGTGGCCTTCGTGGTCGGCAGCGCCGTGGTCTATGACCTGGTCTTCCTGGAGCCGCAATGGGTGCTGGCCAAACTCGAACGCGAGCACTACCTGACCTTCGGGCTGATGCTGGGCGTCGGCTGCCTGATCAGCTCGCTGGCCGCCAGCCTGCGCGAGAAGACGCTGGAGGTCGAGGCGCGGGCCCGGCGCGATGCCCTGGTCACGATGGAAGCGGAAACGGAGCGCCTGCGCAGCACCCTGCTGGCCGCGATCTCGCATGATTTCAGGACGCCGATCACGACCATCATCGGCTCCGTCACGACCTTGCTGGAGCAGGGCGGCAGCCTGGACCGGGCGCAGCACGACACCCTGCTCGGTGGCGTGCTGCGCGAGGCGAGCCGGGTCCATCAGCTGATGAGCAACGTGCTCGACCTGACCCGCATCGAGGACGGCGCCGTGGCGCCGCGCTTCGAGTGGTGCCCGCTCGAGGAGCTGGTGGCGGCGGTCCTGCGGCCGCTGGAGCCGCGGCTGGCCGCGTACGAGTTCAACGCGCGCTTCGACCCGGACGGCCTGCTCTGGTGCGACCCGGGCCTGATGGAGCAGTTGCTGGGCAATCTGCTCGGCAATGCCTGCGAGCACGCGCCGCCGGGTTCGGCGATCACGCTCGAGATCGTGGCGGCCGACCAGGCCCTGTCCCTGACGGTCAGCGACACCGGCCCCGGCTTTCCTTCGGGCCGCGAGCAGGAGATGGTCAAGAAGTTTTCGCGCGGCTGCTCGGACTCGGGTTCGGGCGCGGGCCCCGGCACCGGCCTGGGCCTGGCGATCTGCGCGGCCATCGCCAGGCTGCATGGCGCCGAGCTGGAGCTCGCCAACCGCGGCGGCGCGTGGGTGCAGCTGCGCGTGCCGCAGCCGCTGCCGATGGCCGAGCCCGACGAGGCGCTGCTGTGACGACGGCCCCGCGCCCCATCAGCGCCCTGGTGGTCGAGGACGATCCGGCCATCCGCCAGATGCTGGTGATGGCCTTGAACGCGGACGGCTATGTCGTGCACGAGGCCGCCACGGCCCAGCAGGGCGAGACCCTGGCCGGCAATCGCCGCATCGACATCTTCCTGATCGACCTGGGCCTGCCCGACCGCGACGGCCTGAGCCTGATCCGCCAGCTGCGGCAGTGGACCCAGCGGCCGATCCTCGTGCTGTCCGCGCGCAGGCAGGAGCAGGACAAGGTCGATGCGCTGGACTGCGGCGCGGACGACTACCTGAGCAAGCCCTTCGGCGTGGCCGAGCTGCGCGCGCGGCTGCGCGTGGCCTTGCGCCACCTGGCCCAGACCTCGCAGGACGGCAGCAGCGTGCTGCAGCTGGGCGACCTGCGCGTGGACCTGCAGCAGCAGACCGTCACGCGCGGCGCCGGGCCGATCCGGCTGACCGCCACCCAGTGGCGCCTGCTGGCCGTGCTGGCCCGGCATGCCAACCGCGTGGTCACCGCGCAGACGCTGCTGCGCGAGGTGTGGGGCCCCGGCCAGGACGAGAAGGCGAACTGCCTGCGCGTGTACGTCCACCAGCTGCGCAAGAAGCTGGAGCTGGATGCGACCGAGCCGCGCTATCTGCTGACCGAGACCGGCGTGGGCTACCGGCTGCTGATCGATACCCAGGGCCTTGCTTCGTGAAGGGGCTTGCGCGGGTCAGAAGGTGCACGCCTTCGGATATTCCCTGCATGCAGCCTTGACCAGGAAGTCGATGTTGGTGGACAGGAAGGGGCTTGCGCCCTGCTGCTTGACCTCGGGGTCTTGCGTCCCCCAGCTGGTCACGCCGATGACCATATTGGGGATGCCGAAACTGCCCTCGGTGGTGCTCGTCAAGGCCGGCTTGATGCCGAAATTGGCGATGATCGGACCACCGCTGGCGCCGCCGCACATCAGCGAGCCCATCACCGTGTTGTTCCGGTTGTCCGCAGAGACGACGGCCTGTGCGTCGTTGCGCTGCATGAGCGCGCCGTTGTCCAGGCAGACGGGATAGCCCAGCTGCGTCACATGCGTCAGGCCGCTCGCCGCGAACGGTTGCGGGCCCGAGATGTGTGAGAACCAGCCGGTGCGCTGGCCGGCGTAATAGGGCTGGCCCGTGTCGTCGGCCTGCGGCTGCAGCACCAGGAGCGCGATGTCGTCGCGGCAGACCACACCGCTGTCGCAGGGCGCCGTGCCGTCGGGATAGGCGGCGAGCACATAGGCCTTCTGTGCGCTCCAGTTCCCGAAGGGTGCGTCGCCGTTGCGGTAGCCGGGGACGAACCGCCACTCCGAGAACATGCGCTTGGCGCCGAACTCGGCCACGCAGTGGGCCGCCGTGAGGACCAGCCCGCGGTCGATCAGCGAGGCGCTGCAGACGTAGCTGTCCTTGCCATCGACGAAGAACAGCTTGCCGGCCGCTCGATACGGCCATAGCGTGTTGGTGGCTGCAGGGTCCAGGTCCGCGCGTGCCGTGCTGAAGGGCAGGCCGGCGGTGCCGAAGTTCTCTGGGCCGTCTGCGGCCTGCGCCTTGGGCGGCGGCAGCCTGACCGCCGTCCCCAGCTGCTTGCCGTCCCCGGGGCTCGACTCGGCCGGTGGGTTCTGTACGCCTGCACCATCCCTTTCGAGGGCGGCACGCACATCCTTCTTCAGGGTCTCGCGGGAGTAGGACCGGTTGAGCGGCAGCGTTCTTGCCCTGGCGTTGGCATAGTCCGGTGGCCGCGATTCTTCGCCCTGCTGGGACAGCGCGGATGCCACCGCGGGCGTCTGCGCGTTGGCTGGCATCGCCGTGGCCGAGACAAGTGCTGCGGCTGCGTACCAGTACGCAAGGCCATTGCCGAGATTGCTTGTGAGCATGGGTCCTCCAGGTGTCGGGCCGGCGGCCCGCAAATTCAGTGAATGAAGCTGGATATGCGATCCAGGATGAAAGACGCCCTGACGGCGCGGTTCTCTCGCGACCAATTGCTATCGGTGTCGCTGAAACCGAGGTGATGCAAGCCGACGACCTGGTTGTGAAGATCCAGGACAGGCGAGCCCGAACTCCCCTCACCCGTGTCGCAGACGTGGCCCAGATCGGTAGGCTGGTTGGCAAGCCGTCCGACCACCAGGACGTGGCTGAGCTGGCAGCCGTTCAGCGCGACGCGCTTGGGCCGTCCGGCCGGGTGCTGGACGACATAGAGCGCCTCGTCGACATGCAGCGGCGCCACGCTCCAATGGAGCACGCCCCAGCGGTTCCCCGGCGATCCGCTCAGGCGGATCAGCGAAAAATCGAGGCCGGCATCGAAGGCCTCGACCTTCAGGCAGCGCTGCTCCTCACCCACCCGATCGTTCAGCTCCGCGTCCTGCTCGTATCCAAAGATCGCCACCGCCGACTCGCATTCCGCGGCGGCGTCGAAGCAGTGCTGGTTGGTCAGCAGGAGGTCTGGCGCAACCAGGAAGCCAGTGCAGCTCAACATCAGCCTGCCCTTCGTGAAGCCGAGCTTGGCCACGCTGCGGGCCGCGGCCATCACGCCGGGCTGCTCCGCAAAGAACCGCAGGGGCAGGTCCTTCCGGTTGAGCTTGTCCTGGGCACTGAGGGGCTTCGCAACGCGCGCCTCTTCGCCGATCTCGGCGATCCTGATGGAGAGCGAGCCGCTCCGGGCCCTGCGGTTTTCGATCTCGATGAGCGCATAGGTGCCGCTCAGGTAGCTTGTCCAGTAGCCCGATCGGGACGCCAGCTCGGCGGAGGACACCGTCAGGAGGAGTTCGTCGTTGCGCGCGTGAATGCGCAGGACGAAGTCCGCATTCGAGGGCAGCCGGATCTCCGCGAGATGAAGCCTGAAGAATTGGGACTCGCTCCTGGTTTCGATCTCGCGGCGCCAGACGACGCCGGTGCGCGCCAGGTCGATGACGCTTGCAGACGCATCGAGCGCGCGCAGCACGCCTTCTTGTTGCGGAACCGCGCCGGCGCTGGCGGCACACAGCGCCAGCGCCAGGCCGCATGCGATCAGGAGCAGGGCGCTTCTCATGGCTTCATCGCCGAGACGTAGTCGCGGAGCTCACCGAGCTTCACCGTGTCCACGCGGTCGGGGCCGCTGGGCATCGGGACGGAGAACGACACCAGGCCCGATGGATTGGCGAGCGTGACGAAGCGGCGCACCAGCGTCGGCGGGCCACGGCCGGTGTCGACCTCCTGGAACAGCGTGTACTTCTTGCGCACCGGATCGAAGGCGAACCGACGCACCTGTTCGAAGGGCACCGTCTGCTGCGTGCCGGCGTCATCGTCCACCACGAGAGGCGCCTTGAGGTCCCGCAGGCGCCCCTCCAGATGCTGGCCCTTCGCGGTGTCCACGACGCCGAGCCTGAAGGCCAGCAGCCGCTTCACATTGAGCCGGCCGCCCTGCACCTTGTCGTACAGCGAAGGGAACAGGTCGGCGGTGTAGATCAAGCGGTTCTTCACCTCCCAGGGGCGCAGGCGATGCTGGTGCATGTAGAGCAGCGAGGCCGCGCCCGCCACAACCGGCGCGGCCTGGGAGGTGCCGGTCAGCTCGCCGATGCGGTCGCCAGCAATCGTGCTGACGATGTGCAGGCCCGGCGCACCCAGGTGCACCCTGTCTCCGTAGTTGGAGGAGCCGCCGGAGACCTTGAACAGGTCCGGCGATTTCGCATCCAGGTCGAGTGCCGCCACGGCGATGATGTTGGAGCCCCCGGCACAGGCCGGCCGCACGCGGCACTCGCCTTCGCTGCTCAGGCGCTGTCCGTCGTTGCCGGCCGACACCACGAACAGCGTGTCGGACTCCTGGTCGGCGATGGCCTGCAGGAAGACATCGTTCCCGCCCAGGCCCGGCAGCATGCTGTATTCGAAGCTGAGGTTCACCACGTCCGGCGCCACCGTCTTGTAGAGCTTGCGCAGTCGATCGGCCTGTTTGGCCAGATACAGCGGATCGACGAACCGGTCCCGGTTGATGCTGACGGTCCGGATCGCCGCAAGCGGATTCACGCCGGGGCCCATCGAAGAATCGGCCTTCGCGTTGATCAGGCCGACGACGTGCGTGCCGTGGTCCTTCGCGCTCAGCGCCATTGCGTTCTCTCCGCATTTCGGCGCCCGGTCGGTGGCTCCCGTCACGGCGTCGGGATCGGGTTCCGTGACCTTGGACAGCATGCAGTGATGCGTATCGACCCAGGAATCGAACACCGCAATCTCGGAGCCGTATGCGCCCGGGGGCAGGGCCAGCGTGCTCGACGTCGCCAACGGATGGCTGATCAGCCGCAGCAGCAGCCTGCGATTGCCCTCGCCCATCGCCACCGCCGTGGCAGCGGCCGTGTTGGCCCTCGCCCTGGCCGGCGGAATGGCACGAAAAGCCAGCTCCGGCGCGAGGCCGATCAGGCGCTCGCGCTCGGTCAGTGACGTCGAAGGCGGGCCCGAAGCCGCAGCGGGCGCCGCGTCAGGCAGGAAGTTGATGACGCCACGCCAGGCCTTGGTCGGCACCTGGATGAGGCCGGCATAGCGGCCATGCAAGGGCGTCTCGAGCCGCTGGTTGAGGTTCTGGACATAACGCTCGCATGCAGCGTCATAACGCTCGCAGCCGCGTCGATCGTCGACCACGATCTTCTTCAGCGAGTCGCCCGCCCGCTTCTGGTATTCCTTGTGCGCCATGAAGGGCTGGAAGGCGATGTCCGGCACGACGATGGTCTCGCCGGCCTGGATCTTCCATTGCGTTCTGGCATCGTCGGCGGCCGGGTCGCCTGATTTCCCCAGCTGGACGCTGCAGACCTTCGGGTTGAATCCGCAGGCCAGGACATCAAGCTGGATCGGCAGGCTGGGCCCGTCGTAGAGCTGCCTGTCGCGCAGCGCCTGGGCGATCGACAGCCGGCCGGGCACCTCGATGCTCGTGGTCCGCACCGTGCGACCCGCGCGCTGCAGGACGATCAGGTCGTGGTAGAGACCGCCGAACTCCTGGGCGAGCTGGTTGTAGTTGTCGTTGCGGGATTGCCAGACGATGCCTCCGGCAACGCCCTGGCCGGATGCAGGCCCGGCAAACGCTGCCGCCGCGAGTGCCGCTGCCGCGGCCAGGTGCCGAAGCGCCATCGGCCGTGAATCTGGAATTCGACGCATGCTGTGCTCCCGTCTGGATTGCGTTCAAGCGGCTACTTCACCCAACCCAGCAGGCTGTCGAGGCCGTAGCTCACGCCGACGCGCCAGCTGCGCGAGCGGCCGTCCCGTATCGGGTTGCCGCTGGCGTCGAGGGCATCGTTCTTGGTCCAGAAGTGGCCTGCGAAGACGATGAAACCGCCGGTGGTCTGGAGTCCCGACTTGATATCGAAGACGCCATCGGCAAAGCGGTAGCCGACGCCGACGCCGACGGAGTCGAACGGACGCCTGGAAGGCAGGATCATCAGCTTGGCGACCAGGCGCTGCTCCGAAAGCCAGTTGTAACGGCTGTAGACGTCGCCCCACAGCCAGTTGATGCCCAGGTACAGCTGCTCGGGCTTGTCGCGGGGGAAGACCGCCTTCTTGTCCGGGTCGTACTTCAGCTCCTTGGCGCCGTTCACGATGGCGTCGCCCGAGAGGAACCAGTGCTCTGCCGGCCCGGTGATGAGCTGCTTGCTGGCCTTCTCGTCCGGCGAGGACTTGAGTGAAACGGTCACCTCGGCGATGGCCCGGTCGATGCCCAAGGACTGCTCGACCGGCGTGAAGCAAAGCTTGCGCATGGGCGGCGCTGCGTTCTTCTCGAGCACCTTGCCAACGACCGCCTTGGCGACAAGGGAAAGCTGGATGCTGATGGCTGTCTTGCGTGCCGTCTCCTTGACGTCAACGACGAGGTCCGCCGATTCTTCGCAATCCGTCTTGTTCTGCCACTCCACGTAGACAACGCGAAGTTCGTCGGCCTTGTGCGACACAAAGCGATCATCCGTACACGTCTGGAGCGGCCAGTTGTCCGCGCCCAGTACCTTGTCTGTTTCCGGATCCAGCTTCGCAAGGCCTTCAGCGCAGTAGTAGTTCAGCTTTGCCTTGTCTCCGGGCATGTCTGCCGGGGTCGGCATCTTGTCGAGCGCAAGCTTGGAGACATAAAGCGTGGCCGACGTCGCCGCAGAGGCCGGCGTCAATGCCGTGCCGAACACGAGCGCCGCCGCGAGCCAGCCGGCGCTGCGCCGCAGGCGAAGCAGCAGAAAAAGAACAAGCGAAAGAAACATCGAGACCCGGATCGGGTGTGAGTTCATGGTGCCTCCTGAGGCGTTTGTTGAGATCGAAACTCAGCGTGATGCGCAGGGCCCGCGCCATCGCGCTACTCGTTGGCCTTGCGTACATCGACGCTTTGAAAAACCAGGCCGTCCTCGAAATGGACCGGCGTCGTGCCGTGGCCTGCGGCAACCACGACCAGATAGGCCCGCGGGACCCGCAGCCGCAGCCGCCCGTCGGCGGGCACCTCGCCTTCCCAGATCGCCGGCGGCGGTGCGTCCTCGCGCTTGCTTGCATAGATGGACACCGCAGCGCCTGGCGTCCCGACGATTTCCAGGGTTGCGCGCGAGCCGTCGCGCGCCTGTGCTTCATTGCTTGCCATGCGTCGAAGGGCAGTAGGTGTTCATGGCGCTCTCCCTGCTTCAAAGTGGATGGGGCGTTGTTCGCACTGATGGGGTGTCTCAAGATGAATCGACCCCTCGTGCACCGCACTGTGGCGAGCCCGTCGCGGCGCGTCCTTCAGCAGGATGAAGCGCGTCCTAAACATCTCTAAGTTCGCTTTAGACGCGTGGTGACGCCGCTGCCCTTCGTATAGAGTCCGCCAGGCCTCGCGCAAGGACTCGGCTTGCAGCAGGCACCTCAGGGGGAGGAACGGCAGTGCCAAGCAGCTTCAGGTTTGGGTGCTTCGAATTGCGCCCCGATGAACGTGCCTTGCTACGCGATGGCCAGCCG
>FSVW01000351.1_pt1 | contig 11903 bp, 3 predicted proteins | sample 1637551 | NCBI WGS metagenome assembly FSVW01 (sample SAMEA3914814, study PRJEB12502) | metagenome | biome: forest; material: soil | place: USA | collected 2011-09-16 | depth 0.1 m | reverse complement strand
CGGCTTCGCGATGCGCTTCTACACCGAGGACGGCAACTGGGATCTGGTCGGCAACAACACGCCGATGTTCTTCATCAAGGACCCGCTCAAGTTCCCCGACTTCATCCACACGCAAAAGCGCGACCCCGAGACCAACCTCAAATGCCCGCAGTTCATGTGGGACTTCTGGGCCCACGCGCCGGAGAGCCTGCACCAGGTGACCATGCTGTTCAGCGACCGCGGCACGCCCGATGGCTACCGTCATATGGACGGCTTCGGCAGCCACACCTTCAGCCTCGTCAACGCCGCGGGCGAGCGGGTCTGGGTGAAGTGGCATCTGAAGACCCGCCAGGGCATCCGCAATCTCGACGCCGACGAAGCCAGGCGCCTGGCCGGCATCGATCCCGACCATGCGCAGCGCGACCTGTTCGAGGCCATCGCCGGCCGCGATTTCCCGCGCTGGGATGTCTCGATCCAGGTGATGACGCCGGCCCAGGCTTTTGATTGGGAAAGCCGCACGGGCTGGAACCCTTTCGACCTCACCAAGGTCTGGCCTCACGGCGATTTCCCGCGCATGCCCGTCGGCGTGCTCGAACTCAACCGCAACCCGGACAACTACCACACCCATGTGGAACAGGCCGCCTTCAGCCCCGCCCATATCGTGGCCGGCATGGGCTACAGCCCCGACAAGATGCTGCAGGGACGGCTGTTTGCCTATCACGACGCCCAGATGTACCGTGTCGGCACCAACCATCAGCAACTGGAGGTCAACCGCCCGCGCTGCCCTGTCCATCACCAGCAGCGCGATGGGCAGATGGCCGGGGACAACGGCGGCTCGGCCCCGAATTACGAGACCGTCCGCCGCGAAGGCACAGCGCCCGTGGGCTTCGGCCATGGCGATCCCGGCTGGGAACTGGACGGCCCGGCCGGGCGATACGACGAGCGCGGCGAGTCGGATGATTTCACCCAGGCCGGCAATCTGTTCCGGCTGATGAGCGCTGAGGCCCGGGACCGCCTTACGAGCAATATCGCCAACGCCATGCGGCTGGTGAGTCCGGACATCCAGGCCCTGCAAGTCGAACATTTCACCCAGGCGGACCCGGCCTATGGCGCCTCGGTCGCCCGCAAGTTGGCAGAGTCGCGTGAAGCGCCGTGAATCTCCGTGAACGGCGCCGGTTTCACAGCCCGTCCCCCCATGAATGTGGGATACATTCATTTGTCAAATAGTCAGGCGACAGTCAGGCGCATTGCAACTTGCCCGCAGCAAGTCCTGGGCGCGTGACTGCGTCATTTCGCAATTCTGCTTCGCGGGTTGAGATTCCCGAGGAGCTTCTGCTCGAGACGACGGCAAGCATTGAACACCTACGCGCTTTCGCGTCGTCGCTGCAGAGTTTGATGACCCTGGAGGCCCGATGTGGGTGGACCCTGAGGATGGCTCGCAGCAGGTTTCGGCGTTTGGGCCGTTTCGCTTGCTGCCGATGCAGAAAGTGCTGCTCAAGCACGGCGTGCCGGTGCGCCTGGGCGCGCGCGCGATGGACATCCTCATCGCCCTGGTCGAGCGGCCGGGTGAGTTGCTGAGCCGGCAGGAACTTGAATCCCGGGCCTGGCCGCAAACCGTCGTCGAGGAAACCAGCCTGCGCGTGCATGTGTCCGCGCTGCGCCGTGCGCTGGACGACGGCCAGGAGGGCGCCCGCTATATCACCAATGTGCCGGGCCGGGGCTATTGCTTCGTCGCGCCGCTGGAGGGGCAGGCGCCGCGAGCGCCGGAGGCCGAAGGGCCGATCACGGCCACGCCCTGGTCCAGCGCCGTGCCCGCGCGGCTGACGAGCATGGTCGGCCGTACCGAAGACGTGGACAAACTGGTCGAGCAACTGTCGATCAGCCGGCTGCTGACCGTGCTGGGGCCGGGCGGCATCGGCAAGACCACGGTCGCGCTGGCCGTTGCCGAACGGATGCGCGTGACCCACACCGTGTGCTTTGTCGATCTCTCGCTGGTCAGCGACGTCTCGCGCGTCCCGGCGACGTTGGCGGCCGCCTTCGGCCTGGCCGATTTCCCGGACGATCTGCTGGGCGCCATCGTGCGGCTGCTGGGCAGTCGCACGGTCGTGCTGGTGCTGGACTGCTGCGAACACGTGATCGATGCCGTCGCGCAATTGACCATGGTGCTCCTGACCGGTGCGCCGGGGCTGCGGCTGCTGGCCACCAGCCGGGAGCTGATCGGCGTCGATGGCGAGTGGCCCTATCGCCTGCAGGCGCTGGCCCTGCCATCGTCCAGCCCGACGGTCCCGGAGGCGCTTGCCAGCCCGGCGACGCAACTGTTCGTCGAGCGGGTGCGCGCCAACGTGGCGGCCTTCCGGCTGTCGGACGAGGACGCCTTGCTGGTGGCGGAGTTGTGCCGGCGCCTGGGCGGGATCCCATTGGCGATCGAGGTGGCGGCGGCGCGGCTGGAGCAGTTCGGCCTGCGCGGCCTGCTGGCCCAGGTCGGCGCGGGCTTCCTTCACCTGCGGCGCGGGCGGCGCACCGGCGTTTCGCGGCACGAGGCCTTGTCGGCGATGCTCGACTGGAGCCATCGCCTGCTGACCGAAGCCGAACAGACCATCCTGCGCCGGATCGCGGTGTTCAAGAGCCCGTTCAGCTTGCGCTCCGCGATCTGGGTCGCCGCAGGCGAGGACCTGGGCGAGAGCGACGTCGTCAACGGGCTGGCCGGCCTGCGCGCGAAGTCCCTGCTGAACCGGGTCGTGCTCGGCGATGTGGTCAAACATCAGATGCTCGACCACACGCGGGCCTATGCCCTGGAGAAATTGACAGAAAGCGGGGACGAGGACGCGGTGCGCCGCCGCCATGCCCTGCTGGTCTGCGACCTGCTGGGCCAGGCCCAGCAGAACTGGCCGCTGATGCCCAAGCGCGAGTGGGTGGCTGTGCATGGCAGCCTGCTGCCCGCAATTCATACGGCCCTGACCTGGGCCTTCTCCCCCAGCGGCGATTCGCTGATCGGTGCCATGCTGGCCTCGGTGTCCTGGCCGATGGCCCGCTACCTCTTCCTGGAGGATTGCGAGCTCAGCATCCGCCGCGCCATCGAAGGGCTGGACCTTATCAGCGCGCCGCCGCAAGGCCTCCTGATCCAGTTGCACCTGGGCATGGCGGCGCATTTGCAGGAACGCCAGGGCACCGGGCCGCAGACGCGGGCTGCCTACGACTGGGCGAGCGAACTGGCGCAAGGCAGTGCCGAGCCGGCCCACCAGATCGAAGTGCAGATCGGCCAGATGCTGGACGCAATGGGCTCCGCGGACGCGCCCCGCGCCTTGGCAGTTGCCCGCCGCATCAAGGAATTGGCGCAGGCCAGCCGTGACGAGGTCGCCACCGTCGTGGCCGACCGCTTCACCGCGCAGGCCTTGCACATGAACGGCGAGCTGCTGCAGGCGCACCGGCTGGCGCAGGCCGTGATCAGCCAGCCGATCCAGCGGGCGCCGCTGGCCTCGCTGGCGGGCGTGGTCGACCATCGTGTGTCGATGGGGATCCTGCTGGCGCGTCAGCTCTGGCTGCTGGGCTGCGCCGACCAGGCCCTGGAGGCGGCCAGGCAAAGCCTCGCGCTGGCGGAAATGGACAGCACCCTCGCGGTCTGCCAGGCGCTTGCCTTCGCCGCTTGCCCGATCGCGCTATGGCGCGGCGACGAGGGCGAAGCTGCAGGCTTTGCGGCGCAACTGCTGGTCCATGCGCGGCGGGTGGGCTCGGGTCAATGGCTTTCGCATGCACAGGGCTATGGGGCGATCGTCGAGTCCAGGCGCTCCGGTTCCCGGGCGCCGCGCCGTGCGGGGGAGTGCTCCGTGAGTTTTCCGTTTGTCCAGGACCAGATGGCCGCGCTGGACTCCGGGCAATGGCATGAAGAAAGCCTGGTGCGCGCGAACCTGGGCATGGCGGGCTGGTGCGCGGCCGAGATCTGGCGCCGGCAAGCCCAGAGGCTGGCGGCGCGCGGGTCGCTTCAGGAGGCCGAGGCGCTGCTGATGCAGTCGCGGGAACTCGCCACTTCGCAAGGTGCGCTGGCCTGGGCCCTGCGCAGTGCCACGAGCCTCGCGCGGCTGCGCCAGGAGCAGGGCAGGATCGCCGAAGCCGAGCAAGTGCTGTCCGCGGGCATGCAAGCGATCAAGGAAGGCAAGGGCACCGCCGACTGGCGCGCTGCCGCCGAACTGCTGGGAGCGCTGCGCGAGACCGAGCAGCAGGGTCTGCGGTGAACGGCTCGCGGGCAATGGCCCTCAAGGATCGCGCCTTCGTCTTCGGCCCCTTCAAGCTGTACCGGTCGCGGAAGCTGCTGCTTGAGGATGGGCAGGCGGTGCGCCTGGGCAGCCGCTCGCTGGCCATCCTGATCGCGCTGGTGGAGCGCGCCGGCGAGATGGTCGGCAAGGACGAATTGGTCACCATCGTCTGGCCGCGCACGGTGGTCGAGGAAAGCAGCCTGCGCGTGCACGTGGCGGCGCTGCGCAAGGTGCTGGGCGATGGCCAGGCTGGCATGCGCTACATCCTCAACCAGCCAGGCCGCGGCTACTCCTTCGTCGCCCCGGTCACGCGTGTGCAGGAGCGGCAGGGCGTGGGCGAAGAAGCCGCTGTGGATCGCAGCGATGAACGCGTGGGTCGACCGCCGGCGCGCTTGACGCGGATGATCGGCCGCGCCGAATCCGTGGCCTTGCTGGCGGCGCAGCTGAAGTTCGGCCGCTTCGTGACGCTGGTCGGCCCGGGCGGCATCGGCAAGACGACGATGGCGCTCGCCGTGGCCGAAGCGCAGAACGCGGCCTTCGACCATGCGGTCACCTATGTCGACCTGGCACCAGTCGCCAACGGGGCCTTGATCGCGTCCGTGCTGATGGCCGCGCTGGGCATGTCGCCGCGCGTTGAAAGCCTGGAGAACCTGGAGGCCTTCGTGCGCGGTCGGCGCCTGCTGCTGGTGCTGGACAACTGCGAGCACCTGCTCGACGCGCTGACGCCCGTGGTCGAGCGCCTGCTGACCTGCGCGCCCGAGATGCATGTGCTGGCCACCAGCCGGGAGCCGATGCGGGCAGAGGGCGAGTGGCTGCATCGGGTGGGTGCGCTCGCAGTGGCGCCCGTGACTGCCGAGCTGAGCGCCGCAGAGGCGCTGCGCTATCCGGCCATCGAACTCTTCGTCGAACGCGCCACGACCAGCGTGGACGACTTCGTCCTTGCCGACCGGGATGCACCGGTGCTGGCCGATCTCTGCCGCCGGCTGGACGGCAATCCGCTGGCCATCGAACTGGCCGCCGCGCGCGTGGACCTGTTCGGCCTGCGCGGCCTGTCGGCCCAGCTGGATGCGCATGTGCTGGAGCTCAGGGGCAGCCGGCGGGACGCCCCATCGCGGCACCATTCGCTGTCGGCGATGCTCGAATGGAGCTACCAGTTGCTGACCGCCTCCGAGCGGCTGATCCTGAACCGGCTCGCGGTCTTCCAGGGCTGGTTTCCGCTGCAGGCGGCCAGTGAATTCGTCATGGCCTTCGATGCGGATGACTTGCTGCGCGAGGACGAGGTGTTCGATGGCATCGCCAACCTGGCCGCCAAGTCCCTGCTGACCAGCGACGCCAGTGGCGAGCTCGTGCGTTTTCGCCTGCTCGAGCTGACGCGGGCCTATGTGCTCGCCCAGCAGCAGCGGCTCGGCGAGAGCGCGGAGCTGGCCACCCGCCATGCGTCTCACGTCCTGCTGCTGGCGCAGGGAGCCATCCAGGCCTGGACGACTGTGAGCACGCGCGATTGGCTTGCCTTCAACCTGTGGCTGATCGACGAGATACGCGCCGCGCTGGCCTGGTCCTTCACGCCCCAGGGCGATCTGCTCACAGGCTGCGAACTGACAGCGACGTCATGGGGCATCACCACCGTGGTCAATCCTTTCGACCAGGCGGATGCGGTCGAGCGCGCGCTGGCAGCGCTGGCCCGCATGCCCGAGCGCCCGCCGACGCTCGAGATGCGCTTGCAGGTCTACCAGCTCACGGACTACGTGGAGCACGACCTGACCCCGGACATCGCCGTCGCCCATGCCCGTGTGCTGGCACTCGCGGCGATGAGCGGCAGTGCGGATTTCGAGGCTGAGACCCTGATGGCGGCCGTCCTGCTGATGATGTCGATGGGCAACTATGTGCAGGCGGCGCAGTTGAGGGAACGCCTGGCTGGCGCCGCGCAACGCTCAGGCCGCGCGACGCTGATGCTGATGGCCGACCGCCTGGGCGCGCAGGCTGCGCACTTTGCCGGCTCGAACGCGCGCTGCCTCACGCTGGCCGAGCGGGTGTTGAGCCATCCGCTGCCGCGCGGCCTGATCGGGGGAACCCTCGGCTCGGGTGTGGACCACCAGGTGTCCATGCGCATGCTGCTCAGCCGCACGCTGTGGATCGAAGGCTTTGCCGACCAGGCCGCCAGCCTGGCCGAGGAAACCCTGGAGATCGCCTCCCGCCACGGCGCGCTGGCGGTGGCACAGGCGCTCTCGTTCTGCGCTTGCCCCGTCGCGCTGTGGCGCGGTGATCTGGACGGCGCGCAGCGCAGCATTGACGAGTTCCGGACCATCGCCGCCAGCCACCTGGCCGGCGGCGGCCGCCTGCCCGCCGCCGCGAAGATCCCCTGGCGGCCCACGGCCTCGCTCGATGGCATCAATCGCGTGCTGCATCGCGATCACCTGATCACGGCCTACGGCGCCCTGGTCACGCTCGAAGATGCTGCGCGCGCCCGCGACGGCGAAGCCGGCTGGGCCACCGCGGAGCTGCTGCGAGCCTATGGCGAGCGCGTGCTGCGCGAGGACGCGCCGGGTGCCCAGGATGCCGCCCAGTCGTGGTTCGAGCAGGCGCTCGCGGCGGCTGTCGCCCAGCAGGCGCTGGGTTGGGAACTCCGCGCGGCGACCAGCCTTGCCCGATTGCTGAAGATCAGTGGCCAGCCGGCCGAGGCGCGGGCGCTGCTGGCGCCGGTTCATGAGCGCTTCACGGAGGGCTTTGCCACCCATGACCTGAGGACGGCGGCGGCCTTGCTTGCGGAACTGGGTGCGCTGCGCAGTTGCGAGCCCCAGGCCTCGTGATGAGTGGCCCGCGCGCGAGCGTCATCAACGACCGGGCCTTCGGCTTCGGCCCCTTCAGGCTGTATCGGTCACAGAAGCTGCTGCTCGAGAACGGGCAGCCGGTGCGCCTGGGCAGCCGTGCGCTGGACATCCTGATCGCGCTGCTGGAGCGGGCCGGTGAGTTCGTCAGCAAGGAGGAACTGGTCGCCATCGTCTGGCCGCGCACGGTGGTCGAGGAAAGCAGCCTGCGCGTGCACGTGGCGGCGCTGCGCAAGGTGCTGGGTGATGGCCAGTCCGGCGCGCGCTACATCCTCAACCAGCCGGGGCGCGGCTATTGCTTCGTCGCCGAGCTGGCCCGGGTGCAGGAGCGGCCGGGGGCGTTCATTGCCGAGGCCATGGCCTTGTCCGGCGACGAGCACCTGGGGCGTCTGCCGGCGCGGCTGACGCGGATGATCGGGCGTGCGGAATCCGTGGCGCTGCTGGAGGCGCAACTGAAGTTCGGCCGCTTCGTCACGATCGTCGGCCCGGGTGGTATCGGCAAGACGACGATGGCACTGGCCGTGGCCGAAGCGCAGGGCCTCTCCTTCGGGACCGCGCTCGCCTATATCGACCTGGCGCCCATCGCCAACGGGGCCTTGATCAGCTCGGTGCTGATGGCAGCGCTGGGCCTGTCGCCGCGCGATGAGGGCCTGGAGAACCTGGAGACCTTCCTGCGCGAGCGGTGCCAACTGCTCGTGGTCGACAACTGCGAGCATCTGCTCGATGCGCTGACGCCGCTGGTCGAGCACCTGCTCAGGTGCGCGCCCGGGCTGCATGTGCTGGCCACCAGCCGGGAGCCGATGCGCGCCGAAGGGGAGTGGCTGCATCGGCTGGGCGCTCTGTCGGCGCCACCCGCCGGTGGCGGGCTGAGTGCCGAGCAGGCACTGCGCTATCCGGCCATCGAATTGTTCATCGAGCGTGCTACCGCCAGCGTGGACGATTTCCTCCTGGCCGAGCCCGATGTAGCGCTACTGACGGAGATCTGCCACCGCCTGGACGGCAATCCGCTGGCCATCGAACTGGCTGCCGCCCGCGTGGACCTGTTCGGCCTGCGCGGCCTGTTGGAGCAACTCGACGCCCATGTGCTGGAACTCCAGGGCAGGCGGCGCGACGCGCCGACGCGGCATCACTCGCTGTCGGCCATGCTGGAGTGGAGTTACCGCTTGCTGTCCGACACCGAGCGGATGATCCTGAACCGGCTCGCGGTGTTCCAGGGCTGGTTTCCGCTGCGCGCGGCCACGCAATTCATCATGTCGGTCGAAGGGGCCTGCAGCGTGCGCGAGGACGAGGTGTTCGATGGCATCGCCGACCTGGCCGCCAAATCCCTGCTGACCAGCGATGCCAGCGGCGAGGTCGTGCAGTTCCGGCTGCTTGAGCTGACGAGGGCCTTCGCGCTGGCGCAGCTGGATCGCCGCGGCGAGCGTGTGGCCTTGTCCAACCGGCATGCCGCGCACATCCTGAGCCTGGTGCACGCTGCCGCCGAGGTGTGGGCGGAGTCCAGCAAAAGCGAATGGTTTGCCACACACATCTGGCTGATCGACGAGGTGCGGGCCGCGCTGGCATGGTCCTTCGGCGGGCAGGGCGACGTACTCACCGGCTGTGCCCTCACTGTCGCGCTGTGGAGCATCGCCAACGTGGTCAACCCCTTCGACGAGATGAATGCGGTCGAGCGCGCGATGGCAGCGCTGAGCCGCCTTGCCGTCCGGCCGCCTGTGCTGGAGATGCGGCTGAACATCGCGCTGGCCACCAAGTACGAGTTGATCGACGGGCGCACGGCCGAGGCCAGCGCGGCCAATGCCCGCGCGCTGGAACTGGCGCAGCAGTGCGACAACCCGGAGCTGGAGGCCGAGACCTTGATGGCCATCGTCGTCGTGCTGATGGCCACGGGCGACTATCCGAAGGCAGCGCAGGCCAGGGAGCAACTGGCCGCCGCGGCGCGCCGTTCCGGCAGCGCGATGCTCCTGCTGGTGGCGGACCGCTTCGGCGCGCAGACGGCCCACTTCGCCGGCTCGAACGCGAAATGCCGCACGCTGGTCGAGCGGGTGCTGAGTCACCCGGTGCGGCGCGGGCTGATGGGCACGATCAGCTCGGGCCTGGACCATCGCATCTCCATGCGCATCATGCTCAGCCGCACCTTGTGGATCGAAGGCTTCGCGGACCAGGCCGTCGACCTGGCCGAGGAGACCCATGAAATGGGCTTGCGCGACGACGCGCTGGCGCTGACGCAGACCTTCTCGCTGTGCGTCTGCCCGGTGGCCCTGTGGCGGGGCGACGAAGAGGCCGAACGGCACATCGCCGAGTTCCGCGCCTTCTGCGACAGCCACATCTCGGGCGGTCAATGGCTGCCCAGCTCGGCGGTGATCCCCTGGTGGATCACCGATTCGGTCCACAGGGTCAAGAGCGACCTGCATCGGGACCACCTGCTCACGGCCTACAGCCGTCTGTCCACGCCCGAATCGGCGGCCCGCGGCATGGGCGGGGAGGCTGGCTGGTGCACGGCCGAGTTGCTCCGCAGCCATGGCGAAAGGCTCCTGCGCGAAGACGCGCCCGGTGCAGTGCACGCAGCACAGCCCTGGTTCGAGCGAGCGCTGGCGACGGCCGTTTCCCAACAGGCGCTGGCCTGGGAGCTGCGTGCGGCCACCAGCCTCGCCCGGCTGTTCCAGATGCAGGGCCGCGAGCCCGAGGCGCGGGCCTTGCTGGCGCCGGTCTACGGGCGTTTCTCTGAAGGGTTCCACACCCGCGATCTGATGAGTGCCGCAGCCTTGTTGGAGCAACTGAACACCGCCTGAAGGCGCGGCCTGCGCACCACGGTTTTCGACAATTCACACCGATTCACACGGTCGCCTTCGGGCTTTGCGACATCATCGATCGCACCGTTCATGGAGGAACAATGTCCGATCGATTCGACCGACGCTGCAAGGGCCTGGGCCGTGCGCTGAATCCCGCGCTGAATCCGATCTTCTGGCTCGTCACGCCGGTGCTGTCCTTCGCTCAAGCATCGCAGGACCCGGTGCCGGCTCCGGCGCCTACCCAACTGCCCGAGGTGACAGTGACGGTCGAGCGTACCGAATCGCTGCTGCGCAAGACGCCGGTGTCGGTCGGCGTGGTCGATGCCGCCGAGATCGAGAGCCGGGGCGTGCGCCAGCTGAACGACCTGGTGGGCACGATCGCCGGCGTGACGGTGCCCAATGGCTCGAGCAATATGCCGCAGGCGGTGGGCATCCGCGGCGTCGGTGTCTCGATGCCGGCCATGAGCCAGGCGGTCGGCATCTATGTGGACGATGTTCCGCTGGTCCGCGGCTATGCGACGGCACTGTGGGACCTGCCCGACATCCAGCGCATCGAAGTGCTGCGCGGCCCGCAAGGCACGCTCTACGGCCAGAACTCGAGCGCCGGTGCCGTCAAGATTATTTCGCTCGATCCCAGCGCCCTGTCTGCGGCCTGGGTTTCGGCTTCCGTCGGCAACTACGGCGCCCGGGAAGTACACGGTTACGTCAACGGTGCCATCAGTGGCACGCCGCTGACCGGCAGCTTCGCGTTCTCCTCGCTGCACAACGATGGATTCGGGCTCAATGAAACCCTGGACAAGCGGGTGAACAGGCTCAACGCCACGCAGTTCCGCGCCAAGCTGGGGCTGGCGATGGCGCCGGGCGTGACGGCGGTGCTGGCTGTCGACGGCTTGCTGGACAAGTCCGACAACAATGCCGCGAACTACCCGCTCAACCACGTCAACGCCGAGCCGCGGGTGCTGTTCAACGCCGTTGACACGTCCTGGTTCAAACGGCAGGCGGGCGGGGCGTCCCTGCGGATCGTGGACCAACTGGGGGACGGTCTCGTGTTCCGCTCGATCACAGGCTGGCGAGCCTACAAGGACGACCCTTCGTCCGGCGGCTTCGGTGGCCTGGAGGTGGAGCGTTATGCGCTGTCCCAGATCGTGGAGCAGAAGGCTTTCTCGCAGGAGTTGCAGTTGCAGGGCAAGCGCAGCGACCTGAGCTGGACGGCGGGCGCGATGCTGGTCAGCGATCGTTTTGACTTCGACCGCTTTGCCGCACCTTTCCCGCTGGCTGCGGCCGCACCGAGCCGATCGGAAGCACAGACCCATCTGCAGACAACCGATATCGGGATCTATGGCCAGGCCCACTACGATTTCGCCGAGCACACCGCACTGACCGCAGGGCTGCGCGCTTATACGACCAAGCAGAGTGGCTCCAACGAGTTCTGGGCGACCGATGCGAACCAGCAGCGCACGGCGATCATCTATTACGCGCAGGATCTCTCGGTCAGGAAGGGCGGCCTGCTGCCGCGCATCGGCCTCGACCATCAGTGGTCACCCGATGTCTTCCTCTACGCCAGCGTGGCCGAGGGCGCGAAATTCGGCGGTTTCAATCGCGCGGCGGGCTCGCTGCTCGCCGCCGAGTTCCCGTCCAGCCCGGAGAAGGTGCGGACCTACGAACTCGGCGCGAAGACTCGCAACCTGGGCGGCCGCATGACGGCGAACCTGGCCCTGTTCTACAACGACTACCGCGACTACCTCGCGACGCTGACGAACACGACCATCGGCGGCGTGCTCGTGACCGATCCCGTCCTGGCCAATGCCGGCCATGCCAAGACCTATGGCCTGGACCTCGATGTGTCGGCCAAGCTGGCGAAGAACACGCAGTGGTCCATGTCGCTGGAACTGCTGCGTTCCCGCTTCGAGACCTTCAGCAATCCGACCGGTGCGGTCAGTGGCAATGTTGTCGGCAACGACCTGCCCTATGCGCCGCACCTGAGCCTGGGCTCGAGCATCGAGCAACTGCTGCCCTTGCCGCATGGCGATGCCATCGCGTTGAATGCCTCGGCTCAATAT
>FSVW01003539.1_pt1 | contig 11909 bp, 8 predicted proteins | sample 1637551 | NCBI WGS metagenome assembly FSVW01 (sample SAMEA3914814, study PRJEB12502) | metagenome | biome: forest; material: soil | place: USA | collected 2011-09-16 | depth 0.1 m | reverse complement strand
GGGTCTCACCGAAGACCAGCTGACCCTGATCACCCGCTATCTCGGCCTGCTCGCCGTGCCGGCCCAGCGCAGCCAGTCCAGCGGCTTCCCCAAGGGCGTCTCCCCGCTGCCCTATCTGGATGTCAACCCGACGCAAGTCGCCGCCGGCGCCAAGCTTTTTGCGGCCAATCGCTGCACCGCCTGCCATACCGCCCAGATGACGACGGGCGGCAGCAGCGAGTTCGCCGAGCTGCGCAACCAGCTGATCAAGCCGTATACCGACCTGCTGCTGCATGACATGGGCCCGGACCTGGCCGACAAGTTCGTCGAGGGCCAGGCCACGGGCAGCATGTGGCGCACCTCGGCGCTGTGGGGCATCGGCTATACCGAGCGCGTCGCCGGCAGCGCGGGCAGGGTCGGCTACCTGCACGACAGCCGGGCCCGCAACCTGACCGAGGCCATCATGTGGCACGGCGGCGAGGCGACGGCGAGCCGGCAGCGCTTCGAGGCGCTGTCCAAGGCGGACCGGGATGCCTTGCTTGCCTTCCTGAATTCGCTGTGACGTAGCCGGCCGCTGCGGCGGATGGATTCAGCAGGGCGTCATTCCCGGCAAGAGTTGGCGCCCCGGCCTTCAGCCGGTGATGCCTGCGGACTGCAGCAGCGAGAAAATCGGGATCTCATTGCCCGCCCCGCCCGTCATGAAGTCGATTCTCCAGTTCGTCCGCACCCCTTCCGTCGCCTGCATCGGCGCTGGCCTGCTGCTTGGCCAGATGGTGCTGGCGATGGCCGAGCGCCAACAGCACGGCCTCGCCGGTTTCGGCTTTGCGGCAACCTGCGTGCTGGCAGCGGGCGCCTCGCTGACGCTCTTCCTGCGGCACCAGCACGTCGAAAGCGGTCGCCCAGCCCAGAGCGCGCCTGTGCGTGCGTGGCTACTTCTGCTGGGTCTGGCCCTGGTGGCGTCGATCGGCCTGGCGACCTGAGCAGGCCGCGCCCGGCACCGCACCGCCGAGCGTACGTTCAGTCGACGGGCGAGGGATTCAGCCCGGGATCATCGAAGGCGCACGGCCCGAGTCGCGGGCGTCCAGCTGGCGCATGCGGCGCTCCAGGTCATAGATGTCGACGGACTGGCACAGATAGGCTTCGTCGCGCTCCTGCTGGTTCGGACGGCCCGTCAGAAGGTTCTTCAATTCTTGAAAGAGGATCATGATGAGGTTTATCTAGGGTAAACCCGTATTTGACCCTATCGACAGAAACCTTGCAGCGGGCCGGGTGCTCGGAACGCACGGAACGCACGGGCGTGAAGCCCGTTCCACGCCAATCGGCGCAGGAATGAGGAAAGTTGCCGGATTGCCGGCGTTGGCCAATCGGCACCTCGGGCGCGCTTGCTTCGGTGAAAAAGGCCTCACGCTTTTTCCTCATGTCGATAGTCGGCGATCGAGTTTCAGGTCTTGGGCATAATTTCGTAATATTCGTTACGATAATCACCATCCAGCACCGCCCACCTCACTCCACCTGACTCAAGGCCAGCCTCATGACTTCCTCCAGCTCCACGTGCGACGTGGCCGCCGTTGCGCCCGCCGAAGCCGGCTTTCAAGCACCGACGGACACGGCCAACTGGCCCGCCATCGCCTCGCTCGCGCTGGGCGTGTTCGGCCTGGTCACGGCAGAGTTCCTGCCGGCCAGTCTCCTCACCGCGATGGCCGCCGATCTCGGCGTCAGTGAAGGCGCGGCCGGCCAGACCGTCACTGCGACGGCGCTGATCGGCGCCATCGCCGCACCGTCCTTGCCCTTGCTGACGCGGCGCTTCGACCGCAGGCGGGTGATGCTCGCGCTCTCGTTGACGCTGGTGCTGGCCAACGTGCTGGCCGCGACCGCCGGCAGCCTGGCCGCGCTGCTGGTCTCCCGCGTGCTGCTGGGCGTTGCGCTCGGCGGCTTCTGGTCGATGGCCGGCGCCCTCGCAATGCGCCTGGCTCCCGAACGGCTTTTCGCACGAGCGATGTCCTTCATCCTGACCGGTGTCTCCGTCGCCACCGTCTGCGCCGCGCCGATCGGCGCCTGGATGGGCGCGCAATGGGGCTGGCACAGCGCCTTCGTCGCAGCCGGTGTGCTCAGCGTCGTCACCCTCGCCGCCCAGGCCTTCACGCTGCCAGCGCTGCCGCCGCGCGACAACCCGAGCCTGCGCGTGTTGGGCGAGTTGCTGACACGTCCGTCGGTGCGCGTGGCGCTGCTCTCGGTCCTGCTGGTGATTTCCGGCCATTTCGCCGGCTTCACCTACGTCCGGCCGCTGATGGAGAACATCGCGCACCTGTCGGTCAGCGCGGTATCGGCCGTGCTGCTGGGCTACGGCGTCGGCGGCTTCCTGGGCAATCTGGTGGGTGGCCGGATCGCCGAGCACAGCGAACGCCTGGCCATCGTCGCGGGCGCTTCGCTGATCGCAGCCTTGGCGATATCGCTTGTGTTCAAGGGAAGCTCGCCCATGGTCACCGCCGTGGCGATCGTGCTCTGGGGCTTCGCCTTCGGCGCATTCCCGGTCGGCTTCCAGACCTGGATCGTGCGGGTCGCGCCCGATCATGCGGAAGGAGCCGGGGGTCTGCTGGTCGCCGCTTTCCAGGTCGCGATTGCCAGCGGCGCCATTGGTGGCGGCATCCTGGTCGACCACATCGGTGCGCTGGGTGGACCGCTGTTCGCCGCGGTCGCGGTCACGCTAGGCGCCTTGCTGACCTTCCGCTACGGCCCGCGCCGGCAATGAACGGCAAGGAAGCTCAGCGCTGATCGCTGACGATTTCGCCGTTCCTCATCACCAGCGCCAGCTTCTCGCCATCGGCGGCCAGCAGCGAGATGTCGGCCAACGGATCACCGTCGACGACCAGCAGGTCCGCATAGGCGCCCGGCGCGACACAGCCGATCTGGCCTTCCATCAGCATCATCTCGGCGTTGACGGAGGTCGCCTGGCGCAGGATCTCCAGCGGGGTGAAGACCTGCGAGCGCAGGGTGAATTCGCGGCACTGTTTCGCGTACAGGTCGCCGAGCAGGTCGGTGCCGAAGCCGATCTTGACGCCGGCCTCGCGCATGTGATGCAGACCTTCGATCGCCTTCGACCAGGCGAAGTTCGCCTTCTCCTGGCTCTGCGGCGGGAAGCCCAGCTTCTGGCCCATCTCGACCAACTGCTCGCAGATGATCAAGGTCGGGATCACGTAGGCACCGCGCTCGGCAACGAAGGCCGCGGTTTCGGCATCCATCAAGGTGCCGTGCTCGATGGTCCGCACGCCGTATTCGACGCAGCGCCGCACCGCACTCGCCGGGTGGCAATGGGCCGAGACATAACTGCGCCGTTCAGCGCACTCGTTGACGATCGCTCGGATCTCGTCCTCGCGGTACTGGTTCATCCAGATCGGGTCGGTCGGCGAGGCGACGCCGCCTGAGCCCATGATCTTGATGCAGTGGGCGCCCTGGCGCAGTTCCTCGCGCACGGCCTTCAGCACTTCGTCGACGCCATCGGCGATCACGCACAGCGCGTTGAAGTTCAGGCCCGAGCCGCAGGCGCAAGCGCCTTCGTAGCGGGGCCTCTCCTCGATCGGGCGGAAATCGCCGTGGCCGCCGGTCATCGACAGCACCTTGCCGGCGTAGAGGAAACGTGGCCCGGCGAACAAGCCGTCGGCCATCGCGCGGTACAGCGAATAGTTGCCGCCGCCGATGTCGCGCACGGTCGTGAAACCGCAGCACAGCGCGTGGCTCAGCATGCGCACCGCATGCGCCGTGCGGTAGGCCTCGCCGAGCGACTCGACCTTCTGGAAGGTCACGTTGCTGAAGAAGGCGTGGACGTGGGCATCGATCAGTCCCGGCATCAGGGTGCGGCCGGCTACGTCGATCACTTTCGCATCAGGCGCTTCGATGGCCTTGGGCGAGACGGCGACGATCCGCTCGCCCTCGACCAGCACCTGCATGCCGGTCGGGCAGTCGCCGTTGTGGCCGTCGAAGACGCGGGCGTTGTTGAACAGGATGCGTCGAGTCATGACGTTAGCTCTGCCTGCTCGGTGAGGCGGCCGAGGCTCCATTCGAGATCTGGAATCGGCATCGCGCCGCAGCCGAGCACGGCGGTATGGAACTCGCGCAGGTCGAAACGATCGCCCAAGGCGCTGCGCTGCTGCTCGCGCAGCCGCAGCATCTCGGTGTCGCCGAGCTTGTAGGCCAGCGACTGCGCGGGGATGTCGCAGGAATAGCGCAGCGATTCGGTCAGCACCTCGGCCTCGGCCATCGAGCCGTTGCGGCGCATGTAGTCGCGCGCCTGCTCCAGGCTCCAGCCGAGCGAGTTCATGCCGGTGTCGACGACCAGCCGGCAAGTCAGGAAGGCGTCCATGATCAGCCGGCCGTAGCGTTCCTCGGGCTCCTCATACATGCCGAGCTCGCCGGCGAGCGTGGCCGCATATTCGGCCCAGCCTTCGTTGAAGGCGTTGCAGAAGGCGTAGCGCGCGATCGGGTGCAGGCTTTCGCTTTCGCCCTGCGAGGCCATGTGCAGGTGATGGCCGGGCACCAGCTCGTGATAGGTCAGCGAGGCGATGTTGAGCAGCGGCTGACGCGTCAGGTTCGCGGCGTTGAACATATAGCGGCCACCGACCGGATCGCCGGGCTTGCCCACGTCGTAGAAGCCGAAGGTCATGCTGGCTTCGAGGGCGGGCGGCAGCGCGGCCACGCCGTGCGGCGCCGTCGGCCGCTGCAGAAAGGCGCTGTCAAACACGCACTCCATGCGGTCGATATAGCGCTGGAAGACGGCGGTGACGCCTTCGACTGTGTCGGCCGAGAAGCGCGGATCGGCCGCGGCGCGGGCGAGATAGCCGGCTGCATCGCCGCCCTCGAAGCCGGCCGCCGCGCGGATCTCGTACATCTCGCGCTGCACATGGGCCATGCGTTCGAGGCCGCGGTTGTGGACTTGTGTGGGCGTCAGTTCGAGTGTCGTGTGGCGCTTCACCAATTCGGCGTAGACCTCGGCGCCACCTGGGTACTGGTCCATGCCGACGGCCTCCGGCGCCTGCGCTTCGTAGCTGGCATCGAAGACGGCCGCGAGCCGCTCGAAGGCTGGCGAGAGCACGTCCGCGATGCGGCGCTCCAGCTCCACGCGGAAGCGCGCCGCATCTCCGCGATCGATGTCCGCCGGCACCCGCTTGCCCGCCGCGCCCAGCGCCTGTGCCGCGCTGGCCTTGAGGCCGGCGATCATGCCGCGCACAGAAGGCAGCTGCGGGCGGGGCACGAGGATGCCACGCTCGCGCTGGCCGATGGTGCGATCGCTCATCTGCTCGACCATCACCGCCAGGTCGCCCACCCAGCCGAGATAACGGTCAAGATCGGCTGACCGTTCCAGGGCCACGGCCGGCGCGACTTGCAGCAGCTTGCTCATCGCGAAACCGCCGCAATAGGCGGTCGGCGCGAATAGGCCGAAGAAGCCCAGGCCGGTCGGGTCGAGCACCAGCCAGTACCAGTCGGCCTGGCGGGCTGCGCCTTCGAAATGAAAGCGCGCCTGGCGCAAGGTGGCGGCGACCGGATGGGGCAGCGCGGCTTCATCCAATGCGGTGATGCGCGCGAGCAGCGCCTTCGCCGCCACGGCATTGCGCTCGGCGCCAGCGAGCGAGAGATCCGGCACGCGGGGAATTGCACCCGGGCCCTGGTGTTGCGCGGCGCTGCTGGTCCGCTGCAGTTCGTCCCAGGCGTCGGCAAGCAGGCGCAGTGCCAGCGCCAGTTGAAGGTCATCCTTCTTCATCGCTCAGGCCTCCACATCGCGCGGCATCGCCACGCCGCATTTGTAGAAAGCCCAGGCCGAAGGCGCCAGGAAGCACATGCTGAACACCATCGCATAACGCAGAGACTCGACGCCAAACACCGGCGCCAGCTTGTCCGACAAGAAGCCGGTCAGCAGCGGCCCGAAGCCCGAGCCGATCAGGCTCATCACGAAGGTGAACACCGCCACCGCCAGGGAACGGTTGGCCGAACCGCATATGGCGTGCAGCGCGGTGAACATCGAGGGCACGCCCAGGCCCAGCGCGATGCTGCCGATCCAGCTGCAGATCAGGAAGGCGGTGTACGAGTGCATCAGCAGCGAGGTCACCATGAAGGGCAAGGTGATCGCGCAGGAGATCGCGGGCAGCCAGGCATACCAGCGCAGGTCGCGCTTGCCGAGCCGGTCGGCGAGCCAGCCGCCGAGCAGCATCGCGCCGAGCGAGGCGACGCCCGACAGCGCGCCGTAGACCGCGCCCACTTCCTGCAGCGAGACCTTCAGCGAGCGGACCATGAAGGACGGGAAGAAGATCGCCGCGCCATAGGCCACGATGCCGTAAGAGGCTGCGCCGACCAGCACCCACACGTAGCTGCGCTTGCCCATCATTTGCCGGAAGCTCCGGCCCGTGCCGCCGCCGGTCTTGCTCGCGGCCGGCATGCCCAGCTTCTGGCGCGGCTCGGCCAGCAGCAGGTAAGTCACCACCGCCAGCACCAAGCCCGGCAGGCCCATCACGATCAGCGCCGTGCGCCAGCCGTGGGCCGCCGCGATCGACGCACCTGCCATGAAGGCGAGCAGGTAGCCCAAGGTGGCCGACATGGTGTAGATCGCGATCACCATGCCGCGCTGTTCCTTCGGGAAATAGTCGACCAGCAGCGATTGCGAAGCGGGCCCTGCGCCCGCCTCGCCCGCGCCGACGCCGATCCGCGCCAGCGCCAGCTGCGCGAAGCTCGTCGTCCAGCCGCACAGTGCGGTGAACAGGCTCCAGACGGCCAGCGACAGCGCGACAACGACCTTGCGGTTGCCGCGGTCGGCCCAGCGCGCCAGCGGCACGCCGAGGAACATGTAGAAGGCGACGAAGGCGAAGCCGGTGAGCAGGCCCAGCTGCGTGTCGCTGACCACGAACTCCTTCTTGATCGGCTCCAGCAGCACCGAGATGATCTGCCGGTCGATGTAGCTGCAAGTGGACACCAGGAACAGCACGGCCAGCATCAGCCAGCGGCGGCCGGGCGAGTACAGCGTGTGCGGTGCCGGCGGGGCCGGGGCGAGAGTCGCAGGGTCGGCGAGGCGGTCCATCAGAAGTCCATTCCGAAAGTGAGGCTGACCGTGCGCGGCGTGGTCAGGCCGACGTTGGACGCCAGCGCGGTCTGCGTGGGCGCGACCCGGTTGGTCGAGTAGGTTGTATAGCCGAGCTTGTCCGTCGCGTTGTCCAGGCGCAGGCGCAGCGTGTAGCGGCTCCATTCGATCGCGGCGCGCAGGTCCAGCATCGTGTACGAGGGCATCATGAACGAGGGGTTCAGCGCGCTGCCCGGGAAGGACGAAGGCTTGGATCCCTGGTAGCGCAGGGTTGCGCCGAGGGAGCCCGTTATGTCACCGCTGACCGGGAAGCTCCAGTCGCCGAAAGCAGCGGCCGTCACCCGCGGCGAGCCGGGCAGGCGGTCACCGGCGGCGGCGCCGAGGAAGGCCGCGGTGGCGGTGCCGATGTCGGTCAGCTTGGCGTCGTTGAAGCCGAAGTTCGCGCCGATCAAAACATTGCCCTGCAGCTGGTAGGCCATCTGCGCCTCGAAGCCGTTGACTCGCGCCTTGCCGGCATTGGCCAGCAGCAGGGTGCCACCGACGAGGCCGTTGAGCTGCACGTCCTTCCAGTCGATCCGGTAGACGCTGGCGTCGAAGCTCAGGCGTCGGTCCAGCGCCGTGCCTTTCACGCCGAGCTCCAGGTTGCCGACGGTGTCGGGTTTGAAGGTCGTCGGCGTGCCCGGTGGCGGGTTCGAATTCGTCTGCGGGCCGCCGGGGCGATAGCCGGTCGAGTAGCGCAGGAAGGTGCTCAGCTCCGTGCTCGGGCGCCAGCGGCCGGTCACCTGGTACGTGGTCGAGGCATCGCTGAAGTCGACGACGGTCGGCGTCGTGTTGGCGCCCGCCAGCAGGCCGCTGCGGCGGATCTCGGCATGCTGCTGGTTGCGGGCGTAGCGCACGCCCGCGCCGATGTCGAAATCACTGCCGATGTAGTACGAGCCGTTGACGTAGGCGGCCTGTTCGCGGTAGGTCGACGAAACCAGGCTGGTCAAGAAGTTGCCGAAGGGCGCCGGCGCCACGGCGCCGCTGGCCAGGTGGTCGGACAGCGCCGTGTCGTACTCGTTGTCCTCGTCGGTATAGAACACGCCGGCGACGCCTTCGAAGTTGCCCATGCGCACGGTCGAGAAGCGGACCTCCCCGCCGTTCTTGCTCTTCAGGTTGACGTCCAGGTCGCCGAGGATGCTGAAGCCTGCCGGCAGGTAGGCCGCGACGTATGGGCCGTAGGGACCGGTGTAGTCGGCCGTCAATTGCATCCGCGTCTTCACGCCGCTCAATGCCGCGGTCAAGGTGCCGGCCGGCGTCACGTACTCGGTCGACAACTCGGCCAGCCGGTAGCGGCTGTTGGTCGGCGCATCGATGGCCGCGGCGTAGTGGCGCTCGCCGGTCATCGGCGTCGCGGTGCCCTGGACGTTGTCCTGGCCGTAGTTGCCCAACGTCTCCGTCTGCTGGCTCAGCAGGCGCAAGGTGACTTTCCAGTCCGAAGTCAGCTTGGCTAGCGCGCTGATGCTGCCTCCCTTGGACTCGACCGAACCGAGGTGATCATGGCCGGTCGTCGTGTTCGTGCCGGCGCCACCGTCCTTGCGGTCGAAGGCGCTGACCAGCAGGCCGATGCGGTCCGAAAGCGGGATGTTCAGCGAGGCCCGCGCGCTGTGGCTGTCGCCGCCATCGGTGACCTTGCCGACACCCAGGCGAACGCTGCCTCCGAAGTGCGTCAGGTCCGGCTCCTGCGGAATGATGCGGATCAGGCCGCCGAGGCTGGAAGCGCCGTACAGCGTGCCCTGCGGGCCCTTCAGCACTTCGATCCGCGCTACGTCGACGAGGTCCGGATCCGGCGTCACCAGCGCGCCGACGGCCAGGGTTCCGCTGGTCGAGAACGGCGATTCGCCGACGTAGAAGGCGGTCGTGTTGGTCGTCTGCTGCGAGCCGGTGTAGAGGCCGCGCATCACGACCGTGTTGCCCGCCTGCGTCAGGTTCGGCACCAGGGTCATGTAGTCGGTAAATTTGCTGACGCCGAGGCGGTCGATCGTTTCGGCCGACATCGCGGTCAGCGCCAGCGGCGCATCCTGCAGCCGCTCGCGGCGCTTGCTGGCGCTGACGTAGACGGTGTCGAGCTTGCTCTTGTCGGCATCGTCCTTGCTGGCCGAACCGGCGCTGCCGTCACCCGCGTCGGCCGTTCTGTCGGTCGCCTCCTGCGCCCAGGCCCCAGAGCCTGCGCTCGAGGCCGTCAATGCCAACGCGCAGGCCAGCGCGATCGGAGCTTTCTTGGAATGCATGCTGTGGGTCCTTTGGTGTTCTTCGGAGGCTGTTGCTGCTGTTCTTGCCGGTACTGCTTGCCGCTAGCGTAGTGATCGCAGAGCGCCCGCGCTTAGTCCTGATGCACCGGAATTTGGGCAGGCTGCACGTTTGTTCGGTCAGTCGAATCCGGCCGTTAGCCCACCGGCCACGGCACAGCGGCGCGGATCGGCCAGCGCGGTGAGCAAGCCGCTTTCCTCGTTGCGCGTGACGACCGAGAACGAGCCCATGTGGTAGTCGTACGCGTTGGTCACGTTGACCCGCAGGCCCAGCTTGTGCATCGCCTCGACGGTGCCTTCGCCCAGCCGATCCTCGATCGTCAATGTGCGCGATTCCGTCATCGGCAGCATCCGCGGCGCGTCGATGGCGGCGTAGGCGTCGAGCTTGAAGTCGAGCAGATAGGCCAGCACCTGCGGGATCGTGCAGTGCACGTTTCCGGGTGAACCCAGCGACATCACGGGCCGGCCGTTCTTCAGCACCAAGGTGTTGCCGATGATGCAGCGGGCCTTGGCACCGGGCACCAAGGTCGAATCCATCGGGCTCTGCAGATAGCCGAAGGTTGCATGGCTGCCGACCATCGGCACGCCGCCGATCACCTGGCCCGGAATGCCCGAGCCCTGCAGTGTGTTCATCATCTGCACCCAGTTGCCCTCGTCGTCGACGACCGTCAGTTCGCAGGAGCCGCTCGGCTGCTTGTTCTCGACCTTGTCCATCTTCGGCTTCAGCCCGCCTCCCGCGAAGATGCCGCCGTTGTCGACGCCGAGATGGCCGGCCAGCCTAATGTGCTCGGTCAGGTCGACCTTCGGCCGCGACGTGCGGATCATCGCCGCCAGGTGCGCGTGGTAGTTGTCGTCGAGCAACTGCTCCAGCGGCACGCCGTAGATGCCGTCGTCCTGCGCATATTCCCAATGCCGCTGGCCCTGGCGCAGCGCGTGGCCCATCGCCCAAAAGTGGTCGGCGCCGCCGGGCTGCATGTCGCGGATGCCGAGGTGCTTGAGCACGCCCATTGCGATCGCGCAGTAGATGCCCTGGGCCTGCGGCGGGCCGAGGCTGACGACCTCGTACTCGTTGTGCCGGAAGCGGATCGGCTCGACCCAGCGCGGCGGCACCTCCCTCATGTGCTCGAGCTTGATCTTCCAGCCCATCTCGTTGGCCTTGGCGACGAAGGCCTGGCCCCAGGGCCCTTCGATCATGTAGCCGGGGCCCTGCTCGGCCACGCCCTTCATCGTTTCGGCCAGGCCCTTGGGCACGAAGGTGTCGCCCGGGATCGGGGCGAAACCGTTCGGGTTCCAGAACTCGCGGCCTTCGGGGAAGTAGTTGAAGAACTTGCCGGTCTCGATGTTGACCAGGTATTCGAAGTTCGAGACCGGGTGGCCGGTCTCGGCCCAGCGCACGGCGTCCTGGCACAGCTCGGCCCAGGGCCGGGTGCCGAAGCGATCATGGATCGCCTTCAGGCCGGGCATGAAGCCGGGGATCACGGCCGAGGGCGGCATCGACGCGTACAGGCCCATGCCTTGCGGCACCGGCTGGAACGGGGCCAGGCCCGACGGATGGGCACCAAGGCTGTCGAGCTGGTGAATCTGGCCGGTCTTGGCCTCGTAGTAGAGGAAGGAGACAAGGCCGGCATGATTGGTCATGAAAGGCTCGACCGCCGCCTGCACCAGGCAGCCGGCCATTGCCGCATCGGCCGCCTTGCCACCGTTCTTCAAGACCTTGATCATCGTCTCGGTGACGATGGCCGAGTCGGTCGTGACGGCCGCCTTCAGGCCGGTGACCGGCGTCTTCGGGCCGGGGTTGACGAGGTATCGCTGCAGATCCGCCGTGTTCGACATGGAGTGGCTCTGGTTGAGTTGATGTCGAAAGCGTAGGGACATGGCAGCGGCAGGTCTTAGCCTTTCCGCACAGGCATTGAGGCTGTCGTCACGGCATGGCCCGGCGCAGTAGCGGAAAGAGCGGCAGCCTAAATGATGTGGCCGTCGGCCTAAGACTTCCGGGCCCGGTCTGCGTAGCCTACGGATCGCTGAAACCGGAAATCTCCAACCCAATGCGTACTCACTATTCCGCCTGGAATCTCCTCGCCGCCGCCCGGCGCGGGCACAGCGACTGGGCGCCCGCCTGGCGCGAGGTCGACGAACCGAAGAAGCGCTACGACGTGATCATCGTCGGCGGCGGCGGCCATGGCCTGGCCACCGCCTACTACCTGGCCAAGAACCACGGCGTGCGCAACGTGGCGATCCTGGAAGCCGGCTGGATAGGCGGCGGCAACACTGGCCGCAACACGACGATCGTGCGCTCGAACTATCTGTACCCCGAGAGCGCTCGGCTCTACGACCACTCGGTCAAGCTCTACGAGGACCTGTCCCGCGAGCTGAACTACAACATCATGTTCAGCCAGCGCGGCATCGTCACCCTCGCCCACTCGCGCCATGACCTCGATTCGCAGGCCCGCTGGGCCAACGCGATGCAGTGCAACGGCATCGACGCCGAACTGCTCGACGCGAAGCAGGTGAAGGCCTTGGAGCCGCGGCTGAACTTCGAGCGCGATGCGCGTTATCCGATCCTCGGCGGCTTCATCCAGCGC